>Ga0079218_10000512_pt1 | contig 11728 bp, 11 predicted proteins | sample NCCompost_FD_77181 | JGI IMG/M metagenome (GOLD analysis project Ga0079218, IMG submission 77181) | Agricultural soil microbial communities from Utah to study Nitrogen management - NC Compost | ecosystem: Environmental > Terrestrial > Soil > Agricultural land | place: USA: Utah | collected... | reverse complement strand
CTCGGCCTGGTCCGTACGTCATTAATCTTTGGCATGCTTAACGCCGGCGTTGCGCTCTGGGGAACATGGCTGTTGCGCCCGCTGATTAAGGGCAACATTTTCGGCATGAGGTTACGAGCATACATCGTTCTCGCACTGCTCCTGCTGGGTTTGGTCAAGGCCAATACCCTTACCTCTCTCGCTGAAGATGAGATGTTTGCCGACGAGATCGTCTACACGAAAGACACCCCTTATCAACGAATTGTCATCACGCGCGGGCGAGCCGGATTTCAATTGTTCCTCAACGGTAACTTGCAGTTTAGTTCGACCGATGAGTATCGCTACCACGAAGCGCTTGTGCACCCGACTATGTTACTCGCGAATAATCCTCGGAGGGTGTTGGTGCTGGGTGGCGGCGACGGTCTGGCAGTCCGTGAAATTCTAAAGTATCCGTCTGTGGCTCACGTGACCCTGGTTGATCTTGATCCTGAGATGACAAGGCTTTCCACGAGCTTTCCTTTACTAGCAGAACTAAACCTGCAGGCTATGCGTGATAGCCGCGTTAAGGTAATTAATCAGGATGCCTTTGTTTGGGTTGAAGAAACCTCTGAAGCACCATTTGACGCCGCCATCATCGATTTTCCCGATCCCAACTCCTTTGCTCTGGGAAAGCTGTATACCACTCGCTTCTATCGGATGATGCGCACCCGCCTCACCGATAATGCAGCCGTGAGCGTGCAGGCGACCTCGCCGATGTTTGCGCGCAATTCATACTGGTGCATCGTTAGAACGCTCGAGGCCTCAGGCTTTTCTGTAAGACCCTATTCCACCGCTGTTCCCAGCTTCGGACTCTGGGGCTTTGCACTGGCGCGCTCGACACCGTTCGAGATCCCGACTCATCCGCCTTCAGGCTTGAAGTTTCTTGACGATCAAACATTAAGAGCGATGTTTACGCTGTCGGCCGATATTGGTCCAGTTCCGGTCGACATTAACCGGCTCGACAATCAAGTTTTGGTTCGCTACTACGAGGGCGAATGGCGCCGATTTGAGTGACGTCATGTCCAACTTTAATCGACGCGAAATCCTAGCTTCCTTCCTGGGTCTTCCCTTAGCTATCGCAGCCTGCCGCAACAGCAGAATACCGGCGTTGCCGGCGGGAACCATTGTCGGTACCTCCGATGTCTTTGGTCATCAGCTTCGCGACGGCGTGCAAATCCAGATTCCGCCGGACAAATGGATCGACGTCCCCGTCGTAATTGTTGGAGGGGGAATTGCCGGTCTCTCTGCGGCAAGGCATCTCACTAGATCAGCCTTCGAAGACTTCGTCTTGATCGAGTTGGAAAACGTTGCCGGCGGAACATCCCGTTCCGGAAAAGCTAGAGACATCTCGTTTCCCTGGGGTGCGCACTATATTCCAGCGCCGCTGAAGGAGAATCGCGAACTGGTTACCTTGCTTGATGAAATGGGCGTTATGGAGGGAGTTGACCAGGATGGCGAGCCGGTTGTGCGTGAAGAGTTTCTTTGTCGCGATCCTGAAGAGCGCGTTTTCTACAAGAGTCGTTGGTATGAAGGATTGTATTTGCATGCCGGAGAATCCGAAGACGACAAGCGCCAGCTGGAAACTTTCAACTCGGAGATTGGCCGCTGGGTATCGTGGCGCGACGGAAAAAGTCGTCGAGCCTTTACACTTCCCGTCTCAGCTTGTTCCGATGATGCCGAGGTAACGGCGCTTGATCGCCTTTCAATGGGAGATTGGCTGAACCAACGTGGGTTCACTAGTCCTCGTCTTCGCTGGTGGGTGGATTATGCGTGCCGGGATGATTACGGCATGACGCTCGATCAGACTAGCGCCTGGGCAGGTCTATTTTATTTTTGTTCGAGAATCGCTAAACCGAAAACCGAATCGCAACCGTTAATTACCTGGCCTGAGGGCAATGGCCGTTTGGTCAATCACTTGTTAACGACCGCCAGGGCGAAGGTTCAACTCAACAGAGCAGCGGTGGAAATAATTCCGGTAGAGGAAAATGGTCGGACGCGGATAGATGTGATCACGCTTGATCAAGAAGGCCGCAACCCACTTGGCTACCGGGCACAAAAAGTTATTTTCGCCGCTCCCCAATTCATGGCGCGCTATGTCATTCGTCCCTATCGCCAAAATCCGCCTGCACACCTCGCTGAGTTTGAGTTCGGATCATGGATGGTAGCTAACCTTGCTTTACGTGAACGACCGAAACCGATGTCACCCCGAGACTTTCCGCTCGCCTGGGACAACGTGCTTTATGAAAGCCCATCACTCGGGTACGTGGTCGCCACTCATCAACGCAGCATCGACCGGGGTCCCACAGTTTTTACTTATTACTATCCTCTTTGTGATGAGAACCCACGTGTGGCTCGCACTCGCCTTTTGGAAACGGATTGGCAGGGATGGGCGGAGGTAACCCTTGCCGATCTCTCTCGTGCACACCACGACATTCGCGATCGGGTTGAACGCCTTGATGTGATGCGCTGGGGGCACGCGATGATTCGTCCACGTACTGGATTCATGTGGAGCCAGGCACGACGGGAAGGTGCAAGACCTTTTCGATCGATACACTTCGCTCATTCCGAACTTAGTGGAGTGGCACTCTTCGAAGAGGCGTTCGATGTTGGCTTGCGGGTGGGCGATGAAGTTCTTAAAGAATTGCGGAGTCAAGGTACCCATGTAAATCGCATGAGTTCCTTCTAAGTACCGCCAAGCCGCAAGACACCCCAAGTTCGCCAGGAAAGCGGTAAAGAGATGTTGCTGATAAGGGTTCAGGAGATACTTTCTGAATTCTTTGCGGTCTTGGCGTGTCTTGGCGGCCTGGCGGTTGGTCTTTTGACCCGAAACCCTGAAATCTCGGGGAATCACTTTCTTTCAAAAAGATGATCCAAATCCCGATTCGGTGGTGTTATCCCTACAGGGAAAGAATTGAGAAAAAAATTCGGGCCCTGCGGAAACAAATGCCCCTTTCGACCGTTATTACTATTAGAGGTCTTTGTCCCGACAGCGAAGCCGAGGGCCATTCAGCACCAGCACAAACCGAAATTAGGGAGATTCGTCATGTTGAAGGTACACGCCAAAAATTTGGATCAGACTACAATCCTGTCCCTGCAGGGACAGTTTGTGACCGGTGAAACGGAGCTGCTGCGCAGCATCGTGCAGTCCTTGTCCCAGACGAGCGCTGTGATACTGGATTTGGCGCGGGTGTCCAGAATAGACGCCCATGGTTTGGGCGTGATGTTGGAGTTGCGTGAGCGGACACAGAAAAACGGAATTCGTTTCGAACTGATGAACGTGAGCCGACCACTGAACACTATCCTTGAGATGACCCGACTGAATTCAGTTTTCCAAATCCGTTCCGGAGTTGAGTTCTTTCCTGCAGCCCCGCGTGTGCGGCGAGTTTCTCGGCTTCCGCGCGTCCGGCGCCGGTCGCTGACAGCCCTGAAATCCTGCGCCTAGTTTGTGGGAGGCTGTTCCCTACTAGAAGCTCTGTGGCGCGATCTGAACCCGCCACAGATGAACGCAGATAAACACAGATTCAAATAATGAATGTTTGTGGTTTTGATCCGTGTCGATCCGTGATCATTTGTGGCTCGTATTCTATTTCTGCTCATCAAGCGCGTGTCGAAAACGTGGCGCGATTGTTTCGAGCCACTGATTCATTTCGGCTTGCGGATAATATTTTCCTTTAAGCATCACACCCGCGCGTTTCTGAGTGTTGGCAATATCTGCCAAAGGGTTGGCCTCAAGCAAAACCAGGTCGGCGCGCTTACCCTTCTCAATCGTTCCGGTCTTAACAAGCGTTCCGAAAAACAATGCGGGATTGCGAGTGGCCGTTTCCAGCGCGGCGTAATTCGACAACCCCGCATCGCGCAGATCAATCATTTCCAGGTGCAAAGTATAGCCGTATAGGTGCAGCCACTCCGGTGTGTCCGAGCCTGCCATCACGCGACCTCCGGCGTCGTAGATCGCTTTTACCAGCTTGTCTCTGATGGCGATATACTTCGCGCGCTTCTCAACCGGCGCCGCAGTGGTCAGATATTTCTTGCTGACACCCATCCATAGATCGATAACTTTTTGCGGGTAGAAGCGAAGGTCCGGTTGGGCCTTGAATGATTCTTCAGTTCTGCCTTTGCCGAATGTGAATTTAAAGAGATGCAGCGTCGGCGTAACAAATGGATTTGCTGCGACTGTGAGGCGGGCTAGTTCCGGAATTTTACTTTCGTCGAGGTAATCGAGACTCTCCCAGTTTTTCGGGTTGTAAAGATAAATATCGGATACCGAACCTTTAACCGGCGCACTCTCGGGCAAGAGCGCCTCGAGATAAGAGTCCAGATGCTCAATCTGCTGTCCGGCTTTAAGCGCACGCGGCAAGCCGACTGAGCGACTGTCCGCATGTCCTACCACACGTATGTTCTGTTGCCGCGCCTCAGCTACGATCGCCTCGTAAACTTCTGGCTTTAGAAAAGTCGTAACCTTGATGAAATCGTAGCCGTCTTGTTTAGACTTGCGTACCGCAGCTTGCGCTTCAACTTCGTTAGTTACCACGTACGCATTACTCGATTTTCGCCCGGTCAATTGCGGACTGGCTGAGTAGATCGTCGGGGCTAGAATCTCTTCCCTGTTACTTTTCTGTCGCAGCACCAGTTGTTCGGGCGTACCCGTCATCAAGCGGATGGTAGTGACCCCGTGAGCGATCATGACCTTGAATTCATCGTCGGCAAGCTCATCGGGAAATTCATCGTCAGTAAAAAGATGCACATGCATGTCCGACAGACCGGGAATCAAAAACTTCCCCGTACCGTCAACTCTTTGGGCGTTTGCGGGAACCTTGATTCGCTTCGCGTCGCCAATTTCGACAATCGTTCCATTGCGGACAACTACGGTCTGACGTGGCAGCACACGTTCTTTGTCCATGGGGATCACGCTCACGTTGACGAAAGCCACGGTCTCGGACACTGGAGTACTTGCTCGCGCGACGGTCGATATTGAAATCCACAAAATTAAAAACAACAGTATGGCTTTCTTCATTTAAATGATCCTCCAACAGGTAAAACACTACGAGCTTGGGAGTGAATGCTGCGGCGAAGCTGTATTCTCTTTGAGTTAACTGAATTAGTCACCTCGCAAAACTGGAATCAGCCGAACTTAAGATCTGTTATCCGAAAGTTCGTGCAACTGCCTTCTACCATCTGGCGCGCCCTCGGCGCTGGTTGATCCGTACACTCCGCGCCGGAATGCATAAGCTCGATGAGCCCCAGGAGGCGTCTGCCTCCTGCCTCCTGCTGTCTGTAAAAAAGCCCCCGGTGAAATGATCCACCGGAGGCTTTCTGAAATCAGTCGCTTTGCGAACTGTGAACTAGTAGCGCGAACTGCCGCCGTTGCGACGTCCGCCGCCACCACCACCGCCAGTGCGATCTTCGCGTGGCTTGGCTTCGTTAACGTTCAACGCGCGTCCGTCCAGGTCCATACCATTGAACTGCTGAATCGCAGCCGCGCCTTCTTCCTTCGTCGACATCTCGACAAAACCAAAGCCGCGTGAGCGACCCGTTTCGCGATCTTCGATCAAAGAGACGCTTTCAACTGTGCCAGCCTTGGCGAACATCTCCTGGAGATCTTCTTTCGAAGTTCCAAAGGACAAATTTCCAACATAAAGTTTCGTAGTCATAGTTTCTTACCTTCTCCCCTTTGGGGACATAACAGAAGCCGCATGCGAACATGGGAGCTTCCCAATTTGCTAAGGACGTTGGGATTTACATCTCCATGCCGCCGGGCATTGCCCGTGGCTTGCCATCTTCCTGTAGCTCAGAGATAAGGGCCTCGGTTGTCAGCATCAAGCCTGCAATCGATGCGGCGTTTTGCAACGCGCAACGTGTGACTTTCGCGGGATCAATAATCCCCGCGGCGACAAGGTCCTCAAAAGTTTCAGTTGCGGCGTTGTAGCCAAAGTTCGGGTCCTTGTTACCGCGAACTTTCTCTACTATCACCGCGCCTTCTTTTCCGGCGTTTTGTACGATCTGGCGCAGCGGCTCTTCGAGCGCGCGCTTCACGATGTTGACGCCGATTTGTTCGTCCGGATCGCCGGTGGTTTCATCATCTTCGTTAGTTTCGAAAATGACGAACTTGTCCAACGCCTTCGCGGCCCGAATCAGGGCGACGCCCCCGCCGGCCACAATGCCTTCTTCAACGGCAGCGCGAGTCGCGTTCATCGCATCTTCCACGCGCGCCTTCTTTTCTTTCAATTCAGTTTCAGTGGCCGCGCCGACGCGAATTACCGCAACACCGCCCACCAGCTTGGCAAGTCGTTCCTGCAATTTTTCGCGGTCGTAGTCTGACGAGCTGTCTTCAATCTGTGTTCTGAGCGTTTTCACGCGAGCCTTTAAGTCGTCCTGGTTGCCGGCGCCATCAATAATGATTGTGTTGTCTTTACTGATCGTCACTTTCTTGGCACGGCCCAGGTCTTCGATTTTGACGTTCTCGAGCTTAATGCCGAGATCCTCACTGATGACTTTGCCGCCAGTCAGGATTGCAATGTCCTGCAACAGCTCCTTACGGCGATCGCCAAAGCCGGGAGCTTTAACAGCCGCGACGTTGATGGTGCCACGCAGTTTATTAACGACAAGTGTGGCCAGCGCTTCGCCCTCGACATCTTCCGCGATAATCAGGATCGGGCGACTTAACTTGGCTACCTGCTCCAGAACGGGAAGCAAGTCTCGCATCGAAGTGATCTTCTTTTCGCTTAACAGCACGACCGGATTCTCGAGAACAGATTCCATCTTCTCAGCATCGGTAATGAAATAGGGCGAGAGGTAGCCGCGGTCAAACTGCATCCCTTCGACAAACTCGAGGTCCGTTTCCATCGTCTTCGCGTCTTCGACGGTGATCACGCCGTCCTTGCCGACCTTCTCCATCGCTTTGGCGATTAGCTCACCGATCGTCTCGTCGCCGTTTGCCGAGATGGTGCCGACTTGGGCAATCATGTCGCCGGCTACTGGCTTCGACAGCTTCTTGATCGCCGCAGTAGCGCGCTCAACTGCTTTATCGATGCCGCGCTTTAAGGCCATCGGGTTAGCGCCCGCAGCAACGGTCTTCACACCTTCGCGGTAAATCGCCTGGGCCAGGACGGTGGCAGTGGTTGTCCCATCGCCGGCAACGTCCGAAGTTTTCGATGCGACTTCGCGCACCATTTGGGCTCCCATGTTTTCCGTTGGGTCTTTCAAGTCAATCTCTTTCGCCACCGTCACACCATCTTTGGTGATTGTGGGGCTGCCGTAGGATTTACCGAGTACGACGTTGCGCCCTTTAGGACCGAGCGTGATTTTCACCGCATCGGCGAGTTGATTGACGCCGCGCAGAATCGCCGCGCGAGACTCTTCACCATGAACTATTTGCTTTGCCATAATTTTTATCTTTTCTCCAAAACTTTCAGCTTTGAACTTAGTACTTTGTGCTTGGTACTTGGTTCCAGTTGGGGTGCTTGAAAGTCGACCCAATCGAGTCAAGCTTTCCGGGCGAACAAAGTACAAGCACAAAGTTCAAAGCACATCGAATCCGTCTTCATCTGTGGCTAAAAACTATTTAGCGTTTCTTGCCCCCAGCGGCAGCGCCGGCGCGCGTGATGATTCCGAGAATCTCGTCTTCGCGCATGATGAGAAGGTCTTCACCGTCGATCTTGATTTCCGAGCTGCTGTACTTACCAAAGAGAACGCGGTCGCCCTGCTTAACATCCAGTGGTTGGCGGGTTCCGTCTTCCTTGTATTTGCCCTCGCCGGCTGCAATTACTTCACCCTCCTGGGGTTTTTCTTTGGCGCTGTCGGGGATGATAATGCCCCCGCGAATCTGCTCGCCTTCGTCAATACGCTTCACGATCACGCGGTCATGCAATGGTGTGATATTCGTCGTCATAATCTGCTTTTGTTTTCCTTTAGAGCTTTCTACGTTCGCCCGGTGCCTCGCCACTCTTTGGAGTGCGGTGGCCCACCGCTTTGCATCTTGTGCCGGTGCCTTAATGCCTTCTTGATGCTTGCGGTCTGCTATGCGCAGACTAATCGGTGAACGTATGACGCCCTGGTGTTCTCAGAAGTTGAGCTGTGGATTTATCAGGTGGTCCGGGGAATTCCAGAGAAGCTGAGAGCGGAGTAAGCTGAACTCGGTTCGACACCCACCTTACGCTACGGATGAGGATATGTAAAGGCGGCAAGTGAAAGATGAGTTTTGGGAATGGTGAAAATTACTATGCCATTTTGGGTGCGGGAAAAACTGCGTCACCTGATGAGATTGAACGCCTCTATAAACACCTCGCCAGGCAGCATCATCCAGACCGCGGAGGCGACGCTGAGGTCATGAAGGTGATCAACGAGGCTTACCGGGTGCTCGGAAATGAGGACACGCGGCGCCTTTACGACTCGCACATTCAAGTGAGCGAAGCGGCTTTGCGCTCAGTAGTTCCGCCCTTGTCTCCACCATCAGCACTCCTGCCCGATACTGTAGCCGGCCGGCTAATCAGCGCGTCGCTCGTTCTGCTGATTGGGCTAACGTTTCTTTTCTTAGTCAGAATTTATTACATCAGATTCATGTGGCCGATCTTTATTGTGGCTGCGCTGGTGGTTATCCTTGGAGTGCGGAAACTTCATAGGGTGATGGTCTTTGGACGGGAGAGTCTGGCACCATCTCACTCGATGCGTCGCAACGTATGGGTTCAGGAACTGGCGTTCTGGTTTATCGTGTGCGGCGGCGCTTACGGCATTTATCTACTGATGAGCTCAATTTGAAGGATAAGCTTTCATATGAGAGATCAGAAAATGTATATAGGAGGCTCGTGAGCCTCGTTCCGAACAGTAGAAGCAGCACAAAAATGTGTGACCGAGCCTCTGCAATCGAGCCGTAACGCGCCCCGAGGGAGGTGTCATCATGAGGAAATGTTGTGCTTTTTTACTATGTTTTATTGCTTGCGATAGGAGATGGCATGAACGAAAAGGGATCTTCAGGAGCTACGAGCTTCGCTGGAACGGATGCAAAGGAAAGTCAAAACATCGTAATGGGTCTTTGGGGTGTTCGATATCAAGTGAAGGATGTGAGCCATTCTATCGACTTCTATACAAAACAACTTGGTTTCAAACTTGATCAGCAAAACCTCCCTGCTTTCGGCCAAGTCTCCGTCGGCAATTTCAAACTCATCTTGAGTGGTCCAGGAGCTTCAGGTTCTCGTCCGATGCCGGATGGCCGTCAACAGGAGCCGGGTGGATGGAACCGCATTGTGCTGCAGTTGTCCGATCTTCCTGCTCGTATCGAAGTGTTGAAGAAGGCCGGGCTCCATTTTCGCAATGAGATGGAAATCGGCCCCGGCGGAAAACAAATCCTCCTAGAGGATCCCGACGGTAATCCGATTGAGCTTTTCGAACCAGCTCGATAGTCGGCACAGGATTACACTGTTACCGGAGGGTGGCCATCTGGACATTTGACATCCAATTCGAGTGCGATCGTTCTGGCTAAAGCCCGTCGGTAATACGGGAGCGGGAGGCGGTAGCGATCGCATTCAACCCAAGCGGATAAGTGTGAATGAGACAAGCGCATGACGAGCCCCAAATGAAAATGATATGGAAAATGTTTTTCCCTCGCAGCTATTCTCCAAACAACCTTTCTAGCTCCTGGGATGACTCTTCCACTTTACGCGAGGCTTCTTCCACTGCCGTCGCCGCCTCCTCCACCTCGACTGCTACCTGGCGCGCGCGTCGGGCCGCTTCTTGCGCGACGGCCTTTGCTTTCTCCAAACGCTCCTCTGCGTCGCGCCTGTTCTTCTCAGCTTCCTTCGCGTTAGCAAGGGCCTTTTTCTGCAATCCGTCCAAACTCTTTGTTTGGGAGCGCGCCTCGGCCAGTGACCTCTTTGCCTCCTGAAGTGAAACTCTCGCAGCAGCTATTTTTGCTTTACGCGTCTCTTCAAGCTGACCCGCCGCATGTTTCTGCTTCCCGTCACCTGCCGGCTGCTTCCTTCCAACTGCTGCCTGCCTCCCGCCGCCTGCCTTCTGCCTTTCCATGCCGGCGCCTGGAAATGAGCCGAATGATTCGAAGCCCGGAGGATCGACATCCCCGGTCAGACGCCCGGGACGCGGAGCATCGGAACGAGAAGCGTAGGCGGAGATTCCCTCCAGAGTAGTCGTAATGCGGCGGATAGTGTCTGGTGCCGGGTTATGACCTGCATCTCGCAACACTGAAGCTGCCAGATCTGTAAGGCTAGTAAGCGACTCGCGTCGCGCGTCCAGAGCTGCGCGAATGTCAGCGACCTTCCCGGCAGAACGGGATGTCTGGGCCTTGTGGAAGCGCTCACCTGAGGCGATCAGCTGGTCGAATTCCTCGCGATTATTCCAGTAGAGTTGGTTCACCGCCCACGCCGAGATGGAAGGCTTAACCAGCGCCTTGACGCGAGCCGCCTCCGCCTTCTCTGGTTCACGCGAACTCTTCTTCAGCCGCGCGGCGAGCGCGTTGCGCGCACCAGTAAACTCTGCCAACGGCAGCTGGAACAACACATCAACGTCAGCTTCGAGGTTCGAAGCAGGCATTGTTTTCATCCCTCATCCTTCAACTTTCCGCATTCTCTTTCGTCCTGCTTTCCGCTCCTTTTCATTTTCGAATCTAGTCTCTCACTGTTTTCAACGCTTCATCAATTGCACTGCGATGGACTCGCGTATTCGCTCGCATCTGCTCTACCGCCGGAGGGTGCGGAGCCTGCGGCTACTTTCTCGCAAACCCTCGGGTTGCAATCCACTACCAAACCCTCGATCGAAATTTCCTTGGTCCTGGCCCCGAGAACTTCTGACTTATTTATCGATTGACAATAATACCTTGACTATATTCGATAAATGATTTATTGATAGTCGATAAACAAGAAAGGTGGTGAATCATGTCAACAATCTCGTCATCTGCCGCGCTGCCGATCGCGTACGTAGTGCTACGGATCCTTATCGTCGTGAACTGGCTGGGTGGCGCCGCAATCCTCGCTCTGCTGGTTGTCCTGCCGAACGAGCAATGGATCATGACGGCTTTCAAACTCTCTCCATCGCCTGACGCCGAACGGCTGGTCATGGGCCTGCGCGTGATCGCCGTGCTCGGTCTCGCCACCATTCCACTCAATCATGTCGTCCTCAAGCGGCTGCTCGCCATCGTTGAGACGGTTCGCGGGGGCGACCCATTCGTCGCCGCGAACGCGTCCCGCTTGCAGGCGATCGCCTGGGTGCTGCTCGCGCTGAACCTTCTCAGCATTGTGATCGGCGCAATCGCCAAAACCGTTTCCAGTCCGGCACATCCGCTTGATATAGACGCCGGCTTTTCCATCAATGGCTGGCTCGCCGTACTCCTAACGTTCCTGCTGGCCCGCGTGTTCGCGGAAGGCGCGCGCATGCGCGAAGACCTCGAAGGGACGGTGTGACATGGCGATCGCCGTCAAGCTCGATGACCTACTCCACGATCGGAGGATGACGTTGACCGACCTCGCGGATCGGGTCGGAATGACGCTGGCCAACCTCTCAATCCTCAAGACCGGCAAGGCGCGGGCGATCCGCTTCTCGACGCTCGAGGCGATCTGCGCGGCGCTCTCGTGCCAGCCTGGCGACATTCTCCGGTTTGAGCCGGAGCAAGCAGAACGCGAGCGACCGGCAGCGGCGAGCAAACGGAGAGCAAGCTGATGGCAGCCGATGAAGGCGGTGCCTGAAATCTTCGCCGTGATCACTTCGG
>Ga0079218_10000511_pt1 | contig 11731 bp, 13 predicted proteins | sample NCCompost_FD_77181 | JGI IMG/M metagenome (GOLD analysis project Ga0079218, IMG submission 77181) | Agricultural soil microbial communities from Utah to study Nitrogen management - NC Compost | ecosystem: Environmental > Terrestrial > Soil > Agricultural land | place: USA: Utah | collected... | reverse complement strand
TTTACGCCCGCTTGATCGTGCAACCGAAGGCCTTCGTCACGGTCTTCTCGACCGTCCTGCCCGACAGGAGCGCGTCGAGGGCGTTCTTCAGGTCCGGCGAGCTCGACGCGTCCTCGTGGTTCTCCGTGATCCGGCCGTGGTAGCGGAGCTTGCCGGTCGAGTCGACGACGAAGACCTCGGGGGTGCGCTGCGCGTCGTAGAGGTCCGCGACCTTGTTCGAGGGATCTTTCAGGATCGGGAAAGTGTGTCCGTTCTTCTTCGCGTGGGCGACGGCCTTCACCAGGTCCTCCGTCTTGTTGCTGTTGATGCCGACGAAGAGGACGCCCTTCGACGCGTAGGCGTTCGCCATGTCCTTCATCTGGGCGTTGTAGGCGTTCGAGTAGGGGCACTGCGTCGAAATCCACATGAGGACGACGGCCTTGTTCTCCTTCGCCGCGGACGCGAGCGAAAAGGGCTTCCCGTCGAGGGTCGTGAGCTGGAAGTCGGGAGCGGCGGTTCCGATCGCCGGGGCTTCGGCGACGGCGGCGGCAGACACGAGGCCGAGAACGGCGAGTAGAGTCAGAGTGGCACGAAAGGCGCGCATGAAAGTCCTCCTGGAGGCGCCGAACGCGCCCGTGGAGGAGGGATATTCCCGTGAGCCGCGAAGGGGCTTAGACGGCGAACGTCGGCCGCTCGACGACCGGGTCGAACTTCCAGACGTACTTGTACGCGCCGCCGAAGAACTCGATCTCGATCGAGTAGTGGGCCTCGACGATGACCGCGTTGCGGATGCGCGTGATCTTGAGGTTCTCCTTCGTCACGGGAATCTTCAGCTCCTCGGCGCGCCGAAGGATTTCGTACTCGATCGCCGGAATGCTCTTGATCGATCCGAACGAAGCCTGTTCCTGCATCGAATCGTAGAACGTCGACGTGCGGACCTTGACGGGTACGACCTTCCAGAGCACGTGCCCGACCAGTACGATGACGACCAGCCACAACAGGCATCCGATGTTTCCGGCGCCCCGGGTCGAGCGGTTGCGAGCCATCTGTTTCCTCCGGAGATCCGGGAAATCTTACCGCGAAGCAGGGTTTCGGGGGCGCCGACCCCTACCGGACCGGCAGGAGCGTCCGCTCCCACCTCGTCTTGCGGAAGAAGTTCAGCGCGATCGCCGCGAGCTCCTTCACCGACCTTCGCTTCGCGGGCTCGAGGGGGTACGACCAGTACACGAACATCGCCCGGCCCTTCATGTTCTCCGCGGGCACCGGACCCCAGAACCGGCTGTCGTAGGAGTTGTCGCGGTTGTCCCCGAGAGCGAAGTAGGAGCCGGGCGGGACGGTGAACGGGCGCGACTGATCCCGCCGCCGGTAGGACTCGGGCAGCTTCGGATCGTCCGGCCACACCCGATCGTCGGAAAACGTCGCCCTGTCGTCGGGAAGGCGCATTCCCTCGACGTAGACGGATTTGTCGCGGATCTCCACCGTTTCGCCGGGCAGCGCGACCACCCTCTTGATGAAGTCGCGCCGCGGATCCTCCGGGAACTTGAAGACGATCACGTCGCCGCGGCGCACGGCGCGATGGGGGAGCAGCCGCGACAGGAGCCCGCCCCCGCCCGAGGCGAAGAGGAACTTGTTGACGATCAGGTGGTCGCCCACGAGGATGTTCCGCTCCATCGAAGAGCTCGGGACCTGAAAGGCCTGAAAGAGAAACGTCCGGGCGAAGAGGGCGAATATCACGGCGACGAGGATCGCCTGCAGGTACTCCCGCGGCCGCGTCCTTCTCGCTCTCGTGACTCCGTCAGCGGCGCCATCGCGGGACGGGGCCGGGTCCGGCTCCGCGCTCAGCGCACGAGGCGGAACATCCGGTTCCATCGCGTCCGAGAAAAGAAGTGGAGCGCCACGTCCGCGAGCTGTCGGAGCTTGGCCATCGGACCGCGCCAGACGTGCGAGTTCGGCTCCGCCTCGTAGGACCAGTAGAGGATGGTCGGCCTTCCGAAAATGTTCTCGCGGGGGATCGCGCCCCAGTACCGGCTGTCGAGGGAGTTGTCGCGGTTGTCCCCCATGCCGAACCAGGACCCGGCCGGCACGACGAACGGCCCGAACTGATCGCGCCGGCGGGCCATGTCGGGGATGGCCCCATCGTTCGGATAGACCTCGGGGTCGCTGTGCTGCACGTGCGGCCCGTCCGCGACTTCGCCGTTGACCCAGAGAACCTTGTCTCGCACGACGAGCGTGTCCGACGGCCCGGCGACGCCCCGCTTGACGAGCACGTTCCCGGGGTTGACGTCGTCCCCCGGCTTCTTGAAGACGATGATGTCGCCGCGATGGACGTCGCGGTAAGGCAGCAGGCGGGCCCAGCCCTCGAGCCGCGGCCCGTAGGCGAACTTGTTGACGAGGAGGTGGTCTCCGACGAGGATCGTCTTCTCCATCGAGCCGGTCGGCACCTGGTAGGTCTGGACGACGAACGTCCGGACGAACAGCACGAAGATCCCGGCGACGAGGAGGGACTCGTACCACTCCCGCGCCGACGAGTGGCGGACGACCTTCCCGGTCCCTTCGTCGCGCGTCCGCCCGCTCATTCGACTTTCAGGACGGCGAGAAACGCGTCCTGCGGTATGTCGACGCGTCCGACTCTCTTCATGCGTTTCTTTCCCTCTTTCTGCTTCTCCAGGAGCTTGCGCTTCCGGGTGATGTCGCCGCCGTAGCACTTCGCGATCACGTTCTTTCGCATCGCGGGGACCGTCTCCCGCGCGATGATCTTGGCGCCGATCGCCGCCTGGATCGCGACCTCGAACATCTGGCGGGGGATGATCTCCTTCATCTTCGTCGCCAGCAACCTCCCCTTGGCGGTCGCTTCTTCCCGGTGGACGATGATCGACAGGGCGTCGACCGCCTCGCCGTTGACGAGGATGTCGAGCTTCACGAGGTCCCCCTCGCGGTAGCCGGCGAACTCGTAGTCGAACGACGCGTACCCCTTCGACACGCTCTTCAGCTTGTCGTAGAAGTCGAGGACGACCTCGTTCAGCGGGAACTCGTAAGAGAGCACGACCCGGTTGGCGGAGAGGTACTCCATCGACTTCTGCACCCCGCGCCGGTCTTCGCAGAGCTTGAGTAAGCCGCCGAGGAAGTCGTCGCGGGTGATGATCGTGGCGCCGATGTAGGGCTCCTCCATCCGGTCGATCCGCGACTCGGGAGGCAGGTGATTCGGGTTCACGAGGTCGAGGACCTCGCCGTCGGTCAGCGTGACGCGGTAGTTGACGCCCGGCGCCGTCGTGATCAGGTCGAGGTCGAACTCCCGCTCGAGCCGCTCCTGGACGATCTCCATGTGGAGGAGTCCGAGGAACCCGCAGCGGAAGCCGAAGCCGAGCGCGGTCGAGCTCTCGGGCAGGAACGTGAACGACGCGTCGTTCAGCCGGAGCTTCTCCATCGCGTCGCGCAGGTTCGCGTAGTCGTCGGCGTCGGTCGGGAACAGGCCGGCGAAGACCATCGGCTTCGCCTCCGCGAAGCCGGGGAACGCCTCCGCCGTCGGGCGGGCGAGCTCCGTGATCGTGTCGCCGATGCGGGTCGTGTGCAGGTCCTTGATGTTCGCCCACACGAACCCGACCTCGCCGACGGAGAGCTCTGGGACCGACTGCCTCGTGGGCGTGAAGATCCCCACCTCCTCGACCTCCGACACGAGGCCCGTTCCGATCGCCTGGATCTTCCTCTTCGGCTTCAGCGTGCCCTCGAAGATCCGGACGAGCGACGTCACGCCGCGGTACGGGTCGTACCAGGAGTCGAAGAGGAGCGCTTTCAGGGGCGCGGCCGGGTCACCCTTCGGCGGCGGAACGTCGCGAACGATCCGCTCGAGCAGCTCGTCGATACCGATCCCCATTTTCGCCGACGTGAGCACGGCCTCGTCCGCGGGGATCCCGACGACCTGCTCGATCTGCTCGCGGGCCTTCTCGGGCTCGGCGGAAGGCAGGTCGATCTTGTTGATTACGGGAACGATCGTCAGGTTGTTGTGGATCGCGAGGTAGGCGTTCGCGAGCGTCTGCGCCTCGACGCCCTGCGTCGCGTCCACGACGAGCACCGCCCCTTCGCAGGCGGCGAGAGACCGGGAGACCTCGTAGGAAAAATCCACGTGGCCGGGGGTGTCGATCAGGTTCAGGACGTACTCGACGCCGTCCTTCGCGGTGTACCGCAGCGTCACCGCGCGCGCCTTGATCGTGATGCCGCGCTCCTGCTCGAGCTCCATGTCGTCGAGCATCTGCTCGTGCATCTCGCGCGCGGTGACGGCGCCGCAGCGCTGCAGGATCCGGTCCGAGAGCGTCGTCTTGCCGTGATCGATGTGCGCGATGATCGAAAAGTTCCGGATGAGACGCTGATCGGTCACGGCGCAGAGCTCCCGTTCGACCCGAGCGGCCAGCGCGACCGGGCGATTGCGGCCTCGGGAGGCGGCGCCCCTTCGCGACGGAAGCGGAGGAGGCCCGCCCACGCGATCATCGCCGCGTTGTCGGTCGTGTAGCCCCGCTCCGGGAGGAGGACGCGGACGCGGCGCGCTTCCCCCCACTCCGTGAGCGTCCGCCGCAGCTCGGAGTTCGCGGCGACCCCTCCCGACAGCGCGAGCGCGCGGATTCCGTCGGTCCGATGGACGGCCTCGACGCGTTCGAGGAGCGCGGACACGATGGACCGCTGGAACGAGGCGAGGAGGTCCACGAGGTCGGAATCGAGCGAGTCGGGATCGAGCGGAGATCCCGTCACGCCACGCTTCTCGAGCTCGCGGATCATCGCCGTCTTCAGGCCGGAGAAGGAGAAGTCGTTCGAGCCGTCCCCCGGCCGCCCGATCGGAAGCGGGTAACGGTTGCCGTTTCCGCGCGCCGCGACGCGGTCGACGACCGGCCCGCCCGGATAGGCGAGGCCCGCGCGACGCGCGACCTTGTCGAACGCTTCGCCGGGAGCGTCGTCCCGGGTGCGCGCGATCGGCACGATCCGGTCGTCTTCGACGAGGACGAGCTCCGAATGCCCGCCGGAGACGACGAGCCCGTGGAAAGGGAAGTCGAGCGGGATCGCGGGCTCCCCCTTTCCGCGGAGGAACGCGGAGAAGAGGTGGCCTTCGAGGTGGTTGACGGGGACGAGCGGCACTCCGCGCGCGAAGGCGAGCGCCTTGCCGGCGGAAAGCCCGACGAGCAGCGCCCCGATCAGGCCGGGGCCGGCCGTCGCCGCGACGAGGTCGATTTCGGAGACGCCGACCCGCGCTTCGCCAAGCGACTCCTCGAAGGCGACCGGCAGGTTCTCCAGGTGCGCGCGCGCCGCGATCTCGGGCACGACCCCGCCGTACGGCGCGTGCGCCGCGAGCTGCGACGAGACGACGTTCGAGAGCACCCGGCCGTCGCCGTCCAGGACGGCGACGGAGGTCTCGTCGCAGGAGGTCTCGATTCCGAGGACGCGCATCGGATTCGCGGTCAAGGGAGGACCGGGAATCTCTCCCTTCGCGCCGCGTCGGCGAGCCGGTCGTCGAGGCAGACGAAGGGGAGACTCTCCGTGCGTTCGTCGCAGAAAACCAGCGCCGCCGCGAGCTGAAGGGCGTCGGCCGCCCGAAGGCGGTGCGTTGAGAGAAGGCGCAGCGCCCGCGCTCGGACGTTCTGGATCGCGGTGACCTCCTCCCATCGCTCGACCAGCAACCGGAGCTTCGACCACGCGTTCGCGACGTCTTCGCGCTCCCCACCGTCGCGTTCCCGACGGGACAGCGCGGATGCCGCCTCGATCTCGGTCAAACACCAGACGACCTGGCCCGCGTCGCGCTCGTAGACCGACGCAACGGCGCCCGACGACGCCTCGGCGACGAGCAACGGGAGGACCGCGGAGGAGTCCCAGAACTTCATCGGCCGCTCCGGCGTTCCTCGAGGAGCGCTTCGAGCAGATTGAGAGGTTTCTTGGGGGTGGGAGGCGGCATGGGAAGCCGTTTACCGTCGCGGATCTTCGGAGGGGTCGCGACGCCGCGTCGATACGCGTCGAGCGCCATCGCGGAGGTGTCACCCGGATCCGTGCCAATCGGGTCGATCCGCGCGATCGGCGTGTCACGGTCGTAGACGATGACGGTCTCCCCCTTCCGGACCCTCGCGAGGTACTCGGAAAGCTTGTCCCGCAGCTCCGAAATTCTGGCGTTCTTCATAACGCCATTATAGCCATATCGACTATCCCGCCCACGATCGTGCGCGCGCCTGACGCCGCTCCACCGCGGTTTTTACGGCCCGGGAGAGCGACTCTCCATACGGTGGGCGGCAGATCCCCTCCTCGGTGACGATCGCCGCGATGTACCGCGCGGGCGTGACGTCGAACGCGGGATGCCTGGCGCCGACGCCGGCCGCGGGGGCGACGGCGTGGCCCGCGAAGGAGAGGACCTCGTCGGGGGAGCGCTCCTCGATCGGGATGCAGGACCCCTCCGGGCAACCGAGGTCGATCGTCGTCGTCGGGGCGGCGACGTAGAAGGGGACGCCGTTCTCCTTCGCGAGAACGGCATGTGTGTACGTTCCGATCTTGTTCGCCGAGTCCCCGTTCGCCGCGATCCGGTCGGCGCCGACGACGACCGCCGCAACCTCGCCGCGGGAGAGGTAGTGGCCGCTCATGCCGTCGGTGATGACGTCGACGGGGATCCCGTCGCGGGCGAGCTCCCAGGCGGTGAGCCGCGACCCCTGGAGGAACGGCCGCGTCTCGGGGGCCATCACGCGGATCGCCTTTCCCGACTCGATCGCCGCGCGCACGATCCCCAGAGCACTGCCGTACCCGCCGGTCGCGAGCGCTCCGGCGTTGCAGTGCGTGAGCACCGTCGTTCCGCCCGTGAGCAGCTCCGCGCCGTGTCTTCCGAGACGCCGCGACGATTCGAGGGTCTCCTCGGCAATCGCGTCGGCCTCCTGGAGGAGCTCCGTTTCGATCTCATCGGGCGGGAGGTGCGCGGACTCGCGGAACCGCGCTTCCATCTGCGCGAGCGCGGCGAAGAGGTTCACGGCCGTCGGCCTCGTCGCCGCGAGCACGTTGCGCGCGGTCTCGAATCGCTCGGTCGGCGGCGTCGTCCTGCCGCTGCGCATCGCGAACGCCGCTCCGTACGCGGCGGCGACTCCGATCGACGGCGCGCCTCGCACCGCCATCTCCCGGATCGCCAGCGCGACCTCGGACGGCTTCTCGAACGTCAGCCAGACCTCGTCGGCGGGAAGGAGCCGCTGGTCGAGCATTTTCAGAACCGGCCCGTCGCGATAGACGGGGAGGAGCAGCTCGCTCAACGGGTCTCCGTGACGACGAGCGCGACTCCGCCGCCGCGCGGGTCGGCCACCGGGTTCCAGGTCCCGTCGGAGCGGCGCGCGATGGCGTGGACGCGTCCGATCGGGTCCCGGTCCGGTTCCCGCTCCTCGACGACGTGGCCGAGGCGCCGGAGAGCCTCCACCCAGTTGGGATCGAAGCGGTTCCGCTCGATCTGGATCTTGTCGGGGAAGTCCTGCTGGTGAAAGCGCGGCGCCGCGACGGCCGCCTCGAGAGACTCCTCCCGCAGGAGGACCCCGAGCATGACCTGGAAGTTCGTCGTCGGGATCGTCGAGCCGCCGGGGGTCCCCCAGACGAGCACGGTCCGCCCTCCGACGACGGCGATCGAAGGGCACATCGCCGAGAGCATCCGCTTCCCGGGCGCCACCGCGTTGACGCGTCCCTGGATCAGCCCGTAGAGGTTCGGCTTTCCGGGGGCCGTCGCGAAGTCGTCCATCTCGTTGTTCATGAGGAACCCGAGACCGGGCGCCACGCGCGCGTTCCCGTAAGAGTCGTTCAGCGTCGTGGTCACGGCGACCGCGCCCCCCGCCCCGTCCACGACGGAGAAGTGCGTCGTCGAGACGCGCTCGCCCGGCAGAGCCCGGAGCGCCTCCGACGGCGTCGCGCGGGAGGGATGGATCGAAGCCGCAATCCGCTTCAACCGCGCGGGGTCCGTGAAGAGCTTCTCGCGAACCCCCGGGAAGGCCGGGTCGCCGAGATAGCGGTTCCGGTCGCGGAACGCCCTCTTCTCGATCTCCGCGAGGTAGTGCGCCGTCGAGGTGTCGCGCCTCTTCAGCTTCTCGAGGCCGACGTGCCGGGCGAGGATCGCCATCTCCGCGAGCACCGGTCCCGACGACGGCGCGGGCGTCGTGATCACCTCCGCGGTCCCGAACCGGAACCGGACGGGCCGCCGGATCTTCGCCGTGTAGAGCGCCAGGTCTCCGCGCGTGATGAGGCCCCCCGCACGCTTCTGACCCTCCTCGATCTGCCGCGCGACGCGGCCCCTGTAGAAGCCGTCTTTGCCCCGGTCCCGGATCGCGGCGAGCGTCTGAGCGAGAGCCGGCTGCTTGAAGAGCGTCCCGGGCGCGGGAGGCGCGCCGCCGGGCAGGAAGATCGACGCCGTCTCCGGGTCCGCGGAAAGCCGCTTCCGGGAGCGCGTTTTCGCGAGCGATTCGGAGATGTTCCCGGTCATCACGAAGCCGTCGCGGGCGAGTCGGACGGCGGGATCCACGACCGTTCTCCACGGCAGCCTTCCTAAGGCGCGGTGCGCGCGCCAGAGGCCGTCCACGCTTCCCGGCACTCCCGAGGCGAACGGGCCCTCCGTCGAGGACGGCGGTTTGCCGCCGCCGGGTCCCGGCTTGACGAAGAGGTCCCGCCGGGCGGTGCGCGGAGCGGTCTCCCGGAAGTCGACCGCGAGCGTCCGCCCCTTCGAGTCGCGCGAGATCCAGAAGCCGCCGCCGCCGATGTTTCCCGCCTCGGGCCAGGTGACGGCGAGCGCGAACGCGACCGCGACCGCCGCGTCGGCCGCGTTCCCCCCCCGGCGCAAAACGTCGATCCCCACCCTCGCCGCGGTCTCCTCCGCCGCCGCGACCGCGCCGCCCCGCCCGACGGCGGCCCGGGGAGCCGCGGCGGATGCCGGACCCGCCAGGAGGAGCAGGATCAGGAGGGCGGCGGCCGCTCGACGAAGCATCCGGCGATTCTATCGGCGATACAAATAGACTCCCCCCGTGAAGTCGATCGCGGACCTGCCGGTCGAGGGAAAGCGGGTCTTCCTCCGGGTCGACTTCAACGTGCCCCTGGACGGCGAGCGGGTGACCGACTCGACGCGTATCGTCGAGACCCTGCCGACGATCCGGCACGCCGTCGACCGGGGCGCGCGCGTCGTTTGCGCGTCCCACCTCGGCAAGCCGAAGGGGCGGCGGAAACCGGAGCTCTCGCTCGCGCCGATCGCCGTCGAGCTCGCCCGGCTCCTCCAGCGGCCCGTCCGCTTCGCGGAGGACTCCGTCGGCCCGGAAGTCGAGGGTCTCGCGGCGAAGCTCGCGCCGGGCGACGTGCTCCTCCTCGAGAACCTTCGCTTCCACGAAGGCGAGGAGGCGAACGACCCGGAGTTCGCCCGGCGCCTCGCGGCGCTCGCGGACGTCTACGTGAACGACGCCTTCGGCTCCTCGCATCGCGCCCACGCGTCGGTGACCGGCGTGCCCGCGCTCGTCTCGGCGAAGGGCGCCGGCTTCCTCCTCGAGAAGGAGGTCCGGGAGCTCTCCCGGCTCCTAGACCCCGAGCGGCCGTTCGCGGCGATCCTCGGCGGCGCGAAGATCTCCGGAAAGATCGACACGCTTCGCGTCCTGTCTCGCCGCGCCGACACGCTCCTCCTCGGGGGCGGCATGGCGAACCACTTCGTGCGCGCGATCGGCCTGTCGGTGGGGAAATCCTTTCTCGAGGAGGACAAGGTCCCCGTCGCGCGCGAGATCCTCGACTTCTGCCGCGCGAACCAGAAGGAGGTCGCGCTCCCGACGGACTTCGTCGTCGCGCGGTCTGCCGAAGACGGAGACCATGCCCGGACCGTCGGAATCGCGAAGATCCCGCCGGACCTGATGGCCCTGGACGTCGGACGCCAGACGCTCGAGCAGTTCGAAAGACTCCTCGACGACGCCCGCACGATCTTCTGGAACGGGCCGCTCGGCGTCTTCGAGAAGCCGCCGTTCGACAAGGGCACGCGCGCGCTCGCGCTGCTCCTCGCCGAGTCGGACGCCGTCACCGTCGTCGGCGGGGGAGAGAGCGTCGCCGCCGTCCAGGAGGCGAGAGTCGCCGACCGCTTCACCCACGTCTCCACCGGCGGCGGCGCCTCCCTCGAGTTCCTCGCGACCGGCAGGCTGCCCGGGATCGAGGCGCTCGCGTGAGACAGGCGCCTGTCATCCTGAGGACTTCGCCCTGCCTTGTCATCCCGAGCACTTCGCCCTTCCTTGTCATCCCGAGCGCTTCGCCCTCCTTGTCATCCCGAGCGAAGCGAGGGATCTGGGTCCCTCTCGACCGCGCTTTCCCGCTCAGCACAGGCTCCGCGAGGGATCTGTGTCCCTCTCGATTCCGCCGGGGCCCCAGATTCCTCGGCCTCCGGCCTCGGAATGACAAGACTCCGCGGGGTGACAGAGTGACGATCGCGCAATGAACCTCTTCGTCGCGAACTGGAAGATGCACATGACGCGCGAACAGGCGCGCGCGTACGCGGAGGCGCTCGGCGAATTGATCGACGACGGAATCCCCGGCGCGGAGCTCGTCCTCGCGCCGCCCTTCACGGCCCTCGAAGCCGCGCGCGATCGGGAGGGGCGGTGGTCGCTCGCCGCGCAGAACCTTTCCGAGCACGCCTCGGGTGCTTTCACGGGAGAGGTCTCGGCCGAGATGCTCGCGGACTCGGGATGCCGCTACGTCATCGTCGGCCACTCGGAGCGCCGTACGCTCTTCGGAGAGGACGGCCCGCGGCTCGCCGGAAAGGTCGCGAGGGCTCGGGACTTCGGACTCGTGCCGATCTACTGCGTCGGGGAAACCGGAGCCGAGCGGCTGGCCGGCGAGACCGCGGCAACTCTTGCCCGGCAGCTCGAGACGCTTCGCGACGACCCCGCCATGGAGCCCCTCGTCATCGCGTACGAGCCGGTCTGGGCGATCGGGAGCGGCCTCGCCGCCACGCCCGTGGACTCGGCGGCCGCCGCGAAGCGGATCGCGGAGCTCCTCCCCACGCGCGGCGACCTCCGGATCCTCTACGGGGGCTCGGTGACCGCGGGCAACGCGGCGGAGCTTCTGGGACGCGGGAGAGTAAACGGATTTCTCGTGGGCGGGGCGAGCCTCGATGCGGGCGCCTTCGCGGCGATTGCGCGCTCCGGCGCGGCTTGACCGGCCTCCCAAGGGTCTGTAGACTCACCTGCCCTTTTTTTGGCGGGAGGTCCGGTGGAAATCGCTTACATCGCGCTGGTGGTCGTCTACATCTTCGTCTGCTTCTTTCTGATCCTGGTGGTCCTCCTCCAGCAGGGGAAGGGTGCGGACATCGCCGGCGCATTCGGAGGGGGCGGCAGCCAGACGGCGTTCGGCGCGCGCGGAGCGACGACGCTCCTGCACAAGCTGACGACGGGAGCTTTCGTCGGGTTCATCGTGCTGGCGCTCACTCTCACGCTGATCGAGGCGCGCCCGCGTTCCTCGGTCGTCCGGACGCTTCCGGCGAAGGCGGCGACCGAGAAGGCGCCCGTTCCCGCGGCAACGCAGCCGGCGGGGGCGATCGCCCCGGCCCCGGCGCCTGCGGAGCCCGGTACGACCGCTCCGGCGCCAGTGCAGCCGGGAACGTCCGCAGAGCCGGCGCCCGCGCCGCCGCCCGCGAATCCTCCGGGAGGACCCGCCAGTCCGTAAACGTGCCGTCGTGGTGGAATTGGTAGACACGTACGTTTGAGGGGCGTATGGGGTAACCCATGCCGGTTCGAGTCCGGCCGACGGCACCACT
>Ga0079218_10000510_pt1 | contig 11738 bp, 11 predicted proteins | sample NCCompost_FD_77181 | JGI IMG/M metagenome (GOLD analysis project Ga0079218, IMG submission 77181) | Agricultural soil microbial communities from Utah to study Nitrogen management - NC Compost | ecosystem: Environmental > Terrestrial > Soil > Agricultural land | place: USA: Utah | collected... | reverse complement strand
CGTGGGTGCGCCGAGCGAGCGGTGCCTGCCGCACGGCATCCCCGACGCCATGCTGACCCGCACCCTGCCGTTCAAAATCCTGCAGATGCGGGGCGTCACGCTGATCCTCTATGAAGAGTTCAACAACTGGCGGCAGATCTTCACCGATGGCCGGTCGTTGCCGAAAGACCCGCAGCCGGCCTGGCTCGGATACTCAGTGGGGTCGTGGGACGGCGAGACCTTTGTCGTGGAGACCGCGGGTTTCAACGACATGTCGTGGCTCGACGCGGGCGGCACGCCTCATACCGAAGCGCTCCGAACCACGGAGCGCCTGCGCCGCATCGACGCCGGTCACCTGGAGATCACGTTCACGTTCGACGATCCGAAGACGTTCACGAAGCCGTGGTCGGCCACGGTGAGGTTCAACCTGCTCCCGGACACTGAGTTGCTCGAACACCACTGCGACAACGAGAAGTGGGTCGGCAAACCGCGCCCGTGACGGCTGCTGTCGTGCACCCTGGCGCCGCGGCGCCCGGCCTCAGTGCGTCAACTCCGAATCGAACGCGTGACTGAGCGCCTGCCGGTGCATGTAGGCCTGCACGAACGCACAGGCCGCAACCACGCGAAGACCATCGCGTTCTGCCGTCTCGATCGCCCACTTGGCCAGGGCGTTTGCCACGCCTCGTCCGCGGAGCGCCGCCGGCACGTCCGTCTCGACCAGCACGACCGCGTGCGGGTGACGTTCGTATCGCAACGTCGCGAGATGTCCGCCCACCTCCGTCTCCAGGCGGCTTTGTTCCGGATTGTCACGGACGACGAACTCAGCCGAGGGCCCGACGCGGACGCCGGTCACAACGGTATTGGCGGGCGCATCGCTCGCCGGGAACGTGTCCTCGATGGTGTGGTCCAATTTGTCTGCGCTCTTCATACGTCGACCTCGGGTCCTGGGCTCTGGCTCTTATCCAAGCCATGAGCAACACCTGCGCCAATCCTGTATGCACACAATCGTTACGAAATCGCGACGCCCGAACGACGGACCGTGCAAAAAATCGCAGATTGTTTTGGTCGTTACGCCACGCCAACCGCAGGGCTCGGCCTTCGTCTAAGCGAGAGGCATGCACGAAAGCGACTCGGCGATAGTCGCCAGCGCCCGTGACGGCGACATCGAGGCCTTTCGTGCGCTCGTCGAACGGCACAGCCGCTACCTCTTCGGCGTCGTATTTCGCCTGGTGCGAAATGCCGAGGACACGCAGGACGTCGTCCAGAACACCTGGCTGAAGGTGCACGGGCAGCTGGGCCGCTTCGAGGCCCGGTCCGAAGTGCGCACGTGGCTGACCCGCATCGCGGTGAACTGCGCGATCGACTACCTCCGCTCCTCGAAGCGGCGCGAGGCGGCCTTCGATCCGGCCGATCTCGAGGACCACGCGACACAGGCGACCGCGTATGTCCCGCAGCCCGGGGCCGATCGCCTCGTGCTCGCCGGTGAGATCGAAGCCCGGGTCGGTCAGACGATGTCGTGCCTGACGGCCGTCGAGCGGGCGGCGTTCATGCTCCGCCATGTCGAGGGCATGTCGATCAGCGAAATCGGATCGGAGCTCGGACTCAAGACGAGCGCGACGAAGCACTGCATCTTTCGCGCGGTGCGCAAGATGCGCGCGGCGCTGGCGCCGTTTGTCGAGGTGTGAGGAATGGACGCGCGGCACATCAGTGATGAGGATCTGCTGCTCGATTACTACGGCGAGGCCACGCCGGAGCAGCGCGCCACGATGCGGGCGCACGTCGAGGCCTGCGCCGAGTGCCAGGCGCTCGACCGCGAACTGCGGGCCGTGCTGGCGCTCGTCGACAGCGAGCCCCTGCCGGAGGCTCCGCCGGGATTCGAGCGCGAGATGTGGGCGCGGCTGGAACCTGTAGTGTCCGGCTTTAGCCGGACCCGAGATGTCCGGCTGAAGCCGGACACTACGACGTGGTCGTTCGAGCTTCCGCGTTGGGCGCTCGCGGCCAGCGTGGCCGCCCTTGCCGTCGGTTCGTTCGCCCTTGGCCGCGTCTGGGACACGCCGGCGTCATCGTCACCGGCACAGGCCGTGGACGCGCGCGCGCTGAGCGAGCGCATGCTGCGCAGCGAGGTCGAGGAACATCTCGAGCGATCGCAGCGCGTGCTCGTCGAACTGGTCAACGCCGACGACTCGGCGCCGGTGATGCTGGCCAGCGATCGCGAGCGTGCGGCGGATCTCGTCGCGGCGGGCCGCCTGTATCGGCGCTCCGCAGAGGAGATGGGCGACGCCGATACCCGCGACCTGCTCGAGGACATCGAGCGTGTGCTCGTGGAGGTCGCTAACGGACCTGACGTTGAGACGTCCAACAATTTGTCGGAGATGCGGGCGCGGATCAGCGATCAGGACTTGATCTTCCGTCTGCGCATGATGACAGCGGAGATGCAGGCGCGCGAACGTCGCGCCAGACCCACTTGGTAGGGCCGGTCCTTTCGGACCGGCCACGGAGACGAGGATGAAGAGAGTGATCATCGGACGAACGATCGCGTGTCTCGCGCTGGCCATCGCGGTTGCGGTGCCCGCCGCTGCGGCGGCGGCCGCTGCCGGTCAGGACGAGCGCCTGGCGCGGCTCGAGGCAGATCAGGCGAGAGACGCCAGTGAACGGGAACGCGCCGCGCTCGAACGGGAACGGGCTGCGCAGGAACGGGAGCGGGCCGCGCAGGAACGCGAGCGCGGTTCACAGGAGCGGGCGGAGGGCCAGTACGAGCGAGCGCAGCGATCGATCGAGCGCGAAGAATGGGCGCGTGCGATCGAGCAGTTTCGCGCCCTGGCCAATCCGAGCTTCCCCCGCGCCGACGCGGCGCTCTACTGGCAGGCCTATTCGCTGGACCGCTTGAACCGTCAGGCCGAAGCGCTGACGACGGTCGCCGAGCTGTTGAAGAACTATCCGTCCAGCCGATGGCTGAACGATGCGCGGGCGCTCGAGCTCGCGGTGCGGCAGCGCGCCGGCCAGCCGGTGTCGCCGGATCAGCAGAATGACGATGACCTGAAGCTGCTGGCGATTCAGGGACTGCAGCAGATGGATCCGGCTCAGGGCGTACCGCTGCTCGAAAAAATCCTGCAGGGGACGCAGTCCCCGCGGTTGAAGGAGCGCGCGCTCTTCGTCCTGGCGCAGAGCAACTCGCCGCGGGCGCAACAGGTGCTCGCCGGCGTCGCGAAGGGCACGAGCAATCCGGATCTGCAGCGCAAGGCCGTTCAGTATCTCGGGATGGCCGGTACAGCAACGAACCGGCAGCTGCTCGCCGACATCTACGCATCGTCGGCCGACATCGACCTCAAGCGGCAGATCCTCCGCTCGTTCATGATGGCCGGCGACAAGCAGCGTGTGCTTGCGGCAGCCACCAACGAGAAGTCACCGGAGCTGCGATCGGAGGCGGTGCGCCAGCTCGGCATGCTCGGTGGGCGTGACGAGCTGTGGCAGCTCTATCAGAAGGAGTCGTCGGTTGACGTCAAGCAGCAGATGCTGCAGGGCATGATGATGGGCGGCGACGTGGCGCATCTCACCGAGGTGGCGAACTCCGAAGCGAATATGGAGTTGCGCCGCAAGGCGATCCAGCAACTCGGCATGCTCGGCGGCGGACGTTCGGGGGACACGCTGGTCAACATTTACAACCGCCAGAGCGATCCGGGCGTGAAACGCGCCGCGATCGACGGGCTCTTCTTCTCCGGGAATACCAGCGCGCTCGTCGCGCTCGCCAGGAAGGAGGCCGATCGCGACCTCAAGCGCGCCATCGTCCAGAAGCTGGCGCTGATGGATTCGCCCGAGGCGCGGGACTACATGATGGAGCTGCTGAAGTGAGGCGCGCCACGAACGCGTTCTGTCTCGTTGCGATGTGCGTGCTGGCCGCGGCCGGCACCGTCGTCGCGCAGACGCCGTCAGTCGTGAACGGCACCCTCGATGTGCATCCGTTGAGCGGCGATCTCGATCGCGAGCTGGACGGCCTCGTGGCCCGCACGACGGATCCGATGTGGGTGGGCTATGCCGTGGCGACCAATCCGCGTGGCGATGACGGCGGCTGCTGGTCGACGAGAGACGGATTTGCCGCGCGCCGCACCGGGCCGGTGAAGCTCGAGGGCAACAACACGCTCCACATCCTTTATCGGATTGCTGATCGACGCGTGGACCGGATTCAGTTCACGTCAGCCGAATGCCCGCTCGACGCCGGCGGTCTCACGGTCAGGTGGATCACGGGCGTGTCGGCGACGGCAAGCATCGACTGGCTGGCGCGATTCGCCACCGGTGAATCCGCCCGCCGTCTGCAGAACCAGGCGGTCGTGGCCATCGCGCTCCATGCCGATCCGCCGGCACTCGATCGCCTGTTGTCGTTCGCGCGCGACGGCAAGGACGCGCGCCTGCGTGGCGACGCGCTGTTCTGGGTTGCACAGCGAGCGGGGGCGAAGGCCATGCAGACGGTGTCGAACGCGATCGACAACGATCCGGACACTGACGTGAAGAAGAAGGCGGTCTTTGCACTCAGCCAGATGCCGAGGGACGAGGGCGTGCCGAAGATGATCGAGGTTGCTCGCACCAACCGCAACGCGGAAGTCCGTCGTCAGGCGATGTTCTGGCTGGGGCAGTCCCGGGATCCTCGCGCGCTCACGTTCTTCGAGGAAATCCTTCGCAGATAGTCCGGCTGAAGCCGGACACTACATCTATAATCCTCCCGGACTTTATCCGGGAGGACGTGATGAGAACCGCCACTGCCTGTCTCGCGCTGCTCGTGTTCCTCGCCCTGCCGGTCGGCACGGCCACAACGGTTGGCAAGCCTGAAGAAGTCGGTCTGTCCTCTGAGCGGCTGCAGCGCCTCGCCCAGATGATTCAGCGGCGCATCGCGGCGGGCGATCTGGCTGGCGCCGTGGTCGCCGTCGCGCGCAAGGGCCGCGTCGCCTATGTGAACGCGCAGGGCGTCGCGGATCTCGACACCAGGCAGCCGATGTCCTCGTCGAACATGTTCCGCATCGCGTCGATGACCAAGCCCGTCGTCGGCGTCGGCGTGATGATGATGGTCGAGGAAGGGAAGCTGCGGCTGAACGATCCGGTGTCGCGCTACATTCCCGAGTTCCGCAACATGAAGGTCGCGGTCCTGCAGACAGCGCCAGGCGGCCGCGGTGCGGGGGCGGCCGGTGCAGCTCCGGCGGCGCCGCAGTTCTACACGGTCCCGGCGCAGCGCGAGATCACGATCAAGGATCTGCTCACGCATACCTCCGGCCTGGGCAGCGGTCCGATGGGCAACAGCGAGATCGAGAAGATCGCGCGCAAGGACGGCGAGACGCTCGCGCAGTACATCCCGCGCCTCGGCGGCACGGTGCTCGAATTCCAGCCCGGCTCGCGCTGGACCTACAGCCCCGGCGCCGGCTTCGAGACGCTCGGCCGCGTGATCGAGATCGCGTCAGGCATGCCGCTCGATCGGTTCTTCCGCACGCGCATTTTCGATCCGCTCGGCATGAAGGACATCACCTTCTGGCCGACCGACGCGCAGATGCCGCGCGTGGCCACGGTCTACACGCGCACACTGGCCGGCCTCACCAAGCAGGCGATGCCCAACGACACCATGTCGCGCAACGTCTACTTCCGCGGATCGGGTGGTCTCTACAGCACGGCTGAAGACTATCTCCCGCTCGGCATCATGCTCGCCGGCGGCGGCGAGATGGGCGGCAAGCGGCTGCTCGGCCGCAAGACGGTGGAGATGATGTCCGCTGCCCACGTGCCCGACACGCTGCCGGGCCGTCCCGCCGGCGAAGGCTACGGCCTCAGCGTGCGCGTCGTCACCAATCATGCGGCGCGCGGGACGATGCTGTCGGATGGCACGTTCGGATGGACCGGCGCGCAGGGCACGCACTTCTTCGTCGATCCAAAGGAAGCGCTGACGGCGGTCCTGATGGTGCAGACCTCGAACGGCGAGATTCAGCGCGACTTCGAGGATCTGGTCGCTCAGTCAGTCGCCGACTAAGGTAGGGCACGTCCTTTTGGACGTGCCGGGCCTGGCCGGTCCAGAAGGACCGGCCCTACGTGTCCCGTTCACAATCCGGGGCGAGCGCGATGCGACGGAGCTCGCCCTGGTCCAGCCAGTTCACCAGACACCGGCTGCAGGTGTCGATCACGACATTCCCCGGCCCCCCGTAGTGATGGTTGACGAAGGGCTGTCCGCATGACGGACAGTTCAACGTGCGTTCGCCGGGCTTTTGCCGGGATGGCACCGTGGTCCGACGTGCGCCGACGTCGTAGGCCCGCACGGCGTCGATGATCGTCGTGAAGACGTTCATGCCGATCAGCAGACCAGCGCAGCTGGGACAGCAGAGAAGGGGATGGCCGTGCAGCCGGCCCTGTGACAACGGCGTCGAGCAGACCGGGCACGCCTGTGAGGTCTCGCCGAGCAGCTCCAGCTCCTCGGGGATCGCTGGCGCCTCCTGTTCGGTGCTGCAGTGATCGCAGAGGAGCAGACCCTTGTCGCGGATGATTCGCAGCGGCGCACCGCAGTTACGGCAGTTGGGCACGTGAGGATTATCGGCGAACAACCGGTCCGGCTGTCACCTTCGCGCGTTGCGCTACGGTGGCCAGGGAAAGCCGGACACTGCGGTTATCCTTTCAGAGTTCCATGAGCGGATCGGTCCATCAGAAATTCTCGGCAGCGCTCGACGATCTGGTCGAACAGATCAAGGAGGATCGCTCGATCCTCGCCGCGATTCTGTGCGGCAGCCTGTCACACGACACCGTCTGGGCGAAGTCTGACATCGACCTCGTGCTGGTCACGATTGATGATAAGAAGGTCGATGCCGGCGACATCGCCTTATATGCCGCCGGCGTCAACGTCCACGCGCTGCTGATGCCGCGCGCGAAGTTCCGGGAGACGGTGGAAGGCTCGGCCACCAACTCGTTCATGCACTCGTTCCTGGCCAAGGGACGGCTGCTCTACACGCACGATCCTTCCATCGCGCAACTCTGCGGACACTTGAGTGCGATTGGCGATCGCGATACGCAGTTTCAGCTCCTCGGCTCGGGCTGCGCTGCGCTGGCCTCCATCCACAAGGCGCACAAGTGGTTTGTCACGCGCAAGGATCTCGACTACACGGCGCTCTGGATCCTGTACGCGGCGACGCCGCTCGCGCAAATCGAGATCATCAGCCGTGGCCTGCTCGCCGATCGCGAGGTCGTGCCGCAGGCGGCGGCGCTCAATCCCGAGTTCTTCAAGGCCATCTACACCGAGATGCTCAACGCGAAGAAGACGACTCGCGGGGTGCACGCTGCGCTCGACGCCGTCGATGCGTATGTGGGCGAGCGTGCCGACCTCCTCTTCGCGCCCATCGTCGAATATCTGCAGGATGCCGGCGAGGCGCGCTCGGCGACCGAGATCGAGACCTACTTCACTCGTCATTTCAATATCCACGGTGTGACGACGGCGTGCGAGTACCTGGCCGATCAGGGGCGCATTGGCAAAGCCTCGATTGCAACGCGGCTGACCAAACGGAGCAACGCCGACGTGCAGGAGCTGGCCTTCTTCGTGACCGGCGGGTCCACAGGCGCAGGCGGGTTTGAAGACCCGCCTCTACGATGAACCGGCGATCGGATTCCACGTCAGCGAAGTCGGCGCGCACGACTGTCGCGGTTCAGGGCGCGCGCGTTCACAACCTCAAGAACATCTCGCTCGAGATTCCTCGCGACAGCCTGGTCGTCGTGACCGGGCTCTCGGGATCGGGAAAGTCGAGTCTGGCGTTCGACACCATCTACGCGGAAGGCCAGCGCCGCTACATGGAGTCGCTGTCGAGCTACGCGAAGAGGTTTGTTGCGCAAGTCGCCAAGCCGGATGTCGATTTCGTCTTCGGCCTGTCACCGGTCATTTCGATCGAGCAGAAGACGCTCACCAACAATCCACGTTCCACGGTCGGCACGATGACCGACATCGCGAGCTATCTGAATCTGCTGTTCGCGACCATCGGCCAGCCGCACTGCCCGCGCACCGGGGAGCCGACGCCGAGCCGATCGGCGAGCCAGATTCTCGAAGCGATCCTCTCGCTGCCGCCGGGCACCGAGATCGAGCTGCGGGCGCCGGTGTTCAAGGTCTACGGCGAGGACCTCGACTTCGTCTTCACGGAGCTGCGCAAGAAAGGGTGCCGGCGCGTCATCGTGGACGGCCGATTCGTGGACATTGCCTCGCAGCTCGAGCTCGACGAGTCTGCGGTGCGGGACATGGACGCCATCGTCGATCGCTTTGTCGTCAACCGGAAGCACGAGAAGGCGATCAAGGCGGGCGTGGCGGCGGCGCTGCTCGTCGGCGATGGTCTCATGCAGGTGCACCTCGTTGCTGGCGCGAGCAAGGCCGACGCCGAGAAATTCTATCGAGGACTGGGCAGCCAGACGCATCGTTTTGTCTACGGCGAGATCGGGCCGAGCTTTTTCGTCTTCAACGATCCGGAGAGCGCCTGCCGCACCTGCGGCGGACTCGGGGTGGACAAACTCACGCATCCCGAGCTGTTGATCCCCGATCCGAAGCGCAGCATCCGCGGCGGCTGCTTCGTGAAGGAAGCGTTTCGATACAACCCCGACACGTGGGACGGCCGGGTGATGTACAGCCTGTCGAAGAGCCTGGATTTCTCGCTCGACACGCCGTGGAAGGAACTCAAGGAGAAGGCACGGAACGCGATCCTCTACGGGATCGAACCGAAGAAGGTGGTGCTGACCTCACCGCCCGAAGCGAAGGTCAAGCGCGACGATCACGAGGGCAAGGAAGTCGGGTTCAATGGCATCGCCAGGCGCATCGAGCGCTGGTACCGGCGCTACCGGCAGCGCGGCGAAGCCAACTCGCGGATGGAAGAGTGGCTCGACAAGGTCATGGTCGAGCACATCTGTCCCGACTGCAACGGCGCGCGGCTCCGCGCGACGCGCCTGCTGTTCACGATCGAAGGCAAGAACATCCACGAGATGGGGCAGCTCCACTTCGACGAGCTGCAGACCTTTCTCGGCACGGTGAAGCCCTCGGGCCGCGGCGCCGACGCCGGCCGCCAGGTGCTCAAGGAGGTCCGCGGCCGCTTGAGTCTGCTGCTTGGCATTGGCCTGGACTACCTCAGTTTCAACCGGCGATCCGGGACGTTGTCGGGTGGTGAGTCGCAACGCATCCGGCTGTCCACGCAGATCGGGTCCGGCCTCATGGGCATGCTCTACGTCCTCGACGAGCCGAGCATCGGCCTCCATCCGAAGGACAACGTCAAGATGATCGCGACGCTCGAGAGCCTGCGCGACATCGGCAACACCGTCATCGTCGTCGAGCATGACGAGGACACCATCCGCGCGGCCGACCACATCGTCGAGATGGGACCCGGACCGGGTGTGCATGGCGGCACCGTCGTCGTGCAGGGCACGTTCGCCGACGTGCTCAAGTCGAAGGCATCGCCGACGGGACAGTTCCTTTCAGGCAAGCGGTCGATCGCCATGCCGAAGCAGCGGCGGACCGGCAACGGCAAAGTGCTGACGGTGCGCGGCGCGCGCGAGAACAACCTGAAGAACGTGGACGTGGCGATCCCGCTCGGCAGGCTGGTCGCGATTACGGGCGCGTCGGGATCAGGCAAGAGCTCGCTGGTCAACGAGATTCTGTTCAAGGCGCTGTGGAAGAGGCTCGTTGACACGCGCACGCTGCCTGGCGAGCACGATGCTGTGGACGGCATCGAGCACGTGCACAAGGTGGTGAACATCGACCAGGCGCCGATCGGCCGGAACAGCCGCTCGAACCCGGCGACCTACATCGGCTTCTACGACACCATCCGCGACCTGTTCACCCAGGCGCCGCTCTCGGTCGAGCGCGGCTACAAGGCCGGCCGCTTCAGCTTCAACGTCAAGGGCGGGCGCTGCGAGGAATGCCAGGGCGAGGGCGCCATCACCACGCAGCTCTATTTCATGCCCGACGTCGAAGTCACCTGCGGCGCGTGCAAGGGCGCGCGTTTCAACAGCGAGACGCTCGAGGTGACGCTGCGCGGCAAGACGATCGACGATGTGCTGAACATGTCGGTCGAGGAGGGCGTGGGGTTCTTTGCACAGGAACCCAATATCCAGAAGAAGATTCAGGTGCTCGCTGATCTCGGGCTCGGCTACCTGACGCTCGGCCAGTCAGCGACCACACTGTCCGGCGGAGAGGCGCAGCGGATCAAGATCGCGACCGAGCTGAGTACCCTGCAGCGCTCGAAGCACACGCTCTACATCCTCGACGAGCCGACAACCGGGCTGCACCTGGCGGACGTGGAGCGGCTGCTCGAGTCGCTCAATCGTCTGGTTGACGCCGGGCACACGGTGCTGCTCATCGAACATCATCTCGATGTGATCAAGACCGCCGATCACGTGGTCGATCTCGGTCCCGAAGGCGGCCATGCCGGCGGCGCTGTCGTCGTTGCCGGGACGCCCGAGGATGTGGCGAAGTGCAAGGCGTCGCACACGGGGCGCTTCCTGAAGGCGCACTTGTGTACGTAGTGTCCACCTTCAGGTGACCGGGGCTTCATTCGCGGCGACGTTCACAGGCCTACGACACACAGAGGTGCCGAGGCCTCCGCGTTTCGTCCAAACACGTGCCGAAGATTTGGTGGAGTCAGCGACGTGGCCGCTGGATGGTAGAATAATGGCATGCGGACTACCATCGACAAGGCAGGACGAATCGTTATTCCGGCCGGGATCCGCGAACGATCCGGGCTGACACCAGGCGCGGAACTCGAGATCACCGAAGACGGTGTCGGCCTTCGCCTGGAGCGCGTCGCCGCCGGTCCCAGGCTGGTGAAGGTGGGGCGACGGCTGGTTGCGCGGCCGACCGTACCCCCCGACGCGCGTCCCCGCCTCGACGTCGCGACCCTGATCGAAGACGAACGCAATCGATGGCCGTGAGTGTCTTTCTCGACACCAGCGTCCTTCTCGCCGGGCTCATCGACCTCGGCCCTCAGAGCTCTCCGGCACAGACGTTGATGCATGCCGTGGCCGAGAAGCGCCTTGCGGAGTGTGCGACTGCCTGGCACTGCTGCCTCGAGTTCTATTCAGTGGCCACTCGACTGCCGCCAGAATTTCGAGTCTTGCCAGCGGATGCGCTGACGCTGGTCGAGGAGGAAGTCTTCGCACGGATGACCGTGCACGACTTGCCAGCAGGTCAACGGCTGCCGATGCTGCGTTCGGCGGCACAGGATGTCGTCGCCGGTGGGCGTATCTACGATTCGCACATCGCCGACGTCGCCCGCGCAGCCGGAGCGCGCGTGATCGTCACCGACAATCGGCGCCATTTCGTCTCGGCATTACGATACGACCTGCGCGTGGAGACGCCGTCCGAGTTTCTCGCCAGCCTGAAGACCAGGAGGCCGTGACGCCTCGGTCCGTGCTTGACCACGGGCCTCGCTCGGCGTGTCGAAGGTTCTCCGGCGCTCGCAATGTCCGCCTTCAGGCGGACCCACACTACGCTTCCCGTGTCTTCGTGTCCGGCGTGAGCCGGACAACCTTTGGCAAGCGCTACGACACAATGAGCGGCATGCATGATGAGTTGCTTTACCGCGCCGCTGCGCACGCGGACGCGTATCTCCACGACATCCGCGATCGCCACGTTGCCGCGACGCTGACCGGCCAGGAGCTCAGGACGATGCTCGGCGCCTCGCTGGCGGAGGAGGGTAGCGATCCGCACGTGGTGGTCGAAGAACTCGCGATTGCGGGTCGCAACGGCACTGTCGCCACGCAGGGGCCGCGCTACTTCGGGT
>Ga0079218_10000509_pt1 | contig 11746 bp, 12 predicted proteins | sample NCCompost_FD_77181 | JGI IMG/M metagenome (GOLD analysis project Ga0079218, IMG submission 77181) | Agricultural soil microbial communities from Utah to study Nitrogen management - NC Compost | ecosystem: Environmental > Terrestrial > Soil > Agricultural land | place: USA: Utah | collected... | reverse complement strand
GGAGCGACCCTCGCGCTGGCCTGGGACCGGGGGGACCGCATGATCCGGCTCCCGCCCCTGCCCCGCGCGCCGGCGCTGCTCCTCTCACCGGCGACCGCCATCGCGACGGCGGACGCCTATGGCTGGATGGCCAATGCCAGGGGCACCGCTCCGCTGCGGCGCGGTGCACTGGCGCTCGACCTCGAGTCGCTGGGTTCGTGGGGGGATATTGCGCGGATGGCCGGCAACGACTTCGAGTCGCCGGTGTTCGGCCGGTACCCGGCACTCCGCGCCGCCTTCGAGTCGCTCGTGGCGACCCGGCCGCTCATCTGCCGGATGAGTGGGTCGGGCTCGACGCTGTTCGCGGTCTATCGCTCGGAGCGGGATCGGGAGGATGCGCGCATGATGCTCGGCAGGAAGCACGGAGACGTGCGGTCCACCGAAGCGTCGGTCTGAATCAGCCGATCCGCAGGACGTGCGCGACCGATGGCACCCCGTCGCCCGAGACGACGAAGAGCATGTAATGCCCCGGCGGTGCGAGATTCGCGCTCGCCGGCATCGTCACCTCCAGGCCGGCGCCGGCGAGCCGGAAGGACAACGACGCAAACCGCTGGTTCTGGTCGAACGCGTGTGTGACCGACCCGAGCCGGATGAGAGAGACGCTGGCGATCTTGTTCGCTTCCTTCGTTCCCACGCGAATCGTCTGGCCGTAGCTCGCGCTCACCGGGCCGCTGGTGATCTTTGGACGCTTGCCGAGGGACAGGTACGGTGGCGAGAAGATCTCGGCATCCCTGTGATCGATCGCGCCGGACGCGTCGCCGCCTCCCGCGAACAGGACCCGGCCGTCCTGGAGGAGGAGCGCCGCCCCATGGTAGGCTCGCGGCGTGCGCGCGGAAGCGAGGGTGCGCCACATCCCCGTGCCTGGAGTCCAGATCTCCGCCGACAGCTCGGCTGCCGCTTCATTGTTGAAGCCCTCGCCGCGGGTACCGCCAGTCACGAGCACCTCGCCGGTCGGCAGCATCGTCGCAGTGTGATGCTTCCGGGGCACAGACATCGGTGCGGTCGGCCGCCATGCCGGTGCAGGTTCACTCAGGTCGATCGTTTCGGAGATGCTCGTCGGCCCCCAGCCTCCCCCCGTATACAGCACCTTGCCCGGCTCGTACATCACGGCGGACCCGTACTCGGTACCTCCGGACCGGAACCCGAGAGGCTGCCACTGGCCCGCTCCCGCCGGATCGATGTACCCGGTGGCCAGCGCTTCACCGGCGTAGAAGACCTTTCCATTCGGTGCGACGAACGTACGCGGATACGAGGGCAGCTCCATCTCCGCACCGGTGAGCTGCCGCCACGAATTGCCCGTTGCGGACCAGACCTCGTGCACGCGGACCAGGGATCCGTCGATGTCGTCGTTGCCGGACATGGTGAGCACGTCGCCGTTCGGCAGCACGGTGTTGGTCGGGTACCAGCGGCCGCGCGCCATCTGCGATGACGACGACCAGGTGTTCGTGCGGTAGTCGAAGATGGTTGCCGCACGGAGCCCGATGTGGTCCGACTGATGCCCACCGGTCACGAAGAGGCGGCCATCCGGCAGGAACGCGTGCCCCGCACAGAAGAGCAGCACCGGACTGGGCGCGGCCGAGAATGTTCCGTTCTCCGGGTTCCATATATACGGTACCCCGGCGTGGCCCCAGGTGAGTACGCGCCCGTCGGGCAGCAGATTGAGGTGGAGCGCTACGATTGGAGTGCTGAACGGCGGGGCCCACGCCCCGCCGGCATTGGCGTTCCCGGTGCCATGTCCGTTGCCCCGTCCGCCCCGGTCCAGCGAGAGGCCTTCTGCGGCAGCCTCGGGAGACGGTCCTCCCGGGTCCGACGCATCGTTACATGCGAAAAGCGTCAGCGCGAGAGCGATGGCTCGTCCAGTGAACGACAGGGAGCGGACGCGGGTGACCCGACGACGCATGCAAACCTCCGGCGGCGACCGACTTGCGGGATTCGATGAGTTGGGAGATCGAGGCGCGGAATAGCGGCACTCGGTATCTGTCGCATCGGATTTGCAAATCGCGCGCCGGAGCGGATCGGTTAAGATTGGAGCGCTGGCCCTTCGTCCAATGGCAGGACATCGGACTTTGGATCCGAGAATGGTGGTTCGAATCCACCAGGGCCAATACGAAGCCGCCCCGGGCGACAGTCGCCGGGGCGGCTTCATTTCGTCATGGGTACGTCAGGGAACCGGCGTGGCCGTTACCTGCAGTACGATGTCGTTGAAGTCGGTGTCGAAGCCATCCTCGAAGGTGAGTGTCCATGTCGGATACGCACCGGATGCGACGAACCGCGGCGGATTGGGCTGCTGGAAGGACTCGATCCGGAAGTTGAGCTGCGTGCCCGCCTCGAACGGACCGTCGAAGTCCCAGACCTTTCCGGCGTCCTCCTCGCAGGCATCATCCGTCAGCTCTTCCTGCACCGGCGCGATGAGCAGGATCTTGTTGTTTCTGGCGGTACAGCTGGTGGAGACGAGCCGGACGCGGAAGCTCGACCGCTGCTCGATCGGGAGTGTGCACGCCGTCGGCGGCGCACCGGGATCCCCGCATTGCAGCTCTGAATCCACCGGGGGGCCCTGATCGGGTTCCGTGTTGCATGCACCGATACCGGCCACCAGTACCACCAAGAGTGCGGCACCGACTCCACGAGCGTACGGCATAGGAACTCCTGAGGGGGATACGGGGAGGCTGCCCGCAAGGGCCGCCGGACTGTCCAAGTGTACGACTTTTACACGGGGCTGTCGGTGACTGCCGCCACACGGACCCGGCAAGGTGCGCCGCTCCCCTCTCCAGACTCTCCAAACTCGCGCGGAGTCACGAGTTGACGCGATCCCGCGAGTGGCGGTATTTTTCGCGGCTATATCATGACGGACCTCTCGCTCTCTCGGAGCCAGATGCTGCTCATGGGCGGCACTGCCAACCGGCCGCTCGCGGAAGAGGTGGCCGCGCATCTTGGGCAGCCGCTCTGTGCAGTGACGCATCGGCGCTTCGCCGACGGCGAGCTGTTCGTCAAGATCGATGAGAACGTGCGGGGGCGCGACGTATACATCGTACAGTCCACGAACCCCCCCGCCGAGAACATGATGGAGCTGCTGCTCCTCATGGACGCGGCCAAGCGGGCGAGTGCGGCGCGGGTGACGGCGGTGATTCCGTACTTCGGATACGCGCGCCAGGACCGCAAGGATCAGCCGCGGGTCGCCATCAGCGCGAAGCTGATGGCGAACATGGTGTCGATGGCCGGTGCCGACAGGGTTCTGGCCATCGATTTCCATCAGCACCAGCTGCAGGGGTTCTTCGACCTCCCTGTCGACCACCTGTATGCCGCACCGGTGCTCGTGAACCACTATCGTCAGAAGTCGCTGCGCGACCTGGTGATCGTGGCACCCGACGTCGGCTCGGCGAAAATGGCTCGCGGCTTCGCCAAGCGGCTGAACGCGTCGCTCGCGATCATCGACAAGCGGCGCCCCTCGGCCAATGTCGCGGAAGTGCTGAACGTGGTGGGCGACGTGAAGGGCCGGGATTGCATCATTCCGGACGACATGATCGACACCGCCGGGACGATGGCCGAGGCGGTCAACGCACTCAAGCGGCTGGGCGCGGAAGATGTGTACTGCTGCGCAACCCACGCGCTGCTCTCCGGGCCGGCCGTGCAGCGCCTCGAGGCGTCACCGGTCAAGGAAGTGGCCGTCACCAATACGATCGACATTCCGGCGCAGCGCCGGTTCGATCGGCTGAAGGTTCTTTCGATCGCGGGGCTCCTGGGCAAGGCGATCGGCTACACGCACAGCGACCAGTCGGTGAGCTCGCTGTTCGACTGAGGCGGCACGCCGCCATTCACGCGAAGGATCAGGATCATGGCACAGGTACAGCTGCAGGCGTCCACACGGTCGACCACCGGCAAGGGCGCGGCGCGCTCCCTCCGGCGCGAGGGGAAGGTTCCCGCCGTCATCTACGGGCACGGCCGCGAACCCGAGGCACTCGTGATCGACAGCGGCACGGTTGCGCGCGCACTCGCGGGCGCGAGTGCCGCGACCGTACTCGAGGTGGTGGTGGACGGCCGCGCTCCGGTCCGCGCGCTGCTCCGGGAAGTCCAGCGTAACCCGCTCAAGGCGATCGACATCCTGCACCTCGACCTCTACGAAGTGCACGCAGACGAGAAGATCACCGTACAGGTGCCGGTCCATATCGTGGGAATTCCGGAGGGGGTGCGGAACTTCGGCGGCGTCCTCGACCAGGTGCTCCGCGAGATCGAGATCGAGGTCTTCCCCGGCGACATCCCGGAGAGCATCGACGTCGATGTCACCAATCTCTCGATCGGCCAGTCGCTGTTCGTCCGTGACGTGAAGATCGAGAAGGCGGAGATCCTGAACGACGCCGATCTTCCGGTCGCGACGGTCGTCGCACCCCGTTCGGAAGAGGCAGCTCCGGCTGCCCCAGCCGAAGAGACCGCGGCGTCGGGCGAACCGGAGCTCATCCGGAAGCCGAAGGCCGAGGCGGAGGACGCCGGCGAGAAGGAGTAGCTGCTGTTCGCGGTCGTCGGTCTTGGCAATCCGGGCCCCGAGTACGAGCACACCCGACACAACGCCGGGTTCGTGCTCGCCGATCGCCTCGCCTCGCGCTGGGGGTTCGGCCCGTTCCGCCGCGCTCCGCGGGCGCGCGAAGTCGGCGGGGAGCTCGCCGGTCGTCCTGTCCGCCTGATCAAGCCGTACACCTACATGAACCGCAGCGGCGCGGCCATCGCGCCGCTGCTCGATTCTGACGCGTTCGACCCCTCCCGGCACCTCCTGGTTCTCGTCGACGACGTGGCGACGCCGCTGGGCCGCTTCCGCCTCCGGGGAGCCGGCTCGAGCGGCGGCCATAACGGCCTCAAGAGTGTGGAGGCTGCGCTCCGAAGGCAGGACTACGCGCGGCTTCGGATCGGGGTCGGGCCACCGCCCCCCGACCTCGATGATCTCGCTGACTTCGTGCTGGCCGATTTCGAACCCGAGGAGCGCGCCACCGTAGAGGCGCTCCTGGACACGATGGCGGAGGCCGTGGAGTCCTGGGCGTCGGAAGGGATCGAGAAGGCGATGACGAGGTTCAACCGGTAGATGCTGCGACTCGGAATCGTCGGCCTTCCGAACGTGGGAAAGTCCACGCTCTTCAACGCGCTCACGTCGGCGGGCGCTCTCGTCGCCAACTACCCCTTCGCGACCATCGAACCCAACACCGGCGTTGTCACCGTCCCCGATCCGCGGCTGGACGCGCTCGCCGCCATCGTGAAGCCGGAACGCACCGTGCCGGCCACGGTCGAGTTCGTCGACATCGCCGGGCTCGTGAAGGGCGCGAGCCAGGGCGAAGGATTGGGGAACCAGTTTCTCGCGAATATCCGGGAGGTGGACGCGATCGTGCACGTCGTTCGCTGTTTCGAGGACGACGATGTCCAGCACGTCATGGGCCCGGTGGACCCGGTCCGCGACCGGGAGATCATCAACATCGAGCTCGGCCTCGCCGACCTCGCAGCCGTTGAAAAGCGGCTCGACCGCGCCGCGCGCGCCGCCAGGTCCGGCGACCCGCAGGCGAGACTCGAGGCCAGGCTGCTCGAGCGTCTGCAGCCAGCGCTCGCAGCCGGGCGCCTCGCGCGCACCGTCGTTCCGAGCGACGACGAACGTGCCGCGTATCGCAGCTTCAACCTCCTCACGTCGAAGCCGGTGCTGTACGCGGCGAATGTGGCGGAGCACGACCTGACCGCCGGGAACGCGCATGTGGACCGCCTGCGCGACGTCGTCTCCGCCGGCGAAGAGGCCGAAATCGTCATCTTCTCGGCGAAGGTAGAGGCCGAGCTCGCCGAGCTCCCCGCGGAAGACCGGAAGGATTTCCTCGACTCCCTCGGAGTCACCGAGTCGGGGCTCGATCGGCTCGCGCACGCGGCCTATCACCTTCTCGGCCTGCAGAGCTACTTCACGGCCGGGGAGAAGGAAGTCCGCGCCTGGACGATACACCGCGGCGACAAGGCACCGGCAGCGGCCGGGGTGATCCATTCGGACTTCGAGAAGGGCTTCATCCGCGCCGAAACGGTGGCCTATGCCGATTTCGTCAGGCTCGGCGGCTGGAAGCCGGCGCGCGAACAGGGCGTCGCCCGCGCCGAGGGCAAGGAATACGTAGTCTCCGACGGCGACGTCATGCTGTTCCGCTTCTCGAGCTGACCCCCTGCCGTGAGGTGGTCCGGCCAGCTATTATTGCCGCCTTACATATCTCCTCCTCGGCCCCGCACCAGGGCCGGGGCAACCACCGGCCCGAAGCCGGTATTCGTCCAAAGGACGGTGTCATGACCCACCAGTACGAGGTGGTCTACATCTTCGACAGCGCGCTCGAAGAGCCGGCCATCACCGAAAAACTCGAACGTTTCCATTCTCTTATCCGGCAGGACGGCGTCGAGGCCCCCACGATCGACCAGTGGGGCAAGCGGACGCTCGCCTTCCCGATCCGGAAGCGCGACACCGGCTATTACGTCGTCGCCAAGTTCGAGACCGATCCGGCGACGCTGCCGGAGTTCGAGCGCGCGATCAAGCTCGACGACGGCGTCCTGCGCCACCTCGTCGTGGTGAATGAAGGCGCCCAGCCGGTTCCCGTCACTGCCGTGAAGAGCGAAGAGGAGGACGACGAATGAAGCGCGCCGCGAAGACCTGCGCGATCTGCGAATCGGGTGTGCGCGTCGTGGATTTCAAGGACGAGCGCACGCTGCAGCGGTTCCTCACGGAGCGGGGGAAGATCCTTCCGAGCCGGCTGTCGGGCACCTGTGCGAGGCACCAGCGCCAGGTGAGCACCGCGATCAAGCGTGCGCGGGAGCTGGCGCTGCTGCCCTACATCAAGGGACACGTCGGCTGACGGTTTCGGTGCCGGAGGCGCGCCGCTTTTCGTGGGGGCTGGCCTGGCTGCTGGCCATTTTCATGATCGTGGTCCCGCCGGTATTCATGCTAGCGCCGCTGGTCACGCTCCTGCTGGTGTCGCGACCCTCGAGCGGGCGGGAGTGGTTCTGGCTCGTCGCGGGGTCGGTGCTGGTGGTGCTGTCGGTAGTTCCCGGCGACGGCCTCTCGGCCGGATTCGTGCGCGCCACCGGCGTGCTCGCCACCGGGGCCTTCGTGGCGCTCTCGATCTGGCGCCCCGACGAGCTTTTCCGGCGCGCGGCGTGGGCCGCCGGCCTCGGCCTTCTGGCCGCGCTGCTCTGGACGGCCTGGCTCGGATACGGGTGGAACGATGTCGAGCGCGCCATCGGGACCGAGCTTCGGGAGCTCTTTCTGACGCAGGCCGGGGCGGCGGAGAGCCGAGCGCTCGGAGGAATCCTGACCCAGAGCCTGCGCGAAATGGCGGACGGTGCGCCGCGCAGCGCGGCGTTCTACCCCGCCCTGCTGACGCTCACGACGATCGCCGGACTCGCGATCGCGTGGCGGGGCTATCACTGGATCGCGCGCCGTCCGCTGGGAAGCGAAGGGGGCCCGTTCGCGAGCTTTCGCTTCAGCGACCAGGCGGTGTGGCTCCTCGCGTTGAGCCTTGCCGTCGTGCTGCTGCCCGATACCGGTGTGGCGCTTTTCGGCTCTCCCATCGAGCGGTGGGCGGCCAACCTGCTCGTCGTGGTGGTAGCGCTGTATGTGGCTCGCGGGCTGGCGATCTTCGCCGTGGTGGCGAAGCGTACGCCGCGCGCGGTTCTGATCGCCGTCGCAATCGCGTCGGCCGTCCTGTGGCCGTTCGCGGCCAGCGGGCTGGCGCTGCTGGGCCTTGCTGATTCATGGGTAGATTTCCGGCGACGCCTGGAGTCGCCGCCAACCGGAGGAACGGAGCGATGATGGAAGTGATTCTGCGGGACGACGTGCGGTCGCTGGGTAAGGCCGGCGATCTGGTGCGCGTGAAGCCGGGATTCGCCCGGAATTACCTGCTCCCGCAGGGACTGGCGTACGAGGCGACAGAGGGCAACAAGAAGCGGATCGCCGCCGAGTCACGGGCGCGCGACGCGCGCCTTTCGACCGAGAAGTCCGCTGCGGAGGCGTTTGCCGAGAAGCTCGGCGCGCTCAGCCTCACCCTGGGCGGAAAGGCCGGGGAGGAAGGCCGGCTGTTCGGCTCCATCACCGCGCAGGACATCGCCGATGCGATCGAGGCCCAGGGGCATACGGTGGACCGACGCCGGATCGAGCTCGACCAGCCCATCAAGTCGCTTGGCGAGCACACCGTTTCCGTCCGCCTGCATCCCGAAGTCCAGGCCAGCGTGCGCGTGACCGTCGTGCCCGAGTAGAGGCATGACCGTCGGGATCGCGTACGTCGACGGACCCCGCCTCGCGCGATCGCTCTTCGCCGCGTCCGACTGGGTGGCGGCGGGACGAGACGAGATCAACCGGATCAATGTCTTCCCGGTCCCCGACGGCGACACCGGCACCAACTTCAGCTTGACCCTCCGCGCCGTCGCCGACGCCCTCCGGGCGCTCGGCGACGCGTCGCTTCCGGACACCGCGCGCACCGCCGCTCGCGCCGCCGTGCTCGGAGCGCGGGGCAATTCCGGGATGATGCTCGCCCATTTCCTCCTCGGCTTCAGCGAGGAGCTGGCGGATGAGCCCGAGGCCGATGCCGTCCGGGTCGCGAGCGCCATCAGACGGGGCGCGGACCAGCTCTACGCGTCGCTGGACGATCCCCGGGAAGGAACCATCCTTACGGTCGCGCGCGAGGCCGCGGCCGCGGCCGAGCGTGCCGCCGCGCGAACCAGCGATATCGGCGAGTTCATGCACGCCATGCTGCGGGAAGGCGAGGTTGCGCTGGCGAACACGCCCGAGCTCATGGTCGCGCTCAAGGAGGCCGGAGTCGTCGACGCGGGAGGGATGGGCTTCGTGCGGATGCTCGAGGGCGTGGTGCGCTGCATCGAAGGAGATCCGATTCTCCCCGCGGAGTCGCTTCCGATTTCGGAGGAGATCTCGCCGGCCGCGTTCGCGGACGTGGCCACGGAACGGGACTTCCAGTATTGCACCGAGGTGCTGGTGCGCGGGGCGTCGCTCCCGCCGGCGAATGAAGTACGGAGTGCGATGCACGCCTTCGGCGGATCCGTCGTCGCGATCGCCGCGGGGGATGCGCTCAAGATCCACATCCACACCGACACCCCCGACGCCGTCTTCGCGTACGTGGAGAGGTGGGGCCGCGTCGAGACGACCAAGGCGGAGGACATGCGCGCGCAGCACCGTCGGCTCGCGCACGACGAGCGCCGGCAGGTGTCGGTCGTCACCGACAGTTCCGCGGACCTCCCGGATACTATCCTCGACCGGCACCGCATCACGCTCGTGCCGCTCCAGGTGGTCTGGGGCGATGAGACGTTCCGTGACCGGGTTCAACTCAAGCCCGAGGATTTCTACCGCCGGTTGCGCACCAGCCAGGAGCTGCCGACGACCTCGCAGCCTACACCGGGTGATTTCGTGAGGGTGTTCCGTGACGCCCGGCAGGAGGCACATGAAGTCGTTGCCGTCCTCCTGTCGTCCACCCTCTCCGGCACCTACCAGTCCGGCGTCGCAGCCCGCAAGGCGAGTCAGCTGGACGGCATCCATATCGTGGACAGCCGCTCGGCCTCCCTGGGCGTCGGCCTGCTGGCGCTCCGTGCGGCCGAGCTCGCCGACGCGGGCTGGCGCGCTCCCGCGATCGCCACCGAGCTCGAGCGCATCACGCACCAGTCCGGCATGATCCTCACGGTCGACCGCTACGACAACCTGATCCGGTCCGGGCGGGTGAGTCGCGGAAAGGCGTGGCTCGGCGGGATGCTGGATGTGAAGCCGATCCTGTCGCTCGACGAGACCGGGCGCGTCGTTCCGCTCGACCGGGTCCGCGGCAGGGACAATCTGGTCCCGCGCGTCCTCTCCATTCTCGAGCGCCGCCTCTCCCCTCGGCCTCGCACCGTGCGCTTCGGCGTCGTCCATACCGACGCACCGGAGGCGGCAGAGCGCATCCGTACCGCCCTGGTCGCGGCATACCGGCCCCGGGATTGCCTCGTGTCGCTGGCGACGGGGGTGCTCGGAACTCACGTGGGGATCGGGGCCTGGGCGGTGTTCTACCAGGTCGAGGACGGGGCGCCGGAGACGAATGGGCGAAGCGCGGCCTGACGTGCGTCCCACAACGACTTGCACGTCATGGTGAGGAGAAAGCTTCCCGAAAGCCTGCAGGTCGCGCTGGACGCGATCGAAGACCTGAAGGCGCACCAGGTGATCGTGCTCGACCTGCGCGGGCTCAACGACGCCACCGACTATTTCGTCATCGCGTCCGGCACGTCCGATGCCCATGTCCGCGGCATCGCGGAATCGGTGATGGAGAAGATGAACCGGCGCGGCTTTCGCACCCACCACGTCGAGGGAATCACCGCGGGACGCTGGGTGCTGCTCGATTTCGTGGACTTCGTGGTCCACCTTTTCCATCCGGAGACGCGGGCCTTCTACCAGCTCGAACGGCTCTGGAGCGATGCCCAGGAGCTGCTCGCCGGCTCCACCTGACGAGGTCGTACTATGTGCCGTCGCGCACGCGCCCTGCTCCTGGTGCTCCCCCTGCTCGTCGTCGGCCGCGAGGCCCACGCCCAGTACTTCGGACAGAACAAGGTCCAGTACGAGGCGTTCGACTTCAAGGTCATCGCCACCGAGCACTTCGACGTCTACTTCTACGAGCGTGAGCGCCCTGCCGCAACCGATATTGCGCGCATGGCGGAACGCTCGTATGCGAGGCTCTCCCGCGTCCTGAACCATCAGTTCAAGGAACGGAAGCCGATCATCGTCTATGCGTCACACTCGGACTTCGTGCAGACGAACGCCACCCCGGGCGAGGTCGGCGAGGGCACCGGGGGCTTCACCGACTTCCTCAAGCATCGGAACATCTTCCCGCTCACCGGCTCGTACGCGGAGAACGAGGAGGTGCTGATGCACGAGATGGTGCATCAGTTCCAGTACGACATCTGGTCGGGCGGGAAGGCGGGCGCGGGGCTCGCGACGCTCGTGGCGGTGAACCCGCCGCTCTGGTTCGTCGAAGGCATGGCCGCCTATTTCTCGCGCGGCCCCTACGACACCGAGACGGCGATGATTCTCCGCGATGCCTCGCTCGAGGGGAAGCTTCCCACCATCGACCAGATGGCGAACGACCCGCGGATCTTCCCGTATCGCTTCGGCCAGGCGCTGCTGTCGTACATCGGCGAGCGGTGGGGCGACGAAGCGGTCGGCGCGATCCTCCAGGGGTCCCGGGTCGGTGGGCTCGAAGCCGCCTTCCGGCGGACGCTCGGCCTCAGCATGAAGCAGCTCTCCGACCAGTGGCGGGACGCCGTCCTCAAGAAGTACCTCCCCGAAATCGGGAACCGGGTGAAGGCGCGGTCGGTCGCAAGCGCGCTGCTCACGGAAGAGAAGAGCGACGGCACGCTGCACCTCGCGCCCGCGTTCTCGCCCGACGGAAAGCAGGTCGCGTACTTCAGCGAAGCGGACTTCTACTTCGTGGATCTCTATCTCGCCGACGGCGAGACGGGTGCGCGCAAGCGCCGCCTGTTCAAGTCCACGTTCAGCAGCAACTACGAGACGTTCCGGTTCATCAATTCCGCGGCCAGCTTCTCTCCGGATGGCCGCTTCCTGGCCGTCACCGGCAAGCGCGGCCCCAAGGACGAAATCCTGATCCTCGACGTCCAGCGCAACCGCCAGGTGGGCCGGGTGAAGCCCGAGACGGACGGCATCACGACTCCGTCGTGGAGCCCGGACGGT
>Ga0079218_10000506_pt1 | contig 11760 bp, 3 predicted proteins | sample NCCompost_FD_77181 | JGI IMG/M metagenome (GOLD analysis project Ga0079218, IMG submission 77181) | Agricultural soil microbial communities from Utah to study Nitrogen management - NC Compost | ecosystem: Environmental > Terrestrial > Soil > Agricultural land | place: USA: Utah | collected... | reverse complement strand
GCACGGGGAATATATTGAAGGGGCGCCTCTGGTCTCGACCTTTCACAGTCTCTGCGTGCGCATCCTGCGTCAGGACATTGAAAAGCTTAACGAAAACTATACCCGGGCCTTCACGATCTACGATCAGGACGACTCGCTGCGTCTCACCAAAAACTGCATTCGGGACCTTGGTTATGACGACAAGAAGCTGGGCCCACGTTCGGTCCAGAGCGCAATTAGCGGCGCCAAAAACCGGGGCGAAGAGGTCGAGGCTTACACTGCACGCTCCGAATATGTCGACGAGCGGCGCGCTTCGATCGCGCGCGTTTACAAGCTCTACGAAGAACGTCTGCACGCGAACAATGCCCTCGATTTCGATGACCTGCTAATTAAGGCGGTCCGTTTGTTGCGCAAGGTGGGCGAAGCAAGAGAGAAGTACAACAATAAGTTTCGCTACATTCTGGTCGACGAGTACCAGGACACAAACTCGCTCCAGTTTGCTTTGATTCGCTTCCTCACCGAAAAGCAGCAAAACATTTGTGTGGTTGGCGACGAGGACCAATCAATTTACAAGTGGCGCGGCGCCGACATCACAAACATTCTTAATTTTGAACAGCACTTTCCCGATACAAAGATAATTCGCCTGGAACAAAACTATCGGTCGACGCAAACGATTCTTGATGTTGCGGGAGCGGTCGTAAAAAACAATACCGAACGCAAAGGCAAGAAGCTGTGGACCTCAAATCCTGCCGGCGATCGCGTTCGTTACTACCAGGCGTTTGATGCTGAATCCGAGGCGCGCTTCGTTTCGTCAAAGATTCTTGAGCACCGCCAGGAACAATACGACCTGCGCACCGCCGTGCTCTATCGCACGAACTCTCAATCGCGAGTCTTCGAGGAAGCGATGAGACGTGCGGGATTGCAGTACAACATCGTCGGCGGCTTTTCGTTTTACGAACGGATGGAAGTGCGTGACATAGTCGCGTATCTCAAGCTGGCTTTGAATCCGAACGATTCGATCGCCTTAGCCCGAGTTATCAACAGCCCGCCGCGAGGTATTGGCAAGCAAACGATCGAGGAAATCGACCGCCGGGCACGAGAGTCGTCGGTTACTGCTTGGGAAGCCATCTCATTGATCATCGAAAGCCCCGAGAACCTCGGCTCTCGTGCCATCTCGGCGCTAAAGAGTTTTCGAAAGCTCGTTCGTGATCTGGGCATCATGTCCGGTAGCGGAGATGGGGAGACGCGGCGAATGGGAGCTGGGGAGAGGGTGGGAAGCGGAGATGGTGAGTCAGATGACGTTGAGCAGATCGGCCACCTGTCCCCTAATCTCCCCATCTCCCCATCCCCCAATCTCCCTGTCGCCGAGTCCGTGTCAGACATCGTCAAGGCAGCGATTCTGAACAGCGGCTACGAGAATGCCCTGAAGTCTGAAGGCACCGACGAAGCGGAAGCCCGTCTGGAAAACCTGCAAGAACTCGTTAATGCCGCGGTTGACTATGATGATCAGGGTATCGCAGGCATGCGGGACTTTATCGATCATTCAGCGCTGGTGTCAGACACCGATCAATACAAAGGCGACGCCCCGGTCACCCTCATGACGGCCCACTCGGCGAAGGGTTTGGAGTTCCCGTTGGTCTTCATTGTGGGCCTTGAAGATGGCCTCTTCCCCCATTCTCGCTCGGCTACCGATCCGGCAGAGATGGAAGAAGAACGGCGTCTCTGCTATGTCGCCATGACGCGCGCCGAAAAATTTTTGTATGTCACACACGCAATGAAGCGGCGTGTCTATGGTGAAGAATTGCTTTCCGAACCGTCGCAGTTTCTAAACGAAATGCCCCTTGATTTGATGGAAGACTTAACACGGGGCAATTCATGGCTCTCTTTCGCGCGTGGTTCCGCGGCCATCGACTATCCCTCGAGCGAGCCGCGAAAGGAACGCAAAAAGTACGAAGGCAAGACTTACGACAGCGCCGAATCTATAGCCGAGTTTTTTAAGCAGCGCGGACAAAAGTTTGGCCAGGCAAGCGGTGGCGCAAAACCAAACAGCGGATATGCTCGCAAAGAGGCTGGCTTCGGCAAGAGAGCCTCGGGTTCACAACTCGAAACTCGAAACTCGAAACCCGAAACTGCCGTTGGTTCGGAATTCCTTCCCGGATCTTATGTGCGTCACGCCAAATACGGGCGCGGGCTCGTATTGCGGCGCGAAGGCGTGGGTGACGGATTGAAGTTGACTGTTACGTTTCCCGGATATGGGCAAAAGAAGCTGGTCCAGAAATATGCCAACCTGGAAAAATGTTAGCCACTAATGCTTGTGACAACTCAAGGAGGAGCCCCACTCCATTTCTAAATTCATAAGTTCTTATTGTTAGTCATACAATAAATTCTTGTTTGACACATTCCCCGGCCCGATATATTGTGCCCCGCATCCCCCACCACATTTGGATCACTGCATTAAATTAGCTGTTTGGCTTTTTGAGTTCCGTGCAACGAGAAGCAAGGTACTCAAACTTTGAGCGGCGATTTAAACCACTCTCCAGATCCACGCTGAGTTCTGACCAACTCGGAAGTTCTCGTAGGTTCCTAACCCAATCTCCGAAGGACTAGCATTCTCAATCCTCGACTAGACCTGACAAGATCGGCCTTTCCTAACGAGCATAGGGCGGCTTTTTCGCACACTACAAATCCCGACTGACGTAGGCAACATCAAGTCACATTAGTTCGCCAGCCTTCGCGCTTTAGCGTCGAGGTTGCCGCCAGACTGTAAATTGAACCTTGACCCCAGGAGATTCAGTATGAAACCGAGAAATCTGAGAACACTGACATTGCTCGCAGCGATAGTGATTATTGCCGTAATCGTTTTGGGCTTGATCCCAGTAGATCTGGGAAGCAAAGCCGCAATTGATCGAGAAGATAAGAGTCGCTTCTTGAAAGGCATTCCAGCCGCTGAGAACCTTGACGTTAGAAGCCGTTTCTCAAAAGCTTCCCAAGCGGCGCAAGCAATTGAAATTCAAAAAGGCGCGAAGAAAGACAGCAGACGTCGCGCTGGCATTACCGAGTCTATGTTGAAGGCCAAAGAAAGACTGGAGCGCGAAATTCCCGGTCTTGAAGTCGCATTCAGCGATGAGATCGGTGCACCTGAGATTGTCAGCATTCGGTCAGGTCAAAAAATGCTGGCGGCAAAATCCGGTCCGTCCAAGGAAGCTGTGGTCCGAGGTTTTTTGAGTCGTAATCGCGACCTTTATGGTCTTTCTCTTCGACAAGTTGGAGAGCTGAGGAAAACTGCCGACTACACAAACCCTGCTGGGAATCTTTCCTGGGTGGAGCTCAGGCAAGAGATCCGGGGCCTGCCTGTCTTTCAGGGGGAATTACGCGCGGCGTTTAATGCCAAAGGCGAACTTTTCCGCACGGTGGGAAGACTGGTGCCGGAACTCGACTACGCGAAAATTTCGTCAGAAATAAACCTTCGAAAGTCGCTAGGTAAGAATCGACAGCAATTGGCGGCGCACGCGTCTCCCGGAAAGGAACTAACTACGAGTGCGGCGCAAGCCGTTTCCATCGCCGCAAGTTCGATTGGTGTCACGGTTGATCCGGAATCTTTGGTGGCAAGCGAAGCCACAGGAGATGGTACCTCAATCGTTTTTGAGGCTGGGCCTTTCGCGCAGCCTACTAAAGCGCAGTTGATTTATTTTCCACTCGGTCCCGGCGACGTCACGCTGGCCTGGTCTTTAGCGCTTTGGCAGGACGTTCCCGCTTATTACACGATCGTAGACGCGGAGGGTTCGGAGCAGGTACTTTGGCGCAAGAACGTTACAGAGGAGCAGACGCAAACCGCTTCCTATTCGTTTTATGACAACGACAGTCCCGCACCGCTCTCGCCCTCGAACTCCATTCCTGGCGCTTCGGTTCAGGGCGCGGCCATCGGGCGCACTCTGCTCACGCTCATAAGTGAACACCTGTCCAACAACACCGGCTGGATCCCTGACGGCGCGAACACAACTACCGGTAACAACGTGGATGCCGGACTTGACCTGGTTTCACCGAACGGCATCGATCCGGGCTCGAGGCCCGTCGGCGCACCATTTAGGGTCTTCGACTTCCCCTACAACCCGGCTCCAGGCATCCCGCCCCCAGGTGACTCGCCAACCCTTGTTGACTATCGCAACGGCGAGGTCGTCAACATGTTCGTCTGGTCGAATCGCTACCATGATCGGCTGTACGAGCTCGGGTTTACTGAAGCGGCTGGTAATTTTCAGTTAGACAACTTCGGACGCGGCGGGGTTGGCAACGACTTCGTGCGCGCCGAAGCGCAGGACTTTTCGGGCACTAACAATGCCAACTTCGCCACGTTTGCCGATGGCATCCTTCCTCGAATGCAGATGTATATCTTCACGGGGCCAACTCCTGATCGCACATCGGCGCTCGATCACGATGTCCTGCTCCATGAATTGACCCACGGTACATCAAACCGGCTACACGCCAACGCCTCCGGACTGGCAACCACAATGAGCGGTGGCATGGGTGAGGGCTGGTCGGACTTTTACTCCCGCGCATTGCTCTCCACCGCCGATGAGGACGTGAACGGCGTGTACGCAGCGGGTGGCTACGTGACGCTGCAGATCGTCGCTGGCTTTACAGATAACTACTATTACGGCATCCGCCGTTTTCCCTATGCGGTTAAATCAAATGTTGGCGCGAATGGTAAACCCCATAACCCGTTAACCTTCGCCGATATCGATCCCACACAAATCAACTTAACCGACGGCGCGTTCCCGCGTGGGCCGATCGGCTCTGCAACTGCTTTTCAGGTACACAACATTGGTGAAGTCTGGTGCATGACACTTCTCGAAATGCGCGCACGCTTGATTACCCGGCTTGGTCATGCTGTCGGAAATCAGAAGGCGCTCCAATTAGTCACCGATGGCATGAAGCTCGATCCGGCCAGCCCCACGCTGGTACAGGGAAGAGACTCAATTTTGGCGGCCAATTGCGCTACTGGTACGGCCGCTGACGAACTCGACATTTGGCAGGGATTCGCGACGCGCGGACTCGGAGCCGGTGCCATCGCAGCCTCGTCCAGTTCCAGTTCGGTGGTCGAAAACTTCGACATCCCCAATTTGAATCCTGGAGCCATAACAGTAACGGCCGATTCCTGTGACAACGGCGGCGGCGCCGATCCCGGCGAAACGGTTACGCTAAATGTTCCGCTTACCAACCCGTATTGTCTTAACCCGGCGACCGGCGTCACCATGGATGTAACCGGTGGTGGGTCGGCGAACTATGGCGATATTGCAGCGGGAGCAACGGTGGTCCGCAGTATCAGTTTCACAGTTCCTGAGGAAGCCGCATGCGGAAGTCAGCTGCCGATAGAGCTGACAATCAATAGCAGCTTGGGCCCGATTGTCAGGATCTTTAACCTGCAGATCGGCCAGCCAACTGGCACTCTGCCAGCAGTCAATTACAGCACCGGCAATGTCTCTATTCCGCTGCCTGATGTCGCCGTGACGGAGGTACCCATCATAGTGGCCGACACCGGCGCAATTGCCGACGTTAACGTTTCGTTTAGGCTGAACCATACCTTTGATGGTGATTTAGCTATTAGCCTGATCGCACCAGATGGCACAGCCGTACCTCTGGCTACAAATCGTGGCGGCGCCGGAGATAACTTTGGCAGCGGCACCAACGACTGCGCCGGCACTCCTACGAAGTTTGATGATTCCGCCGGCACGGCTATCAGCGCGGGGGTCGCTCCGTTTGCGGCGACGTTTAGACCAGAAACCCCGCTCGCAGCATTCAATGGCAGGCAGATGAACGGTACCTGGAAGCTTCGTGTGGCCGACACCGGCGCACTTGATGTAGGTACGCTAGGCTGCGTTCAACTTGAAATAAGTGAGCAGCTTTACTTCTGCTGTGGCGTTGATGGAGATCCCCTAGTCGAAGCCGCGCCACCTGCGACGCTCGTCGCTGAGTGTGGCAGCAACGGCGCTCCAGATCCGGGTGAGGTCGTGACGATGAGTTTCCCGTTACGAAACGTAGGCACAGGTCTAACTACTGATCTAGTAGCAACCTTGCAGGCTTCAGGCGGCGTCACTCCGCACAGCGGACCACAGAATTATGGTGTGATGAGCCCGGTGGGTCCGGCTGTTTCGCGAGAGTTTACTTTCGCGGTGAGCGGGGCGGCCGCCTGCGGTAGTGACATAACTGCTACGTTCGCTCTTGAGGATGACGGCGTATCCTTGGGAACCGTTAGTTTCACCATCAGAGTTGGCGCCACCGTTACTACCGTGACGAACGGTGCAAACGCGAACGCCATAACCATCCCGGGAACAGGTACTGGGGCAGCGTCGGGATCGCCCGCAAATCCCTATCCCTCCAATATCAACATTGCCGGTGTCCTGGGTACGGTCACCAAGGTGACGGTCTCGGTCACTGGTTTTAGCCACACTTTCCCGGGCGACGTGGATATGTTGCTGGTGGGCCCGGGAGGTCAAAAATTCATCGTTATGTCGGATAGCGGTGGTGGAACAGACGCCGTTAACCTGAACATGACGTTTGACGACACGGCGGCGACTTTGTTACCCGCTACTCTTGTTAGCGGCACCTTTAGACCGACTAATATTGGGGCCGTAGATCCATTCCCTGCTCCCGCTCCTGCAGCACCCTACCAATCGCCCGCAACCGGGGGCGCTGCGACGTTCGCCTCTGTCTTTAACGGCCTGAATCCCAATGGCACGTGGAGCTTGTACGTCGTTGACGATGCCGGCATTGATACCGGCAGCATCAGCGGCGGCTGGAGCCTCAGTATCACTACAGCGGATCCAGTTTGCGAGACTTTCGCAGCGGTGAGCATCGACAATGTTTCCGTTGATAAGTCTTCACTGTCGCCACCAAACCATAAGATGCGAGACGTCACAGTTAATTATGACGTGGTCGGGTGCGGAATCTGCACACTAAGCGTCGAGAGTGACGAACCCATCAATGGCACCGGAGACGGAGACGCCGAACCTGATTGGGAAGTAGTGGATGGTCATCATGTTCGGCTGCGAGCTGAACGGGCAGCTACTGGTGATGGCAGGGTTTACACCTTAACTATCACCTGCGCGAACGGCATCAATACTGACACCGAGACCGTCGAAGTTCATGTCGCTCATAACATCACCGGTCCACCTAGCGGATCTGCTTTTAAGATCAATACGCCGGTGAATTTGGCGGGAACGTTTTGGGACGTGCCAGGCAGGACACACACGGCTCGCTGGCTCTTTGATGGATCGCTATCAGCCACGGGCACTGTTGTCGAGCCTTTCGGCTCCAGACTAGGTACCGCTCGAGGCACGCATACTTTTACAACCCCGGGAGTTTATAAGGTGAGCATGAACGTCACTGATAACCTGGGTGTCACTAACTCTGTTGGGACTATCGGAGATCTCGAAGCACTGATTGTGATCTACGATCCCAGCGGCGGTTACACGATCGGAGGCGGTTGGGTAAGTACACCCGCCGGATCTTACCGGGCCGATCCCAGCCGTGGTGGAAAGCTAGCCTTTGGTTTCAATTCCACGTACGGCAAAGCTGCGAATCCGAAAGGGGAAACGCAGATCAACTTTACCAACGGTAACCTTGAATTCAACGCTCTGAACTATGAGTACCTGTCTATTTCAGGCGCGAAGGCGCAGTTCAAGGGGTTTGGAAAGATCAATGGCGAGTCCGGTTACAACTTTATCCTGACCGTCATTGACGGGCAGGCAACAAACGGCGGTGGAGTTGATTGTTTCCGGATCAAGATCTGGAACAAAGTCACCGGCACGGTTGTCTTCGATACGCAGTTTGGAGCAAGTGACAGTGCTGATCCGTCCACACCTATCGGTGATGGCAGCAGCATCATCATTTCCAAGTAAAACTCGAAGACCTTAAACAAAAAGGGCGCCTGTACTCTAGGCGCCCTTTTCTTGTTGGGACAACTCCCGCTAATTCAACTACCGACAATGGCGCGAACGCGGTCCATCAGCGTGTCAACTTCAAACGGTTTGGAGAACACCTCAGTGCAGCCTGCCGCGCGTGCAGCTGCTTCGACTTCCTTAGTGAGCAGGGCGCTTACGACAAATATCGGCGTCCGGGAAAGCTTCGGCATCTGGTGGATGCGTCGCGAAGTCTCCACTCCATCCATTTCCGGCAACGCCAAATCCATGATCACCAGATCAGGATAGCTGGCGCTGGCCTTCAACAGACCTTCAACGCCGTCCTCGGCTTCGATGACGTGGTAACCGGCCTTGCGCAACATTGAGGAGATCAGTTCGCGCGTATCGGCATAGTCTTCGATCACGAGGACCGTAGGTACGGAGAAAGCTGGTGCAGAAGCAGCTGGCATAGTTCACCTCGAAGGAGCAGAAATGCGGACAAGAATTCCGGTTTCGGAATTAGCTCAATGAGGTGATTGGGGCGGTGCGATGCGGTTAGACTAGCATAGCTTTAAAGTAAAACGTTAGAGCCAAGTGTCGGGTCCTCTGAATGGACGCTGATTTAGGTCCAAAGTCCAAGGTCCGGGTTCAGGGTTGGACTTTCCCTTTGGCCGTAGCTCTGTGGATGGCAAAGCAGCTTTAGCCACAGATTCACGCCGAAATGCACAGATCAGTTAAGGCTTTATCTGTGTTATCCGCGAAAATCTGTGGCTAATCTGGTTGTTGGTACGTACGGAACGACGCCCCTCCTAAAAGGAAAGTCCAACGCCCGGAATCAGACGTTGGACTTTTGGACCCTGGACTTTGGACAATCTATTTAGTTAGCTCCTCGACAACCTCATCGGCGCCGAAAACATTCCGCAGCACCTCCAACATGCCGCGCGAATCGACTGAAATAGATCGATTCACCGACTCGTCGTAATCGAAGTTACCAACGAGGGATTGAATGTTGCCGTCGAAGATTAAGCCCACGAGCTCGCGGTTCTTGTTGATAGTCGGAGAACCACTGTTGCCACCGATGATGTCGTTTGTAGAAACGAAATTGAACGGTGTCGTCAAATTAACTTTCGACTTCTGTTCCACCCAGCGCGGTGGCAAGACCCAGGGAAACTTCTTCAGCTTTGCAGATCTCGCATACAAGCCACCCAGCGTTGTAAACGGCGACACAAACTTGCCGTTTTCCGTGTAGCCTTTTACGGCGCCGTAAGAAAGACGAAGCGTGAACGTGGCATCGGGATAAAGTTTCGTCCCTTCAGTTTCAAAGAGGGCCTGCGCAATCTTTGCATAACCGGCCCGTTCGACTCCGAGCACTTCATCTTCGTACCGCTTACGTGCGACGCGCGACTCTTTGTCGATGCTGCGCGCCAGTTGAATCATCGGATCGTCAGACGACTCAATCGCCGCCTTGCCGCCCTTCGCCAGTTGCCGGCGAAACTCAGCATCCTTTAGTTTGCTTCCGTCGATCAATTCGGCAGCACGTGCTTCGGGAGTTTTTCCTTTCAGCACCTTCTGCACTAACGGATGATTAGCGCCATAGGTGTCGCGCATAAACGTAAGCGAGTTAGCCAACTTCAGCTTTTCGAAGTCCTCGTAAAACGGTGACTGCGTAAAAAGTGAAGCTTCGAGGGAAGCCCGCCGGGCGTCGCCAAATTCCGGCAAGCGTTCGGCATTGGGTTTCTCATTCTCTTCGGCAAGTCGAACAAGCGTACGCGCATGACTGAAGAGCGAAGTGTTGAAGCCGGCGCCCAAGTCGATGAAACGGCGATCCTTCGCAAACGCTGCCAGCCCTTTATGGGCCTTGGCGATAGCGTCCCAGGCGTCCCCGTACTTTGCCTGTTTGGCTGCGTCAGCGGCGATGGACGCTCGCAAAGCGTCTTCCCCTTTTTGCTTGCGCGCCATCAGACGCGGATCGCGCAAGCCGCCCATCTGGCCCTTGTAGACTTTGATCGAGTTCTCAATGCTGTTGAGTTCGTTTTGCGCGCGGCGAGTTTGTTCCTCACCCTGAGCCATGTATTGCTTGAGCATGTCACGGCGTGTTTCCAGCATCCGCAGCAACAGCGGAATACTCACATCGCGCAGCGACTCGAGGTGAGCGACCGTATTCAGCCGCGACGTCGAACCCGGATGGCCGGTGACGAAAACGAGCTCACCTGTTTTAGCTCCGGCCTGAGACCATTTGAAATAGTTTTCGACGTTGACCGGCTGGCCGTTTTCGTAAACGCGCACCAGGGCCATGTCGATATTAAATCGCGGAAAATTAAAGTTATCGGGGTCGCCACCGAAGAATGCCGCCTGGAACTCGGGCACAAATACGAGCCGCACATCCGTATACTTCTTATAGCGATACAGATTGTATTGTCCGCCCTGGTAGAGCGTGACAACGTCGCTGCGCAGACCGGTTGCCTTGTTTGATTCACTCTCGATTGCGCTAATGGCGGCACGGCGCGCGGCGTTGGCTTCCGCCGCCGACATGTTTGCGTTGACCGAACCCTGAACGCGTTCGGTTACGTCTTCGATACTTTCCAGAACATTGAGCTCAAGACCTTCCGCTTTCAGCTCCTCAGCTTGACTGTGAGCAACGAATCCTTCCTTCGCGTAGTCTTTTTGGGCCGTACTCAATTCACCGACAATGTCTTCGACAATATGATAATTCGTGAGCACCAGGCCGTTGGGTGAGACAAACGAGCCGGAGCCACCATTATTGAAGCGAACGGATGCGAGTTGAACTTTACGCAGCCAATCGTCAGTAATTTTGAACTTATATTTCCTTTCAATTTCGGCGCGCGGCACGTTATTAAACGGCCACATGCCCTCGTCCGCGAAAACTGGAACAGCCTGTGCCGCAAAAGCGACCAGGATCAGCGCACACAAAGATTTTCTAAGTTTCATAGATTTCCTCAAAACAAATTTTAGGGAGAACTTTTTAGAGTGTTTCACTTGTCATTTGGATGCCCCGCCGGGGGCGACATGCGAAACTGTAAACCGGAAGGCAGTGATCTGCAAACCGAGAATATTGGCGATTGGCGATTGCCGATTCACCGTTGGTCCTCATTGCTTAAAAGCAATGATTGCCTCCAAAGCAGGATCACGGCTCGCGCTGAACGCAGCAAAAGTGGGGGGAGCATAGATGTGCGGCGCGATCCAGGTGCGGTAATCCATCGGCCAGGCGCTCTGCCAGTAAAGATCAGAAACGTTTGCCAGTACCTTGCTGTAGGGGAGCGTGAAAATAGTCTCCTCGCCTATGAAGTTGGGACTGGACCCCGTCGGCTCACCAACAAAAATGGCGTTTGTGTGTCGCTCAAAAAACGTCGTCGTGTTTTGCGCCGCGGAGAAGGTGCGGCGGCCGATGATCACAAACAACTTGCCGCGTTTATTTATCTTGTCGTTTCGAATCAAGCCGTAGAGCAATGGCTGGCTGAGAAACGTGTTGCCTCCGTTATTCCAGCGCATGTCGATAACGAGTTTGTCGACTTCATTCTCCGAAACAAACTTGAATAATCTCTCGGTAAATTTGGCGAGAGATTCCTCGCCTTCATTTCGCACGCGATTGTATTGGAAGTAGAGCACCTTGCTTTCGGGCAAATACTCAAACCAATAGGCTCCGGCCATATTCTTCAGATAGAGCGGGAGAGGCTTACCGAGTGTGCCAGCGTAAGCTATCCAGGATTTGGGAAAGTCGTTCCAGATGTTGGGAAAGTTCTCGTTCGCTGCAACCGTTACCACTCGTTCTTTCCCTTGCGCATCTTTGATTGCGAGGTTCACTTTTCCTGCATCCGGAATCAAACCGAGGCCATGCAGCAGCGGCAGGCTTCGCATGCGGTAAGGT
>Ga0079218_10000504_pt1 | contig 11770 bp, 6 predicted proteins | sample NCCompost_FD_77181 | JGI IMG/M metagenome (GOLD analysis project Ga0079218, IMG submission 77181) | Agricultural soil microbial communities from Utah to study Nitrogen management - NC Compost | ecosystem: Environmental > Terrestrial > Soil > Agricultural land | place: USA: Utah | collected... | reverse complement strand
GAGAAACTGATAGCGAAACGCGACTGGAACGATCAGGGCGTCAGGGACTGCGCGGGCAATTCGCGCGAGGCCCGATTTGAACACGAGCGGAACGTGCGACGGCAGCAGTACCCCTTGAGGACAGATCCAGAGAATCGGTGACTTGCCCGTGCGAAGCGCGTTCGCCGCGTAGGCCGCAACCGCTCGGGCCTCACCGATGCCGCTTCTCTCCGGTCCGAAGCATCCGAGGTGTCTGAAAAATGGATATCTTCTGATTTGCTCGGCTTCCATGAGAGCGTGTATTTCGCGCCGGAACAGGTCATGCGAGAGATGCACCGGGACGACAGCGTCCCACCAGGCACTGTGATTCATGTAGGCGATCACCGGCTGGCCGGAACGCGGCATCTCTACGCCGCTGATTCGAAGCCTGCCGAACGTTCTGCGAACGAGCCGCCGCGCGTACGCGGAGTAGATAGTTTCCAGTACCGCGTTTTTCCTGGCTTCGATCAGATTCAGACTCGTGAGAGGACAGATGGACCAGAACGATAATCGCTGGCGAAAATTACTTCTGTCCGGCGGCGCAATCGTTGGAGCGGCCGCGGCTTACAACGCATTCGCGCGCAAGGGAGTCGACCAGCTCACCAATCTCATCGGTGGCGAGGAAGGCGGCTTCGACTGGCGTGGTCATCGAATCGCGTTCACGAAGAGAGGAAGCGGTCCGCCGCTTCTTCTCATTCACGGGATACACGCAGCTGCGTGGTCGTACGAGTGGCACGACAATGTCGAGTACCTGTCGCGAAACAACACCGTCTACACGATCGACCTGCTTGGCTTCGGGCGCTCCGATCGTCCGGCGATCAGGTATTCCGCGCGCCTCTACATATCGCTGATCTCGGACTTCGTGCATCAGGTAATCGATGCGCCGTGTGTTCTCGTTGCGACGTCCCTGTCCGGCGCTTATGCGACTGTCCTCGCCGCGCGGGATCCACAGCGGTTCCCGGCGATTACACTGATCGCTCCCACCGGGCTCAACCGTCTCAACAAGACTGCAGGTGTTGGAGGTGAGGCGGGAAGGCTCGCCGTCGAAGCGCCGATCGTGGGAACCGCGATGTTCAACGGACTCGTGTCGCGACGCAGCATCCGCACGTATCTCGAGAAGACATATGCCGACGACACGATCGTCACCGACGACCTCGTCGACATCTACTACTGGACTGCGCATCAGCGCGGCGCGCGTCATGCGCCGGCCGCGTTCATCTCCGGACACCTGAACATCGACGTACGGCAGGCACTACGGAGGCTTACGCAGCCGACACTATTGGTATGGGGCGAGGAAGGTGCAGCGACCCCAATCGAGGAGTTCCGCGGATTTCGCTCGATCAAGCCGGATCTCGAACTGTCCGTGCTGACGCCGGCGGGTGACCTGCCGCACGACGAGCGGCCTGATGACTTTAATGTTATCCTATCCACATGGCTGAATCGCCTGTCTCTCTCCTCCGCGCCCACTCTCGTCACGCTCCCTGGAACGCCAGAGGTCTCGCAGCCCACGTCACAGCTCTAGTCGATGCAGCAGGTATGCGGCCGACAAATGCGTCGGCCCGCGCTGCGCCGACTGCGCGGTCCGTGAGATTCTATGTCGCGAGTGGCTTGCTCGATCGCCCCGAAGGAACGGGCACTGCCGCTACCTACAACTACCGCCATCTTCTTCAGCTGCTGTCGATCAAGATCAGACAGCGCGAAGGCCAGAGCCTGGAGAAGATCAAGGAGGAGATGAAGGACGTCACGGGTGATGCTCTCGAGCGTCGCATCGCGACTTCGCTTGCTCCGGCCCTCACATCTGGCGCCGACAACACAGTCGAGCGCGAGGACGGCAATACATACACGTGGCGGCGCGCTCCCGTCGCTGACGGAATCGAGCTTCACATCCGCGAAGACAGCCCGGCCGCACGGGAAGAAGCAGTGATCGCGATGCGCGAAGCGGTTCGCGCAGCACTGGGCCGCGCCGACATCAGGTAGCTCGCCGAAGTACCGCTAGCCCGGCAGGTCTGGAAGCATCAGGTACCGCGCGCCTTTCTCTCCGCGAAGATGCTCCGCCAGCAGCTCCTTCGCGCGCATGATCTCCTGCCTGTCCATCCATTCAGCGGCAACGACGCGCTTGCCTCTGCCTTCAACAGCCAGGGCCACCTTCCCGCCTCGCGTAACCAGCAGAGCTCCAGCTCCTCTTGGTCTCGACAGCTGATCTCGATCCGCCAGGTCCAGCGGCAGATTGTAGACGTTCGCCGGATCGGTCGCCGCAAGAACCACGTACGGTTTGGAAGCGTGATCTTCGCCCGCAATGGTCCTCAGGAGCTCGACCGCAGAAGGCGTCGCGAACTGCGCTCCACCCAGCCCTTTCACAAAGTACCCTCGGCGCACTTCACCGCGGAATTCGAGTCGTTTTAGCTCGTGGTAGATGCTCCGCCAGCCGACGATGGGACGCTCTCTTCTCCACAGTTCTCGCGACACTATCCCGTATCTATCGAGCCAGTATCGAGCTATTTGAAGCGCTTTTTCCTCCCCCGTGGCAATTCGACCGAGTGTGCCTAGCCGGAAGATGAGGGACCAGCGGCCGCCCCAGTTTGACGTCAGACCACCCGGCCTGTCGGGACGACGCCATTTGGGAAGTCTTCGCAGGTTCGGCCTGCGCTGCACGACGTATCGGTTCGTCGAGGGCGTGTAATCCGGTGGCAGCCACCGCGTGGGATCAGGTTCGTTTCGCGGAACCAGCGGCCTCCACCTTATGATCTCCCTCATCGCTTCTGCCGTGTCGTTAGTGATCATCCGGCTGGCGGCGAGCTCTCGAAGCGCTTCCTTCACAGCGAGTGGCGTGAAGCCCGTGACGGCTTCGATGTCACTCGTGAATGGCGCTCCCTCCTTCTCGATTACCGCCAGGACGCTGCGGGCGTGCTCGCTCAGCCGTTCGATGGTTTCACCTGCCGGGCCTTCGTCGCCGAGCCATAGCGAACCGGTCCCTCTGCGAAAGAATCGAAGTCGCGCGAGGCCGGTCACGTCTGCCTTGGAATCGGGATTGGACTCTCCGACCCACACCGCTTCTCCCGTATTCAGAAGAGGAGACAGCCAGCCCGGGTCATACGATGGAACGCGTGCACGCAGATAATCGCGCTCCCATGATTTTGCGGGCCGTGACACGCCGTAGAGCTGCTGCACAGCAGCCGCAACTCCTTCCGGTCCGGTCAGCACATCGCGCGGATCGACATGCTGCCAGCGTTGAACGAGCTCGGCAAATACCGGCAGCTCGACAGCTTCGATCTGACGCCGCAGCGCCGCCAGCGCTCGTCTTCGTCCAACTTCAGCGATGCGCCTCGAGCACCACTCCGGCTCTGTTATCTCCGCCCGGAATTTTCCCCGGACGAGCTTTCCCGTTCGCTGCCATTCAGTGAGCCGCGATTCGATCCATCGTTCGTCCCAGCCGTAGCGCTCATGAACCTCTGTCACCGTCACCGGTCCCGAGAGAGCGACGAGGCGCGCGAGAATTTCTCTACGTGCGGCACCCTCAGTCATTACCGGGAGTCGCAGAACTTCGGGAATCGCTTCGCTCGCGTCCAATTCGACCTGATTGTCCGCGAACCCGGCTCCACTTCCGCCTGTCGCAGGCACGCTGACCGTGCGCATCGCCTCAGCGCCGAATGCCGCAACGTATCTCGGATACGATTCCGTCAGAATGAATCTCCAGTCGCCTTCTGGGCCGAGCTTCACCATGACCGCACGCCGGCTCGAAACGATTTCGTTGAAAGGATCGCCTCGCAGACCTTCATCGGGCGGCGCGATACGCGCGCCCAGCTCGTCTTCGGTCAGGTCGCCGGCACGGTCGAGTAGGTGAGCGAGCTCATCGGCACTCCTCGCCCGCCTCCCCGGCGCATACCCGCTTCTCTCGGCCACGATTTGCCTGATCGCATCGATCGTGAGGTCGTCACCCGCTTCATCGCCCATCACTTCGCCGAGCAATGAGCGGTCGATCGACAGCAGTGCGGCGCGCTGTTCCGCGCGCGGAGTATCGTCGCCATAAAGCCAGTCCATCACGAATCCGAATTGCAGGCTCGCAGCAAACGGCGACGGCACGTTCGTCTCGACGACATGAATTCCGATCGCACCGCTCTCGATCTTGTCGAGCACGCTCTTCAATCCGTCCATGTCGAACGCATCCTGAAGAACATCCCGATACGTCTCGACCAGAATAGGAAAGCTCGGGAACTGCTGCACGGTCTGAAGCAGGTCGAGCGCCTTGAGGCGCTGAAGCCACAGCGGCATTCGCCGCCGCGGATTTCCGCGGGGCAGCAGCAGAGCGCGTGCAGCGTTCATCCTGAATCGCGCGCCAAACAATGACGTCGATCCGACTTCTTCCATCACGAGCTGCTCCGCCTCCGCTGCGGAGAGTCCCAGCAGGCTGCTGACAAAGAACGGGCTTCTCTGCGTCTGTGCCTCTGCTCCCCTCTGCATCTCTCCTAGATCCGGAAGCCGGAGCATGATTCCGTCGTCGGTGGTCTGTACCTGAACGTCGCTGCCGCTCAATGCGTCCCGCGCGCGTTGCGCGAGAGCCATTCCCCACGGTGCGTTCACCCGTCCACCGAATGCGGCGTGAATCACGACTCTCACCGATCCGGTTTCGTCGCGAAAATGCTCGATGACAATTGTCTTGTCGTCCGGCACGATCCCCGTCGCTGCGCGCTGTGCACCGACATACTGCGCGAGCGTGTGCGCCGTTGCATCGTCGCATCCATACTTGCTCTTCAGGATGTCTGGTGAGACGCCTTCGGACAGCTCACGCCTCAGCTCACCGACCCGATGGCTCAGGTCGAGCGATCTCGCTCCGTACTCTCCGTGCCAGAACGGCATCCGTGCGGCCGATCCTGGTGCCGGGTTGACGATGACACGGTCGTGCTCGATCGCCGCGATTCTCCAGGTCGTCGATCCCAGCTGGAACACATCGCCGACTCTCGATTCGTGAACGAATTCTTCATCCAGCTCACCCAGCCGCGTGCGGTCCGGAAGATTTACGGTATAGAGACCGCGATCGGGGATTGTGCCGCCGGAAATCACGGCCGTCATCCGCGCCGCACGATCGCCGGTGACCCTGTCCGTGACGCGATCCCAGGTGAGGCGCGCTTCGAGCTCGCCTGCGATATCGGATGGATACTTCCCCGACAGCATCGAGAGAACTTCATCGAACGCCGGTCGCGTGAGCCTGTGATATGGGTAGGAGCGTCGTGCGAGATCGAAAAGATCACCAGCGGTCCAGTCGTCCACTGAAGCTGCCGCGACTATTACCTGTGCCAGAACGTCGAGCGCATTCTGAACCGCCCTGGTCGGCTCCACTTCGCCGGCACGCATTGCGGCAACGATTGCGGCGATCTCCATCGCATCGTCACGAAACGTGGGAACGAGGATACCCCGGCTTGCGACACCCAGCGTGTGTCCCGCCCGGCCGATTCGCTGCAGTCCCGCTGAGACGCGTTTAGGAGACTGAAGCTGAATCACCAGGTCTACCGATCCGATGTCGATGCCGAGCTCGAGTGAGCTCGTCGTGACCAGAGCTCGCAGCTCGCCCGCTTTCAGCCGCTCCTCGAGCATGTGTCGTCGCTCACGCGACAGCGATCCGTGGTACGGCTGCGCGATCTCCTCTTCAGCCAGCACGTTCACGCGCGACGCGATCTTCTCAGCCTGTGCGCGGTTGTTGACGAAGACGAGAGTTGTCTTCGATGCGCGGATATGCTCGAGCAGAAGCGGTGCAACGGCCGGCCACACACTTCCACTCACGTTACCGAGATCCGGAACAGGAGACTGTACCGCGATCTCCATTTTCTTCGTGAGACCGCAGTCGACTACTGCGACCTGACGAAACCGGGGCTCGTCACCGGCGCTTCGCTCGCACCCTCCAAGAAATCTCGCGACCTCGTCGAGAGGTCTCTGTGTAGCTGACAATCCGATCCGCTGCGGTGCCGCCTCCGTCAACGCTTCCAGTCTTTCGAGCGTGAGTGCCAGGTGGGCGCCGCGCTTGCTCCCTGCAATCGCGTGTATCTCGTCCACGATCACTGCGCGTGTCGAGTGAAACATCCCCCGCCCGCGCAAGCTCGTCAGCATGATGTTGAGCGACTCGGGGGTCGTGATGAGGATGTGCGGCGATTTCCGGAGCATCCGCGCACGCGCGGAAGGGGGTGTGTCGCCCGTCCTTACAGCTACTCTGATCTCCGGAAATGTCTTGCCCGCTATTTCGAACCGGCGACGCAGCTCCATCAGCGGCACTTCGAGATTGCGCTGGATGTCGTTGTTCAGCGCCTTGAGCGGGGAGATGTAGAGGAGGTGAACGCCATTCCCGAGCGGCGATTTCATTCCCTCTTTGATCAGCCCGTTGAGCTCCCATAGAAATGCAGCGAGAGTCTTGCCTGTTCCGGTCGGTGCAAGAATGAGCGTATGGCTGCCACTCGCAATCGCCGGCCACCCCATGCTCTGCGGCTCGCTTGGTTTACCGAGTGTCTCAGCAAACCATTTTCTGACGATGGGGTGGAATCCGCGATTCATCGATGCTCCACACCGCAGCAATCCGAGAACGCTTTGACACGGAGGAACGGAGAGACGGAGGCAACACGGAGTGGTTCGTTTTTGGCTTTTCCAAAACAAAAAACAGGATTTCGTGCTTCGATCGATTTTGTTCTAATCATTCGCTGCTCTCCGTGTATCTCCGTCCCTTCGTCCCTCCGTGTCGGCTTTTCGCTGGTGCTAGAGAATTCGACGCATTTTCTGCGCGCCCCACTCGAGGACCTTTCCAGTCCACGGCCGTTTCCGGAACGTCTCCAGCTTGATCTCGTCGGAGTGCTTCAGGTCCTCGAGGAAGATCTCATTCATCTGCTGCCCCACACCCGCATCGAGCGAAACGATCTGCGACTCATTGTTGAACGCGATCGACCGGTTGTCGAAGTTCATCGATCCGATGGCAGACCAGAGTCCATCGACCACGATCGTCTTCGCATGCATCATCGTCGGTTTGTATTCGTAGATCTTCACTCCTCCCTCGAGAAGCCTTTCATACAGACCACGTCCCGCATACAAGGTGCTCTTGATGTCGGTCTTTTCACCCACCGTGAGAATGCGCACGTCCACTCCGCGCTTCGCCTGATTGATGAGCAGAGTGCAGAAGTCGTCATTCGGCACGAAGTAAGAGTTCGATATGTAAAGACTCTTTCTCGCTCCGGCGATCGTGAGCGCAAGGAACCGCTCTGCCGGCGTGCTCCCGATCGTTGGAATGCTGTGCATCAGGCCGGCGGTGACGTTTCCTTCATCTTCGAATGCGACAGGAGGAAAGAAGACGTCGCCCGTCAGCAGCTCGCCCGTTGTCTCCGCCCAGCCGGCTGCGAACGCTGCCTGCAGTGCGGCGACGGTCGGCCCCCAGAACCGGACATTCGTCTCGCGCCACTGATCGTCATGCAGCCCGTCACCGAGCCAGTAGTCAGCCAGGCCAAAGCCGCCAGTGTAGCCGACACGTCCGTCCACGACCACGACTCGAACGTGAGACCGCTGAGCGGCCTTGTGCAGCGTATACCATTTGAGTGGTCTGAGCCACGCGACTTCGACTCCGGCATCGGTAAGCTTCGCAACCCATTTCTCGCCGAGCGGCTGAGAACCGAACGCGTCGAGCAATACGAGAACCCGAACCCCCGCCTTCGCCCGCTCGGTCAGGTACTTCGCCATGGTGTCGGCTACCGCGCCGGGCTGCGAGTAGTACAGCTGCAGGGTGATTGTCTTCTGGGCCGACGCGAGATCCTTCCACAGAAGTGGGTAAGTGCCCTCGCCATTCAGGAGCAGCTCGACCTTGTTGCCGGGCTCCACATGCGTGCCGGTAAAGAGCTCGATCGTCCGCGGAAACAGCGGATCGCTCACCTGGGGCGGACCTTCCCGGTCACCCTCGGTGATCACCGTCCGTACCGTTGCCCCTCGCGTCACAGAAAGAATACCGATGAGCATCATCACCAGCAGCAGAACTACCAGGATGGTGAACAGCGCGTATTTGAGAATGCTCATCGAATGTGTCTGCCTTTAGAGTGTTGTCTGGTGCATACTCAATGAATGGGCCAGACCAGCGGCTCCTTGCCGCGCCCCTGTAGTTGGAACAGTTTCACGTGACATGCCTCTCGCAGCCCGCAGACGCTCCGTGAACCGGGCAATCCACCTGGACCGGTCGCTCGAAGCGCTCCCGATATTCCGGCTCAGCGATTCGGCTGACGAGTCGACCATAACATACTCACCAGCCTCGGGTGGACGCTGGCGCGTATTGCCGTCTCCCGGCGACAGGCTTCCGGGAACGTTCGACCAGGATGTATACGTCGAGATTCTCCGCCGGTATGCGGAAGAAGGGTTTCCCGAAGACGGAACGATCTCGTTCACCCTGCATGCGTTCCTGAGATCGATCTCCCGGCGAGTCGATGGCCGGACATATGAGCAGCTGCGGTCGGCACTCAACAGACTCGAGCGCACGACACTCGAATCGTCCGGAGTCTACGTTACCGCCCGCACTTCGACCCCGCTCGACGATCGCTTCAGCATTCTCAGCTCTGTAGCGATCGAGCGACGGCGGCTCGCTGACCGTGAGCAGTTCACCCTCTTTCCAGTTCTCACCGCATCGGAGCCGGGAGACGCGAGAGTCTCGATCTCGCCGCTTCTCCGCGACAACATCGCCGCGGGTTGCACGGTGAAGCTTTCGTCCGCGCTCTACCAGTCGCTCACCAGTCCTGTCGCGCGCCGGCTTTACCGCCTCATCGAAGTCGCCCGCGAAGCGGACACCGTCACATGGCGTGTCCCGCTCGAGCAGCTGGCCCAGCAGCTGCCCCTCGCCCAGCGATACCCCTCCCATCTGCAGCGTGTCCTTCAACCGGCACACGAGATGCTGGTAGGGGCCGGTGTAGTGCGAAGCGCGCATTTTCGGCAGATCGATCGCAATTGGCTTGTCGACTACGCACTGGCGAGCAGAAACGTCTAGGCCACTTTATGTGTCAAAGATGTAAGCTCTCTGAGCGCCGCCCTCGGAACACTCACAGTTTCAGGGCGTATTTAGTACCTTCCAGCATACCTTAGACGCAGGCCAGCATGTCGAATAGTCGCAAGCTTTTGCTCATCGGAATCGTCGCCGCTCCGCTGCTTGCGGGCGGCTTTGTCGCGCAGGATCGCTCCGCCAACGATGGAGCCCGGCTCCTCGATCAGGTGCTGACGATCGTGTCCGGACGCTTCGTGGACAGTGTCGATGCAGCAGCCCTCTACGAGAAGGCAGCACGTGGACTGGTCCACGAGCTGAACGACCCTTATTCCGTTCTTCTCACCCCCAAGGAGCTCGCCACTTTCAACGCCCAGACCGGCGGCAAGTACGGCGGTGTTGGAATGGAGATCGGAGAAGTCCAGGGATTCATCACCGTTCAGCGCGTCTTCCCACATACTCCCGCCGAACAGGGCGGAGTGATCGAGGGCGATCGCATCATTCAGGTCGATACATCGGATACCCGCGGCTGGACGACCACCCAGGTATCGGACGTCCTCAAGGGCCGCCCGGGTACCAGAGTGTCTGTGAAATTCGCGCGCACAGGAGTCGCGGAGCCGATTCCGGTGACGTTCACTCGCGCCAACGTCCGCATTCCCGCCGTTCCGTACGCCATCATGCTGGACGGGAAGATCGGTTACATACCGCTCCAGCAGTTCAATGAGACGGCGACCGAAGAGCTTCAATCCTCCATAAAGCGGCTCTCCTCTGAAGGCGCCAAAGGCCTGATTCTCGATCTGCGAGGAAACGGCGGTGGATATCTCGAGCAGTCAGCGACTGTCGCCAATCTCTTCCTGAAGAAGGGAATGGAAGTCTCGAGTGTCCGCGGCCGTGCCGGATATCAGGAGGTCCTGTACGCCACCGACAATCCGACCGCACCCGAGATTCCGCTCATTGTACTCACCGATGGACGGTCAGCCTCTGCTTCCGAGATCGTAGCTGGAGCACTTCAGGACCACGATCGCGCCGTCATTGTCGGCACAACTTCTTTCGGAAAGGGCCTGGTGCAGACGGTATATCCTCTCGACGGCGGGTATGCCCTCAAGATGACCACCGCAAAGTGGTATACGCCAAGTGGCCGCTCGATTCAGAAGGATCGGAAGCTTCTCCCCGATGGATCGTTCGTCGAGGTTCTGCCCGACTCGATGGAGACCGACTCGGTTCGCAAGCTGCGTCCGAAGTTCAAGTCGGATGCAGGCCGCACGGTCTATGGTGGCGGTGCGGTTACACCCGACCTCATCGTCCAGCCCGACACGCTTACGTCCAGCGAGCAGAAGCTTTTGCAGGCGCTCGCTCCCAAGGCCCAGGTCGTTCGCACGACGCTGATCAACTACGCGGTCGAGCAGAAAGGCAAAGTGAAGCCTGATTTTGTCGTGTCGAAGGCGTGGAGAGACGAGTTCTACAACAGGCTGGTCGCTCAGGGCGTCAAGGTCGACAAGGCGCAGTTCGAAGCCGGCGGCTCGGAAATCGATCGCCTCCTCGGCTCCAGCATCGCGCGGATTTCTTTCGGTGACTCGACGGCGAAGCGCCGCGACGTTGCGGACGATTCGCAGCTCCGGCGGTCGCTGGAGCTTCTACGGACTGGTCAGTCACAGAGCGCGCTGTTCGACACAGTGCTTCGCCAGCAGACCGCTTTGAATCGCTAGTGCCTGCAAGGTAAAAACCGCCACCGCGTAATTACGTGGTGGCGGTTTTTTTTGCATTATTCGCCTGTAGGAACACTCTCAGGAGCATCACATGGTTGGATTGGCCGTCGTTGGCGTCATCGCGTTGCTTGCGGTCTGGATTGCCACCAAGGCCTTCAAGATCGTCGGCCAGGCGGAGGTCATGGTCGTGGAGCGGCTGGGACGTTTCCATCGCGTCGCCCGTTCGGGCCTGAACATCCTTCTGCCTTTCGTCGAAGTCCCGCGCACCATCGACGTACGCTACTTCGAGAGCGACGTTACCGGCATCAAGCGCGTCACGTCCGGACACACTGCGCGCATAGACCTCCGTGAGCAGGTGCTGAACTTTCCAAGTCAGCCCGTGATCACCAAGGACAACGTCACCATCGACATCGATGCCGTGATCTACTACCGCGTCGCCGACCCGCAGAAAGCCACCTACTCGGTTCAGAATCTTCCGTACGCGCTCGAGACCCTCACCCGCACGACCCTCCGCAACATCGTCGGCGAGATGGAGCTCGACGCGACACTCGGCAGCCGCGACGTCATCAACAAGCGGATGCGGGAAGTGATAGAAGAGGCTTCGATCGGATGGGGAGTCGACGTCACGCGCGTCGAGCTTCAGGCGATCGAGCCGCCGCGGGATATTCAGCAGTCGATGGAGCTTCAGATGCGGGCCGAGCGCGAGCGGCGCGCCGCTGTGACAAACGCTGAAGCAGGCAAGCGCGCGGCAATCCTTGAAGCTGAGGGTGTGCGCGAATCGCAGGTCCGGCGCGCGGAAGGAGAAAAGGACGCGGCGATTCTGAGAGCGCACGGCCTGGCGGAGGCACGGCTTGCAATGGCGAACGCCGAAGCGGAGGCGATTCAGAAGATCGCATCGGCCCTGCCGGAGGGTCAGGCCGCTATGTATCTGCTCGGCATGAAATACCTCGAGGCACTACCGACGCTGGCTCAGGGAAAGAACGCAACGATCTTCCTTCCCGCCGAAGCCGCCGGAGTCATGGGCGCGATCGGCGGCCTGAGAGAGCTGATCGGCCGGGGTGGTGTT
>Ga0079218_10000503_pt1 | contig 11773 bp, 12 predicted proteins | sample NCCompost_FD_77181 | JGI IMG/M metagenome (GOLD analysis project Ga0079218, IMG submission 77181) | Agricultural soil microbial communities from Utah to study Nitrogen management - NC Compost | ecosystem: Environmental > Terrestrial > Soil > Agricultural land | place: USA: Utah | collected... | reverse complement strand
CGGCTCGAGCCCGAGGGAACGCTCGTCGGCACCGTGAACGAGGACTGGGCGATCGAGTCGAACGGCGGCGACATCTTCCAGCTCGGGAACGCGTCGTGGCGCATCCTGCGGGTCGAGCCCGGCGTCGTCCGCGTCGCCGACGCGAAGGGCCAGCCGCCGTCGCTCCCGTTCTGGCTCGGCGAGGGGCCCGGCAGGACGCGCGAGCTCGCGTCGGAGATCGCCGCGATGCGCGAGTCGTGCGCGGGGTCGGAGGCGGAGATGTCCGGCTTCCTCCGGTCCGCCTGCGGCGAGGGCCTTCCGGAGGGAGGAGCGGTCCAGATCGCGGACTACGTCTCCGAGGGCCGGCGCGTCCTGGGGGAAGTGCCGACGCAGAAGCGCGTCATCGCGGAGCGCTTTTTCGACGAGAGCGGCGGCATGCAGCTCGTCGTGCACGCGCCGTTCGGCTCGAGGATCAACCGGGCGTGGGGCCTCGCGCTCCGCAAGAAGTTCTGCGTGGGGTTCGGGTTCGAGCTCCAGGCGGCCGCGAACGAGGAGGCGATCGTCCTCTCGCTCGGCTCGCAGCACAGCTTCCCGCTCGAGGAGATTTTCGACTACTTGAAGCCCGCGACCGCGCGGGACGTCCTCATCCAGGCGCTCCTGCCCGCGCCGATGTTCGAGACGCGGTGGCGCTGGAACGCGCAGCGATCGCTCCTCCTCGAGCGCTCGCGCAACGGAAAAAAAGTTCCGGCGAACCTTCTCCGGATGCGGGCGAACGACCTCCTCGCAGGCGCGTTCCCGCAGGTGCTCGCGTGTCCCGAGACGCTCCCCGGCGGTCCGATCCCGGTGCCGATGGAGCATCCCATCGTCTTCCAGACGGTCGAGGACTGCCTGACCGAGGCGATGGACGTGGAAGGGTTCCTCGAGGTCGTGCAGGGGCTCGCGGACGGCTCGATCGAGCGGCGCGCGGTCGACTCCATCGAGCCGTCCTCGTTCGCCCGCGGCATCCTCTCGTCGCAGCCGTACACGTTCTTAGACGACGCGCCGCTCGAGGAGCGGCGCACCCAGGCGGTCGCGTCGCGCCGCGTGCTCGACGTCTCGACGACCGACGGGCTCGGCGCGCTCGACGCGGACGCGATCGCGCGGGTACGCGAAGAGGCGTGGCCGCAGCCCGCGAACGCCGAGGAGGTCCACGAGGCGCTGCTGTGGATGGGCTACGTGACGGCCGAGGAAGGGGAGCCGTGGACGGAGTGGCTCGACGCGCTCTGCGCGGCGGGCCGCGTCGAGCGCGAGGGCGACCGCTGGTTCGCGCGCGAGGCGTCGCGCGACCCGAAAACGGTTTTGCGCGGCCGCCTCGAGGCGCTCGGACCGGTCTCCGAGGAGGATCCCCTCTTCTTCGAGCTCGAAGGCGAAGGCGCGGTCCTGCGCACCCGCGTCGCGGGTCGGCCGGCGTGGTGCGATCGCCGCCTTCTCGCGCGGATCCACCGCTATACGCTCGACCGGCTCCGCCGGGAGATCGAGCCGGTCTCCGCCGCCGACTTCCTCCGGTTTCTCGCCTGCTGGCAGCACGCCGACCCGGATCATCGGCTCGAGGGACCGCGCGGCGTCGCCGAGGTCGTCTTGCAGCTCGCGGGCTTCGAAGTCCCCGCGGCGGCGTGGGAAGGGAGCGTCCTGCCCGCGCGCGTCCGGGGCTACCGGCGCGAGTGGCTCGACCAGCTCACTTTTTCGGGAGAGGTCGCGTGGGGGCGCCTCTGGGGCGCGAGCGCGTCGGCGCTTCGCCGGACGCCGATCTGCCTCGTCCCGCGCGCAGACCTCGAGGCGTGGACCGCTCTTTCGGTCCGGGAGAGCGCGGGTGTGGCACGCGACCTCTCCCGCACCGCGCGCGAGGTTCGCGAGGCGCTCGCCCGGCGCGGGGCGACGTTCCTCCCGGAAGTTTCGCGCGCGACCGGCTTCGCGCGGGACCTCGCGGAGGAGGGTCTGTCGGAGCTCATCGCGTCGGGCCTGGCGACGTGCGACTCGTTCGGCGGGCTGCGATCGCTCCTCGTCGCCGCGTGGCGGCGGAAGCCGGGCGGGAACGGGGCGGGAAGGTGGAGCCTTCTCCCGCGGGAAACGGAGGCAGCCGCGTCGGCCGAGTTCGTTGCCCGGCGCCTTCTTGCGCGCACCGGCGTCGTCTTCCGCAAAACCGTCGCCCGCGAGAAGCAGCCGCTTCCGTGGCGCGAGGTCGCACGCGCGTTGAGGAACCTCGAGGCGCGCGGGGAGGTTCGCGGCGGCCGCTTCGTCGCCGGATTCGACGGCGAACAGTACGCGGTGCCGGAAGCCGTCACGCTCCTGCGGCAGGTCCGCAAGCGTCCCGAGCCTGCCCCGCTCGCGGTCTCGGCCGCGGACCCGCTGAACTTCCGCGGCATTCTGACGCCCGACGAGAGAATTGCGCCGACGACCCGAAGGCAGGTCCGGGTCGCCTGACCCGAGTCAGGAGGCCTGGCGCACGAGGTCGAGCAGGACCTGCGGAGCGACCGGCTTCAGCAGGTGGTCGTCGAACCCGGCGGCGCGGGACCGCGCCCGATCCTCGGGATGGCCGTAGCCGGACACCGCGACGAGGAGGGCGTCCCGCCCCTGCGCCGTCTGGCGCATCGCGCGGGCGACGTCGTAGCCGTCGATCCCCGGCAACCCGATGTCGAGGAGCACGACCTCGGGCGAGAACCGCTCCGCCTCGGAAAGAGCGCTCGGACCGTCGGCCGCCGTGCGGACGTCGTGGCCTTCGTCCTCGAGCAGGAACCGAAGGGCCTCCCGCGCGTCGTCATGGTCGTCCACGATGAGAACCCGGCGCGGCCGCGCCGGCACCGGCGCGCGCGGCTGCGGGGCGGATCCGCTCGCTCGTTGTTCCGAGGCACGTTCGGCGAGGGGAACCCGAAAGACGAACTCGCTCCCCCGGCCGGGTCCGCCGCTCCGTGCCTCGATCGTGCCCCCATGGAGCTCCGCCAGCCGGCGCGCGAGCGTGAGACCGAGACCGAGTCCGCCGTGCGGGCGGTCGAGGGGCGGCGGTCCCTGCACGAAAAGGTCGAAGACGCGCTCGAGCTCCTGGGGAGCCATTCCCATTCCGGTGTCGCGGACGCGCACGACGGCCCGGCTCCCTTCGCGCCCCGCCGAGATCGAGATGCATCCCCCTTCCGGCGTGAACTTCGCGGCGTTGTGAAGGAGGTTGGAAACGACCTGCGCGAGCCGCGTCGGGTCGCCCTCGATCCAAACCGCCTCTTTCGGCAGTTCCATCTTCAGCTCCTGGTTGCGCTGCGCGAGCAGATGCCGCCACGTGTCGACCGCGGCGTCCAGGACTTCCTCGAGGGCGACCGTGCGGCGTTCGACGCGGACCGTTCCTCGAGTGATGCGCGAGACGTCGAGCAGATCGTCGACGAGGCGCGTCAGGTGAGCGGCCTGGCGGCGGATGATCTCGCGCGCCTGACGAACGAGGCCGGCGTCGCCGTGCCCGAGCAGCTCGGCCGCGTGAAGAATCGGGGCGAGCGGATTGCGCAGCTCGTGAGACAGCATGGCGAGGAACTCGTCCTTGCGCCGGTCCGTCTCCGAGAGCTTCTCGGCCTGGCGGCGCAGCTCTTCCTGGGCGTGCCGCTGCTCCGCCGCGACGGCGCCGAGTAGCAACCCGGTCGCCGACGCGACGGCCATGAAGACCTGGAGGAGGACGAGTCCCTTTTCCGGCCCCGCGCCCGCGAAGGGCCCGAGCCCGAGATGGGTCGTCCATACCGCGATCACATCGGTGACCGCCGCCGCGGTCGCGCTCCCCACCGGTCCGAAACGGAGCGCTCCCCAGATCAGGAACGGAAAGACGATGTACTCGGCCAGAGCCGCGGGCGGCGGCCGCGTGAACGCGACGGCGTTGGCGGAAATGAGCGCGCTCAACATGAGGATCCCTTCGGCCACGGCGAAGCGGCGCCGCGGAACCGCGCCGCCGCTCGTCCACACGAGGACGAGTGGCGCGAAGACGAGCCCGCCGAGCGCGTCCCCGAGCCACCACAACCACCACAGTCCCCCGAGGCTCCCCGCGGGTTGCACGCCGCCCACGCCGAGAAAGGCGACTCCGATCGTCGCGGCGACGACCGGGGCGAGCGCGAGCGCGCCGAAGAGAGCGAGCACGTCGCGCGAACGTCCGAGCGCACCGTCGAAGCCGGCTCGCCGGAGGATCGCGACGCCGACGACGGCTTCGAGCGTGTTTCCGACGGCGATGCCGGCGGCCACCCAGACCGGTTCGCCGAGCGACAGGTTCGCCGCGAGGGCGCCGAGCAGGACGCCGGCGACGGCTCGCCGGCCGAAGAGCCACACGGCGGCGAGAGCGAGACCCGTCGGCGGCCACACCGCGGTGACCTGAGGAGCGTCGCTCGCCAGCGCGAGGCCGAACTTCGCGGCGCCGACGTAGAGCAGAGCAACCGCCAGCGCGACGAGGACGTCAGCGGGCTCGAGCGCGCGAGCCGATCGACTCGGGGGCGAGGACACCTTCGGAGGAGTGTAAGCCCCGGTCAGAGCCCCACCCGGGAGGCCGGCGCGCGGGATCGAAGAAAATGCGGAGTCCGGGAGGTGGGCGATGAAGCCGAAGACCCTCTACCTGACTCTGTGTGTCGTGGGCACCGTGCTCCCGTACTCCCTTTTCATACCGTTCCTGCTCGAGCACGGTCTCGACGTCCGCCGGATCGTCGAAGAGCTGTTCGCGAACCGGATCAGCGGCTCGTTCGCGCTCGACGTGCTGGTGTCGTCGGTCGCCTTCTGGGTGCTCGTGTTCGTCGAGGGGCGGCGCCTGCGGATGAAGAGCCTCTGGGCCCCGATCGCCGCCAACGTCGTGGTCGGCCTGTCGCTCGGCCTTCCCCTCTTTCTCTACCTGAGGGAGAGGCGGCTCGATGTGGGACAGACCACGGTTCCCTGACAGAAGCGGACCTCGTCCTGAGGGGTGGAAACCGTGATCTGTCCCCGGTTAGGGGACTACGAACCGGTCAGAACCGTGACGCGCTTCACTCCCGACTGTTCGGTGTAGTGAATCGTCGCCGGCTTGCCGACTTCGATGGCGCCCTGGACCTGGAGCGAGTCCTCGAGGTCGAAGTCCCACGAGTTGCCGTCGGCGGCCTTGATCTCGATTTCCTGGCCGGGCATGTACTTCGTGACGACGCCCGTGACGATCGTCGTGTCGACGTTCGGTCCGGGTCCGGTCTCCTTGACCGTCGTCGCCGTGCCTTCCTGGACGACCTTGGTTTCCGGTTGCGTCGCGCAGCCGACGACCAGGGCCGCGACTGCGAGTAGCGGAAGTACCTTGTTTCTCATGTTTTCTCACCTCCTGGCCGAGCGAGAATCGCCCTTCCGGGAGATTACTCATCAAGAAGCATGCCCGATCCGGGTGACACTTCGGCGGTCGAAAAAGAAATGAGCCGGCCGTTTTCCGACCACTTTTCCGGCGTCGCGGGCGCTTACGCGGAGTTTCGCCCCCGGTATCCGGAGGCCCTCTTCCAGTGGCTGGCGGGCCTCGCGCCGGGCCGCGAGCTCGGCTGGGACTGCGCGACCGGCAGCGGGCAGGCCGCCGTCGCGCTCGCCCCGCTCTTCGATCGCGTCGTCGCGACCGACGCCAGCGCGGAACAGATCGCCGCGGCCCCGCCGCATCCCCGAGTCGAATACCGGGTCGCGCCGGCGGAGTCGAGCGGGCTCGCCGCGGGCTCGGTCGACCTGGTCACCGTCGCGCAGGCGCTCCACTGGTTCGACCGGCCGGCTTTCTACGCGGAGGCCGCCCGCGTTCTCGACCCCGATGGAGTGCTCGCCGTCTGGACGTACGGCCACCCTCACGTCGATCCGCCGGAAGCGGACGCCGTGTTCCAGGAGTTCTACTCCGAGACGGTCGGCCCGTACTGGCCGCCGGAGCGCGCGCTCGTGGACGCGGGCTACCGCACGATCGAGTTTCCGTTTCCGGAGGTGGATCCGCCCCCGTTCGAGATGGAGACGCACTGGACTCTTGCGGCGCTTCTCGGGTACGTCGCGACGTGGTCGGCGACGACGCGCTTCCGTCGCGCCCGGGGATTCGATCCGGTGCCCGCGCTCGAAGAGGCGCTTGCGCCGCAGTGGGGCGACCCGGAGGAGGCCCGCCGCATCCGATGGCCGCTCGCGATGCGCGTGGGACGACGTGGCCGATAGCCTGATCGAGACGCGCCTCGGCGACCGGGTCCGCGTCTGGACGCTCGGCGGCGAACGGCTCGAGTCGAGCTATGGAGCCAACTGCACGGCCGTCGCCGGCGAGGACGCCGTGCTTCTCGTCGATCCGTTGATCGCGCCCACCCACGCGCGCCTCGTCGAGGACGCGCTGCGCGCCTGGACGGGGCGCCCGGTGCGCTTCGTCGTCCTCACGCACCACCACACCGACCACGCTCTGGGAGCGGCGTGGTTCGCGTCTCTCGGAGCGACGGTCGTCGCTCATCGGGCGTGCGGCGCGGCAATGGAGCGCGAGCACGCGGGTCTGATCGAATCGCGCCGGAGGATCCCGGCTCTCGCCGAGCTCTTCCGGGATGCGGAGCCGCACGTCCCCTCGCTCCTTCTCGACCGGGACGAGTGGAGCGCCGACCTCGGCGGCGCGACCGTGCGGGCCCGCCACCCCGGTCCGGGCCACACGCCCGGCGACCTCGTCCTCTGCCTCGACGAGGCCGCGGTCACGGTCTGCGGCGATCTCGTCTCCGTCGGATACCACGTGAACTACGAGGACGCCGCCCTCGACCGGCTCGCGCCCGGTCTCGACGCGCTTCGCGCGATGGATACCCCGACGTACGTGCCCGGCCACGGCGCGGTCGGAGGTCCGGAGATCCTGGATGCGCAGCGCGATTACCATCGCGCGGTGGCGGACGCGGCGGCCGGGAAAGACGTCGAGGAAGGCATCGCGAAGCTCCGGCGGCGGTACCCCGGCTACCGACTGGAGGAGCTCTTGCCGCAATCGATCGCCGTCTGGCGGAAGAGCGCAGAGTCGTGAAGCGCGCCGTTCTTACCCTGTTTCTCTTCGGTCTCTCGTTCCCGCTCCTCGCGCATCCTCCCGTGTCGATCGTCATGGACCGCGAGGGAAACGTCTTCTACAGCGACCTCGAGCGCGTCTGGATGATCGCGCCGGACGGCAGGAAGAGCGTCGCGGTGCCAAACGTCCACACGCACGAGCTCGGCCTCGACGCCGCCGGGAACCTCTACGGCGAGCACGTCTGGTACGAAGGGGACGCGACGAAGCAGTACGGACACCGAGTGTGGCGTCGGACGCCGCAGGGGCGCGTGACGGACGTGATCCCGCCGCGGCGCGGCTATCCGAGCGGTTACGGCTTCGCGCGGGACGCGTCCGGCGCGACGTACTGGACGGACCGGGGCACTCCGGCCCGTTTCTTCAAGCAGTCCCCCTCGGGCGAGGTCTCGACGGTCGCCGTGTGCCGGGACTGCCGCGAGGTCCGCTGGATGACGGTCGCGCCCGAGGGCACGCTCTACTTCGTCGACGCCGGCGAGATCAAGGAGATGTCGACCGCGGGGCGGTTCCGCACGCGCACGTCGGGGATCGCTCGCCGGCGCTGGACCCAGCCCCAGGTGAACGCCCAGCATCGGGTGATGGGCCTCTGGACGGACGGCGCGCGTAACGTCTACGCCGCAGTCTACGGTTCCCGCGAGGTGATCCGGGTCTCGCCGGACGGCCGGGCGCAGGTCGTCGCGACTTCGCGGCTCCCGTGGGCCCCGACCGGGGGTCTCGTCGCGGGCAACGGCGACCTGTGGATCCTCGAGTGTTCTTACACGAACGCGATCCGCGTCCGGCGGATCGCGCGCGACGGCAAGGTCACGGTGTTCTGAGTTTCGCGGGACGCTCCTCAGCCGCGGCGTTCTTTCTCGTCTCCCGTGTGGGTGCGGCCGAACCGCCGCCTCCGGACGAGCGGGCTGCCTGTCTGCGACTCCTCGAAACGACGACCCTGTCCGTCGGACGGTCGGTCCTTCGTTTCGAAGGGACCGGCGGTCGCGGCCCGGACGCGATCCGCGCCGCGCGAGCCGTTCTCGCCGGGGCCACGGTGGCCCGCGACCGGCTCGAGGGTGCGACCGCGTCCCGGTTCTGCGAGCCTTCCTGCCGCGAGGAACTCGTCTACCTGAACCACCTGACTCTCGGGTTCAGCGCGTGAATCGCCGCGCGCTCCCGGCGCCCACCCGCGGAGTACGACGTCTCGTCGATCGTGCGGCGAGCCCGCGTTCACCAGGCCCGGGGCCGCGCCCGGCTCGGGTAGCATCGGCGACGAAACCGGACGCCCGGCGCCGGTGTATTTCGGGCACGACGGAGGATCTCAAAATGACCGAGAAAGCCACGTTCGCGGCGGGATGTTTCTGGGGGGTCGAGACGGCGTTCCGGCAGGTTCCGGGCGTTCTCGACGCCGCCGTCGGGTATTCGGGAGGGACGAAGAACGAGCCGACGTACGAGGACGTCTGCACCGGGCGAACGGGGCACGCCGAGAGCGTGCAGGTCGAGTTCGATCCGGAGCGCGTCTCCTACGGGCAGCTCCTCGACGTCTTCTGGGAGAACCACGACCCGACGACGCTTAACCGGCAGGGCCCCGACGTCGGGACGCAGTATCGGTCCGCCGTCTTCTTCCACGACGAAGCGCAGCGGAAGGAGGCGGAAGCGTCGAAGGAGCGGCTCGAGAAGAGCGGACGGTACCGGCGACCCGTCGTCACGGAGATCGCGCCCGCGCAAACTTTCTGGCGGGCCGAGGAGTATCACCAGCGCTACCTCGAGAAGCGCGGTCTCGCGCACTGCAAGATCTGAAAACCCGCGACGGAGGCCAACCGATGGACGACCTGGGACGGCAGTACTTGGACGACGCGATCCGGGAGCTCCGCAAGTACAAGGCCTTCGGCGAGCGCGCCGCCGCGCAGGTCGAGGACGAAGCGTGGTTCCGGACGCTCGACCCCGAGGGGAACTCGATCGCGCTCGTCATGAAGCACATGACCGGCAATATGCGGTCGCGGTGGACCGACTTCCTGACGACCGACGGCGAGAAGCCGGACCGGAACCGCGACTCCGAGTTCGAAACCGAAGACAGCGACACGGCGGAGAGCATCCGCGAACGGTGGGAGGACGGCTGGTCCCGCGTGTTCGCCGCGATCGAGGCGCTCGAGCCGGCCGACTTGCTCCGGACCATCACGATCCGGGGCGAAAAGCACACCGTGCTCCAGGCGATCAACCGGCAGCTCACGCACTATGCGTCCCACGTCGGCCAGATCGTCTTCCTCGCCAAGCACCTCGCCGGCGACCGCTGGGAGACGCTCTCCATCCCGCGCGGCAAGTCGCAACAGTTCGACGTGAACAAATCGGGAACGCCCTATCGCCCCTGAAGCGCGACAAGGAGGATCGGCATGATCGTCGTCCGCAACGTCTTCCAGTTGAAGTTCGGGAAAGCCAAGGACGCGCTCGCCCTTTGGAAGGAGGGGCGCGAGATTGCCCGCCGTACCGGTTCGGGCGAGAAGATGCGCGCGATGACGGATCTCGTCGGGCCCTTCTACACCCTCGTCATGGAGGAGGAGTTCCCGTCGCTCGCCGACATGGAGCGCGAGTGGCAGAGCGAGATGGGCGCGGAGGAGTGGAAGGGCTGGTATCAGAAGTTCGTGCCGCTCGTCGAGAGCGGGTATCGCGAAGTCTTCACGGTCGTCGAGTAAGTGACCGGCCGGCGGGTCGGCTTCGAGGAAGCGCTCTCCCGGCTGCCCGGCGCGGGCGGAGAGCGGTACGCGAGCGCGATCGAGTACGGGACGCTCACCGTGGAGATCTACGCGCCGCGGGGGAGAGATCCCCAGACGCCGCACACGCGCGACGAGGTCTACTTCGTGATGTCGGGGAGCGGCTGGTTCGTCAACGGCGCCGAGCGGCACCCGTTCGAACCGGGGGACGCGATGTTCGTTCCCGCGAACGTCCCGCACCGCTTCGAGGAGTTCACCGACGACCTCGCCGTGTGGGCGGTCTTCTGTTCGCCCCAGAACGAGAAGGCGCCATGACAGCGGGGGGATCGGTCCGCACGATCTGGCGGTACCCGGTCAAGTCCATGCTCGGCGAGGAGCTCGACCTGTCGGAGGTCGGAGAGCGCGGGCTCGCGGGCGACCGCGCCTGGGCGCTCGTGGCCGACGACGGAAAAATCGCGAGCGCGAAGAATCCGCGCAAGTGGGGGAAGCTCTTCGACTGTCGCGCGGAGCTCGACGAGAGTCCCCGTTCGCCGGACGCTCTTCCGGCTGCTCGCATCACGCTTCCGGATGGCCGGATCGTCCGCACGGACGACGCGGACGCGAACCGCGTGCTCTCCGACGCGCTCGGCCGCGAGGCGGCGCTTCGAACGGTCGCGCCGGAGGCCCCGGTCCTCGAGGAGCTGTGGCTCGACGGGAGCCCGGACGGCCGTGCCGTGACGGACGAGACGTTCGCGAAAGGATCGCCCGCGGGAACGTTCTTCGACTACGGCGTCGTGCACCTTGTGACGACTGCCACGGTCGCGAGACTCTCGGAGCTCGCGCCGGAGAGCCGCTTCGATCCGCGGCGGTTCCGCCCCAATTTCCTCGTCGCGACGGAAGGCCCGGCGGGATTCGTGGAGAACGCGTGGATCGGCCGGACCGTCGCCGTGGGCGAGGAGGTGCGCCTCGCGATCACCGACCCCTGCGGCCGGTGCGTGATGACGACGCTGCCCCAGGAGGATCTGCCCGCCGACGCGGCGGTCCTGCGGACGGCGGCGCGGCACAACCAGGTCGTGGGCGGCGAGGCCCGGGGCGCGGAGGGCGTGTATCCGGCGTCGGTCGGCGTTTACGCCCGGGTCGTGCGGGGCGGCACAGTCCGGCGCGGCGATCCGGTCCAGGTCCTCTGAACTCCAACCTGTAAAAGGATTTAGTTTAAATGTCCGGGGAAGACCGGACCCACATTTACGCCCCTTTACCGCCTATAATCGACGAGGTGGAGGAGAACCCCGACCCCCGGATCGTCTCGGCGGGGGCGCGCAAGGAGAGGCTGCGGCAGCGCGCCTGGAAGCCGACCGCGTCGCGGCGGGGGGCGAGACCGTACGCGGAGCTGCGGGTGGCGTCGGCCTTTTCGTTTCTCGACGGGTCCTCGCTGCCCGAGGATCTCGTCGAGGAGGCGGCGCGGCGCGGGCTGCCGGCAGTCGCCCTCGTGGACTCGAACGGCGTCTACGGCGCGCCCCGGTTCTACAAGGCGGCGCGCGAGGCGGGGATCCGGCCACTCGTGGGAGCGGAGGCGGCGCTCGAAGAGCGCCGTCCTGAGCGAAGCGAAGGACCCCCTGAAAATCCCGGGGTTCCTCGCTCCGCTCGGAATGACAGCCTAAAAGGGGCTCGGAATGACACTGGAAAGAGCGCTCGGAGTGACAGCCGGAGTCGCCTGACCCTGCTCGTCGAGAACCGGACCGGGTACAGAAATCTCTGCCGGCTCCTGACGGCGGGCGCACTCGAGAAGCCGAAGCGCGAGGCGCGCGTCTCGTGGGACCAGGTCGCCGCGCACACGGAAGGGCTCCACTGCCTGACGGGCGGCGAGGAGAGCCCGGTCGCGCGCGCGCTCGCGAGCGGCGGGGGAGAGGAAGCGGAGAAGATTCTCGGGCGGCTCGCAGCGATCTTTCCGCGGCGCCTCCACGTGGAGATCCAGCGGCACCGCCTCCGCGAGGAGGAGCACGCGAACCGCGCGCTCGTCGACCTCGCCGCCCGTCTCTCCCTCCCGCTCGTCGCGACGAACGGCGTGCGCTACGCGCGCCCGCGGGACAAGGAGCTTCACGACGTCCTG
>Ga0079218_10000502_pt1 | contig 11775 bp, 10 predicted proteins | sample NCCompost_FD_77181 | JGI IMG/M metagenome (GOLD analysis project Ga0079218, IMG submission 77181) | Agricultural soil microbial communities from Utah to study Nitrogen management - NC Compost | ecosystem: Environmental > Terrestrial > Soil > Agricultural land | place: USA: Utah | collected... | reverse complement strand
CGGCCCTCGACGTCAGCGAAGCGCTCGGACACCGCCCGCGAGGTCGAGCGCGCATACAGCGCCGTCTTGGCCTTCATCAGGCCGGTCTCGACGCCGATCGGGACCACTCCGTCCATGACGTGCGCGTCGATGATGTCGCCGTTCGGCGCCAGCACGAAGATGGCATAGTTGCCCGGCATCGGGGTCTGCTTGCGGGCGAAATCGACGCAGGCGTTGACAATCTGCCTTGCCAGCGTCGAGGTGAGCTGATACTTGACCAGCGTCCGGGCCGCTATCGCGTCCGGGATCACGGCCTTCTCGATCGGCATGGGCGACGCGCCCTGCGCGCTCGCCGTGGAGGGCGCGGCAAGGAAAGCGCCCACGAGCAAGATTCCTGCGACTGTCTTCATCATGTTCGTTTCCCTCACATGGCGGGTCCGCCAGGCGGAACCCGCGCTACTGGTTATGCTCCAGAACGATCTTCATCCGCTGGCCGCCGCCGTCTGACCCCAGCATCCCGATCGCCGCCTTCAATTCCCCCAGGGGCATGACGTCGCTGATCAGCGGCTCGAGCCGCACCAGGCCGCGCTCGACCAGGCCGATCGCGCCGGGGTAATCCTCGCTCTTGGCGACGCGGGCGTTGATGAGCGAGATCTCCTTGAAATACAGGTCGTAGAACGGCAGCGCGCCTTCCTTGGCGGTGATGATGCCGAACATCAGCACCCGGCCGCCGGGGCGGGTCATGTTGATGCCGGCGGCCAGCTGCTGCACGTAGCCGGTGGTCTCGATCACCATGTCAGCGCCGCGCCCTTCCGTAGCGTCGCGTACGGCTTTCACGGCGCTGTCGTCGCCCGGAATAGTGACGTCGGCGCCGAGCGTTTCCGCCAGCGCCCGCTTCTCGGCGCTGCGAGTCACGCCTATCACCGTGGCGCCGCGGGCCTTGGCCAGCTGGACGTGCAGCTGGCCGGTCACACCCAGCCCCTGGACCACGACATATTCGCCGGGGAAGATGTTGACCTGCCGCTGCGCATGCAGACAGGTGGTGAGCACCTGGATGATCGGCGCCGCATTGTGGCCGACAGTGTCGGGCAGCCTGAACACCTGGCTCTTGGGCGCCGCCAGGTACTCTGCGAAACCGCCGTTGGCGTCGCGCCCCAGCAGCTGACCGTTCGGGCAGAGGTGCGTCTGGCCAATGCGGCAATGGAAACAATTGCCGCAATAGAGCTCCGGATCGACGATCACCCGCTCGCCGGCGCGCAGGCTGCTGTCGCCCGGGTCGACGACCTCGCCCGCCATCTCGTGCCCCATGATGCGCGGGTAGCGAACCGGGATCGAGCCGTTGAAGATCTTGTAGTCGGTGCCGCAGATGCCGCTGTGCGTCACCTTGACCAGGACGTCGCTGCGCCCGGCCGCCGGCTTCGCGACATCGTCGAGCCTCAGCTCGTTCGGCCCGGTCAGGACCATGGCTTTCATGTTCATATAAGTCGGAAGTGTGAAGTGTGAAGTAAGAAGTAAGTGTGAAAGTGTAACCGGCTCACTTCGAACTTACTTCTCACTTTTCACTTCTTACTTTCAACTTGCAGGGCCTCCGGATTGACCGGATTGCGAGGCGCCTTGCCGCTCAGCACTGCCACGACTTCCTCGGCAGCCTTGGTCTGCAGTTCCACGAGGGCCTCTTCGGAATAGAAGCTCGTGTGCGGCGTGATGATGACGTTATCGCGCCCGAACAGCGGGTGCGTCGCGCCTGGAGGCTCCTGGGTCATCACGTCGAGCGCCGCGCCGGCAATCTCGCCGGCATCGAGCGCCGCGGCGAGCGCCGCCTCGTCGATAATCGGACCGCGCGCGGTGTTCACCACGTAAGCGGTCTTCTTCATCTGCTTGAACGCGTCGGCATTGAAGATGCCCCGCGTCTCCGGTACGAGCGGGCTGTGAATCGACACGTAGTCCGACGTCTTCAGCAGCGTCGGGAAATCGACCTGCTCGACCCCGAGTTTCGCGAACACGTCTTTCGGCACGTACGGGTCGTAGGCAATCACCTTCATGCCGAACGACTTCGCCTTGGGCACGACCAGCTGCGGGATGCGGCCGAACCCCATCAGGCCGATGGTGCTGCCGCGCAGGCGGCCGATCGGCACCACGTTCGGCATCTTCCAGGTGCCCGTGTGCACCTGGGCGCTGATCATCGGAATCTTCCGGACGACGGCGAGCAGCAGCGCCATCGCGTGGTCGGACACCTCGTCGATGCAGTAGTCGGGCACCTTGGTGACGACGATGTTCTTCTTCGTCGCTTCCGGGATGTCGACGTTGTCGACGCCGATGCCGAAGCGGGAAATGATCCGGCATTTGGTCAGCTGCCGGATCATGTCGCCGGTAATCTTCGCGTAGGTCACGAGGATCGCGTCGGCGTCCTTCGCGATCTTCATGATCGCCTCGGCGGTCGGCTCGGGGGCGAGCTGCAGGGTGGCCCCGATCCTCGACACGACCGCCTTGGCCGGGTCGAGGTTCGGGAAGACTGAATCGGCTACGGCTACCTGGTAGGCCATCGCTACTTCGCCATCCTACTTGGCCATCGCTTCTTCCATGTGCTCCATGCGCGTGAAGATCACCGGACCGTCGGCGCTGACCAGCACGTTCTCCTCCAGGCGCGCTGTCTGCTCCAGGTAGGGATGGCCGGCGAACGTCTCGATGGCGAAGTACATGTTTTCCTTGATCTCCGCCGGGTACTTCATCGAGTAGGCGCGCGACATCCACATGCCCTCATAGAGGGTGATGCCGATGCTGTGCGCGAACTGCTGCAACGTCACCGTGCCGTACTTGTCGTCGTCGTATTCGGGGAAGACCTTGGCGACGTCGGCGGTGGTGTTGCCGGGCTTGAGCTGGGCGATGCCCGCATACATCGAGTCGTAGACCTCGCGGTAGAGGTCGATCTCCTTGCCGGTCATCTTGGCGCCGTAGGGGCCGCCGCACTTGAAGCAGCGCACGAAGTCGATGAAGTAGCCGGAGGGGCCGACGGCGTTGATGTCGACGATCACCAGGTCGTTCTGGCGAATCAGCTTGTCGGTCGCCCACCGCCGGTACGGGCTGGTATTGCCGCCGGAGGCGACGATGATGTCGTAGATGATCTCGCAGCCGCGCTCGAGCATGAACTCGTGCACCTTGGCTTCGATCTCGCGCTCGCGCACGCCCGGCTTGAGCCATTCGTACTTGATCTTCCACATCGCGGCATCGCCGATGCTCGACGCCATCTTGAGCAGCTCGATCTCGTCGCGGGTCTTGATGACGCGGGCGCGCGACACGGCGGGCCAGCCGTTGACGATGTTCATCCCCAGCTTCTTGAAGGCCTCGAAGGCGGGCATGTCGAGGTTGTCGATGCCGATCTTCTCCTTCTCGACCTTGTGCTCCTTGAGCACTTCCATCACGCTGTCGGCCATGCGGCCGGCCATGTAGGGGACGGCGCCTTCCGCCCACTGCCAGGTGATGGCGGGACGGATGCGGCCTTCCATCCACGGCAGGTCGATCTTCGCGCACTGCATGTCGGAGCCGGCGGTCTCGAACAACGTCGGCGGGCCTTCAACCGGGACGACCGCGTAGCGGATGTTGATGTTGTATTTCCAGTTGCCCTGGTAGGACGCGGTGGCGTAGCGGATGTTGGCGCCGGCGAAGAGGACGAGCGCGCCGAGATCGTCTTTCTTCATCTCCGCCTGGAGCTTGACCAGCCGCTCCTTGCGCAGCCGATCCACGTCGACGCGGTACTGCCAGTCAGCGGCGGTCTGGCTGTAGAGGCGACCCGGATCGTATTCGTGCGGCCTGCCGAGCCAGCTCAGATCCATCCCGTTGCTTCGTTCGACTTTACTCATGTAGCTGCTACTCCCTCGCGAGAAACTGCGCGCGCGCCGGGCGCGCTTGCGGCAGAAAATCTGTAAAAGACAAAGGCTAACTATACATCGGGAGTGAGGCGGCCCTAAAGGGTGGCCTCAGCGGTGCGGTGGTGCGGTGGTGCGGGGTGCGGCGGCCCGGATTTGACTTCAAGCGGGCGGCGGGATGAGCATCACGCCACACAATCGCGTGGAGACGCCGATGAGACGCTTAGAACAGCTCGCGTGTGTGAGTGCCCTGCTCTTCTGCACGGTTCCTACCTTCTTCGCCCAGGCGCTGCCGAACCCCTATCGCCTGGTCGAGGGGTGGGCCCAGCTTCCCGGCGGCCGACCGATCGGCGCGGTCGGCAAGGTCACGATCGATCCCGACGGCCGGCACGTCTGGGCGGTCATCCGCTGCGAGCCGCTTGCCGATCCGGCCAGGTTCGGCGATGAGTGCCGCGACTCCAAGGCCGACGTGGTCTACAAGTTCAGCCCGGAGGGGCAGGTCGTCACCAGCTTTGGCGGCGGCATGTTCATCTGGCCGCACGGCCTCGAGGTGGATCCCGAGGGCAACGTCTGGGTCACCGACGCCGTCGCCGACGGCCGCAGGCCGAAAGGAGACAAACGCGGCCATCAGGTCGTCAAATTCAGCCCGCAGGGAAAAGTGCTGCTGACGCTCGGCACACCCGGCACGCCGGGCGCCGGTCCCGATCATTTCACCTCGCCGGCCGATGTCGTGGTGGCGTCCAATGGCGATGTCTTCGTCGCCGATGGCCACGACGAGAATGGGAACAACCGCGTGGTGAAGTTCACCAACGGCGGCAGGTTCATCAAGGCCTGGGGAAAAACCGGGTACGCGCCGGGCGAGTTCCGCACGCTGCACGCGATCGCGATCGACTCGCGGGGCCGCATCTTCGTCGCCGACCGCTTCAACAACCGCGTCCAGCTGTTCGACCAGGAAGGAAAATTCCTGGCGCAGTGGACGCAGTTCGGCCGGCCGAGCGGCATCTTCTTCGACAGCAGGGATCAGATTTACGTCGCCGATTCAGAATCTGACGACGTGCAGAATCCAGGATGGGAGATGGGAATCCGGATCGGCGACGCGCGCACCGGCTGGGTGACCACGTTCATCCAGTACCAGTGGGGCGATCCGCGCGTGACGGCGGGCAACGGCGCCGAGTTCGTCGCCGCCGATCGGGACGGCAACCTCTACGGAGGCGAGCCCAGGCCGAAGAAACTACAGAAGTATGTGAGGGTGAGGCCTTAAGACAAAATCCCAAAGCCCAAATCCCAAATCCCAAACTGAAGATTTGGGATCTGGGATTTGGGATCTGTGATTTGAAGCGCTAAGCGGTGAAGCGTTCATGCCTCCCCACGAGTGTTCCTTCGCCGTCTGGCATGAACGAAGGCGTACAAGCCGAAATTGGCCGCGAGGACAGCGAGCCCGATAAATATCTGAACGTGACGGGTCAGGCCCTCCGGGTACAGGACCGGGAACAAATACCGCGCGACGAAGTCGCCGCTGTAGTAATCGAGCCCCGCCTTTGCGCGGAACGCGTTCTCGAGCGGTGTCAGTGGACAGATGCCGCCGGCAAACTCGATGTAGGCCGCCCAGGCGACGGCCGCCAGGTGCAGCCACGTCGCACGGCGCCATTTCAGGCTGAGCAATGCGCCGGCCGCAACGAAAAGCACAAAGATCAAATGGACGAGGACGACGAGTCCCGCGCCGACCGCGTAGATCCCCTCCACGTCACGATGCTAGCTGATACGGGCAGTCCGTTGAGTTGTATGAGGAGTAACCCCGGGGGCGCGACGAACACGACACGTGAATGACGTCGTGGCCGTCGTGCCGTCGTGGTTGATTTGGTAAAACCCTGAAAAAGATCCAAGTCCCAAGACGCTTCTGCGCGCGTTTGGCCTTGATGGCCGCGTGCACCGTTTCGGTCCTCGGCGCCGAACGGGCCGGTTCTTGTGAGAGTGAGACCCTGAGGGTTGTAGTCACCACGACGGCACGACGAACACGACTGGTTCACTGTCACCGGCTGCCGCGCTCGAATTGGTCGGTGAATTGCTGCAGCTGGCCGGCGCTGCCGAGCATCAGCAGCGTCGCGCGCTTTGGCAAAACGGTGTCGGCCGTGAGCTGGGTCGTCAGCATCCCATCCACATCCATCGCCACGACGCTCAGGCCTGTGTAGGAGCCGATCCCGGACGCCGACAGCGGCTTGTCGGCCAGCGACGACGGGACCGGCACTTCGAACAGGCGGACGCCTTCCCCAAGCATCACGCTCGCGCCGCCGCTGATGAGCGACATCAGGCCGTCGACGCCGAGCGAGGTGTAACTGAGCACGAAATCGGCGCCCGCGCGGTGGATCGCTTCGACGTTGCGCTCGTGGGTGATCCGGCTGACGATCCGCAGATCCGGATTGAGCTTGCGGCAATACACGGCGAGATAGATATTCATCGCATCGTCGTTGGTCGTCAGCAGCACGGACGCAACGCGGCCGATGCCGGCACGCTCGATCAGCTCGCGGTCGGCGGCATCGCCAACGTAGACGCCGTCGACCTCCCGCGGAAGCTGGGCCACCGACCGCTCGTCGCGATCAATCGCATAGACGGTGAGCCCCTTCTGCTTCAGTGCCCGGGCGGCCGCCTGCCCCACCTTGCCTGCGCCGATCACCAGTACCGGGGTCGTCGCTCCGTCGCGTGCGATAAGCCTGTCGAGCGTGCGGATCTGGTCCGCAGTGCCGGCGACGACCACCACCGCTTCCGGGCGGATCTCCGTACCCGGAAAGGCTGGCTGCAGCTTGCCGCGCTCCCAGAGACCGACGACGCTCAGCCCCGTCCGCTCCCGCAGCCGCGTGTCGCGGACGCGGACGCCGGACAGCAGCGTGTCGCGAACCGGCAGTTCGGCTATCCGGACGGTGCCGAACGAGCCGATTACGTGAGCCTCGGCACGGCCGGTGTCCACGCGGTTGGCCAACGACTCACCCAGCTGACGCTTGAGCGGCAGAATGGTCGTGGCGCCGCTCAGCTGGAGGACGTCGATGGAATCTTCCTCCTCGACAATGGCAGCGATGTGCACGTGCGGAGCGATCTCGCGAACTGTCAAGGTGATATTCGTGTTGGCCGTGTCCTCGCAATTCGCGATCACCAGTCGCGCATCCCGCGTGATCAGCCGCTCGTAAGTCGCGCGGCTGTCGATCTCACCAGTAATGATGGACAGACCGTCGGACACGAAACGAGCTGCCTTCGTTGGGTCCGGTTCGATGATGTAGTACGGAATCCCGGAGGCTTCGAGGCGCTCGACCAGGCCTATTGCCACCGGGTCGCTCTCGGTGATGATCACGTGCCCTGACGTGCCTCGCGGCACCTCACGCGGCGCACGCAGCCTGATGCGCGCCTCGAGCCACGGCGCGTAGAAGAGCCGGATGAAAAGGAACGGCAGCATCACGAGCAGAAACACAACGCCTGACAGCAGGACAACGATGCTGAACAGCCGTCCCATGTCCGTGGCGAAAGTAATGTCGCCAAACCCGAGTGTCGTCATCACCACGAGCGTCCAGTACAAGCCCGTGATCCACGAGTGTTGCTGTCCTTCGACGTGGCGCATGATCAGGTGAAAGACCACCGCGTAGACCATGACCATGACCGCGAGGAACGCGAAGTACTTGACGAGCGCCGTGAGATTGGCGCGCGTCTCGCCGGCCGAGAACAGGAACCCCAACTCGCTCGAGAGGTACTTCATCGCGAGCTATGTTAGGTCAGCCACCACGTGAAACGACGACGGCTGCGGCCGAAGAAACTACGGACGTATGTAAGAGTGAGACCTGAGGGCTGAATTCACCACGGCGGCACGACGAGCACGAAAAATCCCAAAGCCCAAAGCCCAAGACCCAAAGCGAGTGTGCTCGGATTTGGAATTGGGGATTTGGGATTTGGGATTTGGGATTCGAAAACGCCGTTAGGCGGTAAGACGCTTGGCTTCCTGCGCGCGCTTGGCCTTGAGCGCGGCGTGCACCTTCTCCGACGTCGCCGGCAGCGAGTGGATGCGCACGCCGACGGCATCGTGAATCGCGTTCAGGATCGCCGCCGCCGTCGACACGCAGGTCGGCTCGCCGACGCCCTTGGCGCCGAACGGACCGGTGGGATCGTAACTGTCGACGATGTCGACCTCGATCTTCGGCATGTCGAGCGAGGTCGGCATGATGTAGTTGGTCAGGTTCGGGTTCATCTGCCGGCCGAACTTGTCGAACAGGATCTCTTCCTCGAGGGCGAAGCCGACGCCCATCGAGATCCCGCCCTCGACCTGCCCTTCCACCAGCATCGGATTGATCGGCGTGCCGCAGTCGTGCGACGCGACGATGCGCAGCACTTCGGTCTCACCGGTCTCGTCGTCGACGTCAACTTCGGCGATCTGGGTGGCGTAGACGTAGGTCGCGAACGGTTTGCCCTGGCCGGTCTCGGCGTCGAGCGCGACCGTCGCGGGATTGTAGCTGGCGCTGCCGATCGGCGGCTGGCCGGTGACGCCGCGAGCGCGCTCGGCGACGTCGCCGATGTGCATGTTGCGCTGCGGGAATCCGGCCACCTGGATCTTGTGATCGGCGACTTCGAGCTGGCTCGGCTTCACGCCAAGCGCGGGCGCGGCCACTTCGAACAGGATGTGCTTGGCCTTTTCCGCGGCGAGGCGGGCGGCGTTGCCGGTGACGTAGGTGGTGCGGCTGGCGATCGCGCCGGTGTCCATCGGCGTCGTGTCGGTATCGGCCGACACCACGTGGACGTCGTCAGTGGCGATGCCGAGCTCCTGGGCGACGATCTGCGCCAGGATGGTCAGCGATCCCTGGCCGGTTTCAACCGTGCCGGTCAGCAGCGTGGCGGTGCCGTCCTCATTGACCTTGACCACCGCCGCGCTCGGGTTCGCCGCAACGGTGAACCCGATCGGATACCACATGCACGCGATGCCGCGTCCCCGGCGTTTCATTACTGCCTGCTCCCGTTGCCGTTGCCGTTCTTCCAGCCGAAGCGCTCGGCCGCCTGCAGCAGCGACTCCTTGACCACGACGCTGTGCAGCTTCTGGCTGGTCGGGCTGAGCGATCCCTCTTCGAGCACGTTCATCAGCCGCATCTCGAGCGGGTCGATGCCGAGATCCTTCGCCATGTCGTCCATCTGCGACTCGTAGGCGAAGCAGACCTGCGGCGCCCCGAAACCGCGCATCGCGCCGGTCATCGTCTTGTTGGTGTAGACGACGAAGGCTTCGGCGTAGAGGTTGTCGATCTTGTAAGGGCCGGCCGAGAGAATGCAGGCCTTGCCGAGCGTGGTCTCGCTCCACGAGCAGTAGGCGCCCCCTTCGAGGACGAGGCGGATCTGCCGTCCGAGGATCTTTCCTTCCTTCGTGACGCCGGTCTTGTAATCCATGATCAGCGGGTGGCGGGTCGTGGACGAGATGAACTCCTCGGGGCGGGTGAAGGTGCACTTCACCGGGCGGCCGGTCTTCTTCGACAGCAGCGCGACCACCGGCTCGGTGGTGATCTCGTTTTTGCCGCCGAAGTTGCCGCCGACGATGGTGGCGATGATGCGGATGCGGCTCATCGGCACGCCAATCGTGCGCGAGATGTCGGCCCGGCCGAGGGTGATGCGGCCGAGGGTCGAATAGATGGTCACGCGGCCGTTCGCGTCCCAGGTCGCGATCGACGAATGCGGTTCGAGCGGCACGTGCTCGACCATCTGGGTGCGGAACTGCCCTTCGTACACCTTGTACGACTCGGCGAAGGCCTTGGCGACGTCACCCTTCTTGATGACCTTGTGGCCGTAGATGTTCGGGCTCGGCGCGTGGACGCCCGGCGTTTCGAGCTGCAGCGAGAACAGCGGATCCAGCACCGGCTCGAGCGTCTCGTACTCGACGTGGATCTTCTCGATCGCCTCGGCGGCGATCTGCTCGGTAACCGCCGCCACCGCCGCGACGCCGTCGCCGGCGTGGAACACGCGTTCGTCGGCCAGCACCGGCTGGTCCTTGAGCGACGGACCGAACGAGTTGCAGGGGATTTCCTTGCCGGTCAGCACCGCGACCACGCCCGGCATCGCCTCGGCTTCGCTCGTATCCACCTTGACGATCCGCGCAGAGGCGACGCCCGCCCGCTTGATCTTGGCGAACAGCATGCCCGGCAGGTACATGTCGTCGATGTACTTCGTCGCGCCAAGCCCGTGCAAGCGCGCGTCGGGACGGGTGGCGCGCTGCCGAACCGCCGGCGTCTGCTGCCGCGCCTCCGGGACCAGGACTTCGATCGGAAGCGGAACCAGCGGCGCCGGCGCCGGTGCGCGCAGCAGCTCCAGTTCCTTCTGTGCTTCTTTTTCGACGACTGCCGGTTTCTTGTCCATGTGTTTGAGTCCTCCCGCCTACGCGACCGACTTCGCTGTCGGCCGGTCCTGGCGGAGCTGGGCCACGGCCTGGATCGCCTCGATCATCTTTGTGTAACCCGTACACCGGCACAGGTTGCCGGCCAGTGCATCGCGAATCTCGAACTCAGTCGGATTGGGGTTCTCGTCAAGCAGAGCCTTGGCCGACATGATGACGCCCGGGCCGCAGAACCCGCACTGCAGCGATCCCTTTTCCTCGAACAGCTGCTGCAACGGATGCAGCTGCTCCTTGGTCGCCAGCCCCTCAATCGTCAGCACTTCCCGGCCGTCGGCCTGCACAGCCAGCATCAGGCACGAGTTGACCGATTTGCCGTCGACGATCACCGTGCAGGCGCCGCAGTCGCCCACGTCGCAACCGAGCTTGGATCCCGTCAACTCGAACTCGTCGCGCAGCATCCGGAGAAGGGTGGTTTCGGGCGCCACGTGCGCGGTGCGCCGTTCGCCGTTGACGAGAATGGTCACTTCTGCCATGTCACTTCTTCTCCGTGCGGGCGCGCTTTCTCTGAGCGAGGGCGTAGGCGCCTTCCAGGGTTCGCTTGGTCAGTACCGCGATGAGGTCGCGGCGATAGTCGGCGGAGGCACGCATGTCGCTGATCGGCTTCGCGTCGCCGGCGGCGAGCTTGCCCGCCTCTTCCATCGCCTCCGGCGTGATCGGGCGCCCGTCGAGGAAGCTTTCAGCGCTGGTCGCGTGGATCACCTTCGGGGCCACGGCGCCAAGCGCCACGCGCGGGGCCTTGAACGTGTTCCTGTCCCAGTCGACCCAGATACTCGAGGCGACGTTGACCAGCGCCAGCGCCTGTCCCTTGCGCAGGCCGAACTTCAGGAAGTGGGTCGGCTTGTCGAGGTTCTCGGTGGGGATGATGATCTCGGCCAGCAGCTCGTCTGACTTGAGCGCCGTCTTCCGCGGCCCGACGAAGAACTCGGCCAGCGGCATGTGCCGCTTGCCGCCGGGGCCGAGGATCGCGGCCACCGCGTCGAGCGCGACCAGGGTCGGCCCGCTGTCCACCGAAGGCACCGCCGTCACCAGGTTGCCGCCCAACGTCCCGAGGTTGCGGGTCTGAACAGCGCCAATCGTGTGGGCCGCGTCCACCAGCGCCGGGAACATCTCCTGGATCAGCGGCGACTGCATGATCTCGGTATGGGTGACCAGGGCGCCGATGCTCAGCCCCTCTTTCGTCTTCCTGATGCCCCGGAAATCGTCAACCCGTGAAATATCGACGACGACCGCAGGTGCATGCGACGAAGGGGCAAACTTGAGGTCGGCGAGCAGGTCGGTGCCGCCCGCCAGTACTTTGACCTTGGCGGTCGCCGCATGCTGGGCCAGCAGAGCCACGGCATGCTGCGAATCTTTAGCGGAAAAGACGTCAAAAGCTCTCATGGGAGTGAACGGGTACTATACCTTACGGCGCGACTTCGGCACAGACGGGGCCGCCGCCGGCGCGTCCTGCATGGGCAGCCGGAACCGCCGGATTCCGTCGTAGGAATGGAGCGCGCCGGCCACGGCGCCCGCCGTGGCGACACACCCGAT
>Ga0079218_10000501_pt1 | contig 11789 bp, 9 predicted proteins | sample NCCompost_FD_77181 | JGI IMG/M metagenome (GOLD analysis project Ga0079218, IMG submission 77181) | Agricultural soil microbial communities from Utah to study Nitrogen management - NC Compost | ecosystem: Environmental > Terrestrial > Soil > Agricultural land | place: USA: Utah | collected... | reverse complement strand
GTACGGGACGAACCCGAGGCCGTCATTGCCGCCCTGGGCCGCCTGGAACGCGAACATCGCGCGCGAGGCAGCGAGTGCTACTACGACGTCCGCGATCGCCGCTTCAATCCGGCGCGCGCCGCAGCGGCGCATGGACCTGCGACAGCCCGATACGACGCAACGCTCGCGGCGATGTTCATTTACCTGAATCGGACGGGGTTCAACGGCCTGTTCCGACTGAATCGCAGCGGCGGGTTCAACGTCCCGGCCGGCCGCTACACCGACCCGGCGATATGCGACCCGGAACACATCAGGTCGGTCGCCCGCGCCCTGTCGAGCGGACGAGTGACCCTCGTGTGCATGCCGTTCGAGACGGCGCTGGCGGATGCGGGTGCGGGTGACTTCGTTTATTGTGACCCGCCGTACGCCCCGGTGAGCAGAACTGCGCAGTTTGCCCACTACACCGCCGGCGGCTTTGGCGAGTCGGATCAGGCGCGGCTGCTGACGGCGCTGCTGACCGGCGCGCGGCGCGGTGCGTCGATCCTGCTGTCGAATTCCAGTGCGGCCGCGATGGTCAAGGCCTACACCGCCCTGCCGGTCAGGCAGGCTGGTCTGGTGCTGCACCGGGTGCCGGCGCGCCGCGCGATCAACTCGCGGGCGGCGCTCCGCGGCCCGGTGGACGAACTGATTCTGACAAACGCGCCGGCTGGCGCCACGTTGAAGGTTCCGGTCAGGATGCTGCGGGCGCGGCTAAGCTCCGGCGATCCACACCAGCTTCCGGCAACTCGGGCACGCGAACGCCAGGCGTAAGTCCGAAACGAAGGTCACATACCCTCCGGCCCCGAGCTGCGTGCACGCCGGACAGACCCCCCGGTCACTCAATTCCACGGATGCGACGCGCAGCGGCCTCCCGGTCTGCGGATCGGGGATGGCCGACGGCCGCGTGGCGTTGGACGCGAGCCGCCCGGCGCCCTGTGGCTGCGGATGCCACTCGAACAGTCCGTGAAACAGGTCGGTCACCGGTCGGGTCGTCATAAGTGCACGGATGATAGCAGGGTTGCAAAGCTGGCAGGAGTGCTAGGCTTTAGTCGGGCGAAAGTGGCGGAACTGGCAGACGCGCCAGACTTAGGATCTGGTAGCCGTAAGGCTATGGGGGTTCGAGTCCCTCCTTTCGCACCACAGACCTACGGCCGCAAGACCAATGGATAGCGGGTCGGCCCAGAAAACGCAGTTTTTCACGGTTTTTTACAGCGGTCGCTTGACGTCCTGAGACGAAATCCAAGCGACTCGTTGGGACTTTAGGATGCCGTGCGGGATCGGAAATCCGGATCTCGCGACCTGAAGTCCGTCACTCCCCCAACCCCCGACTTTCCTAAGGATCTGCCCCTGGAACGCCCCATCACTAACGAAAGTGTCGACTGTGCGGCCGCGCACCCGACCGTGCAATCGACACCCCTCTGCAGCGCACACCCGAAAACAGGCCTGTTTTTGGCGATTTTCGCCTCTACTGTTGTGGCGGGTACCTTGCTCAACAGCTGAGCATGTCGAACCGTCTCCGTGTATTCCGCCTGGCCACCGCGGCCGTGGCGATTCTCCTCCTGGCGACGCCAGTGCTGGCCGGTCCCGCCCGGGACAGAAAGGCCGACAAGGCGCTTCGCGGAGCGCTCAAAGGAAGGTCCGAGCACCATTCGGTCATCCTGCGGGTCAAGCCGGGCGCGCGCCGTCAGATTCGCCTGGCGATCGAGAAGTGCGGAGGCGTGGTCACCAAGGAACACCAGCTGATCGATGCGTTGACGGTTAACGTCCGCGGTAACTGCCTGGACGCGCTCCTCGAGAACCAGAACGTGAAGTCGGCGGGCAGCGATGCCAGCGTCACGTCCACCCCGGTCATCGGCTTCAGCGACGATTCCGTAAATGCCGACCCCGTCACGGTCTACGGCGCCTACTCGGTGCGCGAGGCGGTCGGCGGTCACGAATGGGCAACCGGCTCGGGCGTTGGCGTTGCCGTTATCGATTCGGGTATCGCGCCGCTGCCGGCGTTCGAAGGCCGGATCACGGCGTTCTATGACTTCACCGGCGGCGGCGTCGTCGCCACCGAGCCGAACGACGGCTACGGCCACGGCACCCATGTCGCCGGGCTGATCGGCGGCAACGATCCCGCATTTCCCGGTGTCGCCGTCGACGTCAACCTGATCGGTCTGAAGGTACTCGATGCGACGGGCAGCGGGCTGACGAGCAACGTCATCCGCGCGCTCGAGTTTGCCGTCGCGAACCGCGAGCAGCTCAACATCCGCATCGTCAACCTCTCGCTTGGTCATCCGATTCTGGCGCCGGCCGCCGACGACCCGCTCGTCCAGGCGGTTGAGAGCGCCGTCCGCGCCGGGCTGATCGTGACGGTTTCGGCCGGCAACTGGGGCAAGAACCCCGTGACCGGCGAACTTGGCTACGCCGGCATCGGCTCACCGGGTAATGCGCCATCGGCAATTACCACCGGCGCGTCGGACACCAAGAACACGCTGACGCGAACCGACGACGGCGTCGCCCCGTACAGCTCGCGCGGACCGTCGTGGTACGACGGCTTCGCGAAGCCGGACATCCTGGCGCCGGGCCACAAGATGGTCTCGATGACGGACACCGGCAGCTACCTCTACTCGCACTTCGCGCAGAACCGGATCGAGGTGAACGGCACCGAGTACCTCAGCCTGAGCGGAACGAGCATGGCCTCGGCGATGACTGCGGGCGTCATCGCGACCGTCCTCGAATCGCACCAGTGGTATTCGTGGTATGCGCCGGAACCGCTGACCCCGGTCGCGGTCAAAGCACTCCTGCAGTTCAGCGCCATTCCCCTCACCGACGGTGGTGCAGCGGTTGATGCGCTGAGTCAGGCCACCGGTGAAATTAACGCCGAGGGTGCGACGCGCGTCGCCGCCACGATCGCGTGGCTCGCAAGCGCGGGCGCCGACCCGGCGATGGGCGCGTTCGACCCGTCAATCTTCCTTGCCGACCCGTATTTCATGCCGACGGCCTCGGATCTCTCGGGTGAGTCGCTGAACTGGGCGTCCCGCGTGATCTGGGGTTCGCAGGTCGTCGATGCGACCAACATGATCTGGGGCACGAACATCGTCTGGGGCGACAACATCGTCTGGGGCGACAACATCGTCTGGGGCGAGAACATCGTCTGGGGCGACAACATCGTCTGGGGCGACAACATCGTCTGGGGCGACAACATCGTGTGGGGCGACAACATCGTCTGGGGCGACAACATCGTGTGGGGCGACAACATCGTCTGGGGTGACAACATCGTCTGGGGCGAGAACATCGTCTGGGGCGAGAGCGTTATCGAGCCCATCGCGGGCGCGGCCAACAAAGTCGGGTTGGGACGGTAGGGGGGGCTATGGAAAAAGGTTTCTATCAGCCCACCGCTACCGTCCTGAACACCCGGTTGACCACGCCGACGACGGCGGTCCAGTCGGATTGGCGCGAGTCGCTTCCGGTCCTGGCTGGCGCGGGTTTCACGCTGCGCGAACTCGAACTGACCGACGCGCCCTCGCTGCTGGCGATGCTGACCACCGAAGAAGTCACCCGGTTCATCTCCCCGCCGCCGACGACGGTCGAAGGCTTTGAACAGTTTATTACCTGGACGAGACAGCAGCGGGCCGCCGGGCAGTACATCTGCTTTGCCGTGGTTCCCGCCGGCATGAACACCGCCGTCGGTCTCTTCCAGGTGCGCTCGCTCTCGCCGGACTTTTCCACCGCCGAGTGGGGCTTCGCGCTGGGTTCGGAATTCTGGGGCACGGGCCTGTTCGTCGAGGGCGCCCGCCTCGTCATCGAGTTCTCGTTCGACACGGTCGGCATCCACCGGCTCGAAGCCCGGGCTTCGGTGGAGAATGGCCGCGGCAACGGTGCGCTGCGGAAGCTCGGCGCGGTTCAGGAAGGCGTGCTTCGCCGGGCCTTCCTGCGAAACGGCCGCTATCACGATCAGGTGCTGTGGTCACTGATCGATACCGATTGGGACGCTGCCAATCAGGGACAGGAGGCGCGTCCGAGCATCCACTAAGAGACGCGCCCCATGGCTGGCCCGCCACTCCCCCGGCGCGCCACGCGCAAGCATTTCGTCGTTCCCTAAACGGTTTTTACGAGGTGTGATGACAACGCTCCGGCGATTGATGGTCGCCGACTATCTGCTTCGCGGTTTCCTGACCCTCCTCGCCGTCGTCGGCGTGGCGTCAGAGGTCCGCGCGCAGAGCCCGATTCGGGTCGGATACTACGACATGACCAACGGTAACGGTGCCGGCATACCGGAGCAGGTGCCACCGATCGTTGCCGCCGGTTTTACGCCTGTTTTATTGGACAACGTCACTGCAACCGACCTGGCGGGCCTCCACATCCTGTTCGTCGTGAATCCCAACCCGAACATCTATGGCACGGAGTATCTTGCGAGCCGACCGGCTATCACAGCGGCGGTTAACGCCGGAATGGTGTTGATCATCCACGATCGTACCGTCACTTTTCCCGCGACGAACTCCAGAGTCGGCGACATTCTGCCTGGCGTGGTGACTCCCGCATCGATCCTCGCGTCGAAGGGAACCGCAGCGACTAACAACGCTATCGAGTTGAGCACCGCAACAGGGCTGATCGTTAACGGCCCGTTTGGCGCGATCACCTCGACAAGTCTCGATGGCGGAATACTGTCGAATCACGGCCACGTAAACCTGGTTAATCCATTTTTCACCACGAGAAGCGTTGCTCCGCTTCTTCATACAGGGACGTCCGCTCAGATCCAATCCCAGTCCGTAACCTTCTCATACGCGTTCGGCCTCGGATACGTAATCTATTCGACCATTCCACTGGACATGTTTCTGAAGGGCGGAGGCATGCAAACGCCTCCCGCCGTCACCGACGCGTTCAAGAACATTTACGCGCCGAACGTGCTCACATACGCGGCGTGTGGACTCAAGGCGTTTCCGGCGACGGTCAACGTCGGCAGCGCGACCGGCTATTACGGTGGCACGACTACGCTGACGGCGACGGTGAAGTGCGGCGTCATTCCCGTTGTGAATGGGAACGTCGCATTTACATTGAACGGCGTCGCGGTCGGCAGCGCGCAAACGAATGCCGAAGGGATCGCGACGCTGGCCAACGCCAAGCTCGGTTCATTGCCCGCATCGCCGGCGACGGCCTTCCCCGTCGGCAGCTACCCTGCGGGTGTAGTTGCCTCCTTTGACGGGACCGGACTCTACGGCGCGTCGCAGGGCACTGCTCCGTTAACGGTTGGAAAAGCGCCGGCAACGCTTTCGTTCGCCGGTGGTAATTTCGTCTACGACGCCGCACCGCATGCAGCGACCGGGACGGTCACAGGCATCTTCGGTGAGTCGCTGGGCGTGCCGGCGTTCACCTACACAGACGAACTTGGTGTGACGAGCGACATCGCACCCGTGAACGCGGGTACGTATCGCATTACCGCTTCCGTTGCCGAGTCCGGCAATTATCTGGGTACCAGCGCCGAGTCCGGGCCGAAGATCAAGATCACGCCTGCACCGCTGGTCATCGCCGCGCAGGACAAGACCAAGCCGTATGGCGCCGCTCTGCCGCCCCTGACGGCGACGTACTCAGGCTTTGTTGGCGGGGAAGGCACCAGCGTCCTCGGCGGAACGCTGCAGCTGACAACTGAGGCGACGGCGGCGAGCCGCGTGGACGACTACCGCATTACGCCATCGGGTCTGACTTCGAACAACTACGACATCGAGTTCGTCGACGGCATTCTCAAGGTTACTCCCGCGGCGTTGACGGTGCGGGCAGCGGCGGCTGAGAAAGTTTACGGCGCCATGCTGCCCGAGTTCACCGTCGTCTATGAAGGCTTCGTCCTGGGCGAGACCGCTGCGTCGCTTGACGGGTCGCTCGAATTCGATACCGATGCGACCGCATCAAGCGCGGTTGGCGTCTATCAGGTGACGCCGAAGGGGCTGCACTCCCGCAACTACACGATCGCGTTCGTGCCTGGCGTCCTCGCGATCGTGCGCGCCGCGCTGACGGTTCGAGCGGACGACACCAGCAAGCTGTACGGCGCGCCGCTGCCGACGTTTACGGCGCGGTTCGAAGGCTTCGTCCTCGGTGACACACCGGCCACACTGGGCGGGTCGCTGGCATTTACCACGGCGGCCACTGTGGCGAGCGATGTCGGCCGCTACCGGGTAACGCCGTCGGGGCTGACGTCACCTGACTACAGCATCACGTTCAGCGACGGGTACTTGACGGTAAGCCCTGAAGGACGGATGCACGGAAACGGGGTGGTCGAAGCCGCCGATGCGAAGCACCATTTTGATTTCGCGGTCAGCGACACCATCCGTCTCGGCGAAAAAGGATCGCTGAAGCTGGAGATCGAGCGTAAGCGCGGCAGCGACGACAGGTTCGTATCGCTCCTGGTATCTGAGGTCATTTTCGAAGACCTCAGAGGCGTGAATCCTGGCGGCAAGGCGGAGGCGGACACGGTCACTATCGTTGGGGTCGGGCGCTGGAACGGCCTTCCGGCCACCTTCGAGGCGAGCGCCACGGATAACGGAGAGCCGGGCGGCCGGTCCGACAGCATCAGCATCAGGATCTTCGTCGGGGGCAAGCTGGTGAATGCCACCAGCGGGCTGCTCAAGAGCGGGAACATTCAATCGAACCGGCTGCCGCGCCGAAAGTAGAGGACATGATGCGAACTGCATTCTCGGTTGCGGCAATAGTGCTTCTCGCGTCACAAACCGGTGGCGTACACGGCCAGGCGCAGACCACCTCTTACAGCACCGTGCTAAGCGGCAAGATTCAGTCACCGATCTGCTCCTCCGACAACTTCGCCGCTGGCGACGCGTCGGGCGACCTTCACGGCTCGTTCTACCTGGCGTTCGACTGCAACGCCGGAACGATCGTCGGGGGGACGTGGCTGATCCTGGTTGAGTCGGATCCGCCGGGTGCGACACCCGAGGTCCTCGGCACGATCCGCGGCCAGGTCCTTAACGGGTCTTTCGAAGTCGATCGAACAACCAATGGGATCACCGTCCACGACGTGGAATTGTCCGTGACCGAGGGCACCGGGCCGTATGCCGGCGTGGCCGAAGGAACGGGCTCGCTTGCGGCGACGTCCGATCCTGGCGGCACGCCGCAGTTCGTGGGCACGCTCGGGCTTACATTCTGATAACTCCCGTCCTCGCGCCCGCCGCGACCGCGACCAGCTGGAAGGAGACTCTGCCGACGCTGTCGGCCGAGGGTCTTGCCCTGCGCGAAATCCGGCAGGACGACGCCGCGCCGCTGCTGACCTTGCTCGGGAGTGACGACGTCAGCCGATTCATGTCGCCGCTGCCTCCCACGGTCGACTCGTTCGGCCGATTCGTGGGGTGGAACCATGAGCAGCGGGCTCTGGGTATTTCGTTCTGCTTCGTCGTGATTCCGGACGGCATCGATTCCCCGGTCGGCATCTTTCAGATGCGCTCGCTCGAGTCGGCGTTCGTCACAGCGGAATGGGGATTCGCCATCGGATCGCCATTCTGGGGGTCGGGACTCTTCGCCAATTCCGCGCGGCTGGTGCTCGACTTCGCCTTCGGAACCGTCGGCGTTCGTCGGCTCGAAGCGCGGGCGTGTGCTGAGAACCGCCGCGGCAACGGCGCACTGCGCAAGCTCGGCGCTACACCCGAAGGGGTACTCCGTCGGGCGTTCCTGTGGCACGGGAAGTACTACGATCAGGTGCTCTGGTCGCTGCTCGACACCGACTGGCCGCGAGCGTCGAAGAACGCGCGCTGACCGTGCTATTCTGAAATCGGGCACAGTTCCCGTCCCGCCTCCGGAACGGCTTCCCCGATGAAAACCGAATTCACCGACGTCAGCGAAACGCAGAAAACCATCACCATCGAGATCCCGACCGAGGTGGTGGACGCTGAGATCGATCGCATCGCCCTCGGCTACACCAAGCAGGCTCGGCTCCCCGGTTTCCGCCCAGGCAAGGCTCCGAAGACGATCGTCAAGCAGCGGTTCAAGGACCAGATTCTCCACGACGTGATGCATGGGCTGATTCCACGGGCGGTGGAAGAAGCACTCCAGGAACGCGGTATCGAACCGGTCGACACGCCAAACATCAAGAACGTCGCGCTTGAAGAAGGACAGCCGCTGAAGTTCACGGCGGCGGTCGAAACGGTGCCTGCATTCGATCCGGGTGATCTTTCCGCCATCACGCTTCATCGCCCCGCGGCCGAGGTGACCGACGACGCGGTCAACGGCATGCTGCAGCGTCTTCGCGAGCGCGCGGGCAAGTTCGAACCTGTGGAAGGACGGCCCGTGGCGGATGGTGATGCGGTGGTCGCCGACCTGGATCGCACCGGTCCCGATGGCAATACCGACCATCACGACGGCATTACCCTCCAGCTCGGGGCACCGGGCAATCCGCCCGGGTTCGACGCCAACCTGATCGGGCTGAACGAGGGAGAGAGCAAGACCTTTGCTATCCACTTCCCCGAGAGTTATCCGGCCGAGGAACTTGCGAACACGGATCAGACCTACAGCGTGAGTGTAAAGGGGATCCGACGCCGCGTGCTGCCGGAACTCGATGATGAGTTCGCGAAAGACGTTGGCGAGTTCGAATCGCTCGCCGCGTTGCGCGACCGCGTGAGCAGCGATCTTCGTGAAGAAGCAGAAGAGAACAGCCGACGGCAGGTGCGCGGCGAGCTCTTCAAGCAGTTATCCGCACGCATCACATTTGAGCTACCGGCGTCGCTGGTCGATCGGGAGATGGATCGGCGGCTGGAAGAGTTTGCCCGTCAGCTCATGTCCCAGCATGTGGACCCCCGCCAGGCAGGTATCGACTGGGCGCAATTCCGTGAAGCTCAGCGGGAAGCGGCCCGGGACGCAGTGGCAAGTGCCCTAGTTCTGGACGAAATCGCCCGCCGCGAGCAGATAACGGTCAGCGGCGAAGATGTCGATAAAGAGATAGAACGGTTCGCCACGCGGGCGGGCCGGACGCCGGCGGCCCTGCGGGCCCAGCTTGAAAAGGAAGGCGGAATCTCCCGCCTTTATGCGGGTTTGCGGCGGGAGAAGGCGGTTGACTTGGCATTGTCGCGTGCTAACATCATGGCCGGGTAGCCGGAAACCTCTAGGTTTCCGGACACGCTCGGAGGCCTGAAGACCCTCCGGCTACCAAACCTGCCCATACAAATCTCACGCGACAATCCGACGCGACCCGGACGATATGCGCCATAGTTTCGAGCCACGCGCCCAGCTGGTGCCGATGGTGGTCGAACAGACCAATCGCGGCGAGCGAGCGTACGACATTTATTCGCGGCTGCTGAAGGACAGCATCATCTTCATCGGTACGCCGATCGACGATGGGATCGCCAACCTCGTGATCGCGCAGATGCTGTTCCTGGAAGCGGAAGACCCGGATAAGGACATCATGCTGTATATCAACAGCCCGGGCGGATCGATCACCGCGGGGCTCGCGATTTACGACACGATGCAGTTCATCAAGCCGTCGGTGCAGACGATCTGCATCGGGCAGGCGGCGTCGATGGCTGCGGTGCTGCTGGCGGCGGGGACGAAGGGCAAGCGGTTCTCGCTCCCCAACTCGCGCATCGTCATCCACCAGCCGCTGATGCAGGGCCTGGCGGGGCAGGCGACCGATATTGATATCGCGGCTCGTGAAATCCTGCGTATGCGGGAACGGCTGAACGAGATCCTCGTGCACCACACGGGGCAGCCGGTGAAACGGATCCAGGAGGATACCGAGCGCGATTACATCATGTCGGCGGACCAGGGGAAGGAATACGGGATTATCGATGACGTCATCCGGAAACGGGTGTAACATCGAGGGAAAAGCCGCACAGTATGGTCAAGAAGAACGGCGAGACTGAGATTCTCCGCTGCTCGTTCTGCAATAAGGACCAGAACGACGTCCGCAAGCTGATCGCGGGCCCGACGGTCTTCATCTGCGACGAATGCGTCGAGGTCTGCAACGACATCATCGCGGACGACAACCGGTTCGAGAACCGCGGCGTCCGCTCGTCGCTGCCCTCGCCGCCCGAGATCAAGAAGTTCCTCGACGAGTACGTCATCGGCCAGGACCGCACCAAGAAGAAGCTGGCGGTCGCGGTCTACAACCACTACAAGCGCATCGAGATCCAGAAGCAGCCGCGCAGCCGGAACGATGTCGAGCTGATCAAGTCGAACATCATGCTGATCGGGCCGACCGGCACCGGCAAGACGCTGCTCGCCCAGACGCTGGCCAAGCTGCTCTCGGTCCCCTTCACCATCGTCGACGCCACGACGCTGACCGAAGCCGGCTATGTCGGCGAGGATGTCGAGAACATCATCCTCAAGCTGCTGCAGGCTGCCGGCGGCGATATCGAGAAGTGCCAGCAGGGCATCATCTACATCGACGAAGTCGACAAGATCTGCCGCAAGGACGAGAACCCGTCGATTACGCGCGACGTCTCCGGCGAAGGGGTCCAGCAGGCGCTGCTCAAGATCCTGGAAGGCACGGTGGCCAACGTCCCGCCGCAGGGCGGCCGCAAGCATCCGCACCAGGAGTTCTTCCAGATCGACACCACCAACATCCTCTTCATCTGCGGCGGCGCGTTCGTCGGGCTGGAGAAGGTGATCGATCGCCGGGTCGGAAAGAAGACGCTCGGCTTCAAGGCGGACGTCAAGTCGGTCCAGAAGCGCGAGGTCGGCACCACGCTCGAACAAGTCGAACCCGAAGACCTGATCAAGTACGGGCTGATTCCTGAATTCGTCGGCCGCCTGCCGGTGGTCGGCACCCTGCACGAGCTCGACAAGGCGGCGCTGGTCCAGATCCTCACCCAGCCGCGCAACGCCATCACGCGGCAGTATCAGAAGCTGTTCGAGTACGAGAACGTCAAGCTCCGGTTCACCGACGATGCGCTCGAAGCGATCGCCGAGTCTGCGCTGACCCGGAAAATCGGCGCGCGCGGGCTGCGCATGATCATCGAAGACCTGATGCTCGACCTGATGTACTCCGTCCCCGGCCAGAAGAAGCTGCGCGAGGTGGTCGTCACCCGCGAAATCGTCGAAGCCAAGGACAAGTCGATTACTCTCATCGAAAAGGCTGGGTAGTGGAAGTCTACGAAACCCTTCCCATCGTCCCGCTCAGGGACGTGGTCGTCTTCCCGCACATGATGATGCCGTTCGTAATTGGACGGCCGTCGTCCACGCGCGCGCTCGAGCACGCGCTGTTGAAGGACAAGCGGATCTTCCTCGCCGCGCAGCACGACGCGTCGATTGACGATCCGAAGACCGACGACGTCTACACCATGGGCTGTGTCGCCAACGTCGTCCAGAGCCTGAAGCTGCCCGACGGCAACATCAAGGTGCTGGTCGAGGGCGTCGATCGCGCCCGGGCGGTCGAGTGGAAGGAAGACAAGGGCTTCTACCGCGTCGTCGTCAAAGTGCTGGCCAGGCAGAAGGAAACCGCCGGCGACGTCGAAGCGACGATGGGCCGGGTGGTGTCGTTGTTCGAGCAGTACGTCAAGCTGTCGAACAACCTGCACTACGACGCGATGATTGCCGCCGTCCGGGTCGACGACCCGGGCAAGCTCGCCGACACGATCGCCGCGCACCTGCTGGTGGGCGTCGACGAGAAGCAGAACCTGCTCGAAATCATCTCCCCGCTCGAACGCCTCAACCGCATCGCCGGGATCCTCGAGATCGAGGTCGATAAGCTCCAGGTCGATCGCCGCATCCAGTCGCGCGTCAAGAAGCAGATGGAGAAGGCGCAGAAGGAGTACTACCTCAACGAGAAGATGAAGGCGATCCAGAAGGAACTGGGC
>Ga0079218_10000500_pt1 | contig 11800 bp, 6 predicted proteins | sample NCCompost_FD_77181 | JGI IMG/M metagenome (GOLD analysis project Ga0079218, IMG submission 77181) | Agricultural soil microbial communities from Utah to study Nitrogen management - NC Compost | ecosystem: Environmental > Terrestrial > Soil > Agricultural land | place: USA: Utah | collected... | reverse complement strand
CGTGGCAGGGCGACACGCTCGTGATCACCTCGAAAGGCTTTCGCGACGATCTCTGGATCGACTGGAACGGCAGCATGATCACCGAGGCCGCGACGGTCACCGAGAAGATCCGGCGGCCCGACTATGGGCACCTCGAGATCGAGGTGACCGTGGACGATCCAAAGGCCTATACGAAACCGTGGACGGTGACGCTGCAGCAGCGTCTCGCGCTCAACACCGAGCTCGTGGATGAAATCTGCCTGGAAAACGAGCAGTCGTCGCGTCGCATGAAGTAGCCGCGGCTCCGATCTGCCCCTCCTCAAGCCGATCCGTATCCAGGCCATCAGAGTGCAGTAAGCTTCGCGCAGGATGGAGTTGCGCCACCTGCGCTACGTCGTCACGCTCGCCGAGACGTTGCACTTCGGCCGCGCCGCCGAGCGGCTGCATCTCAGTCAGCCGCCGCTCAGCCATCAGATCCGGCAGCTCGAAGAGGAGCTCCGGATTCAGTTGTTCCACCGCACCAAGCGCCAGGTCCAGCTCACCGAAGCGGGGCGCATGTTCGTGCAGGAGGCGCGGGTGATCCTGGCGCAGGCGGCGCACGCCGCCAACCTGGCGTCGCGCGTCAATCAGGGCGAGGTGGGTCAGCTGACGATCGGCGTAGCCGGCCCCGCCGACGCGCCGATCTTCGTGCAGATTCTCCGCGAGTTCGCGCAGAAGCACCCGAAGGTGCGGATCGTGTTGCGGAACATGAGCAGCCTGGACCAGGCGCAGGCCATCAGCGAGGGGCGCCTGCACGTCGGGTTCGTGGCGCTGCCGGTCGACGACGCCGGCCTGGCCACCGAAACGGTGATGCACCGGCCCATCTGGGTGGCGCTGCCGGCCGACCATCCGCTGGCGAAGCTCGAACGCGTGCCGCTGCAGGCGCTGTCGGGCGAGCCGCAGATCATGTTCGCGCGCAGCAACGGGCCGCGCTTCTTCGACGCCGTGCTCGCGGCCTGCCGCGAGGCCGGCTTCAGCATGAACATCGCCCACGAAGTGGACAATCTCTACACGGCAAAAGCGCTGGTCGCCGCCGGACTCGGCGTGTGCCTGGTTCCGGCGGGCGTCGAGGATGGCCACTCGACGTCGTCGATGGTCGTGCGGCCGCTCACCCCAGCGCTGCCGCACATCGACAGCCACATCGGCCTCGCCTACAAGCCGCAGTCCGAGAGCGAGCTCGTGCCGTTGTTCGTCGAGGTCGTCAGAGAAGTCGTCGCGAAGGACGCACGGCCGACCGCGCGCTCGGCGTAAACAAAAGGGGCGGGTGCCGTGGCACCCGCCCCTTCTCCCTACCTGACCTACCTGACTTACCCGATCTACCTGACCTAGAAGTCGAACTGCGCGCTGATCTTGAAGAAGCGCCCCACCGTGATCGACGTCGGGTTCAGATACGTCGAGGTGGCCGACGGAGCTGTGTAGTTCGTCTGATACACATCCGGCGTGTTCGAGTTGAACAGGTTGAAGATGTCGAGCGCCACCAGCGTCTTGGTGCGCGCGTACCGAATGTTCTTGCCCAGCCGCAGATCGAGCTGGTTCAAGCGCTCGTAGTTCGTCGCCCCGGGCTGGACGATGTTCAGGAACTCGATCACGTTCCCGCTGGAGAGCGGGCGCCCCAGGTTGGTTTCCGCGATCGGCACCGCGAGCACCTGCCCGCCCAGACTCTGGCTGGTGACGCTCGGGAAGTTGTTGCCTGGGAAGGGCACGCTCTTCCACGCGGCGCTGAGGAGGACGTCGACCTTCGGCACGGTGTACGACGCCAACCCCTTGAAGTTCGTCAGCCATCCCGACTCGCGGCGGCAGAAGGCCTGCGGCCACTGCCCCAGCGACGGGTTGAACTGCTTGAAGAAGTCGAGCGTGCCGCCCCAGCCGGCGAAGATGTACATCTCGGGATGCTCCGCGACAACGCCGCATTCGTCTTCGACGACGTTGCCGGTGCTGGTGCCGCCCTGGAGGGTCACGTCGCGCAGGCGCGCGGTGACGCTGACGTCCACGCCGTTGTAGTTGTTGGAGGAGCCGCCGATGTTGTCCGTGAAGGTCTGGAAGTTGTCGATGATGCCGAACTTGCCAGGCTTCACGTCGCGGAACGTCAGCGCGTATCCGCCGCCGTCGGGCAGCCGGCTATCCTGCGGCACGTTGTAGACGAACGTGTCGAAGTCGGCCGGCGTCAAGGCGCGGTTGATGGTGGTCTTCAGGTTTCCCCAGCTCCTCCGGATGTAGTCCACTTCCAGCGAGACCCTGGGGGCGAGCTCCTGCGTGATGCCCGCCGTCACGTCCCAGCTGTACTCCCGCTTGTTCCATCCCTCCGTCGTGTCGGGATCGACGGTCAGCGGGTTGATCCCCTTTGCGAAATTCGGATTGGCCATCGGACCGCACTCGCCGTTGGCCGCCGGATTCAGCAGGTCGCAGTCGGGCACGAAATTGCCGTTGTCGGCCCACGACCGGTTGGTGTTGGTAACGAATTTCCCGTTTCCCGCGGGGCTGTAGAACAGCCACTCGTCCACGGTGTTGGTCGTCGTCACGTAACGGCCCACGAAGACCTTCGCCGCCGTCTTGCCGTTGCCGAACACATCGAAGGAGGCGCCGAACCGCGGCTGGATATCCTTCAGGCTCAGCGGGCCGTCCTGCTCCGCGAACGTCACCCCGGTGGGCACGAAGCGGTTCGCCGGGATCGCCTGCGGGGCGAAATGGTCGCTGAGCGCCTCGAAACGCAGTCCGCCCTGCAGGGAGAGACGGTTGATGGTCCACCGATCCTGCGCATACAACGCGAAGATGTGATGGTCCTGGTGCTGATCCGCTCCCTGATCCGCGTACATCGTGAACTGATAGGGCGAGCCGCCCCTGAAGAAGTACTTGAGCTGCGTGTTGTTGTAGTAGTTCTTCGGGAACGTCGAGTCGTTCTTGTGAAAGCGTGCGCCGAATTTCGCCGAGTGCGATCCGGTGACGTAGGACACGGCCCCCTGAAAGACCTTCGTGAACCCGGTATGCCCCGTCCAGCCGACGGACCGGTAGTTGAGGCCGGCGTAGGTGACGGGACCACCGGGCGTCTGGATCGTGAGCTGGTCGTCCTGCACCGGAATCGTCGTCGGGTCGTAGTCGTTCTTCTGCTGGGCGCCCCACCAGAAGTTGGGCCCGATCTGGACGTTGGCGTCGAGCAGCAGCTTGTTGGTGACCGGCGACGTCCACGAGATCTGCGTCAGGCTGCTGGGGTGGTTCTTGTTCCGCTGCAGCGCCTCTCTCGTGGCGATGATACCGCTGAAGGTCAGGCCCGAGCTCGAGCCGCCGGCATCGCAGTGCAGGCAGTTGTAGTGCAGGTCCGTCCAGCCGACGATCTTGTTGCGCGGCGTCACCTGCCAGGTGAGGCGGATAGAGTGGTTCCTCCACTCACCGTCATCCTCTGATTGCTTGCTGAAATCGGGAGCGTAGGTCCACTTGCTGTTGTCGCCCGCGTTCAGGTTGTCCCACATGCTGGCGACCGTCTGCAGGTTCCGCTGATAGCGATAGGTCCCGAAGAACCACAGCCTGTCGCGCTTGATCGGGCCGCCGAACGACGGGTTGATGTCGTACAGCTGCTTCGGCTTCAGCGGCGTGGACAGCCCCTTGGCCCTCTGCTCGTCGCTGAGGTTGTCGTTGACGAACGCGCTTCCCGAGCCGTTGACGAAGAAGCTGCCGGCAAACGTGTTGCCCCCCTGCTTGCCGATGATGTTCAGCTGCGGCCCGCCGGTGGTGGCCTCGCCAAGGCCGCCGCTCAGTGAGAACACGATCTCCTGCGCGGTGCCGACCTCGGGCGCATATCCCGACACGCCCATGCCCTGGTAGCCGCCGCTCATGCCGTCCACCAGGACCTGACCTTCGTTGCGGCGCCCGCCGTGGATCTGGAACACGCTGAACACGTTGCCCTGCGACCCGCCGACGTCGTTGCCCTGCACGTTGAGCGCGGGCACGAGCTGCGTGAGCGAGGAATACAGGCGCGACGTGGGAATCTCGGACACCGTCTTGCCATCGATGGTCTGCTCGGTGCGCGCGCTCGTCACGTCCACGACCGGCGCTTCGCCGCTCACCGTCACCGTCTCCGTCACGCCGCCAACGCGCAGATCGCCGTTGATGGTCGCGATAAAGCTACCGGCCAGCTCGATGCCGTCGCGCCTGACCGTGCTGAACCCGGGCAACGTAAACGAGACGGAATAGGTGCCCGGTCTCAAATCCTGAATGGAATACTGACCGACGCCGTTCGTGACGACCGAACGCGTCTTTTCGATGAGCGCCGGACTCGACGCTTCCACTGTAACGCCCGGTAATACCGCGCCCGAGGCGTCGCGGGCAGTGCCGACGATCGAGGCTTGCGCAAACGCAGCAGATGGCACCACCACAAGGCTGAATACGACGAGGATCCCCCTGAACAATCGGTGCATGCAGCTCCTCCGTCAGTGGTCGTATCAAACCGGCTACGATTCATGGAAATACCTATTTCGTTGCGATTAAGACCTTTTGGGTATGACGCCTGGGCCGGCGGGGGCGCAAGGAAGGCGATCAGAGCCAGTCTAATCGGGTACGACCTGGCCGAAGAGCGCCTCCCCGCCGCGGGCCGCGTAGTACGCAAACCCCAGGAGGCCGAACACCAGCGCCAGCGTGAGCACCGTCGGGGTGGACCACCAGAGCGACAGATTGGTGGTGAGCGGCACGTCGGTGATGACGTTGTCCACGAAGAGCAGCGCCGCGGCCGCCACCAGGCCGTACCGGTGGATCACCAGCGTCAAGAGCGTCGTGAACGCCACCACGTTGAACCGGCCGACCCAGTTGCCCGTCACGATCTCCCCGTTGTTCATCGCCAGGAGGAGGACGATCACGCCCACGACGAGCGCCACGCGCGGCCGCCGCAGGAGCAGGCGCAGTACGAGGAAGATCATCGCGATGATCAGCGCGCTCTGCAGCCCGCCGGTCAGGTAGTTGAGCCACTGCGAGACCAACCCGGGCGTTGTGGCCGTCACCCATAGGGAGTTCCCGAACGGGAACTGCGGCATCTTCCAGCCAAGGTTGATCGCGAGCGTCTTCGGCACTTCGACCACGAAGAGCGACACCGCGCCGAAGGTCATTCCGATCAACAGCTCGCGGCCGACGCGCGGGTCGCGCAGGCGTCCAGACCACAGACGTGTCCATCCCAGCAACGCGTCGGGCCAGAAGCGGCGGCCGTACGGCTCGACGGCCAGGTAGTACACCCAGCAGACGCCGCCATTGAAGGCCGCGAGCGAGAGCGCCGCCACCATCTGCGTGAGCTCGTCGCCGGGCTCGGTTGAATGGGTGGCGACCGTGAGGCGCGCCGTCAGAAACGCCAGGAACATGAAGATCCCGAATCGCGCGGCGCCGCGGCTGTCGGCGCGGCGCTGCAGCAGGTTCCGGCGGCCGAGCGCCACGCCGCCCACGAGCAGTACCACCCAGAGGCCGATGCTCAGGGCGGCGGCAGCTCGTTGCCCGCCGGTCTTCGGCTCGACTTTCGTGGGGGCCGGCTCGGTCCACGGCCAGACGATCCGGAACCAGGTGACGCGCCCGCGATGGGCCGCCGCTTCGACCCTCACCTTCTGATCGGCCCGCCCCGGCATGGGACCCTCCCACGCCGTGCTCGCGTCCGAGAAGTCGCGCGGGATCCATTGCGGCGTGGCGGCGGCGAAGGTGCCCTGATCCAGGCCGGCGGCCTCGAAGACCATGTCCCAGGACGGCGTCGATGGGATCGCCGGCGCGGCCGGCGGCGTGGCGGCCGTCTCGGGCGGCACGCTGCGGAACTCGGTGAGGCGGCCGTTGCCGTCGAGCGTGATGTGGTGCATACCGGCGGCGGTCACCGGCGGATCGTCGGGCTCGACGCGGCCGCTGAACATGTTGATCGCGACGAGCTCCTTTGGACTGGTCCGATACCAGAACGTGATGGGCGACGGCCGGCCGCTGCGCACGCCGTCCCACCAGCTGTTCGGGCCGTTCTTCTCCGCCCACCGCAGATAGTCGCGGTTGATGCTCAGGCCCAGCGCTCGATCGCCGAGCGGCTCGGTGTAGCCCAGCCTGCGCAGCACCTGCTCGGCGCGGTCGGCCAGCACGTCGCGCGCGAGCGGCATCGACGCCACGTTGGCGACCGAGCCGCTCGTCATCGGGCCAAGCGCCGCGAGGACGAGCGCCGCGCTGGCCACGGCCAGCCCCAGCGCGCGGCGCACCGGCATGGCCTCGCTCTCACCGGCCGCCAGCATCAGTTCCGGAGACGGCGTCTCGCCGGCCGCGAGTGCGGCCGCCAGCGGGTCCGCTCCTGGAAGCGACGCGGCGACCGTGAGTGCCGACGCCGGGCGCTTCTCCGGGTCCTTCTCCAGACAGCGCAGAATCACCCGCTCGATCGCCGGATCGAGATCGCGCACGATCGCCGACGGCGTGGTCTGGTGCGGCATCTCGTGCAGCTGCTGCAGCTCGGCGATCGTCTTGCCGTCGAACGCGCGCTTGCCGGTGAACACCTCGAAGAGGATCAGTCCGAGCGCGTACAGGTCGCTCTTGATGGACGCCGGCTTACCCGCCAGCAGCTCCGGCGCCATGTACTGCGGCGTGCCCGCGATCTCGGCCCCCACGTCGGCGGCCGCGGTGGCTATTCCGAAGTCGGTGATGCGCACGTCGCCCTTGCCGTCGAGCATCACGTTGGCCGGCTTCAGGTCGCGATGCAGCACGCCGCGCTCGTGCGCGGCGGCGACGCCGGCGCACAGCTGCCGCGCGATCTGCACCGCCTTGTCGGGCGGCATGCGCCCGAAGCGCCGCAGCGCGGACGCCAGATCCTCGCCGTCCACGTACTCCATCGTGAGGAAGCGCCGGCCATCGGCGTCGCCAAGGTCGTAGAGGCGGCACACGTTCTTGTGCGACACCTGCCGGGCCACGCGCAGCTCGTTGTGGAACTGCGCGAGCCGGGCATCGCTCACCGCCACCCCTTCGGGCAGGAACTTGAGCGCGACCGGCTGGGCAAGCGTCAGGTCGTCGGCGCGATACACCTCGCCCATCCCGCCACGGCCGAGCAGCGACACCAGCCGGTAGCGCCCCGCGATGATGGCGCCGGGCGGGAAGTGCGCGGCCGGGGTGGGCGTCGGCGTCGAGGCGGCCAGCGTCGGCGCGCTGGTCAGCGGGTCGAACGTGCGGCCGGGATCGATCGTGCGGGCGTCATCCGGGGTCGTCATAACGCGCGGAAGCGGCGGCGCCGATGTTACCTTAGGGGATGGAACCGGCGTCCAGCTTCAAGACGCCACAGGAGTGTGTATGTTTTGGATCAGACCGGCCATGCGCAGCGTGCTGCTCGGCGCCGCGGCAGCCACGGTCTTCGTTACCACCACGTCCACCCAGTCGATTCTGGGCCCGCCAAACGAAGCCAACCACTTCATCGAGACGCCCCGGGGCTGGGTGCATCCGAAGACGTCGTGGGGCGAACCGGACATCCAGGCCACGTTGAACATGATGCAGTCGGCCGGCGTGCCGCTCGAGCGGTGCGCCAACAGCTATCGATTCGGCGGCCCGCCGTGCGACATGAACAAGGCGTGGTGGACGGAAGAGGAACACAAGCAGCGGCTCGCCACCGCGGCCGGCCGCGGCGACCTGGGCCGCGAGCTGCTTGCGAAGGGCGAATACGGCCGGGCGCTCCTGACCGGCGTCACCGACCCCGCCACGCCACAGCGGCAGACCAGCCTGATCGTCGATCCGCCGACCGGGCTGCTGCCGGCGGTGACACAGGAGGCCAAGCGGCGCGCGCTGCAGATGGGCAGTTCATGGTCGCTGCCGGGCGAGGACACCGTATACGACGGACCGCTCGACTTCGACTTCTGGGACAACTGCCGCTCGCGCGGCATGCCGTCGTCGATGATGCCGTATCGCTACAACGGCGGGTTCAAGATCCACCAGGCGCCCGGCGTGGTGGTGTTCGACCTCGAGATGATTCACGACACGCGCGTCATCTTCACCGACGGGCGGCCGCCACTCAAGTCGGCGCACAAGCAATACATGGGTGAATCGCGCGGGCGCTGGGACGGCAACACGCTGGTGGTCGAGACGACCAACTACAAGGAAGGCCCGCCGCTGATCAACCTGGCCGTGGTCGGGTCGCCCGCGGGCAACCGCTTCCCCGTCAGCGATCAGCTGAAGACGACGGAACGGATCACCCGCGTGAACGACGAGATGTTTCTGTACGAGATCAAGACCGAGGATCCGGTGATTCTCACGCGGTCGTTCACCGTGCGCTATCCGATGCGGAACGACCCCACGTACGAATGGTGGGAGTACGCCTGCCACGAGGGCAACACGATCGTGCAGAACTACAGCACGACCAACCGCCACGAGCGCGCGAACCCGCCTGCCGAACCGCCGGTCAAGCCGGCGCAGGTGACGGCGGATGTCGCCAACGCGCTGGCCGGACGATGGACGGGCCAGCCGAAGCACGCGACCGTGGACTTCAACATCTTCCTGGAGTTCACGAGGAACGCGGACGGCACGGTGCAGGGCACACTGATCGGCACCGATCTCAAGACGTTCGGCGGCAAGGTTCCGGCGACGATCAACAAGCCGCTGCGCGACTTCACGATGAAGGAGCGGCGGCTGAACTTCGAGTTCCCCAACACGCAGCCGTGGACGTTTGCCGGCGAGCTGTCGGCCGACGGCGCGGCCATCACGGGCACGGTGAACAGTGCCCAGGGCGGCATGCCCATCACGTTCCGCAAACGGTAGCAGTCGTGGGGGCCGCCTTCAGGCGGCCCGCCCCCGGGCCGGCTAAAGCCGGCCCCCACATCTCTCGCCGGCCCTTACTTCGCCGGCGGAGCTTCGGCTCCGCCGCGCCCCGGTCCACCCGCCCGCGGGGGACCGAAGTTGGTGGTGACCGGCTCCCCCTTCAGCTCCTGAAACGCCACGTTCACGTTGATGACGGCGCGCGACAGCGGCGTGCCGCCGTACTCCATGCCCTCCAGCAACTGCTCGTGCGTGAACACCGGGAACTTCGGTTTGAGGCCGGCGGCAATCTCCTCCGGCGTCTTCTTGCCCAGACCCGCTCTGGCGGCGTCGAGCAGCGCGCGATTGAACCGGGTGTAGTCGCGGAAGCCCGCCCACGTGTTCACGTCGCCATGCCCCTCGATGACGATGTCCACGTTCTTGATCCCCTTCACCGCCTTCTCGAGCGTGTTGGGCAGCGCGATCACGCTGCCGCCGGTGGCCGGATCGATGAGCGGCGCCATCTTCCACGCCATCACGTCGCCGACGCACATGGCGCGCAGCGCCTTGAACACGATGAACGCGTCGCCGTTGGTGTGCGCCGGCCCGAAGTAATAGAGGTCGATCTGGTCCTTGCCGCTGCCGAGCGTCAGCTTGTCGGCAAAGGTCTTGTCGGGCTTCATCGCGGGAACCGAGCGCGGGTTCGCCTCCACCCACTTCTTCGTGTTCTCGTGCGTGACCACCTCGATGGTCGGCCGCGCGGTCTTGAAATAGTCGTTGCTCCCGTTGTGATCGGGATGCGTGTGGGTGTTGATGATCATCGACACCGGCTTGTCGGTGACCGTCTTCACCTGGTTCATGATCGGCTCGCCGTTGGCGGCGAGCTTGGTATCCACCAGCACCACCCCGTTGGCGGCCACGAACACGGTGGTGTTCCCGCCGGCGCCCGGGATCACGTAGAGGTTGTCCTTGACCTGCTTGATCGCGCCGGTCGGTGGAATGCGCGGCCCACGCTGCGCCGCGACGCCGGCCGCAGCCAGGCCCACCAGGACGATTGACGTCAGCACTCCCGCTCGGGTCATCACGCTCCTCCGGCAGCATCTTACCTGTTCCGTTATGAGACACGCGATTCGTCGTGCCTCTGTCGAGCAGCTGCACTATCCTCCGCTCCGCGGGGCTTACTTCCACCTTCTCAGGAATGACATGCGTAGACAGACCAAGCACCTTCTCGTCAGCGCGCTCGTCGTGAGCGCGGGTCTCGCGGGGGCCGTGACACTCGCGGCTCAGGGCGCCAGCAGGATTTCGCGCGGGGCCGAGATCGCCCCGGTGCCGCTCAACATGAACGGACTCAACCCCGCGCTGGTGCGCGAGGGCAGCTACATCGTCAATGCTCAGGGGGGCTGCAACGATTGCCACACGGTGCCGTCGTACGCGGACGGCGGCAATCCCTTCTTCGGTCAGCCCGAGGTGATCAACGCACCGTGCTATCTCGCCGGCGGTGCGGCCTTCGGGCCGTTCGTCTCGCGCAACCTCACCGTCGTGCCGCAGTTCCGGACGCTCGAGCAGTTCACGGATTCGATGCGGAACGGAACCGACCACCGGAATGACGCGACGCCGATCCTGCAGGTGATGCCGTGGCCGGTCTACGGCAAGATGTCCGACCGCGAGCTGGCGGCGATCTATGAATTCCTCAAGGCGATCCCCGTCATCAACCCGCGCCCTGATTTCTGCACAGCGCCGGCGTTCTAGAGGACCCGTACGTGACAACGGCGGCCCACCGGGGCCGCCGTTGTCCGTGGTCACGACGGATGGCCGGTCTGAAGACCGGCCGCTACGTACTACTTGCCGACGGCCTTCCAAACGTCCGCCTTGGTCTGCGCCGCGTTGGAGCGGTGCACCGAGACGTACTGCTCGAAATCGAGGTTCAGCTTCTCGAGCGCCAACTGCAGCGCCTTGATGTGATCGTTGGGCTGCTGCCCCGCGGCCGGCAGCGTGTAGTCGGCCTGGAACAGGATCTTCTCCTTCGGGATGAAAGCGACGGTGATGCCGTTGGAGTGCGGCGACGGGTAGATGTGGTAGAACTCCACTGTCCGCGTCCCGTCCGAGTACACCTTCTTGGCGGCGATCGTCTCGACCTTCACCTTCTTCGGGCTCTTCGCCAGCGAGTCGTTCAGCAGCGTGCGCGGCGTGTTGAGCGCCCGCTCGAAGAACTCCTTGTTGTTCTCGTGTGTGACGATGGTGACGCCCTCGGCCACGAACGCCGGCAGGCCGCCGGTGTGGTCGGCGTGCGGGTGCGAGTTCCACACGTAGCGCAGCGGCTTGTTCGGATACAGCTTCTTCGCCTCGGCGATGTAGGCCACTCCGCGAGCTTCGGGCTGCCCCCCCTCGAGCATCATCACGTAGTCCCTGAACTCGACGAGTATCGAGTCGTAGCTGCCGGGACCGGTAGTGAGCCGCGTGAGCCCCTCGCCGAGCTTTTCAGCCGTGACGGTGAGCGCGGGCGGGCCGCCGGGGCCGCCGCCGGGAGGCGGACCACCCGCGCGGCCGGCCGGCGGAGCCGGGGCCGGCGCGAGCGCTGCCAGGTTGGCCGGATTGGCCGCCGCGGCGGTGACATCCACCTCGAAGAACGGCAGGCCGCCGCGCGTCTGCACGATCTTCGTGGGCGCCATCGCGCCGCCCATGTCCTTCCACCCGCTGTAGGTGGCGACGACGTGCATGTCGCCCATGATGTTCTCGCCCACCCACGTCTCGACGCGCTCGATCAGGTTCTGGGCATTGACGTAGCCGTTGATCGTGTAGGCCTTGCCCGACGGCGCCTTCACCGCGGGGCTCCACGTGACCACGGTGAGGTTCCCCCGCTTGGTCGCCGTGGCGTTGTTCTCGGCGGCGCCCTTCAGGAAGCCCCACGGCGTGATGTAGAGCTCCAGCGACCCCAGCCAGGGCTGCGAGAGATCCGCCTGCTGCGGCGAGACCTGCGCGAAGAACGTGCCCGGAGCCGTCACCGTCGAGCCGCCGGGGCCGATGTTGTTGGTGCCGCCGGTGTGACGCGACGTCGGCGCCGCCAGATCGATCACGCGCACGTAGT
>Ga0079218_10000499_pt1 | contig 11805 bp, 11 predicted proteins | sample NCCompost_FD_77181 | JGI IMG/M metagenome (GOLD analysis project Ga0079218, IMG submission 77181) | Agricultural soil microbial communities from Utah to study Nitrogen management - NC Compost | ecosystem: Environmental > Terrestrial > Soil > Agricultural land | place: USA: Utah | collected... | reverse complement strand
TGCACGGCCTCGATCGCCGCCATGAGATGGACGGCCGTCGCGACGGGGTCGTAGCGGGAGCGGTCGGTGACGCGAAGGCGGATCCCGGCCAGCGAGGTATCGGCGTATTTCCCGTCGCCGGGACGGCGAGGGGTGAAGCGGACCGGCGCGTATTCGACGCCGGGGAGGCGGAGCTGCCGCATGGCGGCGATGATGCGCGGCGCGTCGAGCCACGGCGACCCGATCTGCTCGAATGCCGCATCGCTGCCGCGTCCTACCGAGAGCGTGGTTCCCTCGAAGAGGCAGGTCCCCGGATAATGAAACAGGCTTTCCAGCGACCTCAGGTTCGGGCTCGGCGGCACGAACGGAAGCCCGGTCGCGTCGAGCGCTGCCCGCCGCCGCCATCCGGATGCCGGCACCACGTGGAGGATCGCGCCCAGCCCGAGTTCACGATTCGCGAATCGGGCCATTTCTCCCATCGTGAGTCCGTGCCGCATCGGCACCGGCAGCCGGCCGACGAATGAGGTGAATGCGGTGTCGAGCACGCTCCCCTGCACCGCGCCGCCGATCGGATTCGGCCGGTCGAGGATGATGACCGGAAGCCGGCGGCGTCCGGCGACGCGCATCACCTCGACGGCGGTGGAGATGTACGTGTAGTAGCGCGCGCCGACATCCTGCAGGTCGATCGCGATCGCATCGAGCCCGGCGAGCATCGAGTCCGTCGGAGCGGACGTGCGACCATAAAGGCTGTAGATTGGAAGACCCGTCGCCGAATCGATCGTGGTCGCGATGGCCGCGCCAGGATCGGCGGCGCCGCGGAAGCCGTGCTCGGGGCTGAAGAGCGCGACGAGCCGTACGCCTGCGCCGCGCAGCACCTCGACATCGCTCACTCCCCGCGAGTCAATGCCGGTCTGGTTCGTGACGAGACCGAGGCGCCGCCCTCGAATCAGGTGCGCGCTGTCGGTGAGCAGCACCTCGACGCCCGGTCGGACGCGTGCACTCCGGCTGCCGGCGGAGGCGACGGCCGCGCATCCGAGAAGTACAGTGCCACCTACGAGCAGAGTGAGCGATCCGTGCATCTCAAGTACCTCGCAGGATTGACGGCCGTGCTGGTGGGGTGCGCGCCGGCCCGGCCCGACGGACCGGCGCCGGTGACGAGCGACGTCTCGCGACTGCTCGATTCGCTGCCGCTGCGCGATCGCATCGCGCAGCTCGTCGTTCCCTGGATTCCCGGCGGCTATGAGCCGTTCGACGGCGAGGCATTCCAGACCTACGAGCGCTGGGTGGACTCGCTGCACGTGGGGGGCGTGCTCATTTCAATCGGGTCACCGATGGATGTCGCGGCCAAGCTCAACCGGCTGCAGTCCCGCTCCGCGATTCCCCTCCTCATCGGCTCCGACCTCGAGAGCGGAACCACCTTCCGGCTCGTCGGAGCGACCGGCTTCCCACCCAATATGGGCGTGGGCGCCAGCGGCAGGGAGCTGGACGCATATCAGGTGGGCCGCGTGACGGCCATCGAAGGTCGGGCCGTCGGCATCCACATCACGTTCGCGCCGGTCGCCGACGTGAACAACAACCCTGCCAATCCCATCATCAACACGCGGTCCTTCGGGGAGGATCCAACCGCAGTCGGGCGCCTCGTCGCCGCGGCGGTGAAGGGAATCCAGGATCACGGGATGCTCGCTACGGCGAAGCACTTTCCCGGTCACGGCGATACGGGGACCGACAGCCACCTGTCGCTTCCGGTGATCGAGGCGGGCTGGGCGCGACTCGATTCGATCGAGCTGGTGCCGTTCCGCGCCGCCGTCGCCGCCGATGTCGCCGCCATCATGTCCGGTCACATCGCACTGCCGGCAATTGACAGCGGGCACTCGCGCGCGGCCACCGTCGCCCCGAACATCATCACCGCGCTGCTCCGCGACTCGCTCGGCTTCGATGGCATCACGATGACCGACGCGCTCAACATGGGCGCGCTGGTGAACCAGTACGGCCCCGGCGAGGCCGCGGTGCTGAGCTTCATCGCCGGCGCCGACATCCTGCTTCAGCCGGCGGATCCGTGGGTGACCGTGGCCGCGATGGAGGAGGCGGTGCGCTCCGGGCGCATCCCGGAGGCACGACTCAATCGCTCCGTCGAGCGCGTGCTCGCGACCAAGCGCCGCCTGGGCCTCTTCGCACGCCGCTCGGTCCCGCTCGACAGCGTCGCCGACGTGGTCGGCCGCGCGGAGTTCCAGCGCGAGGCCGCGGAGATCGCGGCGCGCTCGATCGTCCTGGCCGGCGACTCGACCGGCGTGGTGGACAGTCTCCGGGCGGTTCCGCGGAAGCTGACGCTCGTCACGTACGGCGAGGGGGCGACGGCGGGCGTCGGGAACACCTTCGCCGCCGAGCTGCGCGCCCGCGGACACGACGTGACGCTGGTGCGGCTCACCCCCGAGAGCGGGCCAGTGGGCTACGAGGCCGCGCGCGCCGCACTGGACGGCAGCCCCTACGCCGTCTTCGCCGTCGCGATTCGCGGCGTCGAGCGGCGGGCCACGATCGAGGTCGCCTCGGCGATCGCGACGCTGGTGGACTCCACCGCGATGGCACGGCCGACCGCACTCGTCTCGTTCGGATCGCCGTACATCGTCATGCAGACGCCGCACGTCGGGTCCTTCATCGCCGCCTGGACGACCAACGCGCACAACGAGCGTGCGGCGGCGCGAGCGCTGAGTGGGGCCGCCATCACCGGGACTCTTCCCGTCCGCATTCCACCGCGCTATCAGATCGGCGCGGGTCTCCTCCGCGACGCAGCCGATCGCGCGAGCCCCGCCGCCGGTCGATGAAGCTCGTCGCTGCTCTCGTGGTCGCGCTCTTCGGGTGCGCGCGCCCCTCCCCGTCCGGACCCCTTCCCGACGACGCCTTCGGCGCTGCTGTTGCGTACCTCGACTCGGCGGTCGCCGGCGGGGCGGCCCCCGGTGCGGTGCTGGGGGTCAGTCATGGGGGCCGGCACTTCTATCACGCCACCGGTCGCCTCGGCACCGACGACGCAACGTCACCAGACTCCGCCACCATCTACGACCTTGCCTCGCTCACCAAGGTGGTTGGCCTGACGACGGCGGTGATGCTCGCGCTCGAGGAGAAGCGCATTGAGCTCCACGCGCCGGTCCAGCGATACGTGCCGGCCTTCAGCGGCGGACTGAAATCGAAGGTCACGCTTCGTCACCTCCTCACCCACTCCTCGGGTCTCCCGGCGTGGCGACCGCTGCACAAGGAGACTTCCGACCGTGCGGCCGCGCTGCTGCTGGCCGACACGACGGCGCTCGACACCGCGCCGGGGACTCGATTCGTGTACTCGGACGTGGGCGCGATCGTGCTGACCCAGGCGGTCGAGACGGCGTACGGCGAGCGACTCGATTCGATTCTCGCCCGACGTGTCTTCGCTCCGCTCGGTCTTTCTTCCACGATGTTCCTCCCGCCGCCCGAGCTCGCACCACGCATCGCGCCGACCGAGCTCGACCCATGGCGGGGCTGGATACTCCGCGGCGAGGTGCATGACGAGAATGCCGCGCGCCTCGAGGGCGTCTCGGGCCACGCCGGGCTCTTCTCCACCGCGCGGGACCTCCTCCATTTCGGCGACTGGATACTCGCAGTCGCGCAGGGACGCCGCGACACGCTCACCGATGGCAAGCATCCGAAGGCCTTTTTCCGGAAGCAGAATCAGCCGCGGGGATCGAGCCGCGCGCTCGGCTGGGACACGCCCTCCGAGGGCAGCAGCGCCGGCACTCGCCTGTCGCGCCACAGCTTCGGCCACACGGGATTCACCGGCACCTCGATCTGGGTGGACCCCCGGCGCGATCTCGTAATCGTGCTGCTCAGCAACCGGGTGCACCCGACACGCGACAATTCGCGCTGGGGGCCGGTCCGGAGGGAGGTGGCCGACCGCATCGCGGCGGCCGCCGGACGCCTCTGACCCTTGTCGTTGTCTCTCAACGACTTGACTCCGTGCTGCGTTGACTGCGAGGGGCGGAGTATCTACCTTCCATCAGAACCCTAGACGGAGTGGTGGATGGCAGGAACGGAACCACAGGTCGCGCCGAGCGGGGTCGTGGTCAACCTCTCGGACCGCGCAGCGGACGAGGTGAAGAAATTCATCGCGGCCGAGGATGTCCCCGCCGAGTCGGCCGGGCTCCGCGTCAGCGTGCTCCCCGGCGGATGCTCGGGCTTCAAGTACAGCCTGAACATCGAGGAGCGCGCCGTCGAGGACGACATGACGCTCGACGTGAACGGGGTGCGGGTCTTCGTCGACGGCTTCAGCGCGCAATACCTGCATGGCGTACTGATCGATTACACGTCGTCGATGCAGGGCTCCGGTTTCACCTTCACCAATCCCAACGCGACCGGTGGGTGCGGGTGCGGGAGCAGCTTTACGGCGTGAGCGGCAGGCCGTAACGAGTGCAGCACGAGGGCCGATGCGAGCGCATCGGCCCTCTTCCTTTTCAGGCCGCCCAATTGTTTGTTCCACACCGCTCGGCGCTCACCTCTCACCACGCTCGCGGCGGGGACGGCTTCATGGCTCCACTCGACCTCGTCGTCGTCGTCGCGTACTTCGCCGCCACGATCGGCGTCGGCCTGTGGGCAGCGCGCAGGCAGACGACCGCGGGCGACTACTTTCTCGGCGCGCGGAACCTCCCTGCGTGGGCCGTCCTCCTCTCCATCGTCGCGACGGAAACGTCGGCGCTCACGGTGGTGTCGATCCCGGGCGTCGGCGCGCGAGGCAACCTCACGTTCCTGCAACTCGCGTTTGGATACCTCGTCGGGCGCATCGGCGTCGCGATCTGGCTGCTGCCGGGGTACTTCAGTGGCACGCAGGAGACGGCGTATCAGCGACTCGAGTCCCGGTTCGGCGCGCCGGCCCGTCGCGTCGTGTCGGTAGTCTTCCTCATCACGCGACTGCTCGGCGACGGCGTGCGGACCCTTGCCGGCGCCATTCCGCTCGCCATCCTGACCGGCTGGAGCGTTCCGGTGTCGATCGTCGTGATGGGGACGATCACGCTCCTCTACACCTGGTTCGGCGGGCTCAAGGCCGTCGTGTGGGCGGATGTCATCCAGCTGTTCGTGTACCTGGCCGGCGGTATTACGGCGCTCGTCGTCGCGTGGAAGCTCGCTGGCGGACCCGCGGCCGCTCTCGCGGGGGCGGAGGCCGGCGGGCGCCTCCGGATGTTCGATTTCAGCGTGAATCTCACGTCGACGTACACCTTCGTCGGCGGCATCATCGGCGGAGGTCTGCTCTCGGCCGCCTCGCACGGGACCGACCATCTCATCGTGCAGCGACTGCTCGCGACGCGCTCGCTGCGAGACGCGCGAGTGGCGCTGATCGGCTCGGGCGTCGTCGTGATCGTGCAGTTCCTGCTCTTCCTGCTCGTCGGCTCCGCAATCTGGGTGGCCGGCTTCGCCCCTGAAGGACTCAATTCGAACGACATCTTCTCGAAGTTCGTGGTGGAACAGCTCCCCACCGGCCTGTCCGGGCTCGTGCTCGCCGGAATCCTCGCCGCCGCAATGAACTCGTCCATCAATGCGCTCGCATCGTCCATGACGCATGACCTGTACGCCAGCTGGACGGGACGCACCGACCCGGTGCACCTGCTCCGCGTCGGGAGGGTGTTCACCGTAGTCTGGGGCGTCGCGTTCATCGGGGCGGCCCTGCTGTTTCACTTCTACACCTCCGGCAACGACACCCCGGCGGTCGTGCTCGCGCTCTCGATCGCCTCGATCACGTATGGATCGCTCCTGGGTGCGTACATCATGGCCGGACGCTGGTCGCGCGTGCGCGGACCGCACCTGATCGCAGCCATCTCCATCACGATGGCCGCAATGCTGCTCGTCGTCTTCGCCCGGCCGCTGAGCGAGCAGTCCGGATTCGGGTGGCTCTCGCCTGTCGTGCGCCTCGCGTGGCCCTGGTACGTGCCGCTGGGCACGCTGCTCGCCGTCACGCTCGGGACGGTCGCCAGTGTGTTGTTCCCCGGGCGGCGCACAGCATGACGACCAGACGAGTGCTCGTCGGCGTGGATGCGGGCGGGACGAAGACCGCCGTCGCGGTGATGCGGGACGGCGAGATCGCGGGGCGGGCGGAGGGATCTGCTGGTGCCCTCCGACCCGGCCGAACCCTGGTGGCCTCGGCCACGATCGCCGACATCGTGCGTCGCGCGCTCAGCAGCGCCGGCGCCATCAGAGGAGATGCCATGGTGGTGGGCGCCGCCGGAGCGGGCCGCGACGTCGAGGCGCGCGAGCTCCAGCAGGCACTCCGCGCGGAATCGCTCGCCGATGCGGTGCTGGTCACATCGGACTCGGCAATCGCGCTCGAGGCAGCATTCGAGGGCGAGCCGGGCATCGTGCTCAGCGCCGGCACAGGGAGCATCGCCTTCGCGAGCGATCGTGACGGTACGTTCCATCGCGCGGGCGGGTATGGATGGCAGATGGGCGACGAGGGGAGTGGATACGCGATCGGGCGCGCCGCGCTGGGCGCGGTGGGCCGTGCGCAGGACAGCCGGGGAGCGGAGACGCAGCTGCTGGAGCGACTATGCGAGGCGACCCGCAGTCCAGACTTCGACGCGCTCGTTCGCTGGGCCGGCACCGCGGGACCTGCCGAAGTCGCTACGCTCGCGGCACCCGTCGCATCAGCGGCGGCCGAGGGAGACGCCGTCGCGACCGCGATCATCCACTACGCCGCCGAAGAGCTCGCTCAACTGGTGCTCTCTCTCCGCAAGCGTCTCGGGGGCGAGCCTCTGCCGCTGGCGCTGACCGGGGGCCTGCTTGCGAATCCTGCGCTCGATACCGCTCTTCGGGCGCGCCTGGCACGGGACGGCGTAGTGCCGGTCGACAGGCCTGTCGATGCAGTCAGCGGCGCGCTTCGGATCGCGGCAAGGATGTAGGGTCCTGTTATGAACCGCAGAGACGCAGAGGACGCAGAGAACAAGTTTCGTTCTGCGTCCTCTGCGTCTCTGCGGTTCACAATCAGATCAAACTGAACGACGAGCCCGCCTGAGCTTGCTGTTCCGGTAGCCGTACGCGAAGTACAGCACGAGACCCAGGAGCAGCCAGAGCCCGAATCGCTCCCAGGCGTGCACCGGCAAGCCCTTCATCACGTAGAGACATGCGGCGGCTCCCCCGAGAGTCACGACCCAGACGAGGGGGACGCGGAAGGGGCGGGGCCGCTCCGGCTCCTTGAGGCGCAGCACGAGGACACCGATGCAGACGATGGCGAACGCCGCGAGCGTCCCGATGTTGGTGAGGTCGTAGATCTCGTTCTCGTCGGCGAAGAGCGCACCGGCGGCGACGAGGATGCCCGTGACGATCGTCGCCGTCCACGGCGTGCGATGCTTCGGGTGGATGCGCGCGGCCCAGGGGGGAAGCAGCCCGTCGCGCGCCATCGCGAGGAAGATGCGGGGTTGGCCGTACTGGAAGACGAGGAGCACCGCGGTGAGCGAGACGACGGCGCCGGCCGCCACGATCCAGCTGGCCGTCGCCATTCCCGCGGACTCGAGCGCCGTCGAGAGCGGGTCGGCCGCTCGAAGCTCCTGGTAGGGCACGATACCCGTCGCCACCGCGCCTACGATGACGTAGATCAGCGTGCAGATGGCGAGCCCGCCGAGAGTGCCGATCGGCATGTTACGCTGCGGATTCTTCGTCTCCTCCGCCGCGGTCGAGATCGCGTCGAATCCGATGTAGGCGAAGAAGACGATCGCTGCTCCCTGGTGGATGCCGCGCCAGCCGTTGGGTGCGAACGGCTCGTAGTTGGCGGGATCGATCTGCGTGGCGCCGACGGCCACGAAAAGCCCGAGCACGAGAAGCTTCACCACGACCATGACGTTGTTCGCGCGCACACTCTCGCGGACGCCCATCGCGAGGAGGACCGTCACGAACAGCACGATCAGCGCCGCCGGTATGTTGAGGATCAGCGGAACCCCACCGATCCTGGGCGCCGTCTCGAGCAGAGCATGAATGGTCGGATCGGAACTGAGGAGAGCGGTCCGGTATCCGTGCGTGAGCCAGTCCGGAAGGTGCACGCCGAGGCCGGAGAGCAGCGAGTTGAAGTATCCGCTCCACGCGATCGCCACGGCGACGTTGCCCACCGCGTACTCGAGAATGAGGTCCCACCCGATGATCCACGCGACAAATTCTCCGAGCGTCGCGTAGGAGTACGCGTAGGCGCTCCCCGCCTGCGGGATCATCGACGCCAGCTCGGCGTAGCAGAGCGCGGCAAGTCCGCAGACCACGCCCAGCAGCACGAACGAGAGGATGAGCGCTGGTCCGGCGCCATACCGGACCACTTCGCCGCTCGGGAGGATCTCGCCGGCGGCCGCCGTACCGATGGATGAGAAGATTCCGGCGCCGATCACCGCGCCGATCGAGAGCATGATGAGGTCGCCGGCGCCGAGCTCGCGACGAAGCGAATTGGGCGCATCCGTATCTGCGACCAGCTCAGCGATGGGCTTACGCTGGAAGAGTTGTCTCATTCCGGAGATGTAAGAGGGATGACGGCAGCGTCAGCTGCCGGCCTGCAGCATGAAGTCCATCGAGTAGACGACGGCTACCGGAACGCCAACGCGCGTGCGCGCGGGGCGAAATCGCGTCTTCATGACGATCTCCGTGAACTTCTCGAGATAGTCCCGGTCGCGGATCTCCGGATCAGTGACGAACTTCTCGACGCGTCCGTCCACCGTGATCCAGAATGTCACCTTGACGGTATGACCGCGAAGCTCCTTCGGCGGCCGCTCCGTCGGGGGAACCCAGTTGCGCAGCTGCGGGGGCAGAATATCGGTGCTGTCGCCGCCGGTGCCCGGCCCTGCGCCAAGCCCGGTGCCGGTGCCCTCGCCGCCACCCGTCCCCCCACCCGAGCCGCCGTCGCTGCCTGCACCCGTACCGCTGCCGGTGCCACTGCCCGTCCCGGTGGACGCAGAGTCGCTCGCTGCCGGAGTTCCGACCGCGACGTCTGCCGGAGGCGGCGTGACCGTCTCCGGCACCTTTTCCTTCGGCTCTTCAGGGGGCGGAACCACTGCCGGCTCCGTCGGAGCGGCCGCCGGCGCCGCCGCTGCCGCCGTGGGTAGGGCAATATACGCCACGCTGGGTGACCCGCCACCGCCGCCACCACCGGCAAGTCCGAACGATCCGTCACCCGCGACGCGGGGCCTGTCGTCAAGGTGAGTCAGCCCGCCGACGACGATCGCCGCCACGAGAAGTCCGTGGAAAACGAGCGACACGACGAGACCGCGCCGGTCCCGAGTCGGGCCCGGCAGCGTCAGCATCGGCAGGGGCCGAGCGCGCGGTGCGGTCTCATGATCGCTCATCATCGTCCTCAAGCTAACAACTGAGACGCACGATCAGTGCCTGAAAACACGTGCGGGGGCCGGTCGGCCCCCGCACGTTGTTTTCCGCCGCGCGGAGCTACTTCCGGTAGGCCTCGATCGGCGTGAAGCCGATGATCTGCACCCCGGCGCCCCGCGCCACGTCCATCGCCTCGATCACATCCTGGTAGATCCGATTCTGCCCCGCCTTGATGAACAGCAGCTTGGCGGGACGCGGATCGTAGATCGTGTGCAGCTGCGCGTCGAGCTGGCCCTGCGGCACCGGCTGCTGATTGATGAGATAGCCGCCGGCATCCGGAAGCTCAAGCACGATCTGGTTGTTCGCGGCGTTCTGCTGAGCGGTGCGCGTGTCGGGCGGCGCCACCTGCACGTCAAGCGCCATCCGCGACAGCGGCTGCGACACCATGAAGATGATGAGCAGCACCAGCAGAATGTCGATCATCGGGACCACGTTGGGCTCAGCGCTCATGCCTCCGCTGTCGCCGACTGCCATGCCCATGGGTCACTCCTCCTTCGCGGGCCCGAAGAGCACCGCTTTCTGTTCGGGCTCGGTGATCGAGGCCACCATGCGCGCGCCGGCCCGCCGCGCCGTCTCGATCGCCTCCTGAACCCGGCCGTACTTGATCTGATTGTCGGCCTTCAGGTACAGCACCTTGTCGTCGGCCTTCGCCGCGAACATGCCGCGCAGCTGATCCTCAAGCTGCTCCTCCGAGATCGGACGGGTATTGAGGAAGAAGCGGCCGCCCTCGTCGATGCCGAGCACGATCTCGTTCTCTTCCTCCGGCCGCGGGCTCAGGTTGTCCCCCTTTGGCATCGTGGCCCGGAATCCGGAGGCGAGCAGTGGTGTCACGATCATGAAGATGATCAGCAGCACCAGCATGATGTCGATCATCGGCACTACGTTCGGCTCGGACTTGACCGCAGTCCTGCCCGCGCTGCTACCCGCTGACATGCCCACTGCCAGTCACCGCCTTCTGGGCCTGGAATTCCTTCGTGAAGATCGAGCGCCCAAACTCGCTCCCCACGCTCTTGATCAGATAATCGATGAGCTCCTTCGCCGAGTACGTCATCTCCACGGTCAGGTTTTCGATCTTGGTCGTGAAGTAGTTGTACGCCCATACCGCCGGAATCGCGACGAGGAGGCCGAACGCCGTGGTGATGAGCGCCTCGGCGATACCGGCTGAAATGCCGGCGAGGCCGCCCGACGCGCCGCCGGCCGCCATGCCCGTGAACGCGTTGACGATACCCATCGTGGTGCCGAGGAGGCCGACGAACGGCGCCGTCGAGCCGACGGTGGCGAGGATGCCCGTGCCGCGCTTCAGCTCGCTCAGCACGATCAGCATCTGGCGCTCGACCGCGCGCTCGGCGGAGTTGATGTCCGCGGCGGTGATGGTGGCGCGGTCGCGAAGCAGCGGCTTCACCTCGGAGAGTGCCTCGCCGAGTACGCGCGAGACGTGGCTCTTCTTGTGCTTCTCGGCGAGCGCGATCGCCTGGTCGAGATTCTCCTCCTGAATCGACCGCGAGAACTGCGGCGCGAACCGGCGGGTCTCCGCCTGCGCACGCCGGAATTGAATCCACTTCGTCACCATCACGGTGAGCGACCAGATCGACATGATCGCCAGCACCGCGACGATTCCCTTGGCGAACCAGCCCATGGTGCCGAAGAGATGAATCAGATCTACACCCATCGCTCATTTCCTCCTGGATTGCACGGTGGCCGCGGAGCGAGCCGCAGCACGAATTGACGGACTCAGGTGAACGTGACGCGCTGCTGAACGAGCACCCGCACTGCGCGGCCGCCGTTCCGGCCCGGCTTGAAGACGCTCTTGAGGATCGTCTCCTTGGCCGGCGCCTCGAAGATCTTGTTCGTGCTGCTGATGACCTTGACCGACCCGGGCTCGGCGCGGCCGAGCGTATCGACGATGAACTGGAACACCACCTGCGCCGGGACGCCTTCCATTCCGGGCGGGACCCGCTGCGGACCCGCTGAGATCATGGTGGGCGGTTCATCCGCCTCGGCCGAGGTCACGACGGCGCCGACGTCCACCGGCCCGGTCCCTCCGACGACGCCCGTCGCCACGCCACCCTCGATACCCTTCCCCGTGAAATCCTTCGGATCGAAGGGCTTCTGGTTGAGGTCGATCGGCGGAATGTCCTTCGGGATGTCGGTCGGCGCGATGACCGTCTGGAACCCCTTTGGTGGCGGGTTCGCGCTGACGATCACCTCTTCGGGCGGCGGCGGCTCAGGCTGTTTTACCGGCTCGGGTGGCTTCAGGAACACCATCGTGGTGTCGATGGGCCGGTCGGCCATCTCCTCCGCCACGCCCTGGGTGGCCTTGATCGCCGCGAAGATCAGCACCCCATGCACCACGAGCGAGACGAGTGTCTGCCCGAATGTGCGCTGCTTCTTCGGTTTGGACTCGATCAGGTTGTCGAACACTGAGGTTGCCTCCAGTAATGGAGAACGGGAGCGCCAATGTTACCGCGG
>Ga0079218_10000498_pt1 | contig 11843 bp, 13 predicted proteins | sample NCCompost_FD_77181 | JGI IMG/M metagenome (GOLD analysis project Ga0079218, IMG submission 77181) | Agricultural soil microbial communities from Utah to study Nitrogen management - NC Compost | ecosystem: Environmental > Terrestrial > Soil > Agricultural land | place: USA: Utah | collected... | reverse complement strand
TGGCGCGGGGGTTGGACGATCCTGCCCCCGCCGTGCGATCCGCCGTCGTCGGCGCGTTCGGCCGGTTAGGGACCCGCGCGGTCGGCTCGCGCGTCGCGGCGATGCGGCAGCACGATCAGGACGACGGCGTGAGGCGTCGCGCCGCGGCGGTGTGTGAGCGCTACGGATGGGGAGCGGATTAATGACCCAGGCTCGCTCGACCGGGGTGGCGAGGCCCCAGCGGTTGGACGCGACCGGTGTCCGCGTTCCCGAGCGCACCCTGCCACTGTTGCGCGACCTGGTCAACGCGCACACCGGAATGTTCTACGACGGCGAGCGCCTGACGTACTTGCGCGATCGTTTGTCGCCGCTCGCACTGGAGAGGGGCTTCGATTCGCTTCTCGACTACTACTACCTGTTGAAGTACGACGGGACCGCCGCCGCGGAGTGGGCACGCGTGATCGACGCGCTGTCCGTCCAGGAGACGTACTTCTGGCGCGAAGTGGATCAGGTGCAGGCGCTGGCCAACCGGATCCTGCCGTCGCTCGTCGAGGCCGGGCGACGGAATGTCCGGATCTGGAGCGTGCCGTGCGCGACGGGGGAGGAGCCGCTGTCGATTGCGATCGCCCTCGAAGAGGAAGGCTGGTTCAACCGTCTGGCGATTGAGATTCATGCCAGCGACGCCAGCGAGGCAGCGCTACGCAAGGCCGAGGTCGGCCGCTACGGTCCACGTGCCTTCCGTCAGTTGCCCGAGCCGCTGCGGGAGAAGTATTTCGACTGTGTCGCGACCAACACTTGGGCGGTGAAGCCGGCGCTCAAGGCTCGCATCGCACGGTGGGACCGCATCAACGTCGTGCAGCCGCAGGAGTTGGCCCCGCGGGCGGCCGTCGACGTCATCTTCTGCCGCAACCTCTTCATCTATTTCCACGAGACGACGGTGCGCTTCGTGGCGGAACAGTTCGCCGACTGCATGCGGACGCCAGGGTTCCTGTGCGTCGGTGCGGCGGAATCGCTCCTGCGCGTCACGAACCGGTTCGAGCTGCAGGACATCGGAGGGGCGTACGTGTACGTCAGGTCATGAATACGATTGCACCAGGTCCCAACACCGCTACCACCGCAATCGTCCGCGTGCTCGTCGTGGACGACTCCGCTTACGTGCGCAAGATGGTGACGCAGATGCTGTCGCGCAGCCCGTTTGTGGAAGTCGTCGCCACCGCACACGACGGTCTCGAGGCACTGGAACTCGCGCAGGAACTGCAGCCCGACGTCATCACCTGTGACCTGAACATGCCGGAGATGGGCGGCGTGCGCTTCGTCCAGGAACAGATGACCCGGCGCGCCATTCCGATCGTCATCATGAGCATCGCCAACCGTGCCGGCGACGAGGTCCTCGCCGCACTGGATGCGGGCGCGATCGATTTCGTCCAGAAGCCGACGGCGCTGGCCAGCGAGCGTCTGCTCGACGTGGCGGACGAGCTCGTGGAAAACGTGAAGGCGGCCGCGCGGGCGGGCGTGCGCCGCGCGGTCGCGTCCGCGGACCGCCCGCTCCCCGTGGCGATGCCGCGTCTCGGGTCGACGAGTGTGGACATCGTCGTCATTGGTATCTCGACAGGCGGCCCGCAGGGTCTGAAGGCGTTCATACCGAGACTTCCCGCCGATTTTCCCGTTCCCGTCGCCATCGTGCTGCACATGCCCGTTGGCTACACGGAGATGTACGCGCGCAAGCTCGATGAGCTGTCGGAGCTGCATGTCGTCGAGGCGCAGGAAGGGGACGAGATCGTCGCCGGACGGGTGTACGTGGCCCAGGCGGGCCGTCACCTGACGTTCCGCCGGATCGATCATCGTGTTGTGGCGCACCTCGACCTGCGGCCGCTGGACACCCCGCATCGTCCTGCCGTGGACATGCTGTTTCAGTCCGCTGCGGACGTGTATGGCGCGCGCACCCTGGGAGTTGTCATGACCGGGATGGGCAGCGACGGCAGAGAAGGCGCCGCATGGATCAAGGCCCGGGGCGGACGTATCCTTACCGAGGCCGAAGAATCGTGCGTGGTCTACGGCATGCCGCGGTCGGTGATCGAAGCCGGTCTCTCGGACAGCAGCGTGACATTGGAAAACATGGCCACGGCCATACTGGAACGTTTATGAAAGCACGCATCCTCGTCGTCGACGATTCGGGTCTGGCACGTCGCCGGGCGCGCACAATTCTTGAAGGCGCGGGGTTCGAAGTGCTCGAAGCCGAGGACGGTATTGCCGCGCTCGAAAGCTATTTCGTCGCCAAGCCTGATCTGGTGCTGCTCGATCTGGTCATGAAGGGGATGTATGGGCTCGACGTGCTGTCGAAGCTGCGCGAGCTGGACCCGGCGGTGAAAGTGATCGTGGTTTCAGCGGACGTCCAGACGTCGTCGCACGATCTGGTCGCCGACGCCGGTGCGTCCGGTTTCGTGGTGAAGCCGTTCGAGCCTGACGAAATCGTGGCCAAGGTCACGTCCACGTTGAGCGAGGCCCACTGATGCAACTCAACGACGTGCAGCACGACGCACTCGTCGAGCTGCTCAATATAGGCTTCGGGCGGGCCGGCGCGTCCTTGTCGCGATTGACGGGCCACCGCGTGCTGCTGGAAGTGCCGCAGGTCTCGATTCACCCGATTCATCAGCTGCACGGGTTTCTCGAGCAGGTCGTCGAAGACGAAGTGGCGAGCATCCACCAGATCTTCTCGGGGTCGGTTGCCGGTGATGCCCTGCTGATGCTCGATCCTGTCGCCGCGTCGGCGCTCAAGGAGCTGCTGACCAGCGAACCGGCGCTGCCGCTCGCGCTCGACGCCTCGACGCGCGAGGTGCTGACCGAAGTCGGCAACATCGTCCTCAACGCCTGCGTCGGAACGTTCGGCAATCTTCTGCAGATGCAGATCGGTTTCTCCGTGCCGTCGATCCATGTCGCCACGGTCAAGGCAATCCTCGACGAGCTCGACACGGCTGCAGACGGGTTTCGCTACGCGCTCGTGGTGACCGCCGGCTTCCGCCTGCGCGACGCCGAGGTCACCGGCTATGTGGTGATCGTCCTCAGCGTGCAGTCGCTCAATCGGCTGCTTGGCGCCGTTGACGAGTGGGAGCGCCGGCAACGGCTGATGTAATGGCCCACGTCAACACCGCCATCGGCGAGGCGACGCTGCGCTGGTTCCGCGACTCGGCCAGCTTCGGCATGCTGACGACGGACGCCGCGCTGCAGATCACCAGCTGGAACCGCTGGATGGTCGGTGCGACGGGCATTGCCGAGGAGGCGGCGATCGGGCGGCATCTGCTGGATGTACTGCCGTCGTTCATCGAGCGCGGGTTCGACCAGTCGTATGACGACGCACTGCGCGGCGTGGTCACCGTGTTGTCACACGCGCTGCATCGCTTCATCCTGCCAGGCCGGTCCGACGATCCGCGCGAGCAGGCGAAGCCGCAGCGCGGACGGATCGCGCCGCTGTGGGACGGGCCCGTGGTCGTCGGCACGATTACCTTCATCGAGGACGTGTCGGAGCGTGTGGCGACGGAGCGCGAGCTGCGCGCGCAGATCGCGACGTCCGAAACGGCGCGCAAGACCGCGGAAGCCGCGTCGCGGGTCAAGGACGAATTCCTCGCCACGCTGTCGCACGAAATCCGGACTCCGCTCAACGCGGTGCTCGGATGGACGCGCATTCTCAAGTCGCGCAATCTCGACGCCGCCACGATGCAGCGGGCGATCGATGTGATCGATCGCAACGCGGCCGCGCAGCTGACGCTCGTCAGCGATCTCCTCGACATGTCGCGCATCGCCGTCGGCAAGCTGCGGCTCGAGATTCAGACCGTCGATCTCGAGCCGGTCGCGCTCGGCGCGATGGATGTCATCCGGCCGGCCGCGGAAGCCAAGGGCGTCCGGCTGGTCACAGAGCTGTCGCAGGTGCCGCCGGTCAGCGGCGACGCCGACCGGCTGTCGCAGGTGATCTGGAACCTGTTGTCGAACGCCGTGAAATTCACGGAGGCCGGCGGAACGGTGACCGTCGCGCTCGAACCGCAGGGCGGACAGGTGGTGCTCAGCGTGTCCGACACGGGGCAGGGCATCGACGCGAAGTTCCTGCCGCACGTCTTCGAGCGCTTCACGCAGAGCGATTCATCGGCGTCACGCCGTCATGGCGGACTGGGCCTCGGCCTGGCCCTCGTGCGCGAGCTGGTCGAACTTCATGGTGGTACGGTGAAGGTGTCGAGCGGCGGGGTCGGGGCCGGCACGATGTTTACCGTTGTTCTTCCGGCGCGCCTCGAAGGCATGGTCTCGGTGACGCCGCGGCGCGTGCTGGTGGAGCAGCGCCCGTCCAATCTCGACGGCATCCGTGTGCTCGTCGTCGAAGACGAGCACGACGCGCGCGAGATCCTCAGCCGCTCGCTGCAGGAATTCGGCGCCGGCGTGGCCGCTGTCTCCTCGGTCGAGGAGGCACTGGCGCACGTACGCGCCTGTGCCGGCGCTGAACTGCCGCATATCGTGGTCACGGACATCGGCATGCCCAGTCAGGACGGCTACGTCCTGATCGAGCAACTGCGCCAATTGCCTCCCGAGCAGGGCGGTGCGTTGCCCGCGATCGCCGTCACCGCCTATGCCGGTCCCGCGGATCGTCAACGGGTTCTCGATGCCGGCTTCAAGATGCACGTGGAGAAGCCAGTGGCGCCGCTGGCTCTCGCCGCGGCCATCGCGCGCGTCGCCGCGGGCACGACCTAGCCCGCCTCCTCACGATTGGACAATTTCTGCCACACGCTCGTTGGTGCGGCCTGCGGCGAGGCCGGGCTCAAGCGGCGCACCCGTTACGGCAACGCGACGCTGATGATCGCGGCCAACCTGCCCGACATCGACGTGCTGTCGTTCGTCACCGACACGGCGCCGATTTCCTTCCGCCGCGGGTGGACGCACGGGATCCTGGCGCAGCTGCTGCTGCCGGTGGCGTGCGCCGCCGTGGTGTACGCGATTGGCCGGTTTCGCCCGCGTCGAGGTGATGGTGTCGGCCCTCCTCTGCACGCCGGCTGGCTGCTCGTCCTGTCGTACGTCGGCGTGTACTCCCACGTGTTTCTGGACTTCCTGAACAACTACGGCGTCCGCCTCCTCAGCCCGTTCGACTGGCGGTGGTTCTACGGTGACGCGGTCTTCATCGCGGACCTGTGGATGTGGCTGGCGCTCGGCGTGGGCGTGTGGCTCACCCGCCGGCAGCGGCGCTGGGGTCCGTCGCGCGCGGCGCTCGCGTTCGTGTCCTGTTACATCGCCGCGATGCTCGTGTCCGCCCAGGCGGCGCGCGCGGTGGTCGCCGACACGTGGCGCGAGGTGAGCGGCACCGCGCCACGGGCGCTGATGGTCGGACCGCTGCCGTTCACGCCGTTCACCCGCGTGGTGATCATCGACGCCGGCGATCGCTACGAAACCGGCGTGTTCAGGTGGTGGCCGACGGGCGTCGGGTTCGACGACGAGCCGATCGCGAAGAACGCCGGCCATCCGCTCGTGAAGCAGGCGCGCGCGCAGGATGCGCAGATTCGCGAGTTCCTCGTCTGGGCGCGGTTCCCCTTCTGGACGATCACGCCGGAGAAGGGCGGCACGCGCGTCACCGTTGGCGACGTCCGCTTCATGTCGCGCTCGATCCGCCGCGCGAACTTCCAGGCGTCAACGCTGATCCGGGATCCCTAGCTGCGGCGACGCGCGTAACGCGCGCAGCGTCTCGAGGTTCTTCACGTCGAGCGGATCGGTTTCGATCGCGTGCGGCCGTGCCGACCGCGACGTCTTCTCCGTTTCGATCAGGATCGGCAGGTCCGCGAAGCGGGCGTCGTTGAGCAGCCGCCGGAACGGTTCGAGACCGAGACAGCCCTCGCCGATGTGCTCGTGCCGGTCCACCCGGCTGCCGCACGGCTTCTTCGAGTCGTTGCCGTGGAACACTTTCACGCGGTCGAGACCGACGATCCGGTCGAGCGCCGCGAACGTGTTGCGGTATCCCGCCTCGCTGACGATGTCGTAGCCGGACGCGACGAGGTGGCAGGTGTCGAGGCACACGCCCACACGGCGCGAGCCGTCGAGATGCTCGAGAATCGCGGCCAGATGGTCGAATCGATGCCCGACGCTCCGGCCCTGTCCCGCCGTGTGCTCGAGCAGCACCAGGGTTTTCCTGCGCGGCCGCGCCTTGAACGCCGCGCCGATCGCCTCGGCAATCAGTCTCAGCGCACCCGCTTCGCTGCCGGCCGTGCACGTCCCCGGATGGATGACGACGCCGAGCAAACCGAGTGCGTCGGCACGATCGAGCTCGTCGATGAAGGCGGCAATCGACTGCTCGCGCAGCAGCGGGAACGTGGTGGCGAGGTTGATCAGGTAGCTGGCGTGGGAGACGACCGGTCCGATGCCGGCCGCGTCGACGCGCCGCCGGAAGGCGCGGACGTCTGCCGGATCCAGCGGCCGGCCTTTCCACTGGTTGGCGTTCTTGCTGAAAATCTGCAGCGCCTCACAGCCGTGTAACATCGCGCGCTCGACCGCCCGGGACACGCCGCCCGCCACCGACATGTGCGCGCCGATCCGCATCTCCTCACTATAATCAGCGCCATGACACGAGCTGTCGCCGTTGCGGCGGCCCTGCTGCTGATGTGCAGCGGGCGCGCGCACGCCTGGGGCTTCGAGGCGCACAAATTCATCATCGAGCGCGCCCTGGCACTGCTCCCGGCGGAGGTGCGGCCGTTGTTCGACAAGCACCGCGCCACGCTCATCGAGCGCTCGATCGATCCGGATACGTGGAGGACCGCTGGGTTCGCGCACGAGGAGGATCCGAACCACTTCCTCGACCTCGACTGGCAGGGCTTCGGACCGTATCCGTTCAACGGGCTGCCGCGCGACTACACCGCAGCCATCGCCAAGTTCGGACGCAGCCGGATGCAGGAGATGGGCACGCTGCCCTGGGCTGTCGAAGAGCGCTACGGCGCCCTGCGGCGCGCGTTCCAGGACTACCCGCGCCGCGGCGCGTTCGGCCAGAACGACATCATTTTCTTTTCTGCCTGGCTGGCGCACTACGTCGCCGACGCACATGTGCCGTTTCATGCCGTCATCAACTACGACGGGCAGCTCACCGGGCAGAATGGCGTGCACGCACGCTTCGAGTCGACGACATTCGAACGGTATCGCGAGCGGCTGACGATCGTGCCGAAGCCGATCGCCCCGATCAGGGATCCGCGTGACTTCGCCTTTGCCACGCTCCTCGCGAGCAATCAGCTGGTTCCGGCGATCCTGCAGGCGGATCTCGAGGCGATCGGTGCGCGCGACGTCTACGACGAGGCGTATTACGACGCGTTCTTCACGGCGAACCGCGCCGTGCTCGAGCGGCGGCTCGGCGAAGCGATCGCCGCCACCGCCGCCATCATCACCGGGGCGTGGGAGGCCGCTGGAAAGCCGGCGCTTCCGGTGAACCCGGCTCCGCGTCCGCAGCGCCGGGCCCGTTGACGTGCCCGTGCCGTGGCGGCGGTGTCCGGCGCAGCGTCACGTAGACGCCATCGTCTTCCTTCCAGTTGTCGAGGATGGCGCGCTCGTGCGCCAGTCGAGGAGCCGGCAGCGGTGGAGTGCGGTGGTTCACCGGACCAGCCTATGAAACACTGACCGGGCGCGCCATCCTGTGCGAACCGGATACCGCGCGGCGGCACCGTCCCATATAGTCGCCGGATGCAGAGGGAGATGGCGCATTCCGGCGTGCACACCGCGTCTGGTACGCTCGTGATCTTCACGCGCGTTGACGGGCTGCTGCGGCAGCGCGCCGCCTCGCCGTGCGAATTGTCGCGGGAGGCGCTCAACGCGCTGATCTCGACACGCGTACCGATTGTCCTCGTCAGCGATTCGGGCGCGGCCGACATGCGCCAGATGCAGCGCGAGCTGGGCCTGATGCAGCCGTTCATTTCGCGCGGAGGAGCAGCCCTGCACATCCCGCCGGAGTATTTCACTCAACTGGACGACGTGGCGGCGCCGGACGACCAGTGGGAAATGTTCAGCTTCGACACCTTCGGCCCCGCGGCGGCGATGCGGCTGCTCGGCGCCCTGTTCCTGGCGCGCGGGCACGATAAGATTTTGACGGTTGGATTGGGCTGCGACACGAGCGACGGCGCGATGCTTGCCGCCGTGGACATTCCGATTGTCGTGCGCGATCAGCGCCTCGATCAGTCGGCGCTGCCGCGATACGTTCCAGGCGCGTACCTGACGACTGCCACCGGCGCCGCGGGCTGGCTGGAAGCGGTGGTCGGGCCGCCCCGTTGAATGTCTGATTCCGTCATCCGCAACGTCGTCAAGGGCATCGAAGGCGCGTCGGCCAGCGTCTCGTCGATTATCGGCGCCCTCACCGCCGGCTTCGCCGTCGTACTCGCGGTGTGGGTCTTCGCCGGCTACGAACTGATCAGCAGCCTCGGCGACGTCAGGGATCGCGTCCAGGCGGAGCACGCCGCCTATGCGCGTGCGGCCGATGCCGTGTCGGTGATTCGCCGTAACGTGCTCGAAGGGTCGATCAACGTCCGTGACGCGCTTATCGACGCCGATGACGTCGCGCGCCAGACGTACCGCGACGAACTGCGCGTCCTCCGCGAAGCGGCCGAACGGCGCGTGGCGGAATACGTGCCGCAGGCGCAGTCGGCGGCAGAACGCGACGAGTGGGCCAAATTGGAGGCCAAGCTCGCCGAGTACTGGCCGTCGCTCGAATTCGTCTTCGCCGACGATCTGCCGACCAATACCACCCGCGCGGCGACGATGCTGCGGCGGAACGTACGGCCGATTCGCAAGGACGTCCTCACGCTGCTCGATAACCTGAGGACGCTGCAGCAGGCGGCGCTCGCGCAGCACAATGCCGATGTCGCGCTGCTCTATGCCGATGCGCGCGCGCGATTCGTGTGGATCGTCGGCGGCGCGCTGCTGCTCGGGCTCGCCGCTGCGTGGTTCGCCACCTGGCACGTCGCCGGCCTCGAACGCGAGATCAACCGCCAGCGTCTGGCGGAAACGCACAATCGTCTCGACCTCGAGCGCCTGTCGGCGCGCCTGGTCGACGCGCAGGAGCAGGAGCGCCGCAGCCTGGCGCGCGAACTCCACGATGAAGTGGGACAGGCGCTGACGGCGATCAAGATGTCGGTCGGCGTCGCGCTGCGAACGCCGGGCACGCATCCGCGCGCGCACGCCGCGCTCGAAGAGGCGCGCGGCGTGGCGGAAACGACGCTGCAGGGCGTCCGCGATCTGTCGCAGCTCCTGCACCCGTCGATGCTCGACGACTTCGGCCTGCCGGAAACGCTGGCGGTGTACCTGCGGAATTTTTCGAAGCGCACCGGCATTCGCGCGCACTTCTCCCATGAAGACCGCAACGACCGCATGCCGCCCGACGTCGAAGTGTGCCTCTACCGGATCGTGCAGGAGGCGCTGACCAACGTCGCGCGGCACAGCGGCGCGCTGTCGTGCGCCGTGTCGCTGCGGCGCATCGACGACCAGGTGGAGCTCGTGGTCGAGGACTCCGGCCGCGGGATGGCCGAGGCGTCCGGCGGGGCGGATGCGCGCCGCGGCCTCGGCCTGATGGGCATGCGCGAGCGCGCCCAGTCGCTGGCCGGCCGCTTCAGCATCGACAACCGTCCCGAAGGCGGCACACGCATCGTGGTCACGCTGCCGCTCGGTGCGCACGCCACGCGGAAGGCCGGCTGATGGGACGCGTTCGTATCCTCCTGGCGGACGACCACACGGTGGTTCGTCAGGGACTGCGCAAGTTGCTCGAAGAGCGTCCGGACTGGGAGGTCATTGCCGAAGCGGGCGACGGCAGGGAAGCCGTTCGGCTCGCCGAACAACACAAGCCGGACGTGGCCATCCTCGACGTCGCCATGCCGCTGCTGAACGGCATCGAAGCGACGCGCCAGATCACCAAGCGCGTGCCCTCCACGCGCGTGCTCGTCCTCAGCATGCACGCCGACGAAGCCTACGTGACGCAGATCCTCCAGGCCGGCGCCACCGGCTATCTGCTGAAGGACTCAGCGGACGTCGATCTGCTGAAGGCCGTCGGCGAAGCGGCACAGGGCCGCTCGTTCTTCAGCCCCGCCATCGCGCGCGTCATGCTCGACGACTACGTGCGCCAGCTCGCCGACAAAGGCGTCACCGACCGCTACGAATCGCTCTCGGAGCGCGAGCGCGAGATCTTCCAGCTGATTGCGGAAGCCAAGACCAACAAGGAGATCGCCGCGCTGCTCAACGTCAGCCCGAGCACAGTGGAAACCCACAGGGCTCACATCATGGAGAAGCTGGACCTGCACAGCGCGGCGGAAATCGTTCTCTACGCCGTTCGCCGCGGCGTCATCCGGTAATAAATCCGTAGCTGGGTAGCCTGCGTTGCCTTGGTGGCCTGGGTAAGAACTCAGGCCACCCAGGCTACCGAGGCGACCCAATGAAATATCGGGTCGATGCGGGATGGACTGACCGGGGCTGGACTGTCAACATTGCCCTTGGACGCGCCCCCGCAGTGCTTCCCCCGCGTCCAGGTCGCCTCCCCAGGGCCGGTCGAAAGGCCGGCCCGACTTATTCCCCGATTGCGTCCGACGCCTGGCTTGGATTCCGCCGGTAGGCGTCCACCAGCGCGAGCGCCTGCGACTCGAGCTCGGAGGTGCCCGGCCGGAAGCGATATCGCAGGTCTCCGGTGATCCGTATGTCCAGCAGGTTGTTCCGGGCGAGCTGATCCAGAGCCGCGCGCGCGGCACCGCGCGTCATGCCGAGTGTCCGGGCGATGGCCGGCGCGTCGTGCCAGCGATCCCGTTCCTCGACGCAGAGCGCTAGGACTTTCAAATCTTCGAGCGAACCAAGGTGGGTGGCGGCAAAGCGCGCGAGGGGTACGGGCAACGCATTCATGGGGTGATCCGGATGGTAACGGCCGTCGCAGGCCTGCGGTATCCGGTCCTCACCTTATGCAGACCATGGCACACCCCTTGCCAATTGTCTTGGTCGAGGTGGCTATGCTCTGGACGCTGCTCGTTCTGGTGTTGCTGGTCTGGGTGATTGGTTTCCTGTTCGACGTCGCCGGCGGCCTGATTCACCTGCTGCTGCTCGCCGCGCTCGCGTTGCTGCTGTTCAATCTCTTCAGTGCGAGGAGGAAGGCGCTTTAGACTAGTAACCACCAACCACTTACCACCAACCACCAACCCAACGATGGACGTCTTCGTCATTCCGGTCGGTCCCGGCCGGTACGAGCTGTATTGCGAACAGCCGGTCGCAGGGGAGGAGCCGGTCGAGCCCGAAACCAGCGGTTTGTTCGCCAGGATCCGTCGGCGGTTCGGCGGGATCGTCCGGGCGGCGGAAGAACGTCAGCGCGCGGGCGACACGCCCGATCCGGAGCCCAAGAGCTGGATCGGCCGGATGCAGGATCGCGGCATGGCGTGGGCCGCCGAGCGAATCGCGGAGCAGCGCCTCCTCTGGAACCTTCGCGGCCAGACGTCGGCGACGGCGGCGCACCCGGCCGATATGAGCTTCGAAGAAGTGCACGCCCTCATTCGCGATTCGCTGCGCCGCGACTACGACCGCCACCGCCGGTGGATGTATATCGACGGCGCATTGTTCGTCGTGACGTTCGTCGCGTTCTTCCCGCTGGTCGTCATTCCCGGCGTGGCGAATCTGCCCGCGGTGTATTTCGGATTCCGCTTCATCGGCCATTTCCTGTCCATGCGCGGAGCACTCAACGCGCTGCGCAACGTCGCCTGGCGCGGCCGGTCGTGCCCGCCCCTCGACGAGCTGCGCGAACTGGCCCTCCAGGATCCGCGCGCGCGCGAGGCACGGGTGCGCGACGTCGCCGCCCGCGTGCGGCTGGAACAGCTGCCGAAGTTCTTCGATCGGGTCGCGATCGC
>Ga0079218_10000494_pt1 | contig 11864 bp, 9 predicted proteins | sample NCCompost_FD_77181 | JGI IMG/M metagenome (GOLD analysis project Ga0079218, IMG submission 77181) | Agricultural soil microbial communities from Utah to study Nitrogen management - NC Compost | ecosystem: Environmental > Terrestrial > Soil > Agricultural land | place: USA: Utah | collected... | reverse complement strand
TGGATCTTCGCGCCGCGCGGCACGGGAATACTCTGGGTGCCGGAGAAGAACTGGGGGCGCATCCGTCCGACGATCCCGACGTTTTACGACGTCGAGCCGTTTGCCGCCTGGGAAGACGAGCGGCAGCCGAATGTGCCGAAGAGCATCGCCTGGGTTTCACCCGGCGGGTTCAAGGCCTTCGAGCACCAATGGGCCATGGCCGAGGCATTCGAGTTCCATCAGCGCATCGGCCGCAAGCGTATCGCGGACCGCATTGCCGCGCTCAACACGCAGTGCAAGGAAGGGCTGGCGAGGATTCCCAAGGTGAAGCTGCTGACGCCGAAGGACCCTGCGCTATCGGCCGGCCTCATTGCCTTCGAGGTAGATGGGCAGAGTGCCAGCGAGACGGTGCACAAGCTGCACGCGCGCAAGGTCGTGGCGTCGTCGTCCCCGTACAAGATCTCGAAAGCGCGGCTCGCGCCGAGCCTCGTCAACGACGAGCGCGAGGTCGAGGCCGCGCTGCGCGCGGTGCGGGAAATCGCCTAGCGGCGGCCCTAGGCTTCCGCTCCGGCGCGTGCAGGGACACTCATCGGCCTTTCGGCGTACCTGCTCGACCACAGCAGGTGCCCGAGGCCGACCCATAGCAGCGCAACGGCGATCCACTGCCAGAACGCGAAGCTCAGCCACGGGGAGACTCCAATCTCGCGCCAGCCGTGGTCGACCCATCCCAGGTCACGCTGATCGAAATAGATAACGATCTGGGTGATGAAGATCGCGGCCAGCGGCGCGGCCACCATCAGCGCGCCGGTCCACCCGCGCCGGATGCGCTGCCAGTAGAGGCCAAGCATGCCGGTATAGAGCCCGGCGAACGCGCCGACCGCGAGCGCTTCGTGGCCATTGTTGACGAGCGAGGAAAAACGCACGAAAGCCAGGCGCTCGACGCCGACCGCCATGCCGAACAGGATACCCGCACGCAATGCAATGACCGGCCAGCGTCGATCGCCGACCGTATCGCGCAGCTGCGAAGCCGCCGGCCAGAGGGCGAGCATGGAAAGGCCGAGCGCACCCGAGAACCACTGTCCGCCCTGCGGATTGTGCTTGCGGGAAGCGAGCTCGGAGACGACGCGGTACATCCAGTCGAATGGCGCGTCCGGGAAGAACTGCGCGGCCATCACGACGCCCGCCCAGAAAGTCACGAGGGCGAGGGCAAACGCCCAGGCCGAGATTCCCCACCGCATGTCGTGAGTCACGGGTCCTGGCTCAATCCATCGTCTGGTTCACAGTGACGCGCAGCATACGCCGCGAACCGTCAAGTCGGAGTAAAAATTCGCGCCCATCGCTGACCATTCCTCCCGGGCGTGGGCGTCACGGCTCTGTATCACGGGGCACGCCTATTGCGCCTCGTCTGAGCCGGGGGGCTTCGCTTCGCTCGCCCTGGAATTCCTGCGCCGCGCATACCAGCGGATGGGCCACAACACGAGACCAACCACGGTCGCGAGGACCGCGAGGATTACGGCGAGAAGCGATGCGATCATGCCGAGACCGGCACCCGGGCCGACGTACGACAAGGCGGCCGGCGCGTAGGCTACGAGCGGTACAACAAGAAGGGCGACGGCCATGTCGGCAAGGCTCGCAGTCTTTGCTTCGAGCGGGGAGGGCTCAGGGTTCATGGCACGGCTCCTTCATTGACTGAACGAGGTAATCGGGCGGGTATCGAGTGGCCTGGGAAATCTTTCCGATCGAGCCGTCCTGCCAGCGGTTGACCCAGGACCACACGATTTTTCCGTCGGGCGCGATCTCGAACACGTGCCCCTTCTGGGATTCCGAGACCAGCATGTTTCCATTCTTCAGCGGCTGATGGTCGCCCATCGTGTCCGTGTAGAAAAACTGGTCCGGGCGGGCGCCAAAGAGCGTGATTTCGCGGCCGACGCCCGGATCGATCGATAGGATGCGGCTGCCACCGAAACTGTGGTCACCGCCGCCGTCGCGCCGGTTGTCGAACACCGCGATCCGGCCGTTCGGGAGGAAGTCCGGGTCGTGCTGACGGAGGAACGGCCCGGTGCGGGTCCACTTCACGCTCTCGGTGTCCGGGTCGATCACCATCAACAGGTTCAGGTTGCGCAGGGACACGAGAAGGTCGCCGGCCTCGAACAGCGGGAATGCGGGCGCGGTTTCGGGTGAAAGCACGTCGACGTCGTTCAGGTGGGTGAAATCGCCGCTGAGCGGTACCACCATCTCGCTGTCGTGCGCGCCGTTCGCGAAAACGAGCCCTTCGAGCCGCGACTTGAAGATCAGGTCGAGGATCGAGATTTCCGCGAGCACTTCGCCCTCGGGCGACACCTTCACGATGTAATCTTCCTCGAAAGGTGCCGGCACTTTCGGGTACTGGTCGACGGCTTCCTCACGCCGCCGCCGGTCTGGAACCCAGAGGCTTCCGTCCGCGTCGGGGGTGAATACATGGTGAGTTCGCCGTGGCAGCTTCCAGCGGACCTGGCCGCATCGTTCCATCCGGACGAGCCCGCCGTACTGAAACGTGAAAATGACGTCACCGTCAGGCATCAGCCAGGCGCCGTGCAGCTCGGTATCCCAGTCGCGCGGCTGATCGTCGAGGTGCGGCGACTCCGGCCAGACTTCGTTGTAGGAGATCGGCCAATGGTTCAGCACGTCGCCATTCATGTCGATGAGGCGGACGCCAAGGCTGTCATCGAAGAACCCCGCGATCAGCGTCATGCCCGCGTACGCCTGTTCGGGGACGTGCCGGGTCACTCCGCCTCCCGGAGGCGGCGAAACCGCGAGGAATTTCTCGGGAGCGAGCCCGAGCGTATGCCGCGGGTAGCGGATCAGCTCGCGCGCGGTGAAGCCGATCTGCTGAAGTAGCTCGTAGGGAAAGATCTTGTACACGCCGACGGCAATGCCACAGGCGAAGGCGAGTGCACACAGGCTCGTCACCCAGTAGATACGCAACAGCGAGTCGCGGGCGATGCTCACGGCTCGGGGCGCTCCCGATGGTAGCCGAGACTGGCGGCTGTGGCAGCCGCGATCTCCCAGACGCGTGCGCGCTCGTTCGTGGAGAGCCGGAAGGCACCTGGCGCCGGCGGGGATATTTCCGGCAGTTGCGCGAGGAGGGTTTCGACGCCCTCCTCGAGATCGCACAGGCGTGCAACGCGCCGCAACGTACCGCCGGCGTCCCCGCAAAGATCTTCGTAGCGGACGAACTCGATGCGTGGGCCGAAGTCGTCCTGGCGCTTCAGCTGGTGGACGTGTGCGTAGACCGAGTGCCACATGACGGCATAACCGACCGCGTCCTCGCCGGCACGCCAGGCATCCGCCATGCGGCTTGCGTCGCTTTCGTTGATGTTGACGGGAACGCGCTGCGGCCCGAACTCGAAGTGTCCCGCGGCCCGGAGATAGGCCGGCACGCGCTCGTCGCGCTCGCTGTAGTCCGAGAAAAGCCGATGCTGCCTCATGAGCGACTCGACCTGGTCGACGGGATGGCGGACGGGAACCAGGAATCGGGCGTCGGGCAGCAAGCTCGCGAGGTACTCGAGGCGCGTGACATTGTAGTTGCCCTTGGAGACATATCGGGTTCCGCCCCGCAGCAACAGCACCTTGCGCAGGTGCTCGCGGAAGAAATCATCGAACTGGGGTCGGCGATCCGCCGCGGTGAGCCGGTGCAGCTCGCGCGGGTCGTGAATCCCCTCGAAGAAATGGGCCCAGATCGGTTCCTCGAACGCTTCCGGGCTGTCCCTCGTGATCTTGATGCGGTCCTTATGCGGCCGCTCCACCGGCGTCCCGCTCGCGCCCATGCGATCCTGCAGGCGGTTCCAGGCGACAGGAACGAACAGGAAGGGGAAATCACTGTAACGGTGAGTCGCGACTTTCGGGAGCTGCGAGAGAAGGTTGAGCAGCAGCGTTGTTCCCGAGCGGGCGAGACCCGTGATAAACACGGGCCGGTCGATCGGGATGGATGCAAGCCGGTCGCGCAGCATGTCCGTCTCGAGATCACCGAGGATTCTCATCGCTCCCGGCAAGGCGTGTGCGAAGCGCGCGAGAATGTAGTCCGCGGAACGGAGATTCATGCCGGAGCAGCCTTGGCCCTGGAAGAACGCCAGCCGGCGAAAATACCCCCAACCGCGGCGCTGACGAAGAACGCCAGTTCGAGGTCGTCGAGATAAGGCCACCAGGGATTGGCATCGAAGGCTTGCGGCCGGACCACGACCGCCCCGGAGCCATGGCCGGGCAGTCGCGCCTGCAATCGGTGCGTTTCGAAGAGCATCAGCTCGAAACCGAGGCAAGCCAGCCAACCTGCGCAGAACGCGCGTTTGTCGGCCAGTTCCTCGTGGTCGAGCGTCTGCCCGAGGAGACTCAGGTCGGAGTTCGCGTACTCACGGCGGTCGAACAGCAGTCCGCCGTCACGCGTCGTTGCCCAATCGGTCGACGCGGGCAGCCCGGATACCGCGGCTGCCGGCCGCACCTCGACCATGGGAACGCGTTGCTCGGGCTGATTGGCCCACTCGGACAGCAGGAAGAGTGCAGCCAGCGGCACGAGTCCTGCCAGGACTGCGAGCGTGTTTCGCGTCCCGAAAGTGGCTGTCTGCCGGATCAGCATTCGATAGTGGCGGAAAACATCGTCCGGGTCCTCGCTGCGCAGTATCCCTGACGCATGCGCGGGCACCGCACGCCAGAATTCGCGGCTCCTCTGCCGCGAAAGGATCATGCGCCAGATGTAATAGAAGGCCCACCCGCCTCCGATGCCTGCGAGGATACTGCCCATAATTCCAAATAGATTAGGTGAAGCAGTCTACGTCGGATGACACCGACAGAGGAGAGCCGCTTGTAAGAGCGCACTTACAGGCCCGCGATTACCGCGATGAAGAGGATCGCCTCAAGTTCGGACGCGACATAACGCCTATGCCGCAATCTTCCAGCGCTGTCCGGACTCAACCTTCCTATTTGCTCGCTTCAGAATCCGATGCGTTTGACGAGATCTTCGAACCGTGGGTCCCCATGCAGATTCTTCCATTTCGGGTCGACCTTCAACAGGTTCATCTTGTGGTCGTCGACCTCGAAGCCGCGCTCCAGCCACGCGAGCGTCTCGTCTCGCTCGCCCAGTGCGTTGAACACGAGCGCGACGCTGTAGGGCGACACATAGCGCGACCGCGAGGCTGTCACCAGCTCATCCACGACCGCTCTTGCCTGTGCCACATTACCTGACTTGGCCAGCGCATAGCCGAGAACGCCAAGCGGGTGTGTCAACCGGCGTCGCGTCCGGTCGACCGCCACCTGCGCCGCGGCGATGGCATCCGCATACCTCCTCTGTTCGACGTAAGCCGTGGCGATGAACAATCGCGCCAGCACGTGGTTCGGGTCGAGGTCGATCGTGGATTGAAGCCGGGCGATGGCATCGTCTGGGCGGCCGGCGTGCACCAGGAACTGCCCCGTCAAGGCATTGAATCGGGAGTTGAACGGTTCCAGCTCGAGGCCGCGCTCTGCCTCACGGATCGCCTCGTCGTGGCGTCCCTGGTTGGAGCGCAGGTGCGCGAAGAAGATATGCGCCTCCGCGTTGTCGGGGTCGAGCTCCAGCGCGCGCGTGAAGTGCCGCTCGGCGGCGTGAGGATCGAAGTTGTACCAGATTGCGAGTATTCCGAGTTGAGTGTGGGCCATGGACAAGTCGGGATCGATCTGCACTGCGCGTTCCGCCGCGGCCTCGGCTTTGGGCACGACTTGTGAAGGCGTCAAGTCGGCCGCGGACGCGGTCCGGTAGGCGTCTGCCAGGCCAACGTAGGCGAGGGCGTAATTCGGGTCGAGCGCGGTTGCCTGCTCCAGGTACTGGATTCCGGTCTGCACCTCCGGCAGGACGACTTTCTGCACGTGGTACCGACCCCGGAGGTAGAGCTGGTAGGCCTCGCCGCTCGCGGTGTAGGACTGTGCTATGCGCTGCTCGTCCGCGCCCGACAGGCGCGTGTGCAGGCGTTCCGCGATGTCGCGCGCCATTCCGCTTTGCACGGCGACGAGGTCCGTCATCGTGCTGTCGTAACGTTCCCCCCACAAGTGATCGCCATCCTCACCCTTGGCCAGGTCAAGGGAAAGCATCAGACGGTCGCCGCGGCGTTCGACCCGGCCGTTCACGACGGCATCCACGGAAAGTGCAGACGCGACTTCCTGCGGATCCACCTCCTTGCCCTTGTAGCGAAAAACCATGCTGCGCGCCTTGACGGACATGTCGGGGAGTTGTCCGAGGGCGTTGATGAGCGATTCGGTCACGCCGTCCGACAGGTACTCAAGCTCGGGATCGCCGGTGGCATTCACGAAGGGCAGGATCGCGACCGACTGGATGTTGGGCGACCTGAACCAGGGTGTGGCGAAGTACGCGACGGCGAGTGCCAGCACGCCGATTCCTGCGATCGACACGACGATCTTGCGTCCTCCAAGACGCGGGCCAGGCGCCCGCGCCAGCTCTCCCGTGCTCTGGATTCGCCGGATCTTCTCGCCGAACTCGAGGTCCTGCCGGAGCGCCTTGAGGTCCGCGAGCATGTCCGCCATCGTCGGGTAACGCTCGCCGGGATCCTTCTTCAAGGCCCTTGTGACTATGCGCTGCAGCTCCTCCGGCGTGCCTTCGACGAGGCTCGCGAGCGGGGCGGGCTCGCGTTCCAGTATCCGGGCGAGCACATCCGTCGTGCTGTCACCCGTGAACGGGATCTGGCTGGCGATCATCTCGTACAGCAGGACGCCGCAGCTCCACACGTCCGTGCGCGCGTCCACTGGTGTGCCTCGCGCCTGTTCCGGTGACATGTACGGGGTCGTGCCGACTATGAGACCCGCGACCGTCTCCAGGCTGGCCGCGGCCGTCGCGCCGGAGCGCTCGGCTCCGCCAAATTGTTCGGTCAGCTTGGCGATGCCGAAGTCGAGCACCTTCACGTAGCCGTCTCCGCGCAGCATCACGTTCTCGGGCTTGATGTCGCGGTGCACGACACCCTTGTCGTGCGCGGCGACGAGCGCGGTGGAGACCTGGATGGCGATGTCCACGGACTGGGCCAGCGCGGGCCGGCCACGCGACAGCACCGCCCGCAGCGTCTCCCCCTCGATCAGCTCGCTGGCGATGTAGTAGACGCCGTCCGCCTCGCCGATGTCGTAGACGGTCACGATGTTCGGGTGATTGAGCGCGAGCACCGCGCGCGCCTCCTGCAGGAACCGCGTCACGTGCTGCCGGTCCTGGACGAGCCACGGCGCCAGCACCTTCAGTGCCACCTGCCGGCCCATGCGGTCGGTGGCCGCGTAAACCTCGCCCATTCCACCGCGTCCCAGCGGGTTACCGATCTGGAATTGCGCAACCTGCTTGCCGCGCAGCGTCTCGCTTGCGAGAAGCGACGCGGCGACATCGGCGGCCGATCCCTCGATGAAGTCGCCGGACAGTTCGAAGGAGGAGATCAACGACTCGACTTCGCTCCGCAGGTCCGGATCGTTCGCGCAGGCCGTGTCCAGGAATTCCCGGCGCCGCTCGGGCGGCAACTCGATCGCTGTCTGGAAAATACCGTCAATCTGCTGGAGTCGTTCCGCCTTCATTGGCGACCTCAGCCCGCCTGCAGTTCCCGATACAGCCACGCCTTGGCGAGGCGCCAGTCCCTCTCGACCGTGGTCTCCGAGATGCGCAGCACTTCGGCCGCTTCCTTGTTGTTCATGCCGCCGAAGTAGCGCAGTTCCACGACCTTGCTTCCGCGAGGATTGACCTTTGCGAGCGCCTCGAGCGCGTCGTCGAGCGCAACGAGCTCCGCGGACCGCTCATCCGACACGGTCGCATCGCCGTCGAGCGTTACGTGCCGATATTCGCCGCCGCGCTTGCCCGAAGCGCGCTGGCGCGCGTAGTCGACGAGGATGTGGCGCATCACCTGCGCGGAGACTGCGAAGAAATGTGCGCGGTTCTCCCAGTCCACGTTCTGTTGCCCGACGAGCCGCAGGAAAGCCTCGTTCACGAGGGCGGTGGTCTGGAGAGTATGGCCGCGCCGCTCGCGGTTGACGTAGCGGTGCGCGAGGCGATGGAGCGTGTCCTGGACGAGCGGCAGGAGCTGGCCGAGCGCGGCTTCATCGCCGTCGCGCCACTTCTGCAGCAAGCCGGTGACGAGCGGTGGCGAGACCGTCACCCTGCGGGCGTCCGCGAATGCATGACCAGATTTCCCCCTACTTCTCGCTAAAGCGACTAACAGGTCTTGACTCGTTCTAATCGGTGATCTGTCAAATGACGTCGCCTCACGGAGAAATATTGCCACGAAAGCGGGGGGGCCGACTGTTCCACGGTTGGGCTGCCGTGGACACCCGATCGCGCCGGGTAACGCCTATGATGCCGGCAGGGGTCGTCCCGTTCGGGGCGAGAAGAAAGCGATGATCAAGGCGCTGTCCATTGCCGCGGTCTGCCTGTTCGCGGGCCCTGGGTGGGCGCAGTCGCTGTCGCGGCTCGAGAAGGTCGAAGTCACGGCGCAGCGCCGGCCGGAAAATCTCCGGCGAGCAGCGCTGGCTGTCAGCGTGTTGACGCCGGACGAGTTGCGCAACGCCGGCGTGACGAAGCCTCAGGAACTGACCGAACTCGTGCCTTCGCTGCAGGTGGCCGCCAGCGCCACGCCCATCTCCATCTACTATGTGCGCGGCGCTGGGAACTTCACGGGCAATTCGCTTACAGACTCGGCCGTCGCTTTCAACATGGACGGTGTCTCGATTGGGCGACCTCACTCCACGGCCGGGTTTTTCTATGACCTCGAGCGCATCGAGGTCCTGAAAGGCCCGCAAGGCACCCTGTATGGGCGGAATGCGACCGCGGGTGCCATCAACATCCTGCCGATGATCCCGGACCTTGGCAGCCGGGCGGGTGAAGCGAGCGGGGAATTCGGGAATGAGGGCTCGCTGCGGTTCGACGGCGTGCTCAATGTCCCGCTAGGGCACGGCGCCGCCATGCGGGTGGCGGGCTATCACGTCGGGCACGACGGCTACATGAACGACGGCCTCGACGACCAGGACGATACCGCCGGCCGCCTGTCGTTCCTGCTAGCTCCAAACGGCGGGCTGTCGATCCGCGTCGTGGCGGACTACTTCGACCAGGGCGCGCTCGGGACGGGCGCCACGCCCATCGCGCTGGATCCTGACCACCGTTACGGAATCACGTCGGCGGAAGGCGGCGCCTACTACGAGACCCAGATCAACTTAATCGGTCGGCGCAATTTCAACGCGATGCCGCTCACGCAGCACCTGGACAACCAGTTCTGGGGCGTGAACGCGACCGTGGACTGGTCAACCAACAAGGGGACGTTCACCTTGCTGCCCGCATATCGCGAAAGCCATCTCGACACCGAGGGCGCGGGGATCGGGACCAACGTAATAACCGGCGAGGACGACCGGCAGAACAGCATCGAGGCGCGTTTTGCGTCCAACGCGGAGGGCCCGTTCAGCTACATCGTCGGCGGATACTGGTTCGACGAAAAGAATCACGTCCCGCAGTTCGTCCCCAACACGCAGTACACGTTGTCGGTGCAGGCCTACGATACCGGCGTGGAAAGCGCCGCCGCCTTCGGCGAGCTGGCTTTTCCGCTCGCGGAGTCGCTGCGCGCGACCGTCGGCGCACGCTACACGCACGAGGAGAAATTCTTCCGCGGCAGCTTCTCGAGCTCATTGCGGATCTGTGTCGCCCCCGCGGGATGTCCCGGTCTCGAGCGGATTCCCGTGACGCAGGTGACGCCACTGTCACCCGATGGCGACGGGTCCGATGGCGTGATCACGAACGTCTTTTCGATCGTCTCGGACGAAACCGAGACCTTCGAAAACTGGACCTGGCGAGCCGCCCTCGATTGGGACCTCACGGAAGACAATTTCCTGTTTGCCAGCGTCCAGACCGGTTTCAAGTCCGGCGGATTTTACTTCTCGAACGATTCCCAGGTGTTCCAGCCCGAAGAGCTCGAGGCTTTCACGCTGGGCTCTAGGAACCGGCTGCTGGACGATCGCCTGCAGCTCGACGTCGAGGCCTTTCACTGGCGTTACGAAGGCCAGCAGGTCAGCACTTTTGCGCGGGACAGCCAAAACGTGCCAAACCTGATCACGCGGAACGTCGGCGATGCGACCATGAATGGCGTCGAAGTCGAAACCGATTGGCTGGTGGGCGACACCACCCGGCTGCGACTGGACGTGCAGTACCTGGAGGCCACGTATGACGATTTCCGGTATGTCGCGCCAGCGCCGCCGCTCACCGGATGCGCGGTGACGCAGGTGGTGAACGAGTTCCACGTGGACTGCTCCGGCAAGCGGGCGCCCTATGCGCCGAAGTGGACCGCCAGCCTGGTCGGCGAGCAGACGTTCACGCTGCCCAACGACGCCCGGCTCGTGGCCGACGCCCGCCTGTACTACCAGTCTGAAATGCTGACAGGCCTCGACTTCACCCCGCTCGAGTACCAGGACGCCTATGTCACGCTTAACGCATCGCTCACCTACACGACGGGCGACGACCGGTACTACGTCAGCGCGTACGGCACCAACCTCACCGACGCGACTGTCGTCGCGAACACCTTCCAGCCGCCGTTCGGCCAGTTCGTCGTCGGCACGCTGCGCCCACCCCGCCTGTATGGCCTGCGCCTCGGCGTACGCTTCTGATCGATGACGGAGTTCGGCTCCGATTTGCGCTTAAGAAGGTAACGGCGAAGGCTCGGCAACGAGCCGGGGCCGCTATCCGAACCAGTCACTGGATCAAGCGAACAGGGGAAAACTCCATGAAACCCAATCGAAAGCAACTGTTGCTGTCCGCGGCCATGGCCTTGGCCACGGTTCTGGCCCTGCCGCAGGCGGCCACGGCCAACGACGACGACACTGTGTCCTGCAGCCTGCGAACGCTACGCGGCGTGTACGAGTTCTCCGCGAGCGGGTTCAACATCGTGAACGGCGTGGCTGTGCCGAAGGCCATCATCGAAACCCTGGTGTTCGACGGCCGCGGCGGCGTCCTGACGCCCGCAGTGTCGCTCAGCATCAACGGGAACATCGTCCAGCCGCCGCAGGGCAATCCCGGCGTTTACACTGTGGACGCCGATTGCACGGGTACGCTCACGTTTGCCGACGGCCCCATGTTTGACCTGCATGTCGCCCCGTACGGCAAGTCGGCCAGGATGCTGCAGGTTAATCCGAACACGGTGATGCAGGGAACCGCGACAAAAACCTTGACGCTCAGCGCCTGGGCCGGCTGACCGCTGGGAATTGACGTCGGGCCCCGGAACCGTCAGCCTTCCGGGGCCCGATATTCGCGCGACGACGACTATTCGTCAGAGCTTCGAAGCGACGCCGTCCAGCCCATCTCCGGGTCGTACTCAACCTCAACCTGCCACGGCCGGCAGCACACCGGGCAGTCCTCGACATAGGACTGCGAGCTGCCGCCACCTTCGTCGATCACGACGTCCACGGGCTCGCCGCAGTAAGGACAGGTCAGGGAAAGGGGATCACTCATCGGCTACCACATGCCGCCGAGGGCCACGGTGATCGCCTCGCCATTCACGCCGCCGGCGGCGTCGCTGCACAGGAATGCGATGACTTCGGCAACCTCGCGCGGTTCCAGCACGCGGTTCTGCGGATAGATGGCGGCGCGCTCGCTCCACACCTGCTCCACGCTGATGTCGCGCCGGGCGGACTCGGCCTGCGCCGAACGCTCGGCCATTGCGGTTCGCACCCAGCCTGGCAAGACGGCATTTGACGTGACGCCGAACGGCCCCGCGTCCTGGGCGATCGCACGCGCCAGCCCGATCAGTCCGTGCTTGGATGCGGTGTACGCGCTGCCGGAGCGCTCCGCTTTCTCGCCGGCGGTTGAACTGGTGAACACGAGCCGTCCAAACCCGCGCTGGCACATCCCGCCGACCGCGAGCCTCGCA
>Ga0079218_10000493_pt1 | contig 11870 bp, 13 predicted proteins | sample NCCompost_FD_77181 | JGI IMG/M metagenome (GOLD analysis project Ga0079218, IMG submission 77181) | Agricultural soil microbial communities from Utah to study Nitrogen management - NC Compost | ecosystem: Environmental > Terrestrial > Soil > Agricultural land | place: USA: Utah | collected... | reverse complement strand
GAGAACATCCGCTACGGCCGGCTCGACGCGACCGACGCCGAGATCGACGAGGCCGCGCGGTCGGCGAACGCCTCCGAATTCATCGCGCGCCTGCCGAATGGCCTCGCGACCGTCGTCGGCGAGCGTGGCGTGCGGCTATCGGTGGGCCAGCGCCAGCGTGTCGCGATCGCGCGCGCGCTGCTGCGCGACGCACCGATCCTGCTGCTGGACGAGGCCACATCGTCGCTGGACAACGAGAGCGAGTACCTCGTGCAGCAGGCGCTGGACCGCCTGATGCGCGGGCGCACGACGATCGTGATCGCGCACCGTCTCTCCACGGTCGAGCGCGCGGACCGGATCCTCGTGCTCGATCATGGCCGCATCGTCGAGGAGGGCACACACGGCGAGCTCCTCATGCTCGGCGGCCTGTACCACCGGCTTTATACGCGCCGGTTCGTCGACGAGGACTCCGTTCGGAAGGCCGAGACGGCTGAGCCTGCCCCGGTCATCGCGGACCTACCCGCGGCGGCGGAGCACCGTCGCCTCAGGGTCGTCCGCTAAGAGGCGCCCAGCGTCACCTCACCGTGAGCGTGGCCTTCATCGCTGGATGCACCGCACAGAAGTAGTTGAACGTGCCCGTCTCGTTGAACGTGAAGCTGAACGACTGCGTCGGCTCGATGCGACCGCTGTTGACCTTGCCGTCGCCGCTCGAGAGGCTCGGGAACGGCGTGGGCGACGCCCCGCTGGGGAGCGGTGGGAAGGTCGGCGGTGCGATTCCCGTCGTGACCGTGTGCGGCACCGTGTCTTCGTTCTTCCACGTCACGACTGTGCCTTTCGTGACCTCGATGGTGGCCGGAGTGAAGGCGAAGCCTTTGATCGTCATCGCTTTCGGCGGCCCGGCCGGACTCGCGCACGCGAAAATGGCGATCGCGCCGAGGAGACTCGCGCCGAGCACACGTATGACAAGACGCATCACGACCTCCGAGATGTGTGACTCCATCGGAGTACGTGCGACGCGGCCCCAGGGATGACCGAACGCGGATTTTCAGTACAGGTCGGGGCGTAGCAGCGGCGCACATGCCATCGCGACGAGATCCGCGAACGCCTCGGTGCGCGATACGAAACCGCCGGTGAGCAGTCCGACGGCGCCGGCGTGTTGTTTGGATGCGCGCACGTCGAAGAGGTCGTCGATCACAGTTCCAAGCTCGTCGCCGGCGGCGAGACGGTCGGCGACCACTTTTGGCAGAGGCATGCGTAGCCCACTGGCGTCACCGTGCCGGCCATCGTTGGCGAGGGCGGCGACCCAGGAGACCAGCCAAACGAGCGGCGGCTCGTGGACGACGCCGCCTTCGAGTCCGAAGGCCACGTCAGCGCCGGTGTTCGCGAGCGCGGCGCGGGCACGGTTGCGAGCGCCCTCACGGGTCGCCTGGTCGCCGACAGGCTGCGTGGCAACGCCACTGGGCACCTCGACGGCTTCCAGTGCGCAGCCTGGCGCCAGACGCGCCAGAGCGAGGCGTACGGCCTCGATCTTGGCGGGATTAGTGGAACCGACAGCGGCGCGCCTGTACGGGAGCGGCATCTTTCGGCGAGGTTAGGGCCGAGAAATGGGTGGCGGTGCCAGCGCCGCCGACCTACAATTCCGACTGTAGTGCTCGGAAATCCACAGACCGCCTTCCATGTCTCCACGCGGGGCGAGTACGGCATGCGCCTGATGGTCGACCTCGCTCGCCACTGGCAGCAGGGCAGCACTTCGCTCCACGCGGTCGCGCAGCGCGAGGACCTGCCCGAGGCGTACCTCGAGCAGCTTGTCGCGGTGCTGCGCAAGGCCGGCCTGGTGAACGGCAAGCGCGGCGCGGGAGGCGGCTACATGCTGGCGCGCGATCCGTCGGCGATCACCGCGGGCGACATCGTTCGCGCGCTGGAGGGGCCGATCGAGCCGCAGATCTGTACCGCCGAGGGCGATCCGGTCGTCAACTGCATCCGGGAGCAGGACTGCGGCACACGCGCGGTGTGGGTGAAGCTGCAGTCGACGATCGCGCAGGCGCTCGACGGAATGACACTCGCCGATCTTTCAAAGGAGAAAGTGACCGTTGCCTGATCTCGTCATCAAAGACCTCCACGTGAACGTGGAGGGAAAAGAGATCCTGAAGGGGATCGACCTCGTCGTCCGCAGCGGGGAAGTGCACGCGATCATGGGCCCGAACGGCTCCGGCAAGAGCACGCTCGCGCTCACGGTCATGGGGCACCCGCGCTACAAGGTCACGAAAGGCTCGGTCACCTTCGGCGGCCGCGACGTCCTCGCGATGCCCGTTGACGAGCGCGCACGCGCCGGCCTATTCCTCGCATTCCAGTACCCCGCCGCGATCCCCGGCGTCTCGGTCGCGAACTTCCTGCGCACCGCGATCAACGCGCGGCGCGCGGAGCCTGGCGCGACCGCGGGCAGCGCTGAGGAAGCGCGCAAGAACAACATGCCGATCCCGCAGTTCGTCAAGCTCCTTGCGGAAAAGAGAAAGCTGCTCGAGATCGATGAGCAATTCATCACACGGTCGGTGAATGACGGGTTCTCGGGCGGTGAGAAAAAGCGCCTCGAGACCCTGCAGATGCACATGTTCGCACCGTCGCTCGCCCTCATGGACGAGACGGACTCCGGTCTCGACATCGACGCGCTGAAGATCGTGGCGCATGCGATCGAGTCACTGCGCGGTCCCGAGGTCGGCATCCTGCTCATCACGCACTACGAGCGCATCCTCAAGTTCGTCCAGCCGGACTTCGTGCACGTCCTCGTGGACGGCCGCGTCGTGCGGACCGGTGGGCGGGAGCTCGCCGCGGAGCTCGAGGAAAAGGGCTACGACTTCGTGCGCGAAGAGCTCTACGCGGGGAAGGCCTGAGCGTGGCCGTGACCGTCAAAGCCGCTACTCAGCCGCGTTCGCAGCTTGACGTCGCGCGCATCCGCGCCGACTTCCCGGTCCTGTCGCGCACGGTCAATGGCAAGCCCGTCGTGTACCTGGACAACGCGGCGACGAGCCAGAAGCCCCGCCAGGTCATCGACGCCATGAGCGCGGTGTTCGAGGAGCACAACGCGAACATCCACCGCGGCGTCTACGAGTTCAGCGAGACGACGACCGCCGCGTTCGAGGGAGCGCGCGCCAAGGTGGCGCGCTTCATCGGGGCGCGCGACGACCGCGAGATCATCTTCGTCCGCAACGCGACCGAGGGCGTGAATCTCGTCGCCTACACCTGGGGCCGCGAGAACATCAAGTCCGGCGATCGGATCATTTCGACGGTCCTCGAGCATCACTCCGACTTCGTGCCGTGGCAGCAGCTGGCGAAGGATGTTGGCGCGCAGATCGTCATGATCGACGTCGATGACGACGGCCGCCTGCGCCGCGATCAGCTCTCGGCCGAGCTCAAGAAGGGTGCGAAGCTTCTCGCGATCACGCACACCTCCAACGGCCTCGGCGTTGTGAATCCGGTGAAGGAGATCACCGCGGAGGCGCACGCCGCCGGCGCGACGGTCCTCATCGACGCGGCGCAGGCCGTGCCGCACACTCCGGTGGACGTCACGGACCTCGACTGCGACTTCCTCGTCTTCAGCGGCCACAAGATGGTCGCCCCGCCCGGTTCTGGCGCAGTGTGGGCGCGCGCGGCGCTGCTCGAGCGCATGCCACCGTTCCTGTTCGGCGGCGACATGATCAGCCGCGTAACGGTCGAGAAGACCGAGTGGAACGAGCTGCCGTGGAAGTTCGAGGCGGGCACGTCCTCCTACGTCGACGCCATCGGGCTTGGCGCCGCCGTCGATTACCTCGAGAGCGTCGGCGTCGCGAAGATCCACGAGCACGAGCTCTCGCTCGTGGCGTATCTGCTGCCGCGCCTGACCGAAGTGGCGGGCATCACCGTCTACGGGCCGAAGACCCTCGACGATCGCGTCGGGGTCGTCTCGTTCAACATCGAGGGGATCCACCCGCACGACGTCGCAACGATCTTCGACCGTGAGGGCGTCTGTGTCCGCGCGGGCCACCACTGCAACCAGCTGCTCATGACACGCCTGGGCGTCGCCGCGACGACACGCGCGTCCTTCTACCTTTACAACACGACCGACGAGTGCGATGCGCTGCTGGGGGCAATAGACGAGGCCAAGAAAGTGTTCAAGGTGTAGTCATGGACGACATGTACCGCGACTACATCCTCGATCACTACAAGAACCCGCGGAATCAGGGCGACCTGGCCGGGGCGACGAACACCTACGCCGACTCGAACCCGCTCTGCGGCGACGAGCTCAGCATGGCGCTGCGCATCGAGGACGACCGCGTGGCGGATGTACGTTTCAATGGCAAGGGCTGCGCGATCTCGGTGGCGTCCGCGTCCATCCTCACCGATGAGATCAAGGGCAAGACGCTCGACGAGATCAAGGCCATCGACCGCGACCACGTCTTGGAGAGTCTCGGCATTTCGATCAGCCCGGCGCGCATCAAGTGTGCGCTCCTCAGTCTCAAGACATTGAAGGGCGCGGCGTGGGGTCTGCCGGCGTGGCCAGACGAGGACGAGGCGAAGACGCGCTCGGCCGGACAGGGGAGATAGCGATGACAGTTGATGTCCGCAAAGACCTTCCGGACAACTACAAGTTCGGCTGGGAAGACAAAGACGCCGTCTACCGCAACGTCAAGAAGAAAGGTCTCTCGGAGGACGTCGTCCGCGAGATCAGCCAGGACTACAAGCACGAGCCCGACTGGATGTTCCAGCGGCGGCTGAAGGCGCTCAAGCACTACCGCGTGCGTTCGATGCCGACCTGGGGCGCGGACCTCTCGGGCATCGACTTCGAGGACATCTACTACTACCTGAAGGCGTCGGACTCGTCGAAGAAGAACTGGGAAGACGTGCCCGACTACGTGAAGCGCACGTTCGACCAGCTGGGGATCCCGCAGGCGGAGCAGAAGTACCTCGCGGGTGTGGGAGCTCAGTACGACTGCCTTCACGAAGACACACTGGTGCACACGTCGGATGGGCTGAAGCCGATCAAGTCGGTCGAGCCCGGTGACGTTGTCTTCTCGTACGACGACTCGATCGAGGAGATCCGTCCTGCGCGCGTCAGAGCCCGAGTGGCCAAGGGGCCCAAGCAGGTCTTCGAGGTCAAGGTCGGCACGCGCAAGATTCGCGTTACCGAGAATCATCCGTTCCTCACACTTGTCGACGCGCGGCGAGCAGGGCGCATTCGCCGTCGCTATCGGCGTGAGTGGCGGTACCTCAGCGAGCTGAAGGTTGGGGACGTTGTCGGAGTCGCGCGGCGGACACCAGACGTTGGGTTGAGCCAGGTCGTCAAGGCGCCGGAGTTGAAGCCGCATCACGCGCGCAAGCCCGTGTCCTTCCCCTCCGAGACCAACGCCGACTTCATGTGGTGGGCGGGTGTCTACATCGGCGATGGCTATGTCCACAACGTCGGACCTGGCAAGAAGAATGTGGAGTTCGCGATTCCAGCAACCCAGCCGGATCTTCGCGAGGAGGTCAGTGCGGTCACTAAGCGTCTCTTCAATGCCGATGCGATCGCGGTCGATGAGTGGCGCCTACGCATCTACTCGGAGCCGCTCGCCGCTTTCGTCGAGGAGAATGGGCTTGGCGGCGACGCGCTCGAGAAGCGCGTTCCCAAGTGGGTCGCCGCGGCCGGGGAAACAGAGCGGCTTGCGTTCCTCGGTGGGTACGTGGATGCCGATGGGATGGTTCGCGGCACCGGCCGGTCGAAGGATATGAGCCTGACCAGCGGCAACGCACTCCTTCTCGAGGATGCGCGTCGCGTCGCGGCCACCTGCGGCATCCGCACATCGAGCATCCGGACGTTCAAATCGCGGCATCCGCACGAGCGTGACCGATTCATCACGGGCTACCGCATGCAGTTCTCCGGTGACTTCGACAAAGTCACCTGCCGCTCGCTCCGCCGACGCGATCGGATGAACAAGCGCCGCTGGATCCACAACGACACGTCGGTCGGTGGCACCACCATCCGCTCGCACACCAACGAGTTCCTCGGCTATGCGCGGATCGAGTCGATCACGCCGGTCGGCGTTGCCGAAACGTATGACCTCACGGTCGACGGGCCACACAACTTCGTCGCGGAAGGGTTGATCGTCCACAACTCTGAGTCCGTTTACCACAACATCCGCAAGGATCTCGAGAAGCTCGGGGTCATCTTCATGGACACGGACACCGCGCTGAAGGAGCACGAGGACATCGTGAAGCAGTACTTCGGCACGGTGATCCCCGCGAACGACAACAAGCTCGCCGCGCTCAACACCGCGGTGTGGTCAGGTGGCTCGTTCGTCTGGGTCCCGCCGGGCGTGAAGGTGACGATCCCGCTCCAGGCGTACTTCCGCATCAACAGCGAGAACGCCGGCCAGTTCGAGCGCACGCTCATCATCGCGGAGCCGGGCTCGAGCGTGCATTACGTCGAAGGCTGCACGGCGCCGGTGTTCACGACCAACACGCTGCACAGCGCGGTCGTCGAGATCATCGTCAAGGAAGACGCCGACGTCCGCTACACGACGATCCAGAACTGGAGCCACAACGTCTACAACCTCGTGACCAAGCGCGCCGTCGTTCAGAAGGGCGGCCGCATGAGCTGGATCGACGCGAACCTCGGCAGCAAGGTCACGATGAAGTACCCGAGCGTGTATCTGACGGGCGAGGGCGCTCACGGTGAGGTCCTGTCGGTGGCATTCGCCGGCGATGGGCAGCATCAGGACGCCGGCGCCAAGATGATCCACGCCGCGCCGAACACGACGTCGATCATCACGAGCAAGGGCATCAGCAAGGGCACGGGCATTCAGAGCTATCGCGGCCTGGTGAAGATCTACGCGGGCTCGCACGGAGCCAAGAGCACGGTGCGCTGCGACGCGCTCATGCTCGACGACACCGCGCGGAGCTCGACCTACCCGTACATGGAGATCGACGAGGACGACGTGACGATCGGCCACGAGGCTTCCGTCTCCAAGGTCGGTGAGGAGCAGCTCTTCTATCTCATGAGCCGTGGGCTCTCCGAGAACGACGCGACCGCGATGGTCGTGAACGGCTTCATCGAGCCGATCGTGAAGACGCTCCCGATGGACTACGCGATCGAGATGAACCGCCTCATCCAGCTGCAGATGGCCGGAGCGATCGGCTGACCATCGCCGCGGTCGCCGCGACGCCATTGCCGCTCGACCGCGCAACGGTCGAGCGGCTCAGTGTTGGGCGCGGTGAGCCCGCCTGGGTGCTGGCCGACCGCCTCGCGGCGCTCGAGCGCTTCGAGAACGCGACGTGGCCGAGCGGGCAGGAAGAAGAATGGCGGCGCTTCCCGCTGAAGGGTCTGCCCACGGTCAGCGCAGCCGAGCTGCTCGACGTGGCGCATCCGCCCAGCGAATACGGCGCCGTGCCGCTCGATGCGTCGCACAGAGGTCTCGTTTTCGATCGCTGGACGTCCGCGGTGCGCGATCATCCCGAGCTCGTGCAGCGGTGGCTGCCCGACGGTGGCGGCATGCCGAGCCACGACGCGTTCCGCGCGTGGGCCGGCGCTCTGTACGGCCACGGCAGCACGTTCCTCTACGTCCCGGCTGGCCTGCACGTCGAGCTGCCGCTCGAGGTGCACAAGCGCTGGGCCGCGGGGAGCGCGCCGATCGTCTTCCGCACGCTCGTCATCGCCGAGGAGGGCTCCTCGGTGACGCTGCTCGAGGAGCTCTCGTCAGAGGGCGGGGGGCCTGGGCGATTGGCTGTCCCCTCGGTCGAGGTCCGCGCCGGACCCGGGGCCACGGTCCGCTACGTCGGCGTGCAGCGCTTCAGCGACGACGTTTGGGCGATCGGGCAGCAGCGCAACATCTCGGAGCGCGACAGCGTTCTCGCGAACTTCAACGTGCTCGTCGGCAGCAAGCGGACCAAGCTCGGCGTCGAATCGGATATCCGCGGCAACGGCGCGCAGGTGAAGCTGTACGGGCTCGTCGCGGCCGGGGACCAGCAGCGCATCGACGTGAACTCGCTCCAGAAGGTCGACGGAAAGGCTTCGACGTCCGACCTGCTGTACCTGTCGGCTCTATACGAGGCGGCGCATGCGGTCTTCTACGGCGTCATCCGCGTCGAGCCGACCTCGAGCATGACGGGCTCGTACCAGGAGTGCCGCAACATGCTGCTGTCGAAAAAGGCGGGCGCAGACCCGATCCCGGTGCTGGAGATCCTGACCAACGACGTCGCCCGCTGTGGGCATGGGGCGACCGCGGGCTCGCTCAGCGACGAAGACCTCTTCTACGTCATGTCGCGCGGTCTGGACCGGTCCACGGCAGAGCAGATGCTCGTCCGCGGCTTCTTCCAGCGCGTCGTGAACGACATCCCCGACGTGCAGATCCGCACGCGGGTGACGGACGCGCTGGCGCCGCGCATCGGGCGCATTGCGGAGGCCGAGGGGGCCGCGGCTTGAGTCGCTACGTCTGCGTCGCCAACACCTCCGAAATCCCGCCGGGTGAGGTCGCCGTCGTCGAGGTCGAGGGCCGGAGCCTTTGTCTTGGGCACTGCGCGGACGGCACCTGGGGCGCCATCGACAACGTCTGCACCCACGACGGGGGCGTCCTGGGCGATGGCGAGCTGGAGGACTGTCTGGTGGAGTGCCCGCGCCACGGCGCCCGTTTCGACCTTCTTACCGGTGAGGTGAAGGCGCTCCCGGCCGTCTTTCCGGTAAATGCCTACCCGGTGCGGGTCGTCGATGGACGGGTCGAAGTGGACCTCGGGGTGCCGACCAAAGAGCTGGAGATCGGCTAGCACCGCACGGCGCGCTGCGCGTCCCGCTTGGCACTCGTTGTGCTCGTTTGGTCGGCACAACTCAGTGGAGGTTCCCGTGGAAAACCGCGAGGTCGTAGAGAAGCGCACCACCGTCACGCGCGAGGATCACGTAGATGAGGTCGAGGAGCCGACGACGACGAATGTGAATGTCGGTCCCGACGGCGACACCCAGGTCCAGGAAGAAGGGGACATCGTTGACGACCCGGTGGGGTCGACGATCATCCGCCAGGAAGAGACGATCGAGAAGCACCAGCGCTGAAAGACAGTGCCCTTCCGGCGCTAAACTTCGCTCGAAGACGCGCCGGGAGGGCCCTCTTGATCAGCAGCGCCGCTCGCGACCGCATCAAGCTCGCAATCGACCAGCTCGAGGAAGGCTTCCATCGCTACGACGAAAGCTCGAATCAGGACGCCAACGAGTCGTATGAGGCCGCGCTCCAGCGCGGCAAGGCGATGGGCTATCAGGAAGCCGCGCATCTCGTGAAGTCCGCACTGCACGACATCGACGTCAAGAGCCTCTGAGCGCGCGATGATCACGGCGGTCGTGCTCATCACCGCGGAGCGCGGCGCGCTTCCCAAGATCGGCGAAGACCTCGCCGCGGTCGCCGGTGTGTCCGAGGTGTATTCGGTCACCGGTGAGATCGACTTCGTCGTGATGGTCCGCGCCCGCGAGCACGAGGATCTGGCGGACATCGTCACCCGCCGCATCGCTCAGGTGCCGGGCGTCGCGCGGACTCACACGCACGTCGCATTCCGGGCGTACTCAAAGGTCGACCTCGAGAGCGTGTTCGGTTCGGACAGCCCACGCTAGGGTCGTTCCCGGCGCAGCGGCTGCTGATCGGCGCCGGCATCCTTCTCCTTCTCAGCGGTCTCTTCCACGTCGTGGTGTGGCTCGCCAACGGCGCGCCGTCGCTCGTGGGTCCGGTCACCTGGCGCAAGCCGATCGAGTTCGGCATCTCCGGCGCGATCACCACGTTGTCCCTCGCCTGGGTCATGGGCCGTCTGCCGCGGTCGCCCGGCTGGGACTGGTCCGCCGCGATGCCGATCGCGTTCTTCGTGCCGGAGACCCTGTTGATCGACGTGCAGCAGTGGCGGGGAGTCCCCTCGCACTTCAACTACGACAGCGACCTCGACGCGGCGGTGTTCTCGGTCATGGGCATCCTCATCGGCGTCGTTGCGATCGGCATCGCGATCCTCACGGTGCGCGCATTCGGCCGCGTAAGCGGCCCGCCGTCCACGGCCCTCGCGATCCGCGCCGGCATGATCTTTCTGTTCGTCGGTCAGCTCATGGGCGGGCTCATCCTCGCCAACGCCTTCGGGCCCGGCACCACGGTCGCGAACGCCAGCATCGTCGGCGCGGCGGGCGAGCTGAAGGTCCCGCACGCACTCGGTCTGCATGGCCTTCAGGTGCTGGCCGTCCTTGCGCTCATCCTCGAGCGCGCACAGGTCTCCGCGCGCTCGGCCCTGACGAGCGTGGCGTGCTGCGCGCTCGGGTACGGGCTGCTGATCGTCGCGGCGACGCTGCAGACGTACGCCGGCCTCGGCCCGCTGGCGCTGACGCCGCTGACCCTGATCGCCGCCCTCGTCGGCGTGGTCCTCATCGCTGGGCCATATCTGCGCGGACTTTCGGCCATCCGCCGAACCTCGCTCGCCTAGACTCGCCGTAATGCAGGCCGTGGTCATGGCCGGCGGCGAGGGGAGCCGCCTGCGCCCCCTGACGATCAATCGGCCCAAGCCGATGGTCTCGATCGTCAATAAGCCTTGCCTTGGGCACATCTTCGATCTGCTCCAGCGTCACGGGATCAACGACGCCTTCGTGACGCTGCAGTACCTCGCCTCGCAGATCCAGGACAGCTTCGGCGACGGCGGTCCGGTCGGGATGCGCCTCAAGTACAGCGTCGAGGAGTCGCCGCTCGGGACGGGCGGCTCCGTCCGTCAGATCGGCGATGCGCTCGACGACACCTTCATCGTCATCTCGGGTGATGCGCTGACTGACATCGATCTGTCGAAGGTCATCGCGTTCCACAAGGAGCGCAAGGCCGCCGTGACTCTCACGCTCTATCACGTCGCGAACCCGCTCGAGTACGGCGTCGTCATCACCGGCGAGGACGGCCGCATATCGAAGTTCCTCGAGAAGCCCTCCTGGGGCGAGGTCTTCTCCGACACGATCAACACCGGCATCTACGTGATCGAGCCGCGTGTCCTCGAGCGCTACAAGCCGGGCGAGGCGTTCGACTTCAGCAAGGACCTGTTCCCGGCGCTACTGAGAGAAGGCGAGCCCCTGTACGGGTACATCGCGTCGGGCTACTGGACAGACGTCGGCTCGATCGCCGAGTACGCGCGCGCGAACGCCGATCTGCTGCATGGCCGCCTGGCCGCGGGCCCGCTCGGTAAGGAGCTCTTCCCCGGTGTCTTCACCAGTGGCGAGGTCGAGATCGACGAGTCCGCGCGCCTCACTGGACCCATCTTTCTGGGGAATGGCGTGAAGATCGGACCGCAGGTCGAGATCGTCGGCCCCACCGTGCTGCGGGATTACGTCACCGTCGATGTCGGCGCTGTCATCGACCGCTCGATCGTGTGGCGCAACAGCTACGTCGGCGAGCGCGCTGAGCTGCACGGCACGATCGTCGGCCGTCAGTGCGCGCTGAAGTCGGGCGTGACGCTCGAGGAGGGCAGCGTCGTCGGCGACCACTGCATCGTCAACGAGAACGCACGCGTGCGTAGCCAGGTGAAGATCTGGCCGGACAAACAGATCGAGAGCGGCGCCGTGGTCGGCACCAGCCTCATCTGGGGCTCGCAGGGTCGCCGTGCCCTCTTCGGCCGCTTCGGCGTCACGGGTCTGGTGAACATCGACCTCACCGCGGAGTTCTGCGCGCGTCTTGGCGCTGCGTACGCGTCGACGCTGCCGGCCGGTACCACCGTGACGATGAACCGGGACCAGCATCGCTCGAGCCGCATGCTGAAGCGCGCACTGATGGCGGGGATCGTCTCGTCCGGCGTTCACGTGGCCGACCTGCTGCAGGCGCCGCTGCCCATCGGACGGCATCACACACGCCGCCTCGGCGCGAGCGGGGGCTTCCACATCCGCGTGTCGCCGTTCGATG
>Ga0079218_10000490_pt1 | contig 11901 bp, 6 predicted proteins | sample NCCompost_FD_77181 | JGI IMG/M metagenome (GOLD analysis project Ga0079218, IMG submission 77181) | Agricultural soil microbial communities from Utah to study Nitrogen management - NC Compost | ecosystem: Environmental > Terrestrial > Soil > Agricultural land | place: USA: Utah | collected... | reverse complement strand
TCCTGCGCATAGCCGTAGCGGGTCTTATGTGCGCGATGAAAACTTGCAGCAAGTTCGCCCGGGCCAACATTTATTTCCAACTCGAACGACTGCCCTTCGTAACGCATCGCGAGCGAACGTTCATGCCGTTGGCAGTTATTCCTAAAACCCTCTTGCTTTAGCTTCGCGCGAGCAGCCGTTTCCATCTTGTGGAAGACTGATGCCAACCGGGCTTCAATGCCGCGCCCTAACTTCAACATCACCGTCTGGCTTTGATCGCTTACCACATTCGCCGCCACCACGCCGATGGCGGAGAGTGCGCCCGGCGAGCGGGGAACAATGACCCGCGGAATGCCGAGCGCCCGCGCCAGGTCAACGGCATGAAGTCCGCCAGCGCCACCAAATGGCACCAGACTAAAATCGCGCGGATCGTATCCACGTTCAACCGAGATGCGACGCAAGGCGCGCTCCATATTGGAATTCACTACCGAGACAATTCCTTGAGCAGCTTCCGTCGCGTTAATCTCCCTTCCCGCGGTGACGCTCATTGCTTTGGCCAACTTAGATATCGCTGCGCGAGCGCGCTTCTCATCCAGTGCAAACTCACCACCTAACAACCCGCCCCCAGCAAAATGGCCGAGGACAACATGAGCGTCAGTAACCGTGGGCAAGGATGAGCGACCATAACAAGCAGGACCTGGATCGGCTCCGGCGGATTCCGGTCCGACTCGCAGCGAACCTCCTTCATCAACTCTCGCAATGGAACCTCCGCCCGCACCGACGGTGTGTATGTCCAGAACAGAAACCGCAACGGGCAATCCCGCGACGACGGCTTCATTGGTGGTGCGCAGCCCGTCGCGCTCGCAGAGGGCAACATCGGTTGAAGTCCCGCCCATGTCGAAGCTGATGACGCTCGCAAATCCAGCGCTGCGCGCGACTTGCAGCGCGCCAACGATTCCCCCAGCCGGGCCGGAAAGGATCGTGCGAACCGGTTCATTTGCCGCGGCAGCCGCGGAAATACTTCCACCCGCGGATTGCATCACCCGCAAACGAAAAGCTGATTCGTCTTTGGTCTTTGAACTTCGTTTCGGTACCCCCGGTTTGTCGGTTTCCTGAAAGGAGACTCGACTCAATCGATCGAGATAAGCGCCCATCAGGGGCTGGAGGTAAGCATTGATCGTCACCGTTGAAGTTCTTTCGTACTCGCGATACTCGGGAAGAATTTGATGAGAGATTGAGATCGGCACGTTGAGCGAGGCTAACGCTGCCACTACGGCTTGTTCGTGTTGGGGGTGAGCAAAAGAAAAGAGTAGCGAGACCGCAACTGCTTCGACTCGAGCTTTTCTTAACTTTTCGACGAGTGCTTTGAGTTGAGCGTCATCGAGCGCTTCCAGCACTTCACCTGCAGGGGTAACACGCTCCTGCAGACCCAACCGTAGATTATCGGGAACAAGTGGAGGCGGACGAACGGCGTCGAGGTTGTAGAGTTCCGGCCGCGCCTGACGCCCGATGACCAGCACATCCTCAAAGCCCCTGGTAGTAATCAGTGCTGTGCGCGCGCCGCGTCGTTGGAGCAAGGCGTTTGTGCCGACTGTTGTTCCGTGAACAACTTCGAAGTTCTGTTCAGCGCCTGTGAGAATAAGTATGCGCTGCAGACCGTTGGTGATTGCTATCGATGGATCGTTAGGAGTGGAAGGAAGTTTGAAGACTTCGCGGCGACCGTTCAGATCGAAGACGAAGTCGGTAAAGGTTCCACCGGTGTCAACGCCGATACGGAGATGGGGAGAAGCGGGGATGGGGCGATTGGGAGACGCGGCGACGCGAGCAATTCTTTTCGAGGGACGAACCTGTACTCGTCGGGTCACCGAATCACTAACTCCGTCGCCGTTTTTGGATCGCGGGCGTTCCCGCCCGCACCTCGCCGAAAAGCACGAAGCCTTTCATCAAAATATTTTGCCTTCGCGCTCATTGCACCCGCGATCCGACAACTCCGCATCTCCCCTTCCCCCCATCTTCCCCCTTCTCCGCTTCTCCCCATCTCCCCTTATCCGTGCCCCCGCTAAATCTCGACCCAGCATTCCGTCTCATTTGAAACACGCGCGGCATCTAGGACCAGTTGCGTCCGGTAGCCATCTTCAAAAGTGGCGGCGCCGGCAATTGTGGTTCGACCTTCGCGCAACGCTTCCACAATTTCACAAGAGAAGGCAGCAAAGCCGCGCGACCAGCTCGCAGGACGCATACCCGGTGCAACCGGATCCTGATGGACCTTCACCGGTTTCCAGGAGCCGGAGCCTGCAGGTGAGTGCAGAAGTTCTCCTGTCTCTCCCACCATCAAGGCTCCGGTAGAGCCATAAATTTCGATCCGATTTTCGTAGCTTCCCGATTCGACCACCGAAAGCGAGGCTGTTCCAGTTGTGTTTTTTGTCAAAGACGAATCAGCAAAGCGGAACATGAGTTTTGCCTCGTCGTCGGAGGTTACGCGGCGCATCGTCCCACTGCTTTTGTCCGGGCGTTCCCTGATGTGCGTATTGAGCATGCACGTGACTGCACTGACTTCCGCTCCCAGCATAAAGCGAAACGAATCGATGGCATGCGAGCCGATAGCTCCGAGTGTGCCACCACCCATCGTTTCATCTGACCACCAATCCCAGGGCCGATCGAGTACGCCACGATAGTCCGAACGGAAAACATAGTTGCAGTGGCGCACATTCCCAATCGCTCCGCTAACCAACATCATGCGCATCGTTCGTCGACTCTTCAGGAAGCGCAACTCATGATCGATCACAGCAAGAACTTTCGCCTCGCGCGCTCGCTCAACCATTTCCTTCGCTTCCGCGGCATTCATCGCCATCGGTTTCTCACACAACACCGCCTTACCTTGATCGAGCGCCGCAAGCGTCATTTCCATGTGCGTCGCCGGGGGAGTTACGACGCTAACGAGGTCCACGTCCGGGCGCGCAACAACCTCGCGCCAATCTGCGGCGACGTTTTCGATGCCAAACTCATGTGCCACTTCAGCCGCGCGCTCGCGGTGCTTACTGGCGATAGCTACAACGCGCGCGCTCATGCAATCCCGAAATCCGGGAATTTGCGTGGTGCGGGCAAACCCAGCCCCAATTATTCCAATTCCGATAGGTTTTCCGTTGGACATGTCGTGCAGATTCCGTTCTGTTGTGCTGAACTCGATTAGTAATAAACGATGGTTCTGTAATTGATGTAGGCCGGTACGTACTGCGATTTTCCGTCCTTAGTCATCCATTTCGAAGTTGTTTGCTTCACCCAGTTTCCTTGGGCGTCAAATTCGTATGTATAGGAATATTTGTCTCGGATAGCGCCGCCTCGTGTTTCAAAACTTGTCTGCTCGGTTTCATTCCCTTTACCGTCAAGGATTGCCAGGTAACGCTGATTGAGCGAGCCATCTGCAGAGTAGACGAGCTCTTCGCGCTGATTTCCGGAATACTTGTAGACGTATCGTATCTGGAGCTCGCCATTATTCATGAACCATGACTTTTCAGTGAGTCGTTTTGCCTCGTCGTATTGAAATGTGAACTTATTTGAATAGCGCGGATCAGGCTTTGGCGTCGGACCTGCTGGCCCGGCCAACACTATCGGAGGTGGATTGTACTCGCGCTCAATTCGTTTGCTACGCGATACCCTGCCTACGTCGAGGTAACCATAGACTGTGATCTCGTATAGGTTTCCCTTGTAATCGTAAAACTCACGCTTCGTGAGGTTCCCCAATGAATTGTAATACTCCTTCCCATTGGGCTTTCTTCCTTGCACGGACCAGGTACCGGACAAGTCCTCACTTTCCGTGAACACCGTCTTCACTTTACCTCGCAATCCTTCGTCCTCAGCGTCGGATCGAACTCGAGCTAAGACCGGTTCCTGAGGCAAGGGACTCGGTTCAGCTTCGGCTGCCTTCTGCTTCAATGCTGCATTCGCCTGATCTTCGGTAAGGATCGTAAACGAGTCGAGCACTTTGAAAGCCAGAGCCTCATGCGGACGTTGCTCTGTCCGCAGCATGAAGCTGACCAGATAGAGTCGGCGCGAAACAACATAAAACCGTCGAAGCACAAGAGCGTCGTGAAACTCGAATTTCAGTTCCAGGGTGGGATGTTCCAGGGTGGGATGCTCTTGCCGATCGATGGTTCTCTCACTTATCAGCTTCCCATTTTTAGAACCGACCCACGCTGCCAAGCCAGCGCGAAGGCCGTCGAACAATTGTTTGCTCGTTTCGGGTTCCTCCAATATTTCCAACGCATCAATATAACCGGTGCTAAAGGTTCCCTCCTTCATGTTCCAGCCGTAGGTATCGCCTTTGGCAGTGCCGAAGGACGTCTCTACCGCTAAAGGTCCGAAAGAATGGTGGTGCTTTGGTAGCGCGATTGAGAATCTTCCCTGGAGTGAAACAAACGAACCGCCTTCTACTACCGAGGGTGCCTCTTTACTCTCAACTCGGAAGCCCTGGGCTAAACCTGGGTTGCCATTTGCAGCCAGGAGCGTGAAGACAAAGGCAAAGAAAATTATGACGCTACTCTGAGAACTGAATCTGGACAGCGATTCAAGATTGGATCTCAAGGACATTTCTGGGACTACACGCCAGGACAACTGGGCTCACAAAAGCGACTGAAAGCTACCATGTGATTCAGCGAGGGGCAATTGGAGACGTAGTCTATCGACCGATGAGGGAAGTTTGGCGAGTAATTTCCAACGCGCGGGCACGACGTTTTCTTTCTCGCTTACGATGGATGAAATTGCGAGAGAGAATTCCAACAAAGCTCATTACTTTTTTTTAACCAGATTAACTGGTGATGCTCACACTCGAGTGATAGAGTGCGCCCGCACATTATCGGAAAGACTGCTGACCACATCAACCAGCAGCAGTGAACGAGAAATGCGCGGCGGGCCGGATGGGCGATCAAGTCTTTCTGGCCCGTTTGCTTGAGAATGTTGGCCTCAGTTCGACAGCAGTTTGCGGGAAATCGGCATCCGCAATCAGCCATGCTTTGTCTCACCCCTGAAGGCAACATTCGCTGAACTGTAAAACTTTCGAAATATACGCTTGGTATCTTCCCTCACCTTACACCGCCCAGTAGCACTGCCCGACAACTTAAAGTGCCCGACGTGAGATCCCCCGCTAACCTTTTGCCGTGGAGGTTTCTATGAAAGCAAGCAATTCACAAATGTCGGGGAAGCTCATTTCCGCCGTCGTTCTGTTTATCGTCACATTACTGCTGGGATGCATCAGCGTCAGAAGCGCTTACGCTGCGACCGTGCCCCCGGGATTTACAGATTCCCTCGTGGCCTCCGGCTTAAACAATCCGACCGCCATGGCCCTTGCGCCTGACGGTCGTATTTTTGTTTGCCAGCAGGGAGGCGCGGTGCGCGTCATTAAGAATGGCGTCCTGCTACCAACTCCCTTCCTTACGGTCACGGTTGACTCGTCAGGCGAGCGCGGTTTGCTTGGGGTAGCCTTTGATCCAAATTTCGTCTCGAATCAACTCGTCTACATCTATTACACCGCGACGAGCCCGACGCTGCATAACCGCATCAGCCGCTTCACCGCTGCCGGCGATGTCGCGATGGCAGGAAGCGAGACAATCGTGATGGATCTAGACAATCTAAGTGCTGCCACTAATCACAACGGCGGGGCGCTTCACTTTGGACCTGACGGCAATCTTTATGTCGCTGTGGGCGACAATGCCAGCAGTGCCAATGCGCAGTCGTTAGCAAATCGATTGGGAAAGATGCTGCGGATGTCGGCTTCCGGAAGTATTCCGACGGACAATCCCTTCTTCAACACGGCCACCGGAGATAACCGGGCAATCTGGGCATTGGGATTGCGCAATCCGTTCACCTTCTCTTTCCAGCCTGGCGTAGGCCGCATGTTCATCAACGACGTCGGACAGAGCACCTGGGAAGAGATAAACGATGGGATGGCAGGTGCAAACTACGGTTGGCCCACTTGCGAAGGATTCTGTAACCCGCCGAATGCGAGCTTTCGCGATCCAATTTTTGCTTACCCGAACGATGCGGGAACCTGCGCAATTACGGGAGGCTCATTCTACAACCCTCAGGTCGTACAGTTTCCCGGCGAATATGTCGGCAGATACTTCTTTGCGGATTTCTGCGGCGGCTGGATCAGGACCCTTGATCCGGCGGCAGGAAACGCAGCGGCAGAATTCGCGACGGGCATCTCGCTACCGGTGGATATGCAGGTTTCCTCAGATGGTTTTCTTTACTATCTCGCGCGGGGTAGCGGCTCGGTAAACAGGATCGGGTTTGCTTCGACTGCGGACAATACTCCTCCCACTGTTTCTATCACCAGTCCGGCAGATGGCTCGACCGTTCCCAGGAAAGGAACTGTCACGATCACCGCGACGGCAAACGATAACATCGGTGTCGCACGAGTTGAGTTTTTTGTTAAGGGCGTCTTGCACTGCACCGACGTCACTGCCTCGTATAGCTGCAACTGGCGGGTCGCCAGCGCACCAAACAAGACGTATCAACTTCAGGCGCGAGCGTTCGACGCGGCGGGTAATTCGGCGACCGCAACGATCCAGGTAACATCGCGCTAGGGCCGGGTCTCCAAACTCGAAACTCGAAACTCGGAACTTAAGACCCGAGACGTTAAGCTATCGATTCCGCAGAGCCACCTCTTCTTTCGTGGCGGCACGCCACAGTTTGATTGAGTAATGGTGGATGAGTTCATCATGGTCACCGGCAGTAATGAGCGTGCTGCCATCTACAGCAAAAGACACGAAATGAACGCGACCCTGATAACCCCTGAGGATTACAAGCGGTTGATAAAAACGCGCGTCCCAGAGTCGGACCGTACCATCGTCACTAGCTGTGGAGATCGTTTTTCCATCTGGTGAAAATGCCACTGACGTGACGCTTTCCGTATGGCCCTCAAGCAAGCCAATGAACTGCTTGTCGCCTATCTTCCAGAAGTCTACGCCCTGCCCAGCATTTGATGCGCGCGCTTCTGTCTCGGAAAGCGAGGAGACATTCCACAGACTGACGGTCGAGTCGTTGCTCGCAATCGCGAGCGTTTTACTGTCAGGTGAGAAAGCAAATGAGGTGTAATCTGACTGGCTCATGTCGCTGATGTTGGCCAGGCTCTTTTTCGTCTCCGTGTTCACCAAATCGATCGAGTGCCCCTGCGGCATTTGATTGCGAAAAACAACCACCTTCCCATTAGGCGAATAGACTTCTGGAATGGCGCCCAAGCCGGGAATCTTAGACGTCCTGGGACTGGAAACGCCGCTTACTGTTTGGCGAGTGATTCCACTCCAGTACTTCACACAGCCTTCGTAGCAGTCAAACGTGTTATGACCTATGGCGAGCGTTTGACCATCTGGTGAGAAGGCTACCTCCGGCTGAGGTGCATCCCCGAGTGGTGAGCCTATTTGAGCGTGGGAATGAGCATCCCATAATTCCACTGCCCATTTCCTTTCTGTGGTCCTGGTGGAGGTGACATACCGACTGCCGTCGGGCGAGAAGCGAACAAAACCAATTCCTTTAAGCTCGCGTTGGTGCTCAAGCTTTCCTGTTCGTGTATTCCAAAAATTTAGCCGCTGGTCGTTGATAATCGCCAGACGGTTTCCGTCCGCGGAAACAGCCATTCGTTTGATGTTGCCCGCCACGTTCGGCAGTTCACCGACGGCAGGTTCCGGCGCAGCTTCCCTTAACTGGATTCCATCTTTTCCAACGATAGCCAGGGTCTCAGCGTCGTGTGAGAAAGCCAGGGCTTTAACATCGCCCTTTGTCCCCATACCGTCAAACGAGCCCAGAAGTTTAAGATTTTTAATGTCCCATAACTTCACGCCACCGCCGTATTTCACCGGGTCAAACGCTCCTGTTGCCAGAAATTGTCCGCCCGGTGAAATCGCTAGAGTGATTTTCTGATCCGAATCAGGAATAAATTGGGTGCCCACATTCAGTTTTAGCGTGGAATACTTCTTCGTCGCCAGATCTATGAGTTTGAGGCCAATCCCATCTATGATTCCGACCATCTGAGACCCCGGCGGAGGCTCCGGCAGAAAAAACAAGGAGCCATTAAAGTAGTGATCAGTCGGCTTAAACGATTCGATTTTAGTTAGTGAAGGGATTTCCCAAATCTCGATGAGAGCAGCTGTCTGTATGCCCAGATGTTTCCCGTTAGGCGAAAATGCGATGGCAGAGACGTTTCCTGGCGACGGAATCGTGGCACCGGTGCGACTAATCCCGTTTGCAGCAACACTCCAAAAGTTAATGCCGCTTTCGTCTGCTGCAGCCATCATTGAATTGGGAGCAGGTGAGAATGCTATCTTCTGGAAATCTTTACCGTCCGGCTGAGCAATGGGCTTGAGGGCCGAGAGCGTGTCGGCCTTCCAAAGCTGAATAATGCTCCCGCTGATGGCGGCAAGGACGCTGCCGTCATGAGAATAACTAACGTTTCGAAAATGCCCGTCGACTTTCGCAATCAGCTGGAGGGAAGTCGAATGAGTCGCATCCCATAGTTTCAAGCTCTCGTTATCAGCGGTTACGAATTGCTTTTTACGCGGCGAAAAAGCTACCGAACTGGCCTTTGTCTCGAGTTGAGGATATTCACCTTCGCGTACAGGCGCTGCGTCGTCCTTTATGACGTTGCCACTGAGTGGGACATCAGTGAGCTTTCGGTGAGAGGAACGCCATAGGTAATACCACTCGTAGCCGCGCAAGTCTTCATTCTCATTTCTCCCGCCGCCGGCTGAACCGGGCAGAAAGGCGTTCAGAAAATCCTGGCCCGCCCAGGTTTTTCCTGCTTCGAGAGACTGCTGCGCCGAGCGCATGTTTCCGATATAAGTCAAACGGCGACTGCGTCGCTGCTGCGCGTCGGCAATCTTAGTTTGTTCATCTGCACGGCTCTTTTGCTCATCAGCTATTCTCTTCTGCTCTGCTGCGAGTTGCTGCTGCTTTTCAGCGTTGGCGGTCGCCGCGGCCTCGTTCTTCGCTGCCTGATCGGCTTTTTCTTCGGCCACCTTCTGTTGGTTCTGTGCTTGTTGAGCTTCTTTCTCGGCCGTTTCCCGTTTTTTCCCCGCGTCAACGGCCAGTAACTCTGCATCCTGACGACGCGCTTCAGCACTGGCGGCCTTCGCGTTCGCTTGCCGCACAATGAAGAACCCTGCGAGTGCACCCAGCATCAGCATGATTACGACGGAAGCCGCCGTCATCCAAAAATAGTTTCGCAGCCGCTTGCTGCGTCGCGTGAAGTTCTCAGCATTGACTATTCGACTGACGACATTTTCAGAGGGTCTCCCGCTCTTTAGTGCTGCGTTCGATTCAGGAGCTATCGAGATCCCTGCGATGAGGTCCTGATACCATTCAGCTTTCTCCAGTGCACCGTCAAAGCTCACCGGAATTATTGTCCGTCCGGTCTTCTTAAATTCTATGATTTCACTTTTAACCGCCTGAGAAGCGGCGGCCCTTTCGGTGCCCAAAAGGATGAGCATGTTGCTCCGCTTCAGCGTAGACACGAGTTGGGCTGGCAGTTCCGTCCCCGAAGGTGTGCCCCACTGATCCAGAAAGCAGGAGAGTTCCTGCTTCGTTAATTCGTTTGCGAGCCCGAGCGAATAGATCGTCGCATCACGCCGCGCATACGAGATAAACACATCATTCCCGAAAAGGAAGCGAGATGCTTTCCCCAGCAATCGCTCGTCGTCGAATTTCGTCACTGGAGCACTCTCGCGCCCCTCGTCAACGCTTTGATCCTGATTCATAGGGACTCCATATTCATCGCTAAAGGAGGTGAGTGAAATCGGCACTACTCAAGGGAGGCGAGATACCCAAAAGCCAGCCAACCAGTGTGAAGCATCAGTCGCTCCAATTTTCAAACACTTGGAGGCTAAAGTGAGTTTAACGGTTTATCAAGGGGAATGCCCGGTGACTGCAAGATTGTTAAAAGGTCTTAACTAGTAAGATTTGTAACTTAGTGAAGTCTGTAACTTAGTGAGCTGTAACTTAGTGAGCTGTAACTTTGTGAGGTCTGTAACTTTGTGAGGTCTGTAACTTTGTGAGGTCTGTAGCTTAGTAAGCTGTAACTTTGTGAGCTGTAACTTTGTGAGGTCTGTAACTAGAGAGGTTTGTAACTTAGTTCAGCGATTGGAAAAGACTCGACATCCGCACTTAACAATCGGCAATCGCCAATCGGCAATCGCCAATTGCCAATCTCATTGGTGCCCCCGCAGGGATTCGAACCCCGAACCAACAGATTATGAGTCTGCTGCTCTAACCGTTGAGCTACAGGGGCACAACAACCTATTAACTTCTTAATCGAATCTGTTTTGTGAGTGTAACACGCCCCCCAAAATGCCGATTGCCGATTGCCAAATTGCCGATTGCCGATTGCGATGCTTCTCCTTGCGGCCAATATCCTCAACAATCGCAACTCCCAAGGACGACCCGACGCGCCCGGACTTAAAACGCCGCGCTAAAATCACACACTGACGCGGACGCGTCCGCTATGACCTTCTCCGGCATTATTGATCACGTAGCTTCTGTTGCAACGAAGTGTCGTTAAAACTAAGAGCGACTGGCCAATTCGGATCCTGCTCACCTTGGTTTCAATCGCATCTTTACTTGTATGATGTCTGGCGCATGACAATCCACTGCGAGGTACCCCTTAATGTCCACCGTCAATAATTTTTCCTCTCCTACTGCTCGTCGAGTCTTTTGGCTACTTCTGGTCGCTGTAGCGCTCGTCGCTTTCGCGGTAGTTTTCGTCCCAGTCTGGATTATTCAGCCCTTCAAACCACAAACCACCCGCGGAGTGGAATTGTCTTACATGCTGCGCCGCCTCTCGCCATGGATCACTGTTGTTGCCCTGGTGTTAGGCTTCTTTCTGGTGGTCAAGCTCTGGCTTGGCTCCCGACGCTGGTGGAAGAAGGCCTTGCTCGTAGCGATTCTGATCCCGCTGCTCGCAGCAACCTGGTTCGCGCGCCAAAATCATTTCGAATGGATGTTCAATCCCCTCGCTAATGCCACTTATGCAAAAGTAAATGAGGCCGCATTTGTGGCAGCGGAGGATATTGTTCTGGCAGTTAAGATCAATGGCGAAGCTGCGGCTTATCCGGTGCGACTCATGGCTTACCACCATCTTGTTGAGGACGTTGTCGGAGGTACTCCGATCGTTGCTACCTATTGAACGCTCTGTCACACCGGTCTGGTGTGGAAAACGACGGTAGGCGGACGACAACTGCACTTTCAACTCGCCGGCATTAACAATCAGAATTTCATAATGCGTGATCTGGAGACGGGTTCCTGGTGGCAACAAGTGACGGGAGAAGCGATCCAGGGCCCGCTGAAAGGTCAGCGCCTGGAATCTGTTTTTCATGACGAGCTAACCTTCGGGTTGTGGCAGCGCGAGCAACCTGAGGGTCGAGTACTAAAGCCGAATGAAGAAATTGCGAAAGCCGGAAAGTACGCGCCAGCCAATTGGGAACAGGGGATGTCCACGCGGCCCGTCACCACTTCTTTCGCATTCGATAAATCAATCGAACCGCGAACAATAATTGTTGGTGTCGAAATCAAGGGCATCTCGAAGGCCTATCCGTTTACGGCAGTCCTGAAACAGCAATTGATCCTTGATGACATCGGCGGAGTGCCGATCTTCCTCGTCCTTGGTGAAGACAAGAAGTCGATCCGAGCCTTTGAACGAGTGGTGGATGGACGCAAACTAGAATTCTTCATCAAGCAAAACGCCGCCCCTTTGACGATGGTTGATGCGGAAACTGGCAGTGAGTGGGATTTTACAGGTCGGGCGTTTTCAGGCGCGCTTAATAGCAAGCAACTGACTAAGGTCGCTGTGCTCAACGACTACTGGTTTGACTGGCAGACCTACCATCCGAAGACGTCGGTTTATGAACTGGGAAGTCGATGAAATAGTTTCGAGTTTCG
>Ga0079218_10000489_pt1 | contig 11903 bp, 11 predicted proteins | sample NCCompost_FD_77181 | JGI IMG/M metagenome (GOLD analysis project Ga0079218, IMG submission 77181) | Agricultural soil microbial communities from Utah to study Nitrogen management - NC Compost | ecosystem: Environmental > Terrestrial > Soil > Agricultural land | place: USA: Utah | collected... | reverse complement strand
GCCGAATACAACCACTATGCTTATTCGACGCCGACAGCCTTGCAGACAGCCGTTAAGGACCTTGCCGAGAAAGCTGCCAGCTACGGAATTCCCGGACACATTGTCGATGGCAATGACGTTGTCGCCTGTTATGAAACCACGCGACGGGCCGTTGAGTTTGCGCGCCGCGGCGGCGGTGCGGTCCTGATCGAAGCAAAAACCTATCGACGTAAAGGACATGCCGAACATGACGATCAGCGTTACGTGCCCCCCGCGGAAATCGAGTGGTGGGAAAAGCACAACGATCCAATCGATCGGTACGAGCGCTACCTTATTGAGTGTGGCATTGGCGATAAGAGCAAGCTGGAAGAGATAACCACCGACGTGGTGCGGGAGATTGAGGAAGATTGTGACTGGGCCGAAAGCTCGCCAATGCCCGAACCGGAACAAGCAGCTTACCGCGTGTTTGATAACGAAGTGGTACCACCGGCACTGCGACCACAGTTATTGGAGAATTGATAACGAATCGCGGGCGTCTTGCCCGCACTGAGCGCAAAAGCGCGAGAGGGGGGTCGAACATGGGAACAGAACAAAACACCTCAGGAAAAGTTACTTCTCAGGCAGTGGACGATCGAGGAACCAGCGAGGCCGAAGGCCGAGCGTTATTGCAACGGTTACGCGACGACGCGTTTGAAAGAAGCGATGAGAAATTTGGCATCGTGCTCGGACGACCTGCGGAAGAAGTGCGGGAGATGGTAAGCGGCGCCGCTAAGATCGATGACGACGTCGTAATGAAAGCGCGCGGCATAGCGAAAGAACGCGGGATTGAGATTGAGGGCTAAATACGAACTTTGAACTTAGTGCTTTGTACTTTGAACTTTGTTTGAGTTACGCGACTTGGATCTTCCAGACAGTCTCCGCCAGTTTCGGTGGGAACAAAGCTGAGCACAAGGAACGAAGTTCAAAGTACTAAGTACTAAGTTCGTCTTAATTGCGATGTCTACAGCCGTAAAAAAAGAGCATAAATCAGCGCGACCGGAACGGGGCGGTCTTGTCACACTCGTGGAAGCGATCCGCCAGGGCATCTGGGAAGAGATGGAACGCGACCCGTCTGTCTTCGTGATCGGCGAAGACGTTGGCGCTTATGGCGGAGCTTTTAAAGTTACCGATGGCTTAATTGATGAGTTTGGTAAGGGACGAGTCGTTGACACGCCAATCTCAGAAGGCGCAATTGTCGGCGCTGCCTGCGGCGCAGCTTTGATGGGCATGAGACCGGTTGCGGAATTTCAGTTCATCGACTTTATTTCCGCTGGCTTTGATCTCCTGACGAACTACGCTGCCAAGTCGCGCTATCGCTGGGGCGGAGGAATTGCCGCAGTGTTCCGCGGGCCATGCGGCTCAGGGTTGCGCACTGGACCTTTTCACTCACTAAACCCGGAAAGCTTCTTTCTTAATACGGCGGGCCTAAAGATGGTTGAACCCTCAACCGCATACGATGCGAAGGGTTTGATCAAAGCCGCGATTCGCGATCCGGATCCCGTCCTTTATTTTGAACATAAAAAACTCTACCGCCTGCCGCGCTTGCGCGAGGAAATTCCCGCAGACGACTATATCGTCGAAATCGGCAAGGCACGCACAGTGCGAGAAGGACGCGATCTGACGATTATTACTTTCGGGGCGATGGTGCTGACCGCTCTTGATGCCGCCGAAGAGCTCGAAAAGGAAGGGCTCGACGTTGAGATCATCGATCTGCGCACGTTAGCCCCGCTTGATCGCACTGCAATCCTGGAGAGCGTGAAGAAAACCAGCCGGGCGTTGATTCTGCACGAGGCCTCACAAACGGGAGGGATAGGCGGCGAGCTTGCGGCGTTAATTAGTGCCGAAGCTTTTGAATGGCTCGATGCGCCCGTCTTGCGCCTGGCTTCCATCGATACCCCAGTTCCCTACTCACCACCGTTGGAAGATTATTATTTACCGCAAGTGAAGGATGTGGTTGCTGCCGCACGCAGACTGGCAGCTTATTAATTATCAACTGAGGAGCACAGCTATGCCGAAATATTTAATCGAACGAGAGATCCCCGGGGCCGGTAGTCTTACGCCAGAGCAGCTGCAGGGCGTGGCACAAACGTCGTGCAATGTGTTGCGGGAAATGGGTCCGCAGATTCAATGGGTTGAGAGCTACGTAACCGGCGACAAGGTTTATTGTGTGTACATTTCGCCGAACGAGGAGATGATTCGCGAGCATGCGCAAAAAGGCGGTTTCCCCGCGAACCGAATTTCAGAAATCAAGGCGGTAATCGATCCAACGACTTCTGAAGAGAAAGCTCAATCCGCAGGAAACTGAAGCGGGACAAATGGCGTTGGTCGGAGAAAGAATTGCGATACAACCGCCATGGCGCCATGAGCACAGACTTCGCCAGGATTCCTGGAAGTAAGCAGGTGCCTTTGCCCGCATTGCGTCTTGGCGGTTAGCTATCATAGAGAACTGGCTAATCTAGTATTGGAGCAATCATGGCAACTGAAGTAGTTATGCCGCAGATGGGTGAGTCCATCGCGGAAGGGACCATCACCAGGTGGCTAAAGAAGGTTGGCGAGCACGTCGATCGTGACGAGCCGCTCTTCGAAATCTCGACCGACAAGGTTGACGCCGAGATTCCCTCACCTGCCGCCGGCACACTGACAGAAGTTCGCTTCAAAGAAGGCGACACGGTGGAAGTGAATACAGTCGTGGCCGTGCTCGATGGCGCTGCGGCTGGTAACGGTTCTGCCGCACCCGCGGCAGCTACGACGAAAGCCGAGCCAGAAGCTGCAGTAGACACGACACCGGAATCGCCTGCTCCAGCACCAACCGCGACTGCACCAACCCCGGCGGCGCCGCCCAAGCCGGCAGCACCGCCCGCTCAACCCGAAGCACCAGCACCATCCCCTGCCGTCGAAAGCAAAGCTCCAGCCGCGGCCACTCCGGACGCTCGCGGGACTCGCCAGACTCAACTTCAGAAACCGTCTGAGACAGCGAGCGTCGAAGAACTGCGTCGCACGAAATCGAGCCCGCTCGTGCGCAAGATCGCGAAGGAGCATGGCGTAGACGTTGGCAGTCTGGAAGGAACGGGATTAAGTGGGCGCGTAACCAAGAACGACATTCTTAGTTTCATCGAATCCGGAGCGCCTGCGCCGGCGGCGAGAAGCGCGGCCAGTCCGGCCCCGGCGCGAGATATTCCTACGCCGCAGCCCGCGAAACCGGGAGAAGGCGATCGCGTCGAACAGATGAGTGTGATGCGCAGAAAGATTGCCGATCACATGATCATTTCGCGGCGCACCTCGGCCCACGTTACGACTGTTTACGAAGTCGACATGTCGGCCATCGCCAGATTGCGGGAGCAGCACAAAGACTCGTTCCTGGAACGGACCGGCACCAAACTCACATACATGCCGTTTATCTTTCAGGCGATAACCAAGGGTCTGCGGAAGTTTCCCATCTTTAACGGGCAGGTAAGCGGCGATCAGATCATCTACAAACGCGACATCAACCTGGGAATGGCGGTCGCGCTCGACGGGGGTTTGATTGTTCCCGTGATTAAGCGCGCTGACGACCTCTCGATCTCCGGGTTAGCACGGGCCGCAAATGATCTTGCAGATCGGGCGCGCACGAAGCAGTTGAAGCCAGATGAAGTCGGTGGCGGTACATTTACGATTACCAATCCCGGCGTGTTTGGCGGTCTCTTCGGAACCCCAATTATCAACCAGCCGCAGCTGGCGATCCTCGGTGTCGGGAAAATTGAAAAGCGCCCAAAGGTTATTACCTCGCCCGAAGGGGACGACTACATGGCAATCCGTTGGATGGCGTATTTCGCGCTCAGCTTCGATCATCGCGTAATCGACGGCGCCGATGCCGAACGCTTCCTGGCTTTCGTGAAAGAAGAGTTGGAGGCCGGTGAGTTCTCGATCTAGATCAAGTAGAAGTCTGTTTTGCAACCGGCGGTGGCAAACTTTTCGATGGTTTTGTCACCGCTATTTTGTAATGAATGTGGTACTTATTGCGATCAAGTAGCGATTCGATGAAGAATGAAGCTAACGCTGGAAAACGTCTTGACTTAACATTCGCTTCCGACTAGAACTGTGGGCCTAACGTTCAATGCGGACAAAATACCAGAAGAATTCATCGTCATAGTTTGACGATTTCCCGGCTCGCATTTTGTGGGTCACCCACTTTCGAAGATAAGGAGATAGGTTTCTATGGCAATCCCGAAGTTCAAGATGTTTTCCTTGCTGCTGTTGGTTATGGGCCTGATGCTGGTAACAGCACCAGTGGCTCTCTCGCAGGGCACCACAACTGTTAGCTCACGCACAGTAGCCAGCGGCGAGAAGATGAAGATCAAGGGCGTGGTAACGCGCCGCGACGCTGATACGTTTACCGTGCGTGACAACAACGGCGTCGACACGATTGTGCAGTTGACAGACAGGACCAGTGTAAAAGCAAAGGGTGGTTTCCTACGCAGTGGCGCAAACTATGCCCAGACACAGATTCTTCGCGGACTGAACCTCGAGGTCGAGGGCCGCGGCAGTTCAAACGGTGAGCTCGTCGCCGAAAAAGTCAGGTTCAATGAATCGGATCTCAGAGTCGCTCGCGCAGTGGAATCACGCGCCGCGCCGCTCGAGGATCGAGCCACTACCACTGAAACAAAACTTAGCCAGGTTGAGCAGAATGCGCAGCGTCTCTCCGGTCAGCTTGATGAATTGGCGGCCGTGGCCAACACCGCCAAGGGTGGCGCTCGTGCAGCTCAGGAAACTGCAGATGCTGCAGTCGCCGGCGTGAATGCTACTAACGATCGCATTTCGGCTTTGGACGACTATGAACCACAGACGGTCGCGGCCGTGAACTTCCGTTCCGGCAGCGCAGTGTTATCCAAGGACTCGAAAGCTACGCTCGACGATGTGGCTACGAAGGCGCTGAACGCCAAGGGCTATGTCCTTGAGGTTTCGGGCTTCGCAGACACAACCGGAAGTGTGGCGCGCAATCGTGTGCTGAGCCAACGTCGTGCCGATACGGTAATTCGGTACCTGATCGAGACTCACAACATTCCGCTCCGCCGCATTGTGACGCCCTATGGTTTCGGCGAAACCAATCCGGTGGCCGAGAATAATACTCGCGATGGCCGCGCGCAGAATCGCCGCGTCGAAATAAAACTGCTGGTCAACAAAGGCCTGATTCAGTCAGCGCCAGCAATGACGACCGGCTCGACTGGAAATTAGTGTGAATCGAGTAGCGACGGGAAATGCAACTCTGATCTCCCGTTGCTAGTCTTAGTTGCCATGAATCATGCCGTCGCTCAACACGACGAATTGAAGTAACATGCTTGGCCAGCAGACGGCGGCATGAGGATTGGCGAGATGAACACAAAACCTTGGGGAAAACATTTGAGGCCAGTGCTGCTTTGGGCGGCACTGGCTCTTTTTTTCTATATCACTCCTGTCGCCGCACAGCGACTGAAGGATCTGCCGGCGCCTCCCGCCCCGCCCAGACTTAAGCCGACTCCAACTCCCACTCCGGTACCGCCGCCGAAAGACGAAGATGTCGACGTCATTCGCGTGAGCTCAAACCTTGTGATGGTTCCGGTCTCTGTGGTGGACACGAGCGGCCAGCCAGTTCTGCGTCTGCAAGTCGTTGACTTTCGGGTGTTGGAACAAGGACGTGAGCAGCAGCTGACCGATCTGGGTAATCCGGATCAGGTGCCCCTCGACATCGCGATTCTTTTTGATATTTCCAGTAGCGTTAGCCAGAAGGGTTTTTTCCAGTTCCAACAAAGAGCGGCGGCTAGCTTTTTGCGACAGGTGATGAAGCCTTCTGACCGGGCTGCGATTTTTACGATAGCCGAGCAGCCGTTGCTGGTTGCGCCTTTAGCTCCGGCGGAGGCGGCAGCGATCAAGCTGCAACAAATTCCCGCCGCCACGGCGCCGGTACCCACGGCGTTTTACGACACGGTCGCGGCAGCGGCAAAGTATCTAACGGAAAAATCTGAAGAGCGTCACCGGCGGGTTATTCTCGTGATCTCGGATGGTGACGATAACTTCAGTAGCCTGGTGAGAGATCTGACAAAGGCGGAACACCTGGCGGCCCAGCAGGGTTCAGAGACGCCTGCCAGCGCCAAGCGCAGTTTGGACTCGCGTCGTGCGCGCGCCGTACTGGAAACACAGAAGGCAGTTCAGCAGGCTGATGCGGCCTTCTATTCAATTAATCCTGGCGGGCCGTCGGTGCGTCTCAATCTAATCAGCACGCGCGCGCAGAATTCAATGCAGTCGATTGCCGACTCCACGGGCGGCAATGCCTTTGTGCCCGATGGCGAGCAGCATCTGGAGCGGGTGTTTAATGAGATTGCGGCAGAATTGAGAGGGCAGTATCTCTTGCAGTACTATTCGAATTCACAGACCGGCCCGGAGTTCCGCAACATTAAGGTTTCGATTCCCGCGCGCCCTGAGTTACGGGTGCGCGCGCGGCAAGGGTACTACCCGAAGAAATAGTTTCGAGTTTCGGGTTTCGAGTTTCGGGTTCCGAGTTATTGCCCGCTCTACCGCCAAGACGCCAAGAGCGCGAGCTTCTGCTCCTGAGCTTTGAAACTTTGTGCTTAGTTCTTTGTTCGCTAGCGGGACAGGTGGAGGGAGATGAAGTCGCGTAACTCAAACAAAGTACAAAGCTCAAAGCGCCAAGTTCAGACAATGCTTGGCGCTCTTGGCGTAATCTTGTGGCTTGGCGGTAAATGTTTCGAAACTCTAAACTCGAAACTCTAAACTTGTTTTAGCGCATCTCCAGCAACACATCCGTCAGTCGATTGACGACGTCAATAAGCGATCTCCCGGCCCTATCAAACTGATTATTCGCCGCTTGCTCTTCAGCTGCAGCGGCGCCGGAGGCAACTCCCGCCAGCCTTGTATAGTAGCGTCGCAATTCCATCGACGAGCTGAACTCAGATTCAAGCTGATCAAGTCCCTCGCGCACCTTCCGGATACTGGTGCGCACCGTTACTTTGTTCTGCTTTGCTTGTTCCATGATTGCCGGCGACGCTTCATTGCGACGCGCGGCATCGTCCACGCCCTCCAACCCCTTCGCGACTCCGCCGAGCACATAGATAAAGCGCGTCAGCGTTTTTATTTGTTCGGCAACTCTACCGGCGCCGACGGTTCGCTTATCGGCAAGCGATGTAGCGGTTGAGCGGGGCGGCGGCGTCCGGCGGCCGCGTGTTTGCCCCAGCGTAGTCGACGGCATCAGAATAGTTGCAACAAGCAGAAAAAGAGTGGTTCGTTTCAAGGTGTGCTCTCCCTGTGGTTCATGGGCGTTACTTAGGTGTATGCCAAGGTATTTCTTCGTCGCATCAGCAGTCAAGCGGCCGGAATCGCTCGGCCGCCGGTGCGACCTTTGGGACTAATGTTAAGATGACCCATTAACCGCGTGATGGTTGCACCGAAGCCATGATGGTGATGAAAAAAGAACTCCTCGTGCGGCGACTCGGACGCATCGATTACGAGGCTGCCCTGGCGTTGCAGAAGGAAACGGAGCGCGCTGTACAGAACGGCGAACAGCCGGATACTTTGCTGCTGCTCGAGCATCCGCACACGCTCACCATTGGCCGGCGCGGAGACAATACCGGCATTCTGTTGCCCGCTGCTTCACTGGCCGAGCGGGGCGTAACTGTCTTTGAAACCAATCGCGGGGGCAAGCTGACCTATCACGGCCTGGGCCAAATTGTCGGTTACCCAATCATCAACCTGAGGCCGGATCGGGAAGATGTGCATCGCTTCGTGCGGGATCTCGAAGAGGTCTTGATACGGACGATGGCTGATTTTGAGATCGCGGCTTTTCGCATCCCGGGTTTGACAGGTGTCCACACTGAGCTCGGAAAGGTGGCGGCTATCGGCGTGCACATTGCGCGCTGGGTAACGACGCACGGATTCGCGTTGAATGTGAACACAGATCTTAGCTACTTCGACTTGATCATTGCCTGCGAAGGCGAGCCGGTAACTTCAATTCAGAAGTTATTGGATCGAGAGCTTGAGTTGAGCGAAGTTGAAGATAGGATAGTCGTTCACTTTGGAGCGGTATTCGAACGCGAGCCGGTCTAGTGTTTCGAAAAGAGATAACCGCCAAGACGCCAAGAAACGCCAAAATCGCCAGGAGAAAAAGACCGAGTAGACTGTTTGATGAAGTTATGGTGACATCCTAAAAGCCTTTGCGTCTTGGCGTTTCTTGGCGGCTTGGCGGTAAATCTCTTTACAATCTCGTAAAAGTTTCATTTGCACTAATGCTTACACTCGACCTAGTCAACCAAGCCGCTGCCCGAATCAAGTCGCACATTCATCGCACACCAGTCGTGACGTCGCGCGCTTTCAACCGCGTCGCCGGTAAGGAAGTGTTCTTCAAGTGCGAGAATGTGCAACGCGCCGGCGCTTTCAAGATCCGGGGCGCCACTAACAAGATTCTCTCGCTCACTGACGACGAGAAAACGCGTGGCGTTGTCGCATTTTCATCCGGCAATCACGCGCAGGCAGTGGCTGTCGCCGCGCGTGAAGCGAATGTGCGCGCCGTCGTTGCCATGCCGGACGATGCGCCCAAGGCGAAAGTCGCGGCTACCCGCGAGTATGGTGCGGAAATAGTTTTTTACGATCGGCAGACACAAGACCGCGAAGGAGTCGCGTTTGAGATCGCCGCGCGCGATGGCCTGGTGATGGTCCCGCCTTATGACGATTATCTGATTATGGCGGGTCAGGGGACGGCCGGCCTGGAACTGTTGGAAGAAATTCCGGAGCTCGACTGCGTCTTAACACCTTGCAGCGGCGGCGGACTATTCGCCGGTGTAGCTACCGCCGTAAAAGGCATCAATCCCAAAGTTCGTTGCTTCGCAGTCGAACCGGAGACAGGGGACGACACCAGGCGATCCTTTCTTAAAGGAGAACGCGTTACGGTTCCGCCGCCCCCCACAATCGCGGATGGCTTGCGCGTGCAATCGCCCGGGACGATGACTTTTCCGATCCTGCAGCAGACAGCAGAAGATGTACTGACGGTCTCTGATCCTGAGATTGTCAGCGCAATCAAGTTCATGCTTTTCCGGATGAAACTGCTTGTTGAACCATCGGGAGCGGCCGCAGCGGCGGCGGTGATGCAGCGCAAACTGCCGCCGGAAACCAGGCGAGTGGGTGTGATCTTATCCGGGGGAAATATTGATTCTCAGGTTCTCGCTGCATTATTAAATGGAGCTGAGTAAACGCGGTTTCGAGTTCGGGAGCTGACGCAGTTTCGAGTTCGAAGTTTCGAGTTTCGGATTCGGTGTCGTTAGTCAAATTCGAAACTCGAAACCACCAATGCAAGTACGCATTCCCCCACCCCGATGCTAGAATGCCACTTGAGCAACAATATAGGAGTCCTTTCTTTTGGCCCGCGAGTTAAACGTCATCAACAATCCGCCCAAACCGCGACAGCCTAAACCCGAATGGTTGAAAATCCGGCTGGGCGACCCCACCAATCAGAACAATGTTTTGAAACTGATTGAGGGCCTCAACCTGCACACCGTCTGCCAGGAAGCGCGCTGTCCCAACATCTTCGAGTGCTGGTCGGACCGCACGGCCACTTTCATGCTGGGCGGAGACATTTGCACGCGACATTGCGGGTTTTGCGCGGTGGGAAAGGGTCAGCCCGGATCACTTGATGCGGAAGAACCTCGTCATGTGGCGGAAGCTGTGCGCCATCTGGACCTCGCGCACACCGTAATCACTTCCGTTAATCGCGACGATCTACCGGACGGTGGTGCCGCTCACTGGGCCGCGACCGTTCGTGAGGTGCGCGCGCTCAACCCGCAGTGCAAGATCGAGGTATTGATTCCTGATTTCAACGGCGACGAAGCCGCACTCAATGCCGTGCTTGATGCCCAGCCCGACGTGCTCAATCACAACACTGAAACGATCGCCAGGCTTTACCGTAGAGTTCGTCCGGACGCGGTTTACCAACAATCACTGACTTTGTTACAGCGGGCCGCAACGCGGCGCGATAGTGAAAAGCGCGGCATGCTTACGAAGAGCGGCATCATGGTCGGTCTAGGGGAAGAGTTCGACGAAGTTGTGGCACTGATGAAAGACCTGCGCGCAGTTTCGTGCGACATCATGACCATCGGCCAATATCTGCAACCCTACGAAAAGCGCTTGCCGGTGGTGCGCTATGTCACGCCACAAGAGTTTGAGCGCTGGCGCGCAATTGGAATGGAGCTGGGATTTCAACATGTGCAATCGAGTCCCCTAACTCGCTCCTCGTATCACGCCCGGCAACAGGCAGAAGATCGAGTGATTCCCGGATCACAACTTTCACCTGCGGAAAACTTTGCCAACTAATTCCCTCGCGAAGCCTGCCAAACTTTTTTGGGCTTTGGTGCCTTTATTACTTTTCTGCTCGTCCTGCAACACGACGAACCCTTCTCGCGATCGCGAAGTCCCGGGACAGCTAGACTCGGAGATGTAGAAGAGTAACTTTCCCAATGAAAGCTGTTGTCTTCAACCAACATGGCGGGCCTGAGGTGCTTGAGTATCGTGATGTGCCCTCACCTTCGATCAAGCCTGACGAGGTTTTAATTGAAATCAAAGCCTGCGCTTTGAATCACCTGGATGTCTGGGTTCGTGGTGGTTTGCCCGGGATCAAGATTCCCTTGCCGCATATCCTCGGGAACGACATCGCGGGCGTCGTTCGTGAAGCTGGGGAACTCGCGAACTGGGTGAGTTTGGGTGATGAGGTGATGGTGCAACCTGGCATTTCCTGCGGTCACTGTGGCGAGTGTCTCGGCGGACGCGATAACTTTTGCCGCGACTACGACATTCTGGGTTACCGCCGACCGGGTGGTTACGCGCAGTTTGTGGCGGTGCCGGGTGTGAATGTCATTCGCAAGCCAGGCAGTCTAACCTGGGAAGAAGCAGCGGCTTTACCGCTCGTTACAGTTACTGCCTGGCACATGCTTGTGACGCGTGCCGCAGTACAGCCAGGCCAAGACGTTTTGATACACGCGGCGGGGAGCGGAGTGGGTTCAATCGGTATTCAAGTAGCAAAACTTCGGGGCGCGCGGGTGATCGCGACGGCCGGGGCTGACGATAAACTAGTGAAGGCAAAAACGCTGGGCGCGGATGAAGTAATCAACTATCGCAACGAAGATTGGCCGCAACAGGTCAAAGCCCTGACGAACCGCCGCGGTGTGGATGTGGTTTTCGAACATACGGGCGCCGCCACCTGGCCCGGTTCCATCGCTGCCCTCAAACATAATGGCCGCCTCGTGACGTGTGGTGCTACGAGCGGCTACGACGCCCAAACAGATCTCCGCCAGGTCTTCTATCGACACCTGACAATCATGGGATCATTCATGGGAACGAAGGCTGAGCTCCTGGAAGCGATGAAGTTTGTTGAGGCAGGGGCAATTCGAGCGGTCGTGGATCAGACTCTGCCTCTGGCCGAAGCAAGACGGGCTCATGAGTTAATGGAAGACCGTGCCCAGTTTGGAAAGCTGGTGCTGTTGCCGTGAATCGTGAATCGTGAATCGGGATCGCGAAAGAGTTTAACCGCCTAGCTGCAAAGAAACGCCAAGGACGCAAAGGGAGAAACAAATAAACTTGAAGGCTTTATTTTTGTGTCTGAAAAAACTTGGCGACCCTTGCCGATTCTTCACGGCTTGGCGGTAGAGCGCTTCCGTTCTAATTCATCGTTCATCATTCATCGTTCCTATTTTCCGGTGTAGTCCTCAACCACAAATCGCTTCCGTAATGCCGGCATCCCGCCCTCTTCCAAATTGAAGTTGGTCCCGCCAATCGCTCGCTTGCGGTCATCCGTCGTCACCCAGTCAACGACTTGAGGCGCGGTGTCACGCAGAAACTTTCCGTCGTCCTTATCGAGCGGCTTACCATCTGGC
>Ga0079218_10000488_pt1 | contig 11914 bp, 12 predicted proteins | sample NCCompost_FD_77181 | JGI IMG/M metagenome (GOLD analysis project Ga0079218, IMG submission 77181) | Agricultural soil microbial communities from Utah to study Nitrogen management - NC Compost | ecosystem: Environmental > Terrestrial > Soil > Agricultural land | place: USA: Utah | collected... | reverse complement strand
GTCACCTGACCCACGACCTTGTCGGGCTGCACGATCGCCCAGTACTTCCAGCCCGCCTGCACCGTCTGCGGGAACCAGAACTGATGGCTCCAGTCCACGTCCTCGGGGCGCAGCACGGCGTTGGCGCGATCGTCGGAAAGCCACTTCTGCGCCCGGTTTTTCTGGAGTACGTCGAGACCCGCCAGCAGCAGATCGCGAAACGCCTGACCGCTGATGAACTTGTGGATCTGGTGGTGCACGATGCCCGGCCCCGGGTGATACCAGAGCGTGGCATAGGGACTGTCGACGATGGTGAGCGGCTGCATTGTGAGCACGACGCCTCCTGCCTCTGCATCGCCTGAGTCGACGATGGAGATCGGCGGGGTTATCGGCTGCTCGCGCCGCCAGCGTCACGGCCTCGAAACAGTGGCGGAATCCGCGGCGCGCCCGGTCGAAGGCGGACGGATTTCCGTCATCTAACGCCGCGTTATTGTCCATCCGACACACAAACCTGTAGCACTGGTGTTTCGGTTCCATACGAGGCACCGCTGCGCTCGGTCCGTGGCCGCGACGCCACTCAACGACTGGTGCCGTCGCTGCTGGGACCCGCCTCGAGGCGCAATAGACGTTGATGAAGCTCGTAGCACAGACCGCGCGACGCACGAACGTTCTCTATGTGGCCACCGACGGCCGCGAGGCGAAGCTCGCCCGGGGCGCGTTCGACAAGTCGCATCCGCATTTGACCCTCGAGTTCACCACCGACGTCCACGAGGCGCGGCGGCATCTCAAGGAGAATGGCGGCTGCGACGCGCTCCTCATCGGCTGGAGCGTGCCCGAGGCCGACGCCATCGCGCTCATCGCGCACGTGCGGCAGCAGGCGCTGCCGATGGCGGTCATCGCCGCCGGCGAGCAGGCGCTCGAACGCTACGCGCAGGCCGGCGCCGACGAATGCGTGGCGCGCGGCGCCTCGTTCCTCGCGCGGCTCCCCGACGCGATCGACGGCGCGGTGGCCAAGCGCCAGGCCGCGGCGACGCCCGCGGCCGACGCCGCCGACGCGTCCAGGCCGCTGCGGATCGGCTACGCCGGCGACATCCAGTTCCTCAAGGGGGCGCTTGGCGTCGATCGCTCGCAGCTGCAGGTGACGCCGCTGGCGCAGGCGATGACCGACGCCGCCGGCGGGCGCGCGGCGCTCGACGCCGTCGTGCTCGATCACGGCGCACGCGACGCCGACACCGCGGGCGCGATCGCGGAGGTGAAGCGGCTCGAGCTCGCCGTGCCCGTGGTGCTCCTCGTCGATCCGCCCGACGAAACGACGGCGCTGCGAACCTTCGACGGCAGCGTCGAGGACTGCCTGGTGAAGACGCCGGGCTGGACGGCGCGGCTGCCGCTGCGGCTCGCGGCCATCTGCGCGCGTTACAAGCAGGCGCGCGAGCTCGACGCGCTGCGCGCACGCGAAGGCCGGCTCAGGACCCTCGTCGATAGCCTGCCCGCCTGCGTGGTGCGGGTGTCGGCCGACGGCGCCATCCTCGCGATGAACCCCGTTGCCCTGGATCTCGTGGGAGCCGTCGAGCCACGCCAGGTGCTGCGCAAGGCGTTCCAGGCGCTGGTCGGCCCGGGCGACATCGAAACGTGTACCGACTTCATCCGTCGCGTGGCGGAGGGCGAACGCCGCTCGATCGAGCTGTCGCTGACGACGCTCACCGGCGCCGGCCGCACCGTCGAGGCCACCGCGGTTCCGATGCCACCCGAGGAAGGCCGCCCGGGCTCGGTGCTGATGGTGCTGCGCGACGTCAGCGAGCGTGCGCGCCTCCAGAGCCTGATCGAGCAGCGCGCGGACGAGCCCGTCCAGGCGGATCCCGCGCCGGACGTGGCGCCGCCGGCAGCCGAACCGCTCATCGTCGAGCATTCGCAGGCCGTGAGCCTGACGCTTTCCGGCACCACGGCGGTCGCCGTACCGGTGTCCGAACCCGAACCACAGCGCCACACCGAGGTCGCGGCGCCAGCCATCCCGACGCCGCCGGTCGATCCCGCGCAGCTGCGGGAGATGGAGACGGCGCTGGCGCAGATCTGCGGCCAGGCGCGCTCCACGTTCCAGTCGCTCGAAGACGGACTGCGCGACGCCGAGGCGCAGCACGACGCCACGCTGGCGCGCCAGCAGGACGCCTACGCGCAGCTCGAGGCGGCACATCGCGAGCGGTGGCAGTCGTACGAGAGCTTCGTCGGCGGCGCCGCGCTCGGCATCTTCCAGATCGATCAGGACGGCCGCGTGGTCGACGCCAACCCGGCGTTCGCACAGGCGCTGGGCTACGAGTCTCCAGCCGCCGTGCTGGCCGCGGCGAGCGCGATGGACGCGCTCACGGAACCGGCCGCGTGGACGCACGCGGTGTCCACCTGGCAGGAGACCGTGCCGGGCAGCGCCGTCGTGGACACGCGCTGGAAGCGCGCCGACGGCAGCCTCGCGACGCTGCGCCTCACCGGCCGCCGCCGGTCGCAGGCCGACGCGGGCGAGCCGCGCATCGAGATCGTGGCCGAAAACGTCTCGGCGCAACGGGCGCTCGAGGCGCAGGTGCGCCGCGGCCGCCGCTGGGAAGAAGTGGCACGCCTCACCACCGGCATCGCCTCGGACCTGCGCGGCGTGGTCGAAGAGATGAGCGAACCGGCCCGTGGCACCACGCTCGAAGCGGCGGTGGCGCGCGCCGCGGACCTCAGCCGGCAGCTCGTCGCCCTCGGCCGCCGCGGCGCGGGTGCGGCCGAACCGCTCGACGTGAACGGCGCCGTGCGCGGCGTCGAAGCGCTGGTGCGCCGCCTGGTGGACGACCACATCGAGATGACCTTCGATCTCGCGCCGGCGCTCGAGCTGATCGAGGGCGAGCGGGCGGCGCTCGAAGAAGCGCTCGTCACCCTCGCGGTGGCCGCCGCGGACACGCTGCCCGCCGGCGGACGCGTGCGCATCGCGACGGCCAGCCAGGAGATCGCCGCGGCGAATGGCGACACGGCGCCGGGCGACTACGTCGTGCTGTCGCTCACGACGCAGGGATGGGGCGCCGCCACCGAACATGCCGGCGAGGGCGCTGGTGTGGCCTCCGCGCGCCGGGCCATCGGCCGTCTCGCCGGAGCGCTGATCGTGGAGGCGGTGTCCGACGAATCGCTGACGTTCAAGGTTTATCTGCCCCAGGTATCGGTAGCGATCCTGACTGACGACTCACAAAGCGGCACGGGCCAGGTGGCCCTGCGCGCCTGAGCCGTCCAACAAGGGAGAAGCGACGTGGTGCTCGTGCTGACCGACCCGTCCCCCGAAGACGTCGATGCGCTGGCGAAGAAGCGGGCGCGCCGGCTGCGTGCCTCGGATGCGGGCGTGGAGCGCCAGGCGCGGCTGCTGCCCGGCGGCGACGCGAACATCCTGAACATGTCGAACACCGGCCTCCTGGTCGAGAACAAGACCCGGCTGCCGATCGGCTCCACCGTCAACGTGCGGGTGGAAGGCTCCGCCGTGATGGGCGTCGAAGGGCACATCGTGCGGTCGCGCGTCTCCGCCATCCATCGCGACGGCACGCTGTCGTACGAGACGGCGATCGAGTTCGAGCAGCCCCGGCCCATCGACGGCAGCGAGACGGAACCGCCGCCAAAGCCGGCGGCGCGGGGCCGCGCGGCGTCGAGCGAGGACGATGTCTACGTCATCGACACCTCCAATGACTGGTAACCGGCGCCGGCTCACGGTGGAGGCCGGATCCTTCGTCCTCTCCAACCGGCAGGACGAGGAGATTACGACCTCGGTACCGGTCGGCAGCGGCCTCCTCGTGTGCCTCACCAACGACCGCGAGAGCCTGGCCGCGCTGCTGCATTTCGCGCAGCCCGATTCGGCCAAGCAGCCGGGCGAGGCCGCCGAGCGGCCGGCGCGCTTTGCCGACACCGGTCTCGCGCTGCTGTTCGAGGAGACCGAACGGCTTGGCGTCGCGGCCGCGCGCTGCAAGGTGCGGCTGGTCGGCGCGGCCACGGTGCCCGGGCAGAACGGCTCGGACAAGGTGGCCAAGCGGAACCTCCTCGCGGCGCGCGCGGCGCTGTGGCGGCGCGGGATCTTCCTCGACGGCGAGGACGTGGGCGGCACGCGGGCGCGGCGCGCCACGCTGACCGTCGAGAACGGACGGCTGATCGTAGAGCTCGAGGGCGAGGCTTCGCCTCCGAGCGACGAACCGGAGGCTGCGCCTCGCCAGACAGCGCCTAATTGCCCGCCCTCCGGGCGGGCGGCTGGTGGAAACCCCGCGGGCGGAGACGTGATGAAGCAGCAGACGCAGGAGTGAAGATGCAGACCAACAAGTCGGAAACGGCGGGGATGACGCCGCTGAACGTGCTCATCGTGGACGACTCGGCGACCATGCGGGCGCTGCTCTATCGCGTCGTCGGTCTCGCCGACCTGCCGATCGGCGCCATCTACCAGGCCCCCAACGGTGCCGAGGCGCTCAAGGTGCTGGAGAACCACAACATCCAGGCGGTCTTCACCGACGTGAACATGCCGGTGATGAACGGCATGGAGCTGCTGCGCGAGATGGCCGCCCGCGACGAGTGGAAGGACATCCTGCGCATCATCATCTCGACCGACGGGTCGAGGCTGAGGCGCGAGGAAGCCCGCGAGCTCAAGGTGAGCCTGTACGTGGAAAAGCCGTTTCGTCCGGAGGTGGTGCGAGATGTCCTCTGTCAAATCGCCAGCGCTGACGTCCTCTGACCAGGAGGCGCTGCAGAGCGCCGTCATCGAGGTCTGCGAGAACGCCTACTTCGTGTTCGTCGAGGAGTGCGACGCGCCGCAGTTCGCCGCGCTCGTCGAGCAGGTGCGCGCCGAGAAGGGTCGCGGCCCGTCGGGCCGCTGGCTGAACGCGTCGGTGGCGTTCCACGGCGCCAGCACCGGACAGGTGGAGGTGGTGCTGCCCGAGCGGCTCGGCACCTGGCTGGTGGTTTCGCTCCTCGGGCTGCCGGCCGACGCCGCGCTCAAGGGGCACCAGCTCCTCGACGGCGTGGGCGAGTTCGCCAACATGGTGTGCGGCGCCTGGCTGAGCAAGGCCAACGAGACGGCGTCGTTCACCCTCGACATGCCCAAGGTGACGCGACTGCCCGTGGGGTGGGCGCCGGGCTCGACGCCGCAGGGCGACGAGCAGGCCTATCGCACGGTAGTCGTGAACGAGATGCCGCTCGAGGTGCGCGCCCGTTAGGGCGGGGCCTTGTCGGCTTGGAGCGAGAGATGCGCAAGAAAATCCTGCTGGCGGACGATTCCCGGACGGCGCTGATGATCGAGCGCGCCCTGCTGGTCGGGAGCCCTTACGACGTCATCGTCGCCACCGACGGCTACGACGCGGTGCAGCAGGCCGTCGAGTCCCATCCCGACCTGATCATCCTCGACGTCGTGATGCCGCACATGGACGGTTTCGAGGCCTGCCGTCAGCTCCGTCAGCTCGACGCCACGCGCGACACGCCGATCATCATGGTGACCACGCGCGGCGAGCCGCACAACGTCGAGAGCGGCTACGAAGTGGGCTGCAACGACTACGTGACCAAGCCGATCAACGGCCCCGAGCTGCTGTCCAAGGTGCGGAACCTCCTCGGTGAGTAGCCCCATGCCCCTCATCGACGAGCCGTTGCAGGAGGCGCTGCGCGAGAACGCGCGGCTGACCGAGCGCTATCTGGCCGCCGAGCAGCAGGTGAGCGACCTCGCGAACCTCTACGTGGCGGTGAACAGCCTCCACGGCGCCACCGAGACGGCGGCGGTCGTGGCGGCGGTGCGCGAGATCGTGGCGAACCTGGTGGGCTCCGAGGAGTTCGCGCTGTTCGAGACCGAGCCGCGCAGCGGCCACATCCGCCTCGTCGCCGCATCAGGTGTCGCCGCGTTCCGTTTCGAGACGGTCGAGGTCGGCACCGGCATCATCGGCACCGTCGCCGAGACGGGCCGGCCCTACCTGCGCCGTCAGGGCGGCGATGGTCAATCCGGGAGCGACGAGTCGATCACCGCATGCCTGCCCCTGCGGGTTGGCACCTCTGTCAGCGGCGTGCTGGCGATCTTCCATCTGCTGCCGCACAAGGGCGCGCTCGAAGCCCCCGATCTGGATCTGCTCGAGCTGTTGTCGGCCCACGTCGCGCCCGCCCTGCTCTTCTCGCGGTTCTACAACGGGGGACGGAAGTGAGACCCGAGCGCGGCCAACAGACGGCTGCCGGGGTCGTGGACTGGTTTCCGTACGCGACGGCGGGCGGCGTACCCAACGCCTACCTGCACGCGGGCCATCTGTTCGTGTCGGGCACGCCGTGCCGGGTCTCGACCATCCTGGGCTCGTGCGTCTCGGTGGCGCTCTTCGATCCCGTGGCGCAGGTCGGCGGGCTCAACCACTTCCTGCTGCCGCAAGGCCCCGAGAATACGGCCCCGTCGCCCCGCTTTGGCAACATCGCGGTGCCGTGGCTCATCGCGGCGCTCGTCGCCGCGGGCGCGCAGCGCCGGTCGCTGCAGGCCAAGGTCTTCGGCGGCGCCTGCGTGCTGCGCGCCTTCCGCAGCACCGCCGGCAACCTCGGACAGAAGAACGTGCAGGTGGCCAAGGCGCTCCTGCTCGGGGAAGGCATCCCGATCGTCGCCGAGGACGTGGACGGCGAGCGCGGACGCAAGCTGATTTTCCAGACGCACGACGGCGCGGCCTGGGTCAGAAGCCTCTAGCGGAGCCTCTGATGGATCCCATGGACTTCGACCGCGACGAGCTGCTGGCCATCTTCAGCGCCGAAACCGAAGAGAACCTGCACCAGATGGAGGAGGCGTTCGTCCGCCTCGAATCGACGCCCGACGACGTCGAGACGCTGCAGGCGATCTTCCGCGCCGCGCACACCATCAAGGGCAACGCCGCCGGACTCGGCTTTCCGGCGCTGGCCAAGTTCGCGCACGCGCTCGAGGACGTGCTCGACCGCATCCGCTCGGGCACGCTGGCGCTGTCCACGTCGCTCGCCTCGGTGCTGCTCGAGGCGGTGGACGGCCTGCGCGAGATCTCCATTGCCGCCATTGCCGGGCACGACGGGCTGCGGCGCGATCACCTCGATCTCATCGAGCGCCTCGAGGCCACCGCCGAGAGCGCCGACGATCCGCCGCCGGCGCTCGCCCCGGCCACGGTGGACGAATCCGACGAGCGGCGCGCGAGCATCGGCCGCCGCTGGGCGGACCTCGAGGGCGCGTTCAGCCGTTCGCAGACGCTGCGGGTAGACATCGAGAAGCTCGATCGGATGCTGAACCTCACCGGCGAGATCGCGGTGGCGCGGGAGCGTCTCGGCGATCTGCTCGACCGCTGCGTCCGCAACCCGCAGATCGAGGCGGTGGTCGAGGCGCATCGCGCCGCCGACCGCCTGTTCCTGGATCTGCAGGAAGAGGTGATGAAGATCCGGATGGTGCCGCTCGGCCCCACGTTCCGGCAGTTCTTCCGCACGGTGCGCGACGTGGCCACGGCGGGCCGCAAGCAGGCCACGCTGGAGCTCTCGGGCGAGGACGTGGACGTGGACACCAACGTCATCGAGCACCTGCGCGATCCGCTCACCCACCTGGTGCGCAATGCGGTCGACCACGGCATCGAGTCGCCCGACGTGCGACGCGCGTCCGGCAAGGACCCCGCGGGGCGGGTGCTCCTGCAGGCGCGCCACGAGGGCGGCTCCATCGTGATTCAGGTGCAGGACGACGGCGCCGGACTCGACCGGTCGCGCATCATCGCGCGGGCGCGGGCGCACGGCGATCCCCGCGATCTGGAGTCGATGCCCGACGGCGAGCTGTTCCGGCTGATTCTCGAGCCCGGCTTCTCCACCGCCGAGCGCGTCACCGAGTACTCGGGCCGCGGCGTCGGCATGGACGTGGTGCGGCGGAACGTCGAGCGGCTGCGCGGGTCGATTGGCGTGGACGGGAAACCCGGCGCCGGCACGACGATCACGCTGCGGCTGCCCCTCACCCTGGCGATCATCCGCGGCTTCTCGGTGGGCGTCGGCGAGGACACCTACGTGGTGCCGCTCGATGCCGTCGTCGAGTGTCTCGAATTTCCACGCACCGCCGGCCGTGCCGGCCGGGGCGTGTTGAGCCTGCGCGGACGGCCGCTGCCGTACCTGCGGCTCCGCAATCACTTCCGCTGCGCCGGCGAGGCGCCCGACCGCGAGAACGTGCTGGTGCTCCGCTACTACGACCAGCAGGTGTGCCTGGTCGTGGACCGCCTGCTGGGCGAGAGCCAGACCGTCATCAAGCCGCTCGGCCGGGTGCTGGGCGACGTACCGGGCCTGTCGGGCTCGGCCATCCTGGGCTCGGGCCGGGTGGCGCTGATTCTGGAAGTGGACACACTGCTTCGCGAGGCGCTGAAGGACGGTCTTGCGGCGTGACCTGGGAAACCCGCCCGCCCGAAGGGCGGGCAATTGAACACTGTTAGCGAGGCACAGCCTTGGGGGTTTATGACGCAAGGCGGCGCCTCGCAGACGCGGCGAAGTTCGCCGCGATTCAGGCGGGCCTGCGGGCCCGCCTCAAGGGGAGGCAGAAGGCCATGAAGGGCACGTCGTTCCGCCATTGGACCATCGGCAAGAAGATCACCGGCGGCTTCCTGTTGATGTCCGCGCTCGTCGCGACAGTCGGCAGCATCGCGACGGTGAACATCAACCGCGTGCGCGAAGAGGCCAACGCCATCACCCAGGCAGCCCGCGAAGGCGGCCGCCTGCAGCAGATCCAGATGCAGGCGCTCGAGATGATCAGCGAGCAGCAGGCGTCGATCCTGTCGAACGACCTGTCGCACCTCGACCTGCACTCGAGCCTCGTCCAGCAGGTGGGCGCCGCACTCGACGACGAGATTCGCCGCGCCAACGCCAACGAGAACGTCACCCGGCGGTCGGCCCTCGAGCGCATCAAGTCGAACCTGGGTCAGTACGACTCGCGTTTCAAGACCGTCGCCACGCAGATGCAGGAGAAGAAGGGTGAGATCGCGCAGTCGGCGCTCGACGATGCGTCCGTGAAGGCCGGCGAAATCGTCGGCGACCTCGGCCAGCTGATTGAGCAGAACGACCGTCAGCTCGATCTGAAATCGCAGACCCCCGTCCTGATGATCCTGGCCGTCATCTCGGTGGCGATGGCCATCGGCCTCGGGCTGTGGCTGAGCCACAACATCGCCCGGCCGCTCATCGCGCTCGCCCGCACCGCCGAACGCATCGCGGCTGGCGACCTCTCGACGCGTGTCGACCTGGGACGCAGCGACGAGGTGGGCCAGGTGGCGGACGCGCTCGGCACCATGCTCGCCAAGCTGCTGGAGGTCGTGTCGGAGGTGCGCACCGGCGCCGCCAGCCTCGCCTCGGCCTCCGGTCAGGTGTCGGCCACCACGCAGAGCCTGTCGCGCGGCACGAGCGAGCAGGCCGCCAGCGTCCAGGAGACGACGTCGAACATCGAGCAGATGAACGCCTCGATCTCGCAGAACGCCGACAACAGCCGCCAGATGGAGCAGATGGCATCCAAGGGCGTGAAGGACGGCGAAGAGAGCGGCCTGGCCGTGCGCGACACCGTGGCGGCCATGAAGTCGATTGCCGAGAAGGTGTCGATCATCGAAGAGATCGCCTACCAGACCAACCTGCTGGCCCTGAACGCCGCCATCGAGGCGGCGCGCGCCGGCGATCACGGGCGCGGGTTCGCGGTGGTGGCCACCGAGGTCCGCAAGCTGGCCGAGCGCAGCCAGACGGCGGCCCGCGAGATCAGCGGCCTGGCGACCTCCAGCGTGAGCACCGCGGAGCGTTCGGGACGGCTGCTCGCCGAGCTCGTGCCGGCCATCCGCAAGACCGCGGAGCTGGTGCAGGAAGTGGCGGCGGCCTCGCGCGAGCAGGCCACCGGCATCAGCCAGGTGAACAAGGCGATCGGGCACATGGACCAGGTGACGCAGCGCAACGCCGCGGCCGGCGAAGAGCTGGCCTCCACCGCCGAGGAAGTGGCGGCGCAGGCGCAGAGCCTGCAGCGCCTGATCTCGTTCTTCAACATCACGCGCGGCGACCACAACGGCAATCACACCGGCAGCGAGGCCACCGGCAAGACCGGCAGCGGCGCCGAGTTCCCGCCGGCCGCGCTGCAGGCACTCCTGTCACGCCAGGCGGCGACGGCCACGGCCTCGCTGGGCGACGACGGCGAATTCCAGCGCTTCTGAGGCCGGCCATGAAGAGCGACGACAAGGCGGCCAGCCGCCGCCAGTACCTCACGTTCCTCCTCTCGAGCGAGGAGTACGCCGTGGACGTGCTGAGCGTGAAGGAGATCATCGAGTACGGCGACGTGACCATGGTGCCGGGCACTCCGGCCCACGTGCGCGGCGTGATCAACCTGCGCGGCAGCGTCGTGCCGGTGGTGGATCTGGCGGTGAAGCTGGGACGCGAGGAGAGCCCGCTCAGCCGCCGTTCGTGCATCGTGATCGTGGAAACCGGCCTGGAGGGCGAGCGCGTGGTGACCGGCGTCGTGGCCGACGCCGTCAATCAGGTGATCGAGTTCTCGCCCGATGACATCGAGCCGCCGCCGGCCTTCGGCACCGGCGTACGCCTGCACTACCTCGACGGCATCGCCAAGACGGGCAGCTCGTTCGTGCTGGTCCTCAACATGGACAGCGTGTTGTCGGATGCAGCGCACACGGCCACGCCGCTGCCGCGGGTCGCGGACCTGGCCGCTCCGGCGCCGGCGGAGACGCCGGCGTGATCACGTCGGAGGCGCCGTCGGCAGCGTCGCTGTCGGCGGCCGTCGACGACGCGGTGTTCGCGAAGTTCCGCGATCTGATCTACCGCGAGGCGGGCATCGCCCTCACCGACATGAAGAAGGCGCTCCTCGTCGGGCGCCTGGCGGGCCGGCTGCGCGAGCTCGGCCTGCCGTCGCTCGAGAGCTACTACGCCATCGTGAGCGACCCGACCCGCGCGGACGAACGCAAGCTGATGCTCGACCGCATCTGCACGAACGAGACGCAGTTCTTCCGCGACGGCCGGCAGTTCCAGTTCCTCGACGAACGCGTGTTCCCGGTGCTCGAGGCGCGGGCCGACGCCGGGCAGCCGAGGCGCGTGCGCGCCTGGAGCGCCGCCTGTTCCACCGGCGAAGAGCCCTACTCGCTGGCGATGTCGCTGCTCGCCCGCTTCCCGCCTGAATCGGGCTGGCAGGTGGAAGTGGCCGCCACCGATCTCTCCACCAAGGTGCTGCGCGCGGCGCAGGCCGCGTTGTGGCCGCTGGAGAAAGCCGACGACATCCCGGTGCGCCACCGCAAGGCGTTCATGCTGCGCGGCACTGGCAGCCAGGCGGGCAAGATGAAGGCCGGGCCCGAGATCCGCGGCGTCGTGTCGTTCGATCGGCTCAATTTGAACGACGACATCTACCCGATCAAGGGTCCGTTCGACTTCATCTTCTGCCGCAACGTCCTGATCTATTTCGACCTGCCGTCGAAGACCCGCGTCGTGACGCGGCTGCTCGACCACCTCGCCCCGGGCGGCTACCTGTTCCTCGGCTTCGCCGAAACGGCCACCGGCATCAACGACCAGCTGGTCAGCGTCGGGCCCAACGTGTACGCCCGCGTCGAACGCAGAATGACCGAGGAGACCGGGGCATGAGCGCGACGATGCCGACCGCGCGGACCGGCGAGCACATCCACGTGCTGGTGGTGGACGACTCGGCGGTGATGCGCCAGGTCATGATCAGCGTGCTCTCGCGCGAGCCCGGCATCAGCGTGGACGTGGCGGCGCACCCGCTCATCGCGCGCACGAAGATGGAGCGGCACCGGCCCGACGTGATCGTGCTCGATCTCGAGATGCCGCACGTGGACGGGCTGACGTTCCTGCAGCGCATCATGGCCACCGATCCGATTCCGGTGCTGGTGTGCTCGGCGCTCGCCAGGGGCGGAGCCGACACCGTGTTGCGGGCGCTCGAATACGGCGCCGTGGACGTGGTGCAGAAGCCGGC
>Ga0079218_10000487_pt1 | contig 11917 bp, 9 predicted proteins | sample NCCompost_FD_77181 | JGI IMG/M metagenome (GOLD analysis project Ga0079218, IMG submission 77181) | Agricultural soil microbial communities from Utah to study Nitrogen management - NC Compost | ecosystem: Environmental > Terrestrial > Soil > Agricultural land | place: USA: Utah | collected... | reverse complement strand
TGATCAGCCGCGCCTTGGCGCGTTCGTTGTCGAACCGCTGCAGCAGCACCAACTGGGACGCCTTCGCACTGCGCTTGAAGCCGCCGGCGATCGCCACCGCTTCGAGGACGCCGACGCGGCCTCGCAGCTCGAACTGACCCGGCTTTTCCACCTCGCCGCCCACGGTGAACATCGGTTTGACGAAATCCTTCAGGACGAACGACATCTCCGGATCGCGCAAACGCTGCCGCGCGACCCTGAGCAGAATGTCCCGCGCCTGACTGATGGTGTATCCGGCGACCAGGACGTCGCCGATGATCGGAGCGCTGATGAACCCGTCCGGCTGGATGCGCCCGCTGAAGTTGAACTCGGGCGTGTAGCGATAGGTGAGCGCGACTTCGTCGCTCACCTGGAGCAGATAGCGTTCGCGCTGGTCCACCACCAGCGATCCGCCACCGCCGGCAGGGGCGGCCGTGGCGGATGACGGATCACCCGCGGCTGGCTGCTCCTGTGGCGATGCGGGGGGGGACGCCGGTGACGGTCCTTGCTGTCCTCGCGCGGGAGCCGCGAGCGATAGCAGCAGCCCCAGCAGCAGGGTGACTCGCTTCGAGATCATGGCTCGCTCCTCGTCCAGGCTTCGCCGTCCACGGCCGGGGTGGCCACGCGGGCAAATGCGGGCCGCATGCGCCGGTTCTCGAGCAGGTCTTCACCCAGCCAGTCCATGAGCACGGCTGCGACCAGGCCGAGGAACAGGCCGGCAATCCCACCGACGATCAGCACGAGCATCAGTGGCGGCCGCGTCGAGACCAGCGCCGGCACTGGCGCCTCGGCCAGCACGACGTTGGAGATTTTCTGCTGGTCGAGCGCATCGGCCAGCCGTGCTTCCTCGGCCTTTCGCGCATAGGTCATGTACTGGTCGCGCGCATCGCTCACCCGGCGTGCGAGGGTTTCATAGCCCGGTGTGGCCTCAGCGAGCGAGACGGCGCGCAAACGGTATGCGCCCATCTGCGTCCGCAGCCGCTCGGCCCGGCTGCGCAGACCAGCGAGCTGCAGCGCGGCGTCCGCACGCTGCATTTGCAGTTTCTGCCATGTCGGGTTGATGTCGGTTGCTTCCTCGGTCGCGACGATGACAGTGGCGTTCGTGAGCGCGGCCTGCGTGTTGGCGATCTGCTCGTCCACTTCCTTGACCAGGCGGTCGTCGGCGTTGAACTTGGTCAGGAGCTCCGTGCGCTTGTTCTGCAGCTCGGCAATCATCGTGTGCGCGCTCTGGACCGAACCCTGGTTCGGCAGCCGTCGCTTCGTTGTCGTCACCCGCGGATCGGTGCCCCTCAGCGCCCGGGCCGCGGCCAGCTCGCGTGTCGCCTGTTCGCGAATTTCCGCCTCGACCGCCACGAGATCACGTTCGATCGTGGTGCCCGATTCGAGCGCCTCCTTGCGTTGATCGGCTGGCGCGATCAGGTTCTGATCGCCGGCAAGCGCCGCCAAGTCCTTCTCGGCTTTCTCGAGCTCGACTTTCAAGTGGTCGGTCTGCTGTTGGAAGAATGCGTAGGTCCCCGGAGTGCTGTGCATCGCGAGGTGGATCGACAGATATTCGTCGCTCAACCGACGCAGTACCGCCGCCGCCTGTTCTGGATCCCGCGCGCGATAGACTACGCGGATGAGATTGGTCTTCCGAATCACCCCGACATTGAGATTGCGCGCGAGGCGGCCAATCGCCGCCTCCCGGGCCACCCGGGGGTTCGCGTCCGGTTCGGCGGACTCGAGCTGCGCCTTCTGAACTACCCGGTCGAGGATGTCGCGGCTGCGGATCAACTCGATCTCCGAGTTGATGACTTCTTCAGGGATGCTTTCTCGATAGGCGCCCTGGTTTTTGTCGTTGGGGTCGACGACGAGATCAAGCCGAGCGTTGCGAACCAGGAACTTGGCGACCGATTCGTACTTCCAGGGCCAGGCAGCCGCGCAAATGACCACCGAGACGACGACGAGCGCGAACGTCGCCGCGCCAACGAGCCATCGGCGCTGCAGCATTGCCACCCAGAGGCCCAGATCGTTGATGAGGGAATCGCGCTGCCAGGCTGCTTGAGGAGGCGTCATCATGTGGCTCCGGCGCCGGACAGCACCGCCGGCACGGTCTTGAGCAGGATCCGCATGTCGAGTGCGAGCGACCAGTTGTCGATGTAGTCGAGGTCGAGCCTGACCCACTCGTCGAAGCTGGTATGGCTGCGGCCGTTCACCTGCCAGAGGCAGGTCAGGCCAGGAAGCACGCTGAAGCGGCGCATCAACCACGCGGCCTCGAACCGGCGCACGTCGCGCACCGCGAGCGGGCGCGGGCCCACGAGCGACATATCGCCTTTCAGCACGTTGAAGAGCTGCGGCAGCTCGTCGAGCGAGGTGCGGCGCAGGAAGCGGCCGACCGGGGTGATGCGTGGGTCCGCCTTGATCTTGAAAACGGGACCCTGCGCCTCGTTGCGATCCTCCAGCTCCACCTGCAGCGACTCCGCGTCCTGCACCATGGTGCGGAACTTGAACATCCGGAAGCGCCGCCGGTTGTACCCGTAGCGCTCCTGCGTGAAGATCGCAGGCCCTTTGCTGGTGACTCTGACAGCGATCATGCAGGCGAGGAGCACCGGCGACAGGACCAGCAGTCCGCCGGCCGCACCAACAATGTCGAGTGCGCGCTTGATCAGCATGCGATGGTCATCGGTGACGTGCCGGACCCGCATGGACGGCACGTCGTCATCGGCGTCGAGCGCGCGCCTGGCACGCGAGGTCGTGAAGATGTCGGGGAAATATTTGGCCTCGACGCCGACGCGCTCGCAAACGGCCAGCGCGTGTTCGATGGCGGCGTACTGCGACTTGACCGGCAGCGCGATGAGCAGTTGATCGACCGCGGCGCGCGACAGCAGATCCTCGAGATCGCTCAGCGAACCGAGCAGCCTGGGTCTGATTTCAGGCTCCATTTCAGCGTAGCCGTGCTCGTCCACGAAGCCGGCGACGTGCCAGTCCTGGAACTCGCGGGCTTCGATCGAACGCCAGAGCTCGAGGGCGCGACGGCCGCTGCCGACGATCACGGCCACGCGGAGGGTTCTTGCCTTGCGCTCGGCGTAGCTAGCGGCGGTCGCGAGTGCATTGCGGCCGGCGAGCTCGACGACGACGGAAACCAGCCAGAACAGCAGAACGACGCGAATGTTGAATGCGCCTGTCGGGCTTGCGGTAATGAATAGCGACACGAACACCGATGCAAGTGAACAGGCGAGCACGATCCGGGTTGCGGCCGATTGGAAGGACCGTACGCGCGTGGCCTGATACAGGCCAAAGGCGGCAAAGGAGGTGTGCCAGATGAACAGCAGCAGCATCGCCACTATGAAGTTCTTGACCGTGAGCCGCAGCGTCAGGAATTCCTGGACCCCAGCCGGCATCCTGCCGACGTTGAGGGTGACGAACGTGACCAACATGACGGTGAGGGCGCACAGCGCATCGAACGCGCGCGTCATCGTAATGGCCGTTGTGCGGACGGCATGGATCGGTCGGAACGACTCCCGAGCCGTCGAATAGAGAGAGGTATCCTGAGCTATGGCCGATGCCATCGACGATGCGAACGCAATCGTCGCGCCGCGACGCGGCGCGTGTCGGGGCCACGGGAAAGCAGCCTTCAACCGCGAGACACACAAAGAATGGCCGCGATCGATCTCGCGATCGGCTATCCCATCCGCTTCCAGCCGTCGATCGTCTTCCAGCCTCACCGCCCACCGTGACACCTCACCGCAGGTGTCTATCAGGGCGCATCGCGGTCACTGGCGATGAGCCTTTCGGGCGTGCGGCTGCGCGTGTGGAAGAGGTTGTCGCCGAGTATTGCCGGAGCTCGGATGGCTAGCGAGCGGTCACGCCGACGATCATCCAGTGATCGCCGTTGCGGCGGAAGTCCATGTTCCAGGTCATGCGGCGTTGCTGCGCGGTGCTGTCGCCGAACTTCGGAACGTAGCTCAGGACGCCGTCGCAGCGCGCGACCGCGCGATCCCCGGCGGGCACCCGCACATCGCAGCGTTCGAACGACACGTTCTGGTGGCTGAGGCTCGAGAACGCGCGCCGCAGCGCGCGCTCGTCCACGCCTTCCCAGATCGCCGAGGCGGACGCGGCGTCGAGGTTGTTGTAGGACTTCCGGTAGGCGGCCAGCACGTCCTTCACGGCCGATCGATCCGCGGCGAGCGGATCGACGGCTGCCGCCGCCGCTGGAGGCTCTATCACGAGACGCGACTCGCCCGCGACGGCGCCGGCAGGCGGCGCGGGAGCGGCCGCGACCGCGGCGCTCGGCACATGGCGCTCCGCCTCAGAACGGCTGCCGCCAACGGCCAGTGACGGCGTGCGGCTCGGCGACGTCCTCGCCGCCGGGGGACGTCGTGCGTTCGGGCCCCGCCGCATGGGCGGCCGGTCAAGCTTCCGCGCCTGCGCGCGCGCCGGGAGCGCGGCCGGCGGCGCGGGCGCGGCTGTGACCGGAGTCGTGAGCGGCGTCGGAGCGGGGGCGGGGGCCGGCGCCGGGGCGGGTCTGGGTGGCGTCACCGATGGAGCCGCGATCGGCGCAGCGGGAATCGGCTTTGGAAGGATCGTGACCGGCACTGCCGGAGGCGTCGAGGGATCGGCGCGCGCAACCTCGCCCGAGGCCAGCGCACGGCGCCGATCCGACGCCACCGCGCGGTCCCAGATTGCAATCACCACACCGGCGTAGGAGAGCACGGCCAGAAACGCCACGAGGCCTCGGAGCGCGCGAATCTCCGCCGGCGAGAGCGCATCGCACCAGGCCGGCTGACGAAAGAGCCTGCTCATGCGTGCGTGGGCGAAGACCGCCCCGCGCCGCAGTGCCGACGAGAAACCGATGACGACCGCGGCGACGGCCGGTCGCGCCGCAACACCCGCCGTGGGCGTCGATTCGGAGGCGCTCGCGGCACGAGCGCTCGAGACTCCCGCCCCCCAGGCCGCCAGGGCGACGATCTCCGACGCGATGATCGTTGGCTCGAGGCTTTCGCGCGGGGCCTCCACGGTTCGCTCCGAGGTGACCGCGGCCGCCACCGCTGGGGCGGGCGGCGCCCCGGGCTCCTCGCCCTCATCGGCGAACTCGTCCAGCCCGGCCTGCTCCACCATCTCCACGACTTGCGGCCGCAGCTGTTCGTCGCCCCTAGGGTCCACGGGCATCCTCACGATGCGAAGCCATTAGTGGCAGCCGATCGAGGCGCACCACCTGCAGCCGGGCATTTTCAACGCGCCGTGGGAGCAACAAGCGATCCACCTCGACGCGAATGCGGGGCGTGGTCCCGCCGGACAACCGCGTGTCCCGCACGCGCGATGCACCGGCATGGTATCGACCTTGCTCCGTTGCGGGGTACGTCAGCCACCCGAGCCGCTGGAGCGGACCGCTGAAGAGCCGACGTGATCTCGTTCGTCAGGAGCAGTTCGAATGATGCTGCTGGAGGATCAGGCTGTCGCTCAGGCCCGCCGATCTGGTCTGGGTCTGCCGCCTCGATCGCCCGCGCGCAGGATTCTCGCGCCATTGCTCGCGTTGCCCCTGGCCGTCGCAGCCGTCGCATGCGAGTCGACATCGAGTACGTCCATCGGCCCTTCTCCCGTGAAGTGCCAGGTCTCGCTGGCGCCGCCCCCCAGCTCGATCGACGCCGGCGGCGGCAAGGTCGCCGTGACGGTGTCGACGCAGCCGGAATGCAGTTGGACTGCCTCGTCCGGCGCCGGCTGGATCACTGGTCTCGCGCCCTCGTCTGGTCAGGGCAGTGGGCAGATCGAATTTCAGGCGGCCGCCAACCCCGCTGGAGCGGTGCGGCAAGGCGACGTCGCGGTCAACGACCAGCATGTCTCCATTCAACAGAACGCGGCGCCCTGTCGATTTCAGGTCACGCCTGCCACGCAGACCGTTGAAGCGACCGGAGGAATTGTCACATTCGCGGTCAACACGCTTGTGGGTTGCAACTGGCAGGCGAGCGTCGCGGCCGGTTGGGTTGCGGTTACCAATACGAGCGGCACAGGAAGCGGCAACGTCAGCCTTCGTGTCGACGCCAATGGCGGCCCGGCGCGAAGCACGTCGCTGCTCGTAGCCGGCCAGAGGGCTACGCTGACGCAGTCCTCGAGCGTGCCCCCTCTTTCCCGCTGCACGTACTCGATCAATCCGACGAAGCAGTCGATCGACAGCGATGGAGGTGCAGGGACGCCGGTGGCGGTCTCGGCGCCGACAGGCTGCGGTTGGACAGCCACGAGCAACGACTCGTGGATCACAGTGACCTCAGGATCCGCGGGCAGCGGCAACGGCACCGTTCGGTTCAACGTGGCTTCCAACAGCGGCAAGAAGCGGACCGGAACGCTGACCGTCGCCAGCCGCACCTTCACGGTCGATCAGGACAAGGACTAGCGATGACGCCGATGACGTTCCGAACGCCGGCGTTTCTGATCTGCGTTGCTGCCACCTTGTCGGCGGCGCCCGCCGCGGCTCAGCAGACGGTCAGCGAAGTACTGTCCTTCCTCCTGACCAATCGGTCGGTCCCGACCGGCGATTTCGTTCAAGACGCAAGAGCAGCGGCAGCCACTCGCGACACGATCTCGACGTTCCTGCTTCTCGAGCTCTCCGAACTGCCGGTGAGCTCCTCCGCCAGCGCGTTCACCTATCGTCTGGATCGCAATCTGGGGACGGTCGTGCGGTCGAGCGACAGTTTCGGGCCATTCCTGGTCGAGCGGTCGGTGACATCGGGGCCGCGTCACGGCTCGCTCGCGTTGAGCTACCAGACTGCATCGTTCGACTCAATCGACGGCCGCAGTTTGAAGGACGGAACTCTTGTTGCGACGGCCAGCCGGCTCCGCGGAAATGCTCAGCCGTTCGACGTTGAATCGCTCACTCTCGACATGCGTAGCACCACGGTGACGCTCCTGGGAACCTTCGGTGTGACAGACCGATTGGACATCAGTGCGGCCCTGCCATTCGTCGCCATTTCCATGAACGGCCGCCGCATCGACACGTACCGAGGAACGCAGCTCGTTCAAGCGACCGCGTCTGCTTCGGCATCCGGACCCGGCGATTTCTTGATTCGCGGCAAATACAACCTGGCGCGCAGCGTAGGAAGCGGACTGGCGATCGGAGCCGAGGCCCGGTTGCCAACGGGCAACGAGCAGAATCTGCTGGGAAGCGGCGAGGCTTCGATCATGCCTCGCGTCATCGCCTCGCTCGAGCACGAAAGCATCGGCATCCATGGCGACGTCGGATACTCGATGGGCGGCCTGTCGGACGAGCTCGTCTACAGAGGGGCGATGACCGTCCGCGGCACCTCGCGGTTGACACTGGTTGGAGAGGTCGCAGGTCGTCGCCTCTCGTCGGCGGGACGCCTCACCGAAACCACCGAACTGCATCGGGGTCTCGCCGGCGTCGACACGATTCGCCTCACCAGCGTCCCGGGCGCCACGAAACGAGTGGTTGGCGTCATCGGTTTCAAATGGAATGTCGCCGAGACGTTGCTGCTGACTGCCAGCATCGCCCGCCCCCTTACGAATTCCGGGCTGAATGCCGGCTGGATTCCGACGTTCGCACTCGATTACTCGTTCGAGCCCTGATCTGAAAGAGAAGGACGTTGACGAGCGTCGACATCAGCTCGTCGAGATGCTCTCGATCTTCCATCGCGCAGCGACACGCCGCAGGGCGATCGTCCAGGACGCGCGCCGGCGCCGCAGTGTCGGATCGCCGGAGTTCGACACGTCGCTGATCGACCCGTCGCACGAGGCCAGCGCGCGATCGGCGGCGGTGACCCGCGTCTGGCACCGATCGAACGACAGGCGCTGGTATCGCAGCGCCGAAAACCTGCGCGCCAGCGTGTCGACGTCTGCACCCGGCCAGATCGCGGCGACCGATGCGGCATCGCGTGTGTTGAACGCCCGGCGATAGGCGTCGAGCGCCTCGCCGACCCCTGAGTGTGAAACCGCCGTGCTCGAAGCCGACGCCGCGGGCTCGGCGGGCCGAGGCGCCGGTGGCCGCAGCCGTGGCGCCTCAGTCACGCTGGCGTGATCGTCATCGCCATCGCGCACGTGCGCATCCGCTTGCACCGGCTCCGGCGGTGGAACCGGCACTCGAAGCGGTTCGGGCATTGCCGGCGCCGGTTGCGCCTGTGCAGGCCGCGCCGCCGCATCGGGCACACTCCGCACGAGCCATGCGGGCATCTCGGACCACACCACGATCGACACGGCAACGGCCCCGACGGCGATCAGCAGCGAACCCACGAGAGCCACCCAGCCGCTCGTTTCACCGGACAGGTGGGACTGCTTCTCCTTCCACTCACCTGAGAACGCCGGCGGTAACGTCCCATCCCGCGTGACGTCAACCGTAAGGGGATCGATGCGGTCCTCTGTGGAGGTGAATTCTCCAAGTCCTGGCCCGGCCGCTTGCGTGTTCGGTTTCAACTGACTCTGCCCCACACAGAAAGCAGCAACAAGCGGACCGCCAGCGACGGCACGGAGAGACAGCCGTGCGCGGTAGCCGAGCTTGCCAATCGTGCAGGAACCTCCGCGGACGTCATGAAAGCCTGCAAATCGGCGGTGTCACTGTGGATGCTCATGTCTCGTCCGGCGCCGGCTCCAGATCCCTGCGGTACATGATGCAATCGATCTCCAAGAGGCGCGGGAAAAACCCGACATTATTCGGCACCATCGCGCTGAGCTCGAAGCCCCGGGCACGATAGAACTCCAGGGCCTCCTCGAAGCTCGGACTGTCATCGTAGAGGCGTTTGACTGCGAGTTCGCTCTGCAGACCCACGAACTGGCTCAACTGATCACCAGCGCCTTTGACAACCGACACGTCGTGTCCCTGGGTGTCCATCTTGAGGAAGGGCCGCTTGAATCCCAGCTTGTCCTGGTACCTTCGCAGCTGGATGGCAATAGTCGAGGTGCGAACCTCGATTCGCCGGCTCAATTGCGTTTGATTCTTGAAGAGACCTGTGGCCGTGGTAGAGACGTCGTGCAGCGAGCTCATTTGATCGGAGGCCAGGACATTGAAACCTGCCTGCCCATCGTGTTCATCTAGCGCCAGCTCTTCCACGAACCACGATCGCCCGGTCGCGGCCTCGGCGCGCAACCGCTGCGCAAGCTCGGGAATCGGCTCGAACGAGATGATGTCGCCCTTGTAACCGACATCGCCCCGCAGCATGTGCGCATACTGGCCCGCGTTCGCTCCCACGTCGAATACGCAATCCACTTTGAAATGTGCGAAGAACTCGTGCAGGTGCTCTCGCTCGAAGACCGGCGCGACGGTGCCGCGGTAAACCAGCTGAACGCCGAATGCTTTCTGGAACATCAAGCGAGCCGTGTGTTTCACGCCCATTAGATACGCACCTCCCTGATCACGGACCAACTTCGCTGCTGAAAGCAAGACACATTCACGTCGGGTCGCAAGACTGTCGAAGCTCTTCCCATCCGCGTGGAAGGCTGCAGGGAGATAGCGCGAGCGCTGCGCAGGCGTAAGGTACACTGCGGCCTTATCCCTGCGTGACGACACTTCGAGGCAAGACGATCGGTTTCGTGTGCTGCAGGTATCCGCTGGGCGTCTCCAAGATGCCCATCAACAGCATCGCCCTCCTGGCACGGGACAACGATGTCGAGGTGCTGATCAGCGCGGCGGACCGCAACGCGATGCCGGTCGACGACTGGATGGAGCCGCTGCTCGTCGCATATCCAGGCTTTGGCCGCTGGCTTCCGGTGCGCGGTCTTTCTTCTGTGCTGGTGCGGCTGGGGCGTCACGTACGTCTGCCCGAAATGATGGCGGTGTGGGCGCTGGCCAATCTCGAAGTGCTGCTGCTCGCCCGCTGGCTGTCGCGGCGCGCCCGAACGCGCAAGTACGACATCCTCGTCCCGATCGAGTGCTTGAGTTTGATTGCCGCCGACCGCGCGGCGGTGCCGGGCGCGGACCTGATCTACTACAGCCTCGAACTGCTCGGCCCTGACGACATTACTGACAACGTCAATAAGCACGTGCTGAAGCGGCTCGAACTCAAGGCGCTGGCCCGGGTCGCCCAGGTGGTGACCACCACTCCCGGCCGGCGCCTGCTGTTTGCCGAGAGGAATGGTTTTCCGGCCGAGCGGGTCTCGGCGCTTCCGGTCGTCCCGTTGCGCCAGCACTCGCCTCCGCGCACGCGATTCTTTCGCGACAAGTTCGGCATCGGCGACGACCGCGTGCTGGTCATCTACTCCGGCAACTTTGAATCGTGGGCTCAGTGTCTCGAGATCATCACGAGCATGGACCGGTGGCCGCCCAATGCCGTCCTGGTGATGCATACCTACAATCGCAATGCGCTGAGGGGGTCTTACTTCAAGCAGATGCGGCAGGCCGCCGCGGGCAGGCCCGTGTATTTCTCGACCGAGTACATGCGGCCTGCCGATCTCCAACAGGCGCTCGCATCGGCGGACATCGGCCTGCTCTTCTACACGAGGGCCACAGCCTACTTCTCCGACATCCTGTTCTCATCGAACAAGATGGCCGAATACATGGCAGTCGGACTGCCGATCGTCTGCTCGCCGATCCCGGCGCTGAAGGCATTCGTCGAAGACGAGCACATCGGCCTGGCCGCGGAGTTTGCCGAACTCGGCGGCGCCATCGCGCGCATTGCCGCGGACCTGCCGGCGCACCGCGAGGCAGTGACACGCTGCCGCACCCGGCATTTCGAATTCGAGCGCTACTTCACCGATGCGCTCGGCACGTACATCAGCGCAAAGTAGGCCGGCGCTGCGGATCGAGGTGACGGCGCCCGGTCCCGAGCGCGCCATCGTCTTCCAGTCGCCGTGCCTCCTGCCGTGGCTCAACGTGCTCGACAACGAGCGCACTCGACGACGTCTTGGCCAAGCGCCTCGCCTGAGTGGTACGTAGGGGCGGGTCTTTAGACCCGCCCGACCAGGGCGGCTGACGCTCGCTGGACTGCGCCGGGTTCTGAACGAGTCACTTGAGATCACGAAGCCATTCGCCCTGACGTGACGTCACTTCGAAGGCGCTAACAGTCCGTCTCAAGCATTCGGCCGATCCTCACACCGCACAGTCCGCCGAGTGGCGGAAGAATGTTCCCCGACAAGACGACTCAGTACGCCGGCTTTCCGTCAGTCGTCGGTTTGCACCGCAAGCACCGCAGACGCTTCAAGGTATGCCGCTTGCAGTCGCGCGCAGCCGACACAAGTCGTGTGCACTACGGATGACACGTTCAATGAATCGGAGGCTCCAGTGTCGACAATTCTCAAATGGCGCGCCGAAGCGTTTCGACGGTTTGTCAGAGCCGTGGCGCTGGCGGCGGCGGTGGCGGGGATTCCAGCTTCGTCGCTGGCGGCTGAGTTCACCCTTGATACCGATCCGTTCGCTGGTTCGACGGCACTGACCACACCGGGCCGGCAGGTCGTAGGTGGAGAACCGTTCATCTCGTTCGATACGGCGACCGACCTCTTCCTGATCGATCTGGCAGCGTTCGGCCCTTACGGCTTTGGTCCGACGCTGAGTCTGGCCAACGACGAGATCGGCGGCATCCCGACGAGCGGTGCGAACATCATCGTGCTTCGGACGTTCGACAACGATGCCGATCTGGACACGCCATTCAATGCCGGCACCGCCGCAAACCTGATCGCCGACCGAGTGATCGGGCCTGGCGCCGGCTTCTTCATCTACTTCAACCAGGGGCTCGATCTTCCGCGCCTGGTCTTCTCGACGGACCTCGATGACAACACCGCGGACCTGAAGGTCATCGCGCGGTTCACCAACCTGACCGGTGTCGCTGGACAGACTGCGCTCGCCGATTTCGGCGCCGACAACTTCCGCGCGGTGCCGGAACCCGGCACCGCGCTCCTGCTGGGGACCGCTATCGTGGTGGCTTGGCGCCGTCGCGTCCGAGCCTGATATGACCTGCGCGCCGTCCACGGTGCCGGCGGGCACCCG
>Ga0079218_10000486_pt1 | contig 11920 bp, 7 predicted proteins | sample NCCompost_FD_77181 | JGI IMG/M metagenome (GOLD analysis project Ga0079218, IMG submission 77181) | Agricultural soil microbial communities from Utah to study Nitrogen management - NC Compost | ecosystem: Environmental > Terrestrial > Soil > Agricultural land | place: USA: Utah | collected... | reverse complement strand
GCGCAGCGCCGTGAACAGCCCGCGCAGGAACGTCTGCACGCCGTCGCCGGGATGGCCCGCCTCCGCGAGGTCCGCCGGGCCGAGCGTGGGGATGTGCCGCTTCTGCGACTGGTAGTGCGCGGCGCTCGTCGCGTTCACCGCGAACATGAACGGGTGCACGTTGAGGATCTTGAGCCCCGGCGACAGAAACGCGTCGAGCCAGTGATCGAGGCACCAGTCGCCGCCCGTATTGCGGAAGTGGATGTCGTCTTCCCAGAACACCGGAAAGCGCATCAGCCCCGAGTGGTGGTCGAGCGGCGTCAGCCGCGGCTGGAGATACAAGCCGACGTTGCTGTCGTGCGTGAACCCGCGCCGCGCGAAGGCGTCGGTGATGTAGGTGTCGTCGCGGAAGGCGTGCGCGCGAAACGCCCGCGCCTCGGGATAGAGCGCGCAGACGTGCTCGACGACCGTCTCGACGCCCGCGCCGTGGGTGCTGCCGTCGAGAAAGTTCGGGTGGACGCCGACCTCGGCGGCCCCGTTCGCCTGGGCGCGGTCGAGCGCGGCGCTGCGGTGGGTGGCGAACACGGTCGGCCGCACCGCGAATTCCGCCGCGAAGTCGAGAAACGTCTGCACGGCCCACTCGGACGCCCAGTCCAGATCGGCCGTGAGGCACAACTGTGGTGCGAGGAACGCGCCGCCGGCGCCTCCTGGAGTCGATTCGTTCACTCGGCCAAGCCTTCTATGTCATCCGCCACGAGTACCTGATCAGGTGTCACCGCGCGCGCCAGCCGCCGTCCGACCACGTCGTCGAGACGTTCGGGCATCAAGCCGGTGCCCGGCTTCTTGATGGCCAGGTGCGCGCGCGTCAACACGGCCCCGACCGGCAGGGCCTGCGTCGCGACGAGACTGCGCGTGAAGAGCCGGCGCAGCGGTGCCGTCTCGGCGGCTGACGCGTCCTTGTCGAGCGGGTGGGCCCGCATCGTCTCGATGAACCGAATGCCGTCCACCAGCTGCCGCAGCTCCGCGGTGGTGACCGACGCCACGACGTCGGGCCCGAACATCTCGCGCGAGAGCGTCACATGGATCTCCAGGATGTCCATGCCGATGGCGGCGCACGCCAGGCCCGGAAAGATCGTCGCCGAGTGGTCCGACAGCCCCGCCCAGCAGCCGTAGCGCTCGCGATAGAACGGCACCAGATTGAGCCCGATGCGCTCTGGCGGGCATGGGTACGCCGTCGTGCACTGCAGCACCCCCACCGGCACCCCGCGCGCCTTGATGCGGGCCACCGCGGCGTCGGTCTCCGACACCGTGCTCATGCCGGTCGACACGACGATCGGGGCGCGCGTTTGGAGCACGCGATCGAGCAGCTGGACGTTCGACACCTCGCCAGAGGCGATCTTCCAGAGCGGCTGCCCCACCCGTTCGAGCAGCGCCACCGCCTCGAGAGAGAACGGCGAGGAGATGAAGAGGACGCCGCGCTCCCGGCAGTGCGCGGCCAGCCCCTGCCACTGCTCCTCGGTGAACTCCATCCGGCGCCAGTAGTCGTAGCGCGACGCGTCCTGACGGCTGAACGGCACTCGAAACGGCTCCGCCGGCGTGCTCTCGGCGGCGGCAATGTGCGTCTGGAACTTGACCGCGTCGGCGCCGGCGTTGGCGATCGCGTCGATGAACGCATGCGCCAGCCCCAGCGACCCGTCATGAGTGAGGGCCACCTCGCCAATGATCAGGCACCGGCCGGTGCCGAGCGATGCGAGCGCGGAAGATGTCGTGGTCATACGCTGGCCAGCTGGCGGAACTTGGCAGGGTTCCAGTAGATTCGCTCGAGGAACGGAATGCGTCCGGCGAGCACCAGAGCGTACACCACCGGACGCAGCAGGTACACCCACGCCGGCGCCCGCCGCGGCGGCGGCGCGGGGCGCGCGCCCATCGTTTCGACGGCGGCGACGAAGGCGGCGGTCGCTGGAGTGGCGATTCCGCGTGGACGGATGAAGCGTTCGACGAACGGACGGGTCGACCGCGTCGGGACGCCGCGGGCCCACGCGGCGAGCTGCGCGACGTGCTCGTCGAGCGACCGCGATACGGTGAGGCACCCCTCTCCGACTGTCATCAGGTGGTGGAAGTGGTACGTCCCCTCCTGGTTCTCGTGGTACTCCGGCAGCAGCACCGTGAACACCGGCCGGTCCACGATCGCCGCCTCCACGAGGGCGCTCGTGTTCAGACCGACGACCGCGCCACTGTGAAAGAGCGAATCGAAGTAGTCGGCCCGCCCCTCCTCGTCGGTCGGCGTCGAGCCCCACACCGTCGCGCCCTCGACCCCGGCGCCGTCCGCCCACTCCTCGAGCCGCTGCGGGTGCGGCCGGATCAGCAGCCGAACGCCCGCGAGTTCCGGCGCGTTCGAGGCGCGAATCGCCGCGGCCCACGCCCGCACGAATGCGGCTTCCGGGCGGCTGCCGCGAAACAGCGCCGAGCAGACGTAGAGGATGAACGGCCCGTCATCGGGCAGCCCGGCCCGCCGGCAGAACGCCGCGCGATCGCGCGACGGTGAGCGGTCGAACCACCGATCGAAGCACTGCGCGCCGGTGACGATCACGCGGTCGGGCCCGATGCCGTGAAAACGCTCGGCCTCGCCGCGCTGCGTTTCGTTCCAGACGAGGAGCACGTCGGGAGCGACGCGGATCAGCGCCTTGCTCGACAGATGATCCCAGCTCCAGACGGCCAGCCCGGTCCGGACCCCCTGGGCGCGCGCCGCGCGCACGTAGTCGAGCTGCGGCGAGCCGAGCTCGATGAGCGGCGTCACCAGCACCACGTCGGCCCGTCCGTCGCGGACGAAGTCGTCGACGCCCGCCTGACGGGGCACGGCCTCTTCGAGCCACGCGAGCACCCGGGCCAGCAGGCGGCGTCCGGGCAGGCGCGCGAGCGCCAGGATGAAGGCTGGCGTGCGCTCGTAGGCGCGCTGCCGGATCTTCGGCATGGCCGCAAACCGCGCGTCCGAGTACCGGAGGTAGTCGAGGCCCAGCCGCAGCGCCTGCGACACGCGCCGGTAACGCCCCCAATCGCGAATCGGTGTGGTGCCGACGGTCACCGACGGGTACTGCGCGGCGAGACGGTCGACCAGCGCGCGTCCGCCCTGCGCATCGTCGCGGTCGGCCGCCAGGTGCAGACGATGCCCGCGCCGCGCCAGCGCCTCGACCACCGAGTCGAAGTTGCGGAAGTAGGTGAAGTGCCGGGCGATGAACAGAATCGTCACGGCGTGTCGCCGGCGCCGACCGGCAGCGGAACCCCGGTGAGCCGCGGATCCAGCGCGCGGAGATCGGCGACCGAAAAGCGTCCGGCGCCCAGCTTGTGAAAGGCGCGCATACCCACCGGGAGGTGCGCGTGCAGCCACTTCGGATCGATGAAGAGCGCCGACGTGTCGACCCCAAGCTGCGGCGCCAGCCATGCGAGGCTGCCGCACGTGCCGACGAAGGCCTCGGCGCCGGCGACGATCTGGGTCTGCACCCCGAGGTTGTTCCGCGGCGTCATCCACGCGCGGGCGCTCACGACCGTCGCGCCGGCGGGGAACGCATAGTCGGCATGATCGTCGCCGAGCACCAGCCCGGTATCGAGCAGAACGACCGGGAGACGCTCCGCCAGACTGGCGACGATGGCGCGCAGCGCCGCGCGGATCTCCGGCGCGTCGGGCAGTGATCGGGCCGCGTAGAACTTGACGGCGATGTAGCGCTCCGGCAGAACGCTCCTGTCGAGAATCGCGGGGGCGTCCAGCCGGGTGTAGCGGGTGTGCGCGTCCAGGAACCCCATCGCGCGCTGCCCCGACCAGTACAACGTGAACAGGCGGTACATGAGGCTGGGGTGCAGCACGTCGAACTCGCCGGTCCCCAGATCACGCGCCGCGGCCTGCAGCAGATCGCGGTCCAGCGCCGACTGTTCGTACTGCTTCGTGGTGCCGCGCTCGGCGTTGCGGCGGGCGTACTCCGACGGGGCCATGTGATCCCAGATTTCGATGTAGCGCGACGCCAGCCCCTGATACCAGCTGCCGACGCCGCCGCGCGACATCGCGACCAGCCGATCGGAAGGCAGACGATGCGCCGCTTTCACCCAGCGGAGGAAGGGCACCCAATACAGTGTCTCGAAGCCGACCTCCGAGAGCCACGGTCCGAGCAGAATGGGACGCCCGCGCGCGACGAGGGCCTCGATCTCCTCTTCGATCTGCCACGCCAGCCGCTGGAACTCGAGCTGTTCGTTCACCTGCGCCTTGCGGCGGCGATGACGACGCCACGGGCGCCGGGCCCGCCGCAGCACGTCCTTCACGGCGTTGACCGCCGCGTCACGCACGCCTTCGCCCGCCCTGCGGGTGGCGTGCATGCCGTCCTTGACCCCCTCCTCGCCCGTCTTTACCGCCCAGCGCGCGCGGCTCGCCGCGCGGCGCTGCTGCCTGCGGGCGAGATTGCCGGCCGTCTGCAATAGCCGTTTCACGGGCGTCCGACTTCACGCCGGAGGGCGCCGCTGAATCCCAGCTGCACGACGTCGAGCGCACGCGTGTCGAGCTCGACGAACGCGCCGCAGCGCAGCCCGGAGAAGACGCGCTTGGCCACCTCGAGGTGGTCGAAGCGGAACCCGGTGGGATGGGAGTAGAACGCCAGCGTATCGACGCCGAGCAGCGGCGCCAGGTACGAGAAGCCACCGTAGGTGCCGACGAACGCCGCGGCGTGACGAATCACCTGCGTCTGCACCGCGAGGTTGTCCTCGGGCCGCATCAGATGCTCGATCGTGTGCACGCGACCCTTGAGCGCGGGTGGAAAGTCCTCGTGGTCGTCGTAGCGATCGGCGGTGTTGAGCAGGACGATGTCGGTGTCCTCCGCGAGCCGGGAGAGCAGCTCGTGAATGAACGCGCGGTTCTGCGGCGTGTCGGGCAGCGCGCTGTTGCCGTAGAACTTCGCGGCGATGTAGCGCGGCGGCAGCGCCGACCGCAGCGGCCACGGCTCGCCGGGCGGCAGCGGCGAAAAGCTGGTGAACGCTTCGATCAGCGTCACCGGCGCCCGCTGGAACCAGAAGTGCTCGAACAGGCGGTACATCTCCGAAGGGTGGAGCAACTGGGCGCCGCGAAGGCCGCGCCGGTCGGTGACACGGTTGATGATTTCCCGATCGAACGCCGACACGTCGAGGTGCTTGAGGCGGCCGTGCTGCGCTTCGATGCGCTCGTCGTTCTTGCGCCGGAACTCGTCGGGAGAGAAGAAGGTGAGCACGTCCTCGTAGTTCGGCGTGATGTGCGAGTACCACGGTGCCGCGCCTCCGCGCGAGACGATCACCAGCTTCTCGGGGTCGAGATTGCCGTACGCCTTGGCCCAGGCGAGAAACGGAATCCAGTACAGCAGCTCGAAGCCGGTCTCGGACAGCCAGGGGCCGACGATGACCGGCTTGCCGCTGCGGCCGAGCAGGGTGACGAGCTCGCGGACGTCGCGCGCCTCCTCGACGTCCCAACCGGACATCTTCTTGGCGGGATCGCGATGGCGGCCCAGCTTCGGCGTGAGCGCCGACGGCGGCGGCGTCACGACGGGGCGCGGCGCCTTGCGCAGCGCCTTGGTCGCGAACTGTTTCAGGTCGACCAGCACGCGGCGCTTCCACGCCTTGTAGTCCTTGCGGACGCGGTTGCGCGTGTATTTGCGCCACAGCTGGGTGCGCGCGTTGAGCGCCAGCGCCGCGGCGACGGCCGCCAGCGGCAGGCGCCAGAACCACGCCGCGAGCGCCACGCCGGTGCGGCGCGGCGCCGGTGCGGCGGCCACCTGCTCGAGCACGTCGGCGAACCGGGGCGTGGCGGCCTGGTCGAGACCGAACGGGCGGATGAAGCCGGCCGCGAAGGCCGACGCCCGCGGATCGCCGCCGCCGTCACCGGCCAGCGAGTCGGCGAGCAGGGCGACGTGCTCGTCGAAACTGCGGGCAATCCGCAGCAGTCCGCCGTTCACTCCGGTGAGATAGCGGAAGTGAATCGTCCCTTCCTGGTTGTGCGAGGAGATGTCGGGCAGCAGCACCGTGTGCACGGGCTTCCCGACGCACGACGCTTCGAGAAAGGCGCTCGTATTCAGCCCGACGACGCCGGCGCTGTAGTACATCGAGTCGAAGTAGTCCTCCTTCGATTCGGCGTCCACCGGATGCGCGCCCCAGAACGACAGGTTGCGGTAGCCGGTGATGTCCACGTCGCGCCACTCGTCGAGCCGCGCCGGGTGCGGCCGGACGAGGATGCCGATGTCGCGCAGTCGCGGGTCGCCGCTCGATCGCAACGCGGCGATCCAGTCCAGCACGAAGGCCGGCTCGTCGGCCGTGCCGCGGAACAGCGACGAGCAGACGTAGAGCACGAAGGGGCGATCGGCGCGCAGCCCCACCCGGGCGCAGAACTCTTCCCGCGTGCGCGACGGCTGCCGCCCCCACCACTGGTCGTAGCTCTGCGCGCCGGTGACGAAGACGCGCCCGGCCGGCACGCCGTGCATGTCGACCGCCTCGCGCTTCTGAGTGTCGTTCCAGACCACCACCGCATCGGGCCAGGCCCGCAGCAGCGACTTGCTGGACAGGTGGTCCCAGCTCCCCACCGGCAGCACCGTCCGCACGCCGAGCGACCGCGCGGCGGCGAAGTGATCGAGCTGGGGCGAGCCGATGTCGACCAGCGGCGTGATGAGCACCGCATCGGGACGTGCCGCGGCGATGTAGTCGCGCAGCCCTCGATCGATCGGCAGCCCACGCTCGAGCCCGCGCAGCACCGCACCGGCGAGGCGGCGGGCCATCGGCGAGCGGCCGGCGCGGCCGGCCATCAGCCGCACCACGCCGACCGGCGCGCGATCGCGTGCGCGATCGCCGAGATGCGGAGTGCTCGCGTAGTCAGGCTCCAGGAAGCGCAGGTAGTCGAGACCCAGCCGGATCTTCCTCGCGAGCTCCGACCAGCCGTCCACGCCTCGGCCCGGCGCGTTGTGCATGGAGACGCGTTCGGGAAACCGCGCCACGAGCCGCTCGACCATCTGGCGCCCGCCCAGCGATTCCTCGCGGTCCACCGCCAGGTGGAGCGTGTGGCCGCGCGCCGCCAGCGCCTCGATCGCCGATTCGAAGTTGCGCAGGTACGACCAGTGCCGCGCGAAGAACAGCAGTTTCATGGGCAATCGACTTCAGACCCCCCGTCTGATGGCGCGCCGCGCGACGCTGCCCACGTAGCGGCCGAGACGCGCGATCGGTTTGTTGACGCGCCGCCGGGCCCGCCCCATCGTGCGCGACGATTCGTAGAAGGCTCGCCACGCCAGGCGCCGCAGCCGCTTGGCACCGGTCTGGAACACGCCGCCGACCGTCGTGCGCGTCCGCACCGTCACCGACGCGATCCGCACCAGGGCGGTCAGCACCGGCCGCAGCGCATACACCCACAGCGGCCGATCTTCCGCGAGCAGCCGCGCGGCGCGCGCCGCCACGGAGGCCAGCGGGCGCATCGCGATCACCCATACGGGCTCCGGCCGCGGTGCCGGCGGCGCGGCGTCTGCCAGCGTGCCGGCCGCCTCGACGAATGCGGGCGTCGCCGGTACGTCGAGACCGTGCGGTCGGATGAAGGCGCGCACGAACTCGCGCGATCGGTGCGGGTCCGGTCCGCCGGCGCTCAGTGCCTCGCGGAGCTGTTCGAGGTGTGCATCGAACGTGTCCGCCGCGCGCACGGGACCGCCGTCGCCGACCAGATAGCGGAAGTGCAGCGTCCCATCTTGCGAATGGGCGAATTCCGGGGCGCGGATGGTGAGCACCGGCCGCTCCACGATGCTCGCTTCGATCTGGGCGCTCGTGTTGATGCCCACCACCGCGGCACTGTAGAACAGCGATTCGAAATAGTCGCGGCGGAAGTCCGGGTGGTTCGGGTCGGTGCCGATCGGCGGCCAGATCGCGGCGTTGGCGAAACCGGCGCGATCGAACGTCCGCCACTGCCGCGCGTTCGCCGGATGCGGGCGCAAGAGGACGCCGGCCGAGGCCAGCACGGGATCGGGCGACTCGCGCAGCGTCGACAGCCAGCGCTCCACGAAGGGCACCTCGTCGGGCGCGATGAAGATCGACGAGCCGGTGTAGAGGACGAACGGCCGTGACGGGTCCAGGCCGACGGCGCCGCAGAACTCCAGGCGCGATCGGCTGGGCGTGGCCTCGAACCAGCGGTCGAAGAGCGAGGCGCCGGTCACGACGACCTGCGACGGGGCGGCGCCGTGCAGCGCCACGGCCTCGCTCTTCTGCGCCTCGTTCCACACGATGACGTGGTCGGGCACGACCCGCATCAGCCCCTTGCTCGTCAGGTTGTCCCAGCTGGCGACGCACAGCACGCTGCGGATGCCGAGATGCCGGCTGCTCTTCACGTAGTCCACCTGCTGCGAGCCAAGCTCCACGAGCGGCGTCACGAGCAGCAGGTCGGGGCGGTGCGCGCGCAGGAACTCGTCGATCGCCTCCGGCACCGGAATGACGCGTTCCAGCAGGCGCAGGACACGCGACAGTGCCGCCCGCCCGGGTCCACCGGCCGCCGCCGCCATCGCCACGAGCGACCGATAGGCGCGCGGCAGGCGTTTGGCGGCCCGCGCCTGCAGCGCCGCGGCGCCGGCGAAGGCGGGTTCGAAAAAGCGCAGGTAGTCGAGCAGCAGGCGCACCGTCGTCGCCAGGCTCTCGAACGCCTCGGCGCGGCCGCCACCGCCGCGATCGGCCTCTCCGCTGCGCGTCGCCGAGCGATCGGCCCGCGCCAGGAAGTCGCGAACGCTCTCCCCCCGCTCTGGCGTGGTGCCGCAGGTGATGCGCGGCGAGGCCGAGGCGAGGCGTGCCGCGGTCAGGTCCTCGCGCAGCTTGGTCCGGCTGATCTCGAACGCGACGTGCACGTCGTGGCCGGCCGCGGCCAGGCCGGCGAGGGCGTCCTCGTAGTAGCGGACGAACCCGGGATGCAGCATCACGAACAGGATCCGGCTCACTGCAATCCGTCCGCCTGGCAGCGGGCGAGGCGGCCGTCCCCGATGAAACCGTCGTCGGCGCTCCACGCCCGCAGCGGCGGCATCGCGGCGGCCGCGTCCGGCCCGGCGGCGACGACCGCCTCTCTGAATCGCCGCTGGGCCGCCGACTCGGCCGGCTCGCCCGCCGCGTCCGCGAGCATTTCGCGGATGGCATCGCGAACCTGCTCCGGCGGCGTGTCGCGATGACCGTGATTGCGCAGGTTGCGCAGGTACGACGGCTTCAGCTGGTCGGCCGGGGCGAGCACGCGGCCGGAGTCGAGATCGATCGCCTGGCGCAGGGTGAACACGCCGTTGGCGCGCACGGGATAGGCGCTGAACGGCTCGGGAGCGTTGACGCGCAGCGATGGCGTGTCCGTGAGGTATGCCGCGTGCTGCCAGGCCGCCGACTCGCAGATCACCAGCCGCGCCTGGCGCAGCACGGCAAGATCGTTCAGCCACACGTCCGCGCCGGCGCCCGCGTCGGCCGGCTGCGAGGCACGGCCGAGCCTCACCACGCGAAGCCCTGCGTCCTGCAAAGCCGCGGCGGCGACGGCCAGCGCGCTGTCGCGCCGCGGGTCGCCCGTCTCGACGGCGGCAATCGCTTCCTCCCGACCGGCTGCGACCGTGCGGACTGCGGGCTCGACCTCCGGGGAGAGGCGCACCTGCAGCGGCTCGCGGAGCGCCCGCCGGGGAAACCGCCCGGCGGCATCGGCGTCGCGGCGCGCCGCGCGCGCGAGCGCAGCGCGCGCGGCAGCACGCACACGTTCGCGGACGGATGCGGGCAGACGCGGATCACCCGCCTGCCGCCGCAGCTCGCGGTGCAGTTCGCTCCAGACCGACGCAACCGTTTGGCGCCGCCACGCGGCGGCGCGCCGGGCCGCGGACGCCACCCGGAGCCAGGCCGCGACCCACGCGGCGGTCACACCTGCCGCGTCCACCACCGGCACGACGTCGCAGGTCACGGCCGGCACGCCCGGCGACGCCAGCAGGCACGCGGCGCGACCGCGCTGCCGCGCCCGCGCCAGCGTCGCCAGCACGTCCACGCTGAACGCGCCCGGCGTCGCCGCGCCGGGCCGCGACGCCTCGACGAGGCGGGCGCCGATCGGAATCGTCAGAACCGGGCTCACACCCGCCTCGTGGTCATTCGACTTCGAACAGGCGCGTCCACGGCTCGCGCAGCGGCGGCGGCGCCGGATACCGCCGCACCGCATCGCCCTGCAGCTGATCGCGCAAGGCGCGGGTGCGCGGTGACGGATCGTGAGAGCCGACGCGGGCCAACCAGTCGTCGACGTACGCCCACTGCTCGCGCACCTTGATCGCGGTCCACGAGAGCCCCGCGTGCAGGCCGACGGCGCGCAGCGACCACGAGACCGAGAGCACGACGCAGACGGCCAGCGCGCCGGCGCGCGCGACACGCCGTAGCGGCAGGTGCGCGACCAGATCGAGCGTGCCGACGAAGGCGGCAACCGCAAAGAAGAAGCCGGCCGGGCTGAGAATCTGATCCTTGCTGTAGGCGTAGCCGATGACGACGTTCGCCGCGAGGACCGCCGCGAACATCAGCACCAGCTGATCGTCCCGATCGAACTCCCAGCGGCGCCAGCGTGCGCGCCGCGTCCACGCGAACCGGGCGATGAGCGCCGTCGCCAGCGACGATGACACGAACCCGATGACGAGCGGCCATTCCGGCGCTCCGGCCGCCAGACTCCGCGTCAACCGCCACACGCCGTCCCGCGGCTCCGCAAAGAGCACCGTCGCGATGCCGGAAAGGACGTTGTAGGCGTAGAAGCCCCAGGGGCTGGCCCCGAACCGCGCCGAGAGCTCGCCGGGCGTGTAGCGCGAGAAGCCGAACCCGGAGTCGCGCTCGAGCAGGCCGGGCACGCCGATATCGAGCACCGCGAAGCGCAGCACGAAATAGCCGGCCAGCGCCGCCGACACCAGCGCCAGGCCGCGGGGCGACACCCCGCGGAGGCCGACGAGCGCACCGGCGGCGAAGATCACCCACACCAGCAGGCCTGTTTCCACCGTCAGCGCCGCGACCACGAAGAGCGCGGCGGCCAGCGCATCGCTCCACCATCGCGGCCGGGCGAACGACAGGTTGGCCGCGGCGGCGCAGCAGAGGAGCATCGTCAGAAAGGTGTTGATCGGATACGCCTCGCGAACCGTCCAGGCGAACGTGTGGCCGCCGACGAGGATCGCGAGACCGAGAGGCAGAACGGCCAGCGCCGCGGCGGAACGCGGCTGCACCAGGCGGATGTAGAGCCACACGAGCGCCAGTACCTGCAGCGCCTGGGTAAGACGGAACCAGCGCGTGTAGTCGCCTCCCGACAGGTCGTAGACCAGTTTGAGCTCAGCCCACATGGCGGGCCGGAGGTACCCGGCCTGGCCGAACTGTTCGCGCACCAGATGGAAGAAGGGGCGTTCGAGCGCCAGCAGCGTCGTAAAGGAGTCGGTCACCTGGATCGGCACACGCAACAGGAAGTACGCGGCGACGAGCGACACGAGTGTGCCGTAGGCGAAGGAGCAGGCCAGCCAGCGCCGTTCGACCACCGTGCCGGTCACCGCGGCCGTGCCTCGATCGCACGCACGGTGGCGCCGCTCTCGCACGCGCCCGCATCCGAGTCGCTGAGATACTCCGCGACGTCGGCCGTGCCGATGTCGCGTGCGAGGCACGCGAGATGCGCCCGCTGGGCGTCTGCGAACGGGTGGTGCCGGTCGAGCATCCGGATCAGTTCGACGCGCCGGCTCCACACGGCGGCCTCGAGGGCCGTCACCCGCGTGATGGCCGGGGAGATGATGTCGGGGTGGACGGGCGCCACGGCCGCCGGATCGGCGCCCTGCTGCAGCAACCGCAGCACCTCGGCACCGCGCCCCATGCCGGCGGCCTCGGCGACATTCACCGGACGCGGGTAGGCCAGCGGCGTGTGACCAAGCGTCTCCGAGACGGCAAATCCGGCCAGCAGCAGCAGGGC
>Ga0079218_10000485_pt1 | contig 11926 bp, 14 predicted proteins | sample NCCompost_FD_77181 | JGI IMG/M metagenome (GOLD analysis project Ga0079218, IMG submission 77181) | Agricultural soil microbial communities from Utah to study Nitrogen management - NC Compost | ecosystem: Environmental > Terrestrial > Soil > Agricultural land | place: USA: Utah | collected... | reverse complement strand
GCGGGCGGCGCGGCGGGGCATGCCGTTGCCGAGGCCGTGAACCCGACCGTCGAGGAGGCCTACTGGCGCAAGACGTACACGACGCGGCCCTACTACAAGGCGGGTCGCAGCTACGAGGATTACGAGCCCGCTTATCGGTACGGCTGGGAAGCCGCTTCCAACCCGACCTATCGGGACCGGAAGTTCGACGACATCGACAACGATCTCGAGCGCGGGTGGGAGAAGGCCAAGGGCAAGACCCGTGAGGCGTGGTACGACGTCAAGGACGCCACGCGCGACGCCTTCAACCGCGTCCGCGGACACTGAGCACTGCGGAATTGATTCCCATGGGCCCGCGGCAACGCGGGCCTTTTCTTGATCGCCGGTCGCGCGCGTTTCGGCCGTCGGAATAGAATTACTTCACCGGGGAACTGAAAGGGGGAGCCGTGGTCTGGACCATCTTCGTCATCCTTCTCGTGCTCTGGTTGCTCGGCTTTTTCGCGTTCAAGGTCACGAGCGGTTTGATCCACCTGATCCTGGTCGTCGCCGTGATCGTGCTCATCCTCGGGCTTGTCCGGCGCGGGCCCTAGCGAGCGGGCTCGCCGCGGCCGGGCCACCTCCGCGGTCGAGGCGGCGCCGGGCGCGCCGCAGGGAGTTCCGTTCGGCGCCGTCCTGCTCGACCTGGACGGCTGCCTGATCGACTCGAACGACGCCCACGCGCGCGCATGGAGCGCGACGCTCGCGCGCTTCGGCCGACGGATCCCGACGTCGCGTCTGCGGGGCGAGATCGGAAAGGGGGGCTCCGAGATCCTGCGGGATCTTGTGACGCCGGCGGAGCACCATTTCCTCGGGGCGGCGATGGGCGAGCTCGAAACGGAGCTTTTTCTGAAGGCGTTTCCTCGCGTGAGACCGGTTCCCGGCGCGGCGGCCGCGGTGCGCTCGATGCACCGGGCCGGCATCGCGGTCATCCTCGCGAGCTCGGCGGCCAGGGACGTCGTCCGGCGCGCGATCGCCCGGCTCCGGCTCGAAAAATCGCTCCTCGGTTTCACGTCGGCGGACGACGTCGAGAAAGCGAAGCCCTTCCACGACGTTTTCGCGCTCGCCATCCGCCGGTTCCGGCTGGCGGCGCGGCGTCCCGTCGCCGTGGGAGACACCCCGTACGACGTCGCCGCCGCGCACCAGATCGGAGTACCCTGTCTCGCCCTCCGTTCGGGCGGCTTTCCCGATCGCACGCTCGCGCGGGCCGACGGCGTCTTCGACGACCTCGGCGAGCTCTGGTCGAAGGGCCGCGGATTCTTCGCGGCATGACGAAGAAGAGGGGACAGAGCCGGGACGCCGGTCTCCTCGGCGTTCATGGTCTCGTCTTTTCCTCTCCCGACCCGGACGCTCTCGCCTCGCGGTGGAAGAAGCTGACCGGTCTAGCCCCGCTGCGCCGCTCGCGGCGGGAAGTCGTGCTCGGGGGACCGGAGCTCTTCGTGATCGTTCGACGGGGGGCGAAAGCGGCAGGCGACGCTCTCGAGGAGGTTCACGTCGCGGTCGAAGAGATCGGGGCGACCGGAAAGAAGGGCAGCGAGGACGCCCTGGGAGGGGACTCCTGGAGCCGGAGCGCCGGTTCCTTCGACGTCGTCGTTCGTCAGTTCCGTCGTCCGCCGGGAAGAGCGTGGCGGCGCCGCCGCGCCGCCGTGTGACGGACTAAGCGGCCGAGCAGTCCGGATGGCCGCACGGGCAGCTCGCCCCGTGCCGGCCCGACGTCTGCATCTCCGCGCAAGCGGGGCTGCAGAACTTCTTTCCCTCGCGTTCGACCGTCGCTCCTTCGCAGTTGCGCCCGCGGTGTTCGCAAGTCATGAGGATTTCTCCTTTCGTCGGGAAGTTCGAGCAAGGCCGCTGCCAGACTTTCGTCCGCCCGACCCGCCCGTCTCGAGCCACCCACCGGTGAATCCCGCCCGGCGCAGTCCGTCGACGATCGGCCGGCACCGGCGGATCAGGTCCCAGATCATTCCGCTCGCGAAGTTCTCGATCATGAGAACGACGGGGCCCTGATCGAGGCCGTAGTACCCCCGGGAGATCCAACCTTTTCGACCGCCCCCCGACCCGGCGAACGTCGGGTTGAAGCTGCAGAGGAACCCGTAGTGGGTTCTCATGTCCGGGTACCGATCGAGGAAGCTCGCGATCGTCGGCAGGACGATGTCGGGCGCGAAGGGGAGTGACGCGACGACGGCCCACGGCGAAAGAGTCCCGTCGTCGGGCCCGCGCGGCACGCCGCGGGCGCAGTAGTCGAAGAAGCGGCGCATGCGTCCGCCGACCTTCCGGACCGCCGGCCCCGGCCCGTCGCTCGCGGTGATCCCCCAGATTCGGGACGAGTACCCGCGGAGATGGCGCGGGTTGCGCTCGGCGTAGCGCTGCTGCACGAGCGTGGCGCGGCGGCTGTTCTCGAAGTAGTCGATCCCCCTGGCGCGCATGAAGTCGTCCTGGATGCCCCGGAAGTCGATCCAGACGTGGGAGAGCTGGTGCAGGAAGAGAGGCCCGCCGTACAGATACTCGACGCCGTAGACTTTTTTCCACTCGTACGTCGCCGTCCAGGCGGCGTAGCTCTCGGCGGGAATCGGATGACTCGGTGAGCCGAGCGCAAGAGCGTAGAGGATGAGGCCCTCGTTGTAGCCCTGCCAGCGGTAAGGGACGAACCCGCCCTCCGGCGTCCAGCCGTGCCGCAGCGTGAGCCCGCCGTCGAGCGCCCATTCCCAGTCCGCTTCCCGGTAGAGTGACTCGGCCAGCCGCCGGATCGCCGCCTCGTGCTCGTTCTCGCGGTCGAAGTACGCCGCCGCCGTCAGGGCCCCCGCGATCAGGAGCGCCGAGTCCATCGTGGAGATCTCGCAGCCGTGCGCCCGCCGGCCCGTGCGCAGGTCGAGGAAGTGGTAGAAGAAACCCCGGTCGCCGACCGCCTCCGGTCCGGATCCGCGCGGGCTCTCGTCGAAGAACTTCAGGGTGACGAGGACTCGTTCCGCCGCCTCCTCGCGTGTCAGAAACCCGCGCTCCGCCGCGACCGCGTAGCAGGCGAGTCCGAGCCCGACCGCGGCGATCGATGCGGGCGAGGCGTAACGGGTGTTGTCGCGCACCAGGCCGTTGCCCGGGCTGGCCTCGTGGACGAAATAGCCGAAGGTGTCTCTCTGAAGCTCCTCGAGCTCGATGACGAGCTCCGGGCGCCGCGCCGGGCGGGCTTCCCCCGTCACCGGAGGGCGGAGACGGCGCTCTGCACCGCTTCCGCGAGCGTCGGGTGGACGTGGATCGCGTCGCGGATCAGGGCCGACCGCGCGCGGGCGTTCATGACGGCGACGAAGAGATGCACGAGCTCCGCCCCCTCCGACGCGAGCACGGCCGCGCCGAGGATCCGGTCGGAGCGCGCGTCGGCGACGACCTTCACGAACCCTTCGGTCTCCCCGATCTCCTTCGCCTTTCCGTTCTTGCGCAGCTCGAATCGCCCGACGCGGACTTTACGGCCCGCCTGTCGCGCTTGCGCTTCGGTCATCCCGACGCGCCCGAGCTGGGGGTCCGTGTAGATGGCATAGGGCACGATCCGCTCGGTCGTGCGCGACCGGTCTCCCGCGAGCTGCGACAGGAGGATTCGGTAGTCGTCCCACGCCGTGTGCGTGAACATCGGGCCGCCCCGGACGTCGCCGGCCGCCCAGACCCCGCGGACGCTCGTGGCCAACCGCGGATTCACCCCGATCGTGCCGTCCGGCGCAGGCTCCATCCCGATCGCCTCCAGGCCGAGGTCGTCGGTGTTCGGCTTCCGCCCGGTCGCGACGAAGACGTGAGAACCGGAGAGGGAGTCGCGCCCGCCTTTGCTCTTCAGGGAAAGCCGGACGCCGCCGCCGCCCCTTTCGACGCGCGCGACGGATGTTTTCAACCGGAAAGCGACGTCCTCGGACTCGAGCAGCGTCCGGATCGCCTGCGAGACCTCCGGGTCCTCGCGCGCGGCGATGTCCGAGGAAGGCTCGACGACGGTGACGCGGCTGCCCATCCGACGATAGAACTGCGCCATCTCGAGACCGGTGTATCCGCCGCCCAGGATCACGAGGTGATCGGGGAGCTCCGGCCGGTCGATCCAGTTTTCCGCCGTCGAGAAGTCGACGGTATCGAGGCCCGGCACGGCCGGTATCCGGCTGCGGGTACCGGTGTCGATCACGACTTGTGCGGCGCGCACGATGTCGTCCCCGACTCGAACGCGGAACCCGCCTTTCTCTCGCGACTCGAACCGGGCGTGGCCGGGCAGAAGCGTCAGGTTCTTCTCGCCGACGAGCGCTTCGCGCAGAGCGGTGCGGCTCTGGGTCACGATCCCGCGCGCGCGCTCGAGCACCGCGACGAGGTCGGGTTCGACCGACGGAATGCGGATCCCGAACTCGCGCCCCCGCCGGGCGAGCCAGGCGACTCGCGCCGAGGCGATGACGGCCTTCGTCGGCGTGCAACCGAAGTTGACGCAGGAGCCGCCGAGGAGCTTCCTTTCCGCGAGGGCGACGCGCCAGCCCTTTTTTGCGAGAGCGATCGCGAGCGGCGGCCCGGCCTGACCGGCTCCGATGACGAGTAAGTCGTAGTCGAGGCGCGCCGATCTCGTCGCCGGGGATTTCTTCCTTCTCGAGCCCTTCAACGCCGGCCCCGGAGCTGCCGGCGAAGGGCTTCCGCCGTCCACCCGAACACGAGGTGGGAGGCGAGAGCATAGGCGTGCACGGAAACCGGATATCGGCTGGGCGGGTCGGCGAGGCGAAGGAGGGGAACCGCGGTCTCGTCCGCGACGAGCCAGAACGCGGCGCCGAACGGCAGGCCGGCTCCCCCGGTCACCGGAGGGACCCTCTCCGCGGCGGCTCCGTAGAGGCCGCCGACGAGGGTCCCGAAGGAGTAGTGCACGAGCGGTCCCGCGATTCGTTTCTCGCGCTCCGTCAGGGGACGGCGGAGGAGGACCCGGGAGATGGCGGACGCCGTGCGGACCGTCGTGTCCTCGTCCGGCTCGCCGCGGGCCGGGCGCCTTCGGGGCGCCGGCGCGAGCGCGGCCCACAGCGTCTGAAATCCGTTCATCACGCACGATGCGAGAAGACCGGCGACGAGCCCCGCCGCGAGTCCCTTTCCCGTATCGCGGCCTCGTCTCACCGTCGTGCCCCGGCGAGGCGGCGATCGAGCTCGCCGAAGGAAGCGCCGAACGCTCCCTTCAGAAGGAGAAGGAGCGCGACGCCGCGGGCGCCGTGGTTCGACCAGAAGGGGCCGGGCGGCGGAAAGACGTGCGGGACGAGGGGGTGCGCTCGATCGAGGACCCAGAAGAAGAGACCGGAGACGAGGAAGTGGAACGGTGACAGCCGAAGCCCCGACTTCCAGCCCCTCGCCATTCCGCGCCGCGCGAAAGCGGACTCGTAAAGCAGGCCGAAAGCGCCCGAGATTCCGAGGTGGACTCCGAATCCGAGGGCTTCGTGCTTCTCGTCCGGCCTTCCGCCGAAGAGGGTGCCGAGCATCTTTTCCCGATTCACTGGTATCCCCGCGCGCCGCACGAGCGTCATGAGGCCCGTGGAGAGGACGCCGGCGGAGGCTCCGGCCGCGAAGCCCCGGGCCGGAGCGGCTCGCCGCCTCAGCGCGCCGTCCCCGGCTCGATCCGATACACCCGGCCCGTCTTCGGGAACACCTTCATGACCTTCTCGGTGGGATTGAAGACGCCGAAGTCGAGCACGTAAACGAGCCCGTCCGGCCCGACCTTTACGTCCACCGGTCTCTCGAAACCCTCCTCGAGATCGATCCGCGACGCGGGCTGCGCCGCTCCGGTGCCGCGGTTCCGAGCGAACACTTCGCGCCTCCCGGTCGTCAGGTCGACCGATTCGACCTGGAAGCCCGCGCGGGTATCCGGATTGACGGGGTCGGTCTGCGGCTTGAAGTCTCCCATCTCCGAGATCAGGAGCTGGCCCGCCCATCGCGAGAAGGGACCGCGAGGCGGCACGACCGTCATTCCGCCGAGCGCGGCATGGGGCGCCGTCGCCGTGACGAGGAGCGAACGGTCCGGCGCGGAGAGCCCGCTCGCACGGTGGTCGATCGCGAACGAGAGGCCCGTCTGTCCCTTCGAGAGAAACTTGTCCGGCGGCCGGTAACGCGGGTCCGTGACCGGAAAGAGCTCGGCCGAAAAGTCGGGCCAGCCGTACCAGGTCCCCGCTTTCACGCGGTAGACCGCGTCGGGATCGTCGAGGATGGGACGGGTGCTGCGAATGTCCGCGCCGTGCATCCCGACGAGGAGCGTCCCTTTCGGATCGATCGCGAGCGCGACCGGATTCCGGAGCCCCCAGGCGACGAGCTCCGGCGCCGTCGCGCCGCGCCGGAGCTTGTAGAGCGAAGTCATGCAGAGCGGCTCGGCCGCGACGCGGCTCGCGTCGGACTTACCGTACGCCTGGTAGGCGCCGGTCTTCGCTTCGTCGCCGGTCGTGTTGGTCATCTCGTTCGAGTCGGTAAAGGTCTGGCCGGTGAGCACGACGTCCTTGCAGGGGACGTCGTGGACGTGCGGCCGCTTCTCGAGCCACTTCTTGTTGACCGGGTCGTTGGACGAGACTACGCCCGAGTTCGTCGCGCTTCCGATCCCGAAATACAGAGAGCCCTCGCGGTCGAAGACGAGGTAGTTGACGTTGTGGTCGCCGTTGCCGGGAAGTCCACGGAGGACGGCCTCGGTGTCCCCCGTGTCCGGCCGAAACCGGCTGATTCCCCACGTCCCATCCTTCTCTTCGTGAGAGAGGTAGATCCAGCCGTCGTGGAACTCGATGCCGATCGCGACTTCTCCCGTCGGCGCGCCGGGGCCGCGGAGAGCGACCTCCTCGAGCTCACCTGCGGCTCCGATCCTCATCACTTTCACCTTCAACGTCGGGATCGGGACGGTGTGGGACTCGAGCACGTACAGCTTTCCGGCGGCGTCCCAGGTCATCGAGCTCGGATAGTTGAACCCCTCCGCGATCAGGACCGCGCGGAACCCCTCCGGCGTCTGGATCGAGCCGACGGCACGGTAGTCCGTCTTGTACGAGGCCGCCTGGTCCGCCGCCCGCGTGTCGAAGGTTCCACCCTTGCACCCGGCGGCAAAAAGGGAAGCGGCGCAGATAGTGGCCGCCGCCGCGAGACGAAACGAAACCCGTAGCGCCGGACTGTGGATTTTCATTTCGGGGCCTCCCTCATTCCGATCTCGCGCGCCTCGGGGTCGACCCATTCGACGACGCCGATCTTGTGCTCGAAGGTCATCTTTCCGCCGATCCATCCGGAGGCGCCGAGCATGAGGAAGGGAACGACTTCGAGGCCGAATGCGATCGGCCACCTCGGAGTCCCGAGGGCGCCCTCGTCCCTCCGGAGCAACCAGGAGATCGCGTAGAGGGCGACCGCGGCGAGGTTGATCAGCATGTGAATGGTCGCGAGACGGCGCCCCGCGGCGCTCATTTTGACCCCGAAATAGTCGATGAGACCGAGCACGGCCGCGAGAAGCGCGGTCACGATGCCGACCCCGATCGCGAAGTGCGCAATGGAATAGAAAGTCGCGTTCTTCGTGAGCGCGTGCGCAACGTCCGCCACGAACGCCAGGAAGAACGCCCCGACGGGCAGCGAAACCACGGCGGGGTGAAGGGGATGGTTGCCCAGGGCGGCCCGGCTCTTCATGATCAACCTCCTCGTCGTTCGCGCGTCCGAGCAGGGAATGAGGCTCGGACATGCAATCGGCGCGCCCCGACGGCGCGAGGCGGGCTCGTTTACGGAATCTTCAGGAAACCGGTAGCGGGGCGAGGGTCGGCGGGCGCCGGGGCCTTGCCGCGTCGGGCCTCCTCGCGGGCCGTCCGGCGAGGAAGGCGACGGCGCGGGAGATCACGCGGGCGTCCCGGAGAAGCCGGTGGTGTCCGAGGCCGCGGGTCCGCACCAGCTTCGCGTTCGGCCAGGTGTGGGAGATCTCGACGCCGTCCCTCATCGGGACCCGGGCGTCGCGCCGGTCGTGGAAGATGAGAACAGACACGTCGGCCGAGGCGGGCTGACCCGCCACCTTGAGCTCGGCCCAACGGATCTGGAAGCGTTTTTCGAGCCGCTTCTTCATGGAATCGCGGACGGTCGGCGGAATCCGCATGATGCGGGCGAAGCGCCCCGTGTACCGCTCGAGGTCGGAGGGCGGAGCGAGGAGAACGAGGCGTTGTGCGCCAAGTCCGTCCCGGACCGCGAGCGCGGCGGCCGCCGCGCCGAGCGAGTGTCCGATCACCGCGTGGAAGGGGCCGTGGGTCTCGGTGACTGCTCGGATCGCCGCGACGAACTCCGGCAGCGACGAGACCCGCCCGCGCGCGATCCCGTGACCGGGCGCGTCGAACGCGACGACGGAGAAACCGGCGTCCAGCAGGGAGCGCACGAACGGAGTGAGGCGGCCGGCGTGTCCGCCCCAGCCGTGGACGAGCAGAACGCCGGGACCCTTCCCCCACGTCCAGGTCGGCAGGGTCCGGGCGAGAAACGCCGTCCGGGAGAAGGCCCCCTCGTCGAGCGCCCGCTGTTCGCGCTTGAGCCTCGTGTGCCGCGGAGGCGGGACGCGGAAGAGGATCTCCGCAAGCCGCGCGGAGAGAGAAGGGGATATCCGCGACAGGCGCGGGAAGCTGCGCCGGATCGCGCGCAAGAGCACTCGGCGTACACGGCGCCTTCTCGACGCGCTCCCGCGCGGATTCATGTGGGCCTTAGACCGCCGCCGCGAGTCGGTAGCGATCGAGGACGTCTTCGCGGCTCGAGTCGGGGAGCGGTGTGAGTGACCGGGATCCGCGGGGCTGCGACAAGTGCAAGGGAGAACGGGCTTCCGCGTCGCGACGCTCTCTCAATCCGGCCCGGATCATCAACGCCACGAGTGACCCCAGTGTAACTCCACCCAGCAGAACGGCGCGGCGGCTCATCTCATTTCCTCAGGCCGCGCCGCGGCGGGCCGAAGCGGCTCTCTTCGGACGCGCGCGGCCGCCGCTTCCCTGGCCGACGCTCTTGCGCAGCGCCTCCATCAGGTCGACGACGTTCTCCGGCTCCTTCGCCTCCTTGAGACCGAACTTGCGTTTGGAGGAGAGGAGCTTCTCGAGCGCGCGGCGGTACTCGTTCGGGTGCTTCGTCGGGTCCCACTCCTCCGTCGACATCTGATCGATGAGGAGCTTCGCCATCTTCACTTCGGCCGACTTCTTCGCGGGAGCGGGGATCGGGAGCTCGCCCGGGTCGCGAAGCTCCTCGAACGGCCGCAGCACCTCGAGCGCGAGCGCCTTCTTGCCCGGTATGAGCGCCGCGAGGAGCGGACGCGTGCGGAGGAAGAACCGGGTGATGCCGACGCGGTTCGCTTCGTTCAGGGCGTCCCGCAACACGGCGTACGCCTTCTCGCCCCCCTTCTGCGGCGCGAGGTAGTAGGGCTTCTCGAACGAGAGAGGGTTCAGCGAGGAGAACTCGACGAACTGGACGACGTCGATCGTGCGATCGCCTTCACCGACTTTCTCCTGGACCTCGTCGAGCTCGTCCTTCTCGACGATGGCGTACTTTTTCTTCGAGACCTCGTATCCCTTCACGATCTCGTCGGCCGAGACCTCGACGTCCTCCTTGCTGCAGAACTTCTTGTACTTGATGGGCGCCATGTCCTTGCGGTGCAGCAGGCGGAACGAGACCCGCTCCGAGGATTCGAGCGCCGCGTAGATGCCGACGGGGATGGAGATGAGCCCGAACGTGATGTGACCGCTCCAGATGCCCCTCATTTCGTTCTCCGCCGGACGACCTAGCAACGGACTTGCCAGTCGCGGGAAAGCGGGCTCCGGGGCGGGCTTTTCAGGCCTCCTCGAGGGCACCCCGGACCGCCCGCAGCATTTCGTCCGTGCTGTAGGGCTTCCGGAGGGTGGAGCGGACCCCGTTCCGGAACATCTCGTCGCGCCGCACCGCATCCATCGTCCCGCTGACGATGATGCCTTTCAGCTCCGGCTTGTCCTTCCGCATCTCGAGAAAGGCCTGCCATCCGCCGAGACGGGGGAGTCCCAGATCGGCGAGGACGACCGAGATCTCGTCGCGGTGTCGGCGGAACGCCTCGACGGCCTGGAGCCCGTCCGAAGCGGTCAGGACGCGGAAGCCCTCCGACTCGAGAATCGCTTTGATGGAATCGAGCAGCAGCGCTTCGTCTTCGACGAGGAGAATCGTTCCTCGGGCGGCAGGGGAGGTGGCCGGACGAAGGCGCGGTTTTCCCCGGGTTTCCGCGAAGGGAATCGCCGGCAGGTAGAGGGAGAATCGGCTTCCTTTCCCCGGCTCGCTCTCGACGCCGATCGATCCGTCGTGGCTCTCGATCACGCCGTACACGACGGAGAGACCGAGACCCGATCCCGCCTCTCGACCCTTCGTCGTGAAGAAAGGCTCGAAGATCCGGTTGCGGGTTTCGGCGTCCATCCCCAAGCCCGTGTCGGACGCGGTGATACACACGTACGAATCTTCGTGCGGCCGGTCGGCGAGGAGGGGGGTCGCCTTTCCCTCGACGAGGCTCGTTCGGATTGTAAGGATGCCTCCGTCCGGCATCGCGTCCCGCGCGTTGACACTCAGGTTCAGCAGGGCCTGGTGGAGCTGGCTCGGATCGGCCTTGATCCGCGGCAACTCGGGCGCGAGGTCGAGCGCCACGTGCACCGATTTCGGGAACGTCTCCCCGATCATGCTCGCCAGCTCCCGAACCAGTCCATTGACGTCGACGGACTCGAACTTCCCCTCCTCCTTGCGCGCGAACGTCAGGAGCTGACGCACGAGGGCCGCCCCCCGCTGGACCGCCTTCTCGATCGCTTCCGTGGACTGGGCGATCTTCGAGGGTTCCTGACCCCGGGCAAGCAGCGTGCTGTACGCCGAGATGATGTTCAAGATGTTGTTGAAGTCGTGCGCGATGCCCCCCGCGAGCAGCCCGACGGACTCCATTCGCTGGGAGTGGCGAAGCTGCTCCTCGAGCCGCTTGCGATCGGACAGGTCGCGCATGTTCGACTGGACGATCCTCTGCGGGCCGGCCGAGTAAACGCTGCGGACCGCTTCGATCTGCAGCCGGCGGCCGTCCCGGGCGAGCATCTCGACGCCGGTTTCGACGGTGTGACCGGACTTCCGCAGCGTCTCGAAGCGAGTGACGGCCTTCACCGGATCGACGTACAGCGGAAGCTCCCACGGCTTCCGTCCGAGGAACTCCTCGCGCGAGTACCCGAAGAGCTGGAGGGCGAACGGGTTCACGTCCAGGATTTCTCCGGTCTCCTCGTTCAGGAGCCAGATCGCTTCGCGCGACGTCTCGAACAGCCGCCGGTACTGCGTCTCCGAGTGACGGATCTTTTCGCCGGCGAGCCGCCGATCCGTCACGTCGTCGATGGCGAGGAGCAGCAGGAACTCCGACTCGCCCGTGGGCTGCACCGGACGCGCGTTGGCGACGAACGCCTTGCGGCCGGCCTCCGGAAGGTCGACCTCGAAGTCGAGGTCTCGAACGATTCCTTTCGTCCGGACCGCATGTTCGAGCGCCGTGCGCAACCTCTCCGATTCCAGCCAGCCTTCGGTCAGGTCGAAGAAGGGGACCCTTTCCGCGTTCGGCTTCGCAATCTCGAACGTCTCGAAGAACGCGCGGTTCGCGCTCCGGATGCGGAGCTCCCGGTCGAGGACGATCAGGGACTCCCGGACGGTCTCCACGATGGCTTCGGAAAGACCGCGAGAGCGGTTCGCCTGCTCGATCGTCCTCTTCAGCTCATCGCTTGCGGACTCGAGATTCTCCTTCGCGGTCTCGAGCGCCTCGTTCTTGGACCGCAGCGCCCTCGCGGCCCCCAAGCCGGACTTGCCGGCGGGAGACGGGTTGTCGCGCGAATCGGGTGTCTGGCTCACGTTCTTCGAGGTCTCGCACTATACCGGGCGAGGCGGGGTCACACGCCCCGCGGCGTGTAGTACCGGGTCAGCCACCGCGAGAGGCCGTCCAGGC
>Ga0079218_10000482_pt1 | contig 11943 bp, 9 predicted proteins | sample NCCompost_FD_77181 | JGI IMG/M metagenome (GOLD analysis project Ga0079218, IMG submission 77181) | Agricultural soil microbial communities from Utah to study Nitrogen management - NC Compost | ecosystem: Environmental > Terrestrial > Soil > Agricultural land | place: USA: Utah | collected... | reverse complement strand
GCCTGCTCGATTGCAGGCATCGCGATCATCGATGCACGTGGCGCGGTCTCCTCCTGCCAGGATTGCTGTCATCCCATGATGGTCGGTGCATAGAATGCCTTCTGGCAACGGCCGACAGACACACAGGGCCGCACAGTTTTCACGAGGGACCATTCATGAACAACAGTGTGACGTGGCGACGGATGCGGAGACAGGCGATGGCCGTCCTGTTGCTCATCGCCGTGTCGGACGCATCTGCATCATTGGCTGCTCAATGGTTCAAGTACCCCAGCCCGCGCGCGCCACGCACGGCGGACGGCCAAGTCGACCTGTCGGCGCCGACACCGCGACTGGCGAACGGAAAGCCAGACCTCTCTGGCGTGTGGATGACGGCGGAACCTGCCTGTGTCATCCGAGGCACACTCAGCGTGAGCGAGCTTCTGAAGCTCATTCCGCCGTCCCGAAAATGTCCACCTCGCACGGCCAGTTTCTCGCGCCAAAGCATCAACATCGGGATCGACATGCCCGGCGGGCTGCCGTATCAGCCGTGGCTCGCCGCTCTGGTCGATGAGCGAACGGCGAACCAGGCCATCGACGACCCGCATATCCGCTGCCTTCCCGATTCCTTCCCGCGTGCGTACGGGCTGCCCCATTACCTCAAGTTCGTCCAGACGCCGGACCTGCTGGTCATGCTGAACGAGTACAACGGCGTATACCGCCAGGTCTTCACGGATGGCCGCCCGTTGCCGCCAGACCCGAATCCATCCTGGCAGGGATACTCGTCGGCCATGTGGTCCGACGATACGTTGGTGATCGACACGATCGGATTTCGCGACGACATCTGGATCGACTGGGATGGCAGCATGATCACGGGGGCGGCCAAGCTCCGCGAGCGCATTCGCCGGCCCGACTTCGGCCATCTCGAGATCGAGGTGACAGTGGACGATCCGAAGGCGTATACGAGACCGTGGACCGTCACTCTGCGACAGCAGTTCGCTGCCGACACGGAGCTCATCGACGAAGTGTGCGCAGAAGGCGAGCGGTTCGCGAAACAGCTGAAGCCTTAGCGTTCCGCATTCGAGAAGGATGATGCCGATGGACACACGTGTTGTGGTTCTCTTGCTGGCAGGCGTGATCGCTGCGCCGCTCGCGATTGGGATGCAGGCGCAGGCCAAGACTCCAGAGTTGGAGCTCGTGACGCGAGCGGCGGACGCGCTCGGCGGGCGCGCCCGCGTGATGGCGCTCAAGACGCTCCAAATCATCGGTTACGGCGAGCTGGCGTACTTCAACGGCGGCGGGAACATCACCGGGGACCCGGCCGCGCCGCAAAAATGGCAGAAGGTGCTCGAGTACACGCGAACGATCGATCTCGAGCACGGGCGCACGCGCGTCCAGCAGCGGCTGAAGATGGACTTCGTCTTCGCCTCGACGGCCGGGCAGCTCGGGCTCAATCGCACCAACGAGACCCTCGATGGCGATGTGGCCTACAACGTCGGTGGAGGGTTCCTGGCGGCTCCGCAGTCGGGAACGCCACAACCGCAGCCCGCAGGGCCGGCGGCGGTTCGCCAGCGCCGCGTGGAGATGCTGGCGCATCCGGTGACGATCGTGCGCGCGGCGCTCGACCCAACCACCAAGCTGTCGAACCTGAGAACCGAGGGGACCCTGCGCCTCGTGGACGTCACCGTGCGTCAGGGCGACACGCTGACGCTGGCCGTCAACGCGACGTCGAACCTTCCCGCGTGGGTCAGCTACGTCGGACCGAATCCCAACCTTGGCGACGTCATGTTCCGGACGGCCTTCGCCGGCTACGTGCCGGAACAAGGTGTTCAGCTGCCGACCGGCCTGGCCACGACCATCAACTTTCGCAACGTCGTCCAGAGCAAGCTGTATGTCGATCGCAACATCGTCGACGCGCCGATCGACGATCTGAGCGCACCGGCGTCAGTGCGCGCGGCGCGGCCGCAGGAAGCGGCTGGCGGAGGGAGCGCCAACCTGCAGCCGATCAAGGTTGCCGACCATGTGTGGTTCTTGAACGGCAATACGTTCTTCGAATTCGACGACCACCTCATCATGGTCGAGGCGAACCGGCAGGACGCGGCGCTCCAGGCGATTCTCAAGGTGGCCAACGCGCTCGTTCCCGGCAAGCGCGTCACACAGGTCATCCAGTCGCATCACCACTTCGACCACAGCGTCGGCCTACGCGCGGCCGTGGCCGAGGGGCTCACTGTCATCTCCCGTCGCGGCAATGAAGGAATCTTCCGCGAGATGGCCGGGCGCCCGGCGAAGCTCTTTCCGGACGCGTTGGGACGGAACCCCAAGCCGTTGAAGTTCATTCCGGTGGACGATCATCTGAAGCTCAAGGACTCGACCAACGAGATCGACATCTACCACATCGTCGGCAACTACCACATGGCGGACGGCGTCATCGTTCACGTCCCCCGGTCGAATCTCCTCGTCGAGGCGGACCTCACCACGCAAAACTGGGATTTCAACTGGTGGGGCGACAGCCTCATGAACAACATCGAGTACCGCAAGCTCAAGGTTGAGACCAATCTGGCAGTGCACGCCCAGCAGCCGTTTCCGCTTGCGGAGGTCGTCGCCGCGATCGAACGGCAGGTTCGCAACGCGCAGGCGTTCTGCCGCCGCGCCGCGGGGGCGCAGTTCTTTCAGCCTGGTTGTCCCATCCAGTACAACCGTCCACTCCCGCCGGTCTCGAATTGAGCGGCATCAGCGGGGTCTCGTCATGAACGCCATGCGTGTCGTCTCCGGCGTGGTCGTCATGGCCGGCGTGGCGCTGACGGCTACACCCGCGCAACAACGCGCTCCCGTACGTTCACCGCGTGCGCCAGTGGCGCTCGTAGGCGGTACGCTGATCGACGGCACCGGTGGAGCGCCGCTGCGCAACAGCGTCGTCCTGATCCGTGGCGAGCGGATCGAAAAGGTCGGGACGACGGCTTCCCTGCCCGTCCCGAAAGGCTATGACGCGGTCTCGACCGAAGGCCTCACCGTACTCCCCGGCCTGTGGGACCTGCATGTGCATCTGATGTACGCAGGCCATCCCGACGCCCGTTATTGGTTCAGCGCCTACACTCCGCAGTTCGAACGGGTCATCATGCCCGCATCGGCCGAGCAGCTGCTGATGGCGGGTGTGACGGCGGCTCGCGATCTTGCCGCGCCGCCGGAGCCGGTCGTAGCCGTGAAACGGCGCATCGCAGCAGGTGACATCCCAGGTCCGACGTTGTACGTCGCCGGTCCCGCGCTCACCAAAGGAGGGGCCGCGAACGCCGCTCAGACGTGGAACGTCGCCGGCGCCGCGGATGCGCAGGCGAAGACGAACCGCTTGATCGACGGTGGGGTTGATTGGATCAAGATCATCAACGCCGAACAGATGACGCTCGAGGAGATGAAGGCGATCGTCAGCACGGCGCACGCACGCGGCCGGAAGGTAGCGGCCCACGCGTTCAGCGAAGCGGAGATTCGGCAGGGGCTGCTGGCCGGGGTCGACGATTTCCAGCACGTTCGCACACAGACTCCGGAATATCCTTCAGACCTCGTTGCGTCGCTCCGCGATCGCGTCAGAAACGGGCCGCCGTTGTACTGGACCATCACAGCGGGCGGAAACGGGCAACTGAACGCCGCCTATCTCGCGTCGAATCCGGAGTTCCTGGACGATCCCGCCAACTTCATCGGATTGCCTCAACCCATCGTGGACGATGTGCGCAAGGCCATTGCGGCCAGGGTTCAGGCTCCACCTCGCCGCGGCGGCGCCGTCCAGAGCCAGGAGGAGATCAACGCGACCGTCAAGCGGAAGATCGCCCAGCTCCGGGACGTCGGCGTCCAGATCGTATTCGGCACAGACGTCGGGAGTTGGGGCGAGGTCACGGGCCACGCGACATGGATGGAGGCGGATCTGTGGGTTCGCGAACTCGGCATCGATCCGATGACCGTGATACGCGCGATGACACTCGAGGCGGCGCACATGATGGGAGTCGACCGCGACTCAGGATCTGTCACCGAAGGCAAGCTCGCCGACGTGATCGCTGTACGGGGCGACCCACTGCGGCACATCGACGTGTTGCGTGAGCCGAAGATTGTGATCAAGCACGGTCGACGCTTCAAATAGACGAGGAAGACAGTCGATCGCCGTGGAGCCCTTAGCGAAACCTGTCCAGAAGGCTTTCCATCATCGACGGTCCGCTGCGCTCCGCCGCCGCGACGAACTGGAAACGCTTTACCGCCTCCGGCCCCCAGAATCGTCCCACGGTGATCAGGAGATCCAGATCCCCCTGCTCGTCGTCCGGCAGTACCGTCCTCGCCCGGATCTCCTGCAGCTGCTCGTAGCTGAGTTCTCGAAGATGCATCGTCTTCCGGCCGAACTTCACCGTGTGATCCGCTATGGCCGCGCTCGCGATCAACGTCTCGAGCATCCGATCGCGCCAGTCGCGCGAAAACCGCGTCAGCACGGAGCGAAACCAGATCGTGCCGAGAAGCCGTCGCAGCTCGATCGGGTCGATTGGAACGTCAGCTGCAGCGCCGTTGCCTGCCAGTGCCAGCGCGGCCGGATTGGAGTGATTCAGCGCCACCGCGAATTCCCAGAACGTCGCGAAGGGCGGTGGCTCGGGCTTGGGCGTCGCGACGATTTGGTGTTCGGGCTCCGGCTCCGGGAAGGAGCCCGCCTGGGCGGCTGCAACCGCGGGAGTAGCCTGGATGGCGGTCGGCTCGACTGTGCCGCGAAGCGCGTTGGGGAGCGTGCGCGCACCTCTCTCGAGGCTCCAATCGACGTCGAGCGGCGGGTGCGTCCCGGTGTATTCGGCAAACAACGCCGTCACACCCCAGGGCCTCGGAAGGCCCACCGCGCGGGCATACAGAGGACTGTAGGGGCTCGAGGCATCGACGCCCATCGCCGCCGCGAGCCCTCCCTTGATCTTCGCGTCCACGAGATTCGACCAATCGCCCTGAATACAGACCAGGGACGTGCCCGCGGGTTGGCGGAAGGCGTAGTACGGATTGTCACAGCATTGGCGCGCCGCAAGCTCCACCTGCGCATCGCTCGGCTCGCCGCCATCGGGAGGATCGATCTCGCCGTACCCGATTCGCAGACGGCCGCCCCCGGCAAACAGGACTGAGAGATCGGACGGATCGACCTGCGACAGGTCCCACAGCACGTAGATGAGACCGCGAAGACCGCGGGCGATCGGCAGATTCATGCGCTCCCAGACGACCGGCTGCGGTTGCGGATCGTGCTCCGCGTAGCCGCGGTCGTTCAGAATCTCGATCAGGCGGATCCCCGCCGCGTCGAATCGATCGACCGCGCTCGCCGCGTTGTCATAGTGCCGCTTGTCCACTTCATGCCGCTCGAACGAGGGGCGGACGAAGATCGGGATCACGAGCTTCTTCTGCTGACGCGCCATCTGCGCGAGCGGAAACATGGTCCCCGATCCGGTACCTTTCCCTCCCGTGCCGACGAGGATGATGATCGAATGGCGGCTGATGAGTGCTTCGACGCTGCCCCACGATTCATGCAGCGCTTGAACAGCCACGTCCGGGTCGTGCCTGGCGCCGAGGCGTCCTGTCGTTCGTGCGCCGATGAGCACCCGCTCGTCCTTCGGCAGGTCCGAGAGCGCGAATTCGTTGGTGTCGAGGAATCGAGTCGTGACCGCTCGTCTGAGGCGTTCGGCGTACCTCGGGTCGCTCTTCTGTGTCACCGCGACATCCCGCCGGAACGTCGCCTTCACCGAGCGCAGGATGTTTCCACCGCCGCCGCCCGCGCTCAAAAGGAGGATATGCATGTGACACCTGGCTGCTTCGGACCCGTCCTCGGTTGAAACGGCACCACGATCCATTCGGCCTGCGTGTAGAGGGCGCCATCGACGAAGGCCGGGTCGTCGAGTGCGGCCAACACTCGGCCAACGTCGTATTCGACATTCCTCTTGTGATCCGTGAGGTTCGGGTACCGCCGTCCCTGGCCCGGCGCGAGAAGAATGTCGAACCGCCCTCGTCGCCTGTTGCGGACGCGGACCTTCAACGGACGCTCCGTGTCGTCGTACCGGACCAGTGGCCGCTCGAACTCGGCGATGAATCGATGGGCGAACAGCTGCACGAGGACGGACGCCGTCCTCCTGCGGCTCACGTAGCCGTCCAGGATCTGCACGCCGAACCACGGCACCGCGATCACGATGCCCAGCCACATGATCGTCAGGTCGACGTTCCCGAGGGGGCGAGGACTGGTGGAGGCTGCAGGACTCGCGCTGACGCGAAGGCGTACAAGGGGGGCGGTGGTTGCGACTGCGATGGGCGGCGGCGGTGCCGTTTCCTGGGCTCGTTCGCCGTCGCCTGGACCGCTCACGATTTCGGTGACCGTGAGAACCGCAGGCGGGTCGAGGCGCCGTCGGGCGGAAGCGGTGCCGCGGGCGGATGGCCTCACGATGCACGCACTCCAGCCGGCGTGAATCCGGTCGTATTGCGACTTGGGAACGAACCTCGCGGAGCCGTTCATGATCTGGAACGACGCTGAGTACACGTTCCGGCTGTCGCCGGTGACGCGCCGTGCGGCCTGTCCCGCCGATTCACCTCGACGGATGGGATGGCAGACGGGCGACTGCGCGAAGGCGGGTGCCGCCGACACTGCCAGTGCGAGGATCGGCAGCGCATGGCAGGCGATGCGCATCAGCCCGAAACCACAGCTCAACCGTTCCGACACTCAGGTGTATTTACTCAAGTCGTGTGCCAGAGCTTTCGTCACACGCGGTTGGCCTTTCCGCCGGCTACCGCGGGACGAGAGGTGGATTGTCCACGGCCAGTGTCACAGCGTGGCCGCACTTCGGGTCGCCGCCTCTGCCGTCGTCGCCTACGTCGACGCTTCATCGGATCGATCCGCCGTGCTCCCGATGTGGGCTGCCGGTGCGGTATTGAACGCAGGCCGCGCCCCTTCCCACGGTAACCTCAATTCTCACGCCATGCGCGCATCGGCAATGCCGCGAATGTTCGGAACGGCCCTCAGGGCCTGGTGGGACGACGACGTCATGCGCCTCGGCGCCTCTCTCGCCTTCTACACGCTGTTCGCGATCGCGCCAGTCTTGCTTGTCGCAACCGCCATCGCGGGCGTGGTCTTCGACGCCGAGGCTGTCCGCGAGACAATCGTCGGCCAGCTCGATTCTCTTGTCGGAAGCGTCGGCGCTCACGCAGTGCAGGGTCTTCTCGAGGGAGCGAGCCAGCGGCGAGCCGGCATCGTCGCCACCGCTGTCGGCATCATCGGATTCGTCGTCGCTGCCACGGGAGCATTCCTCGAGCTTCAGGCGGCACTCAATACCATCTGGCGCGTGAAGTCGAACCCGCGCGCCAATCTCACGGCGTTCCTGCTGGATCGGCTGCGCTCGTTCGGACTCGTGGTGGCGATCGGCTTTCTGCTCATGGTGTCGCTGGCGGTAACCGCCGCGCTGGCGGCCGTGAGCGAATGGCTATCGAGCCACTCCACGAGCATCCCGCTGGTGTGGAGCGGAGCCAGTGTGCTCGTGTCGCTCGTCGTGACCACGGCACTGTTCGCTCTCCTTTATCGCGTCCTGCCCGACGTCCACCTCCGCTGGCGCGATGTGACGACCGGTGCATTCATGACGGCCGTGCTCTTTACGATCGGTCAACAGCTCATCGGACTGTATCTCGGCCAGAGCAGCGTCACATCCAGCTTCGGCGCCGCCGGATCGATCATGATCCTCCTGCTGTGGGTGTACTACTCGTGCCAGGTCCTGCTGCTCGGTGCCGAGTTCACGCGCGTGTACTCTCAGGCCAGACACGCAAGCCCGGCGTTGAGTCTGACACCGACACTTTAGCCGGCGCCGTAAAGGCAGACCCAGCCAGCCCATGGACGGGCCTGGACCTGAATTATCGAATGGCCACACTATGCCGTGATTATCGAAGGCATATCGACGTGCGCGTGTCCCCATCTGCACAGACACCTGTTCGCGTGTGCTGCATGCTGTGTGACGTGAAGTACAACCCTCGACACACACAGGAGTAACAAATGGACACGACTACTCTGCTCGTCATCGTCCTCGTGATATTGGCGCTCGGCGGCGGTGGATTCTTCTACAAACGGCGAATCTGACTCGCACGCCACACAGCACTCCGCCAGCAGCAAGCGGGTGCTCGCTCGGCGCTGATCAGACCCTCGTCGAAACCGATTTCATCGTTAGTTCCGAGGGGCCACATGTCCATTGACGCGGTTCCAGCCGAGACAAAACGAGTGAAGGCCGAGGAGGGACGGGAAGAGGCTGAAGGTACGCGGGAGGCGGCGGATAGCAAGCGCGATCACGCCGAAGAGCACCGCGCGGTGGCGGAGGCGGCGAGGATGGAGGCGGAGGAATTCCGCGTGCTCGCCGAGAAGACCAGGGTGCTTCATGAGGACCTTCGGGCGCAGTTGGAGTCCGTCCGAGAGGAACGGGAGACGCTACGTCACGCCGCCGAAGAGGCGCGCCACGCTGCCGAGGAGGCACGCCAGGCGACGATCGCGACCGTGGCTGCCACAGCCGATGCGCTGGCCGCGAACCTGGCGCAGATGCAGTTCCTCGAGGACGCCGGGAAGACTGCCAGACAGATCAAGACTACCGACCCGGAGGACGTGCATTAGCCTGCGTGGACCAGCTGATCAAGAAATCGGGACACGCCGCCAGGGTGTTCCCGATTGGACGGCGTCACGACGAGTGACGGCGTACAGTCGGGCATCTGCTCGTCAGCCTCGACACGCAATCCGCACGTTGACGAAGATGTAACACCCACTCAATACCAGAGGTTTTCCATGTTCAAGCGAATCGCGGCTGTGCTCTTGGCATCGGCCGCTCTCGCGCCGGGCTTCGTGTTCTCACAAACGCCGCCCAACCCGACCCAACAGCAGGTCAGCGTCGCTGAAGACCAGGTCCCCTTGTTCAGGATCACGGTCGTCGGCCGCACGACGCCTGCGATCAACTACCGGCCGCGCCGCGGCGACACCAAGGTCGACTTCCAGGGCACGGCCCTGATGCCGCAAGCCGTCGGCCAGGCCAAGATCTCGGGCGAGCAGGGGTACATGAACGTCGAAGCACAGTTCGACAAGTTCGCTGCCGCGTCGAGTTTTGGATCCGAGTACCTCACCTACGTGCTGTGGGCCGTCACACCTGAAGGGCGTGCCACCAACCTGGGCGAGCTGCAGATCGACGGGGACGATGCAAAAGTCAAGGTCACGACCGAGCTGCAGGCCTTCGGCCTGATCGTCACGGCGGAGCCCTATTTCGCCGTGACCCAGCCGAGCGATGTCGTCGTCATGGAGAACGTGGTCCGTGCTGGTACCGAAGGCAGCGTCGAGGTGATCCAGGCGAAGTACGAGCTGCTCAGGCGCGGCTCCTACCTGATGAACCAGGATGCCGCCAAGTTGAAGTTGAAGCCGCTCGAACCGGGTGCACCGCTGGACCTTGCCCAAGCGAGGAACGCGGTGGAACTGGCACGTCTGGCGGGCGCCGATCGTTTCGCGGAGGACACCTTCAACAAGGCCGCCGGACTTCTCGCCACGGCCGAAACGGCGAGAGAGAAAAAACAGCGCGGGAACGCCGTGATGATGCCGGCCCGGCAGGCCGCGCAAACGGCGGAAGACGCCCGGCTGATTGGGCTGCAGCGGCAGGAAGAATCGTACGTGGCGGAGGAAAAGGCGCGGGCTCTCGGGCGCGAACAAAAGGCACTCGATCTCGCGAAAGCCGAGGCCGCAAGAAGCCGGCAGGCCGACCTCGATGCGCAAGCGGCACGAACCGCGCGTGACCTGGCGGAACGCCAGGCCCAGACAGACGCCGCGGCACGCGCCGCAGCGGAGCTGAAAGCCCGGACTGCCACCGCCGGTCAGGCGACGGCGGAACGTGCTGCAGCCGATGCCGATGCCGCACGGTCGGCGGCGGAGGCGGCGCGAGCGCAGGCGGTAGCGGCGCAGCAGGCAGCCGAAGCGCAGACACGACAGGCACAAGGCGCCGCTGCGCAGTCTGAGCAGGACAAGACGGTGCTGCGCGAGCAGCTCCGGACGCAGCTCAATGTCGTCCTGGACACGCGCGAGACGGCCCGCGGCCTGATCGTCAACCTATCCGACGTGCTGTTCGACACTGCAAGCTCGACACTCAAGCCGGGAGCGCGGGAGAAGCTGGCGCGCGTGTCGGGCATCCTGGTCTCGCACGACGGGCTACGGCTTGAGGTCGAGGGCCACACGGACAGCGTCGGTACGGATGCCTACAATCAGGGGCTCTCTGAACGGCGCGCCGAATCGGTTCGCGGGTATCTCGTGGATCAGAGGTTCGCGGCCGGCGCAGTCGGCGCAACCGGCTTTGGAGAAGACCAGCCAGTCGCCACCAACGACACGGCGTCTGGACGGCAACAGAATCGGCGGGTAGAGCTGGTCGTGTCCGGCGACATCATCGGCCGGCGCTGAGCCGGGATCGCCGACCGATAACATCAGACGCAGCCAGTCCTTCAAGGCTGGCTGCGTTGTCGACGTTCCGGTGTACCAAACCGGACAGACGTTCGTCTGAGTACGCCGTTACGCTTCCGGATGCCATCCGTCGAACTCTTCAACAGCGCTCTCGCCGACGTGACGCCACGAGACTCACTCGACGGGTCGTTTCCTTCGGAAGCTCCCTTCCAAGCCCCCCTCCATATGCACGGCCTGGTGTATCGCGGTCCCGGTCGGCGCGCGTGGGAGCAGCGACCGCGGCCCGTGCTCCAAGAGCCGACCGACGCCGTGGTGCGCCTCACGACCTCGACGATCTGCGGGACGGACCTTCACATTCTGAAGGGCGATGTACCGTCGGTGGCCGAGGGCCGGATCCTCGGGCACGAGGGGGTCGGGGTGGTCACCGACGTCGGTTCAGGCGTCACCACTTTTCGCGCGGGTGATCGCGTGCTGGTCTCCTGCATCACCTCGTGCGGTCGCTGCGACTTCTGCCGGAAGCAGATGTACTCCCACTGTCGGCATGGCGGCTGGATCCTTGGGAACACCATCGACGGCACCCAGGCCGAATACGTGCGCATTCCCCATGCAGATACGAGTCTGTACGCCATCCCGGCAGACGGCGATGAAGAAGCGCTGGTGATGCTGAGCGACATTCTGCCCACTGGCTTCGAGTGCGGCGTACTCAATGGCCAAGTCCAGCCAGGCGACGCTGTGGCGATCGTCGGCGCGGGCCCGGTCGGGCTCGCCGCCCTGCTGACGGCCCAGTTCTACTCGCCAGCCAGCATCGTGATGATCGACCTCGACGACAGGCGTTTGAACGTGGCCAAAGCGTTTGGCGCCACCGCACTGGTCAACAGCACTGACGGCGGTGCGGTTCAGCGCGTGATGGATCTGACCGCAGGTCAGGGCGTCGATGTGGCGATTGAAGCGGTCGGCGTACCGGCCACCTTCGACATCTGCCAGGCGATTCTGGCTCCGGGTGGACGCCTCGCGAACATCGGTGTGCATGGCGTGGCCGTGACCCTGCATCTCGAAAAGCTGTGGGACCGGAACATCACTATTACTACCCGCCTGGTCGACACGACCACGACTCCGATGCTGCTCAAAGGCGTGGGGGCGGGGCGGCTACAGTCGCGAAAGCTGGTGACCCACCGCTTCGCGCTCAAGGACATCCTGCAGGCGTACGAGACCTTCGCACACGCCGCGAGAGAGGGCGCGCTGAAGGTCATTCTCACGAACGACAACAGGGGCTCGCGGGAGTAAGTTCAGTGACAGGCCCGCCAATGACCGAGAGGAATTGGACCGAAGAGATCAAGAGTGTGCTGGCAGCGGCTGGTCTGCCGTGGCAGATCAATTCCTGCTGGTGCGAGACATCCGGGTGCGCGGCCGAGGTCGTCCATCGCAGCACCGGCAAAACACGGGTGGTCGCGTTGTCCCTCGACACATTCCCCACCGCAGCACTGCGCCGGGCGGAACTGGTTCGAGTCCTGCAAGCACACGCCCCCACG
>Ga0079218_10000479_pt1 | contig 11952 bp, 11 predicted proteins | sample NCCompost_FD_77181 | JGI IMG/M metagenome (GOLD analysis project Ga0079218, IMG submission 77181) | Agricultural soil microbial communities from Utah to study Nitrogen management - NC Compost | ecosystem: Environmental > Terrestrial > Soil > Agricultural land | place: USA: Utah | collected... | reverse complement strand
CGCTCCCCGCATGATGCGTCCCGCCGAAAACGAGAGCCCCGCGTCGATCAGCACCCAGCCCCGATCGCCGACGCCGGGCTCGCCCAGAAACACCACATTGACGAAGAGATGCCGCTGAAACGCGAGATCCTCGGTCACCCTGCGCATCCCGCGGCCGTATGTCCGCCTGTTCAAATGCTTCATTGCAGCCTCCGGCAACAGCGTGGGCTGCGAAAGTAGGGGGCGCGTTTCCAGCGACGTTGTAGTGCAGGTCACATGTCAGCCGCGGGTCGCGAGGGTCGCGGGTCGCGGGGGACCTGCTCATGCGGCATCGCGACCCTCTCGACCGTAGTAGCTTTCCACCATGCGGTCCCGAGTGCTCCTCGCCCTTGCCCTGACGACCGCGGCCTGCCGGTCGCGCCCGGATGCGACGATCAGCCTTCCCAGCGGCGATACCGCGCCGGCCGCTTCGCTCGGCGAGGAGCCCCCGGTGCCGGTCAACGCGAATTCGCCGGTGGTCTACCCTCCGTCGTTCGTCCGGGAGCGGATCGAGGGTACGGTCATACTCCGCCTCTTCGCAGACAGCACCGGGACGATTCAGCGTGACTCGACGCGTATCGCGGAGTCGAGCGGCTATCCCGCACTCGACTCCGCGGCGCTCGCGGCCGTGCCCGAGATGCGCTTCGCGCCGGCGGTCCGCCGCGGCGATCCGGTCGCCACCGCCTTCCTGCAGCCCGTCCACTTCCGAAACCCCGTCTCCTCCGCGACCCCATGACCGACACGATGGCCTCGCCGATTGCCTCGGTCCTCGACACGATCGGATCGACTCCGCTGATCCGGCTCTCCCGCGTGGGCGCCGGGATCCGCACCCCGGTCTATGGCAAGGCGGAGAACATGAATCCCGGCGGGTCGGTGAAGGACCGCATCGGCCTCGCGATCATCGAGGACGCCGAACGGCGCGGTGAGCTCAAGCCGGGTGGCACCGTCGTGGAGGGGACGAGCGGCAACACCGGCGTCGGCCTCGCCATCGCCGCAGCACTCAAGGGGTACCGGTGCATCTTCACGATGCCCGACAAGATGTCCCAGGAGAAGGTCCGCCTCCTCAAGGCGTTCGGCGCCGAGGTGGTCATCACGCCGACGGCCGTTCCGCCCGATCATCCGGACAACTACGTGATGAAGGCGAAGCAGATCGTGAAGGAGACGCCGGGCGCCATCCTCGCCAACCAGTTCTACAACCAGGTCAATCCGGAGGCCCACTACCGCACGACGGGTCCTGAGATCTGGGATCAGACCCGCGGCCGCATTACCCATTTCGTCGCGAGCGCCGGAACGGGGGGCACCGTGAGCGGGGCCGGCAAGTACCTCAAGGAGCGGAATCCGGCGATCCGCGTCATCGCCGGCGATCCCGTCGGCTCGCTGTACACGAACTACGCGAAGTCACGGGCCCTGGGCGAAGGGCACCCCTACAAGGTCGAAGGCATCGGGGGCGACAAGATTCCCACGACCGTGTGGTTCGACCATATCGACGAGTGGCGGCAGGTGAGCGACAAGACTTCGATGGCGATGGCGCGGCGCCTTGCGCGCGAGGAAGGCATGCTCCTGGGCGGCTCGGCTGGACTCAACGTGCACCTCGCCCTCGAGATCGCCCGTGAGCTGGACGATGCGGACGCCTGCGTCGTGACGATCCTCTGCGACACCGGCGAGCGGTACCTCTCGAAAGTGTTCAACGACGAGTGGATGGAGGAAAACCAGCTGCTCGACAAGGCGCCGGTCACCGTCGAGCAGCTGCTGGCCAACCGGCCGCATGGAGCGCCCGAGATCGTGCAGGTCGCGCCGGCGGCAGCGGTGCGCCAGGCGCTGAATCTGATGAGCACCTGGGGCGTGAGCCAGATCCCGGTGATCGACGATGGCAACAATGTCGGCGGGCTCATCGAAGGCACCCTCATGACCCGCGCGCTCGCACAGCCGTCGCTGCTCGACCGGCCGGTGCGCGAAGTGATGGATGCCCCGTTCCCCGAGGTTGAGGCGTCGACCCCCGCGGACCGGCTGGCCCAGACCCTCACGCGCGAGAGCCCAGCGGCGCTGGTGCGGCGCAATGGGAAGCTCGCGGGCATCGTGAGCCGTTATGACCTGCTGCAACGCATGATCGGTACTCGCTGAACGCGCCGAGCAAACTCACCAGGAGCCAGACAGCCGATCCAATGCGCATCACTGTCCTGACCGGCGGCACCTCATCGGAGCGTGACGTCGCCCTCGCGTCGGCGGCGCAGGTGGTCGCGGCGCTACGGTCGCGCGGTCATGAGGTGTCGGTCGTCGATACTGCGCGCGGGTTCCTGCAGCCGACCGACGAGCCTGCCATGCTCGGAGCCACGGTTGGAGCGGCGCCGCCCTCGATCGAGCACCTGCGCGCACTCGAGCGGGGGATCCTCCTCTCGGGCTTGTCGGGAATTCCGGTGGTGCGCGACGCCGAGGTGCTTTTCCTCGCGTTACATGGCGGTCCGGGCGAGGACGGCACCATCCAGACGCTGCTCGAGATGGTCGGGGTCCCGTATACCGGAAGCGGACGCCTCGGGAGCGCAATGGCCATGGACAAGGACATTTCGAAGCGGCTCTTCGTGGAAGCCGGCGTACCGACTGCCGAGTGGGTCATGGCGCCGGTGGACGAGGCGACCGTCGCCGAGCGGTTGGGGTGGCCGCTCGTGGTAAAGCCTTCGAAGCAGGGCTCCACGGTCGGGCTCTCGGTGGTGAAGGCCCCCGCGGAGCTGCGTCCGGCGCTCGAGCTGGCGCGCCGCTACGACGACGAAGTGATGGTTGAGCGCTTCATTCCTGGCCGGGAGCTCACGGTAGGCATCCTCGAGGGCGAAGCGCTCGCCGTCGGGGAGATCATCCCGCGGCACGAAATTTTCGACTACGAATGCAAGTACACCCCCGGCATGTCCGAGGAGATCTTCCCGGCGGACCTCCCGGCGGCCGTGGACCGGGAAGTCGGACGGCTCGGCGTGCTGGCCCACGAGGCCCTCAAGCTCGGCGGGTATTCACGCGTCGATTTTCGCTTGACACCGGAGGGAGATCTCTTCTGTTTAGAGGTGAACACCCTTCCGGGCATGACCGCCACCAGCCTTCTCCCGCAGTCGGCGGCCGCGCGGGGCATTCCCTTCCCCGAGCTTTGCGAGCGAATCTGCCGCGCGGCACTCGGACGTGGCGCAGGACACCGACAGGAACGGCGCGAGTCGTGACTCTTCAGCTATGAGCGCACTTCCATTTCCGCGGGTGACACCCTGGGTGGGCCGCATCATCGCCGCCAACGCGGTCGTGCTGCTGCTCATGCAGACGCTGTTCACGTCGCCGGCGCTGCAGGAGCTGCTCGCATTCGATCCCGGCGCAGTGACGAGGCATCCGTGGTCGTTCCTCACGTATGCCTTCGTCCATGGCGGCCTGCTGCACCTCCTCTTCAACAGTCTCGGCATCTTCGTCTTCGGCACCGCGGTGGAAAGCCGGATGGGGAGCCGGGCGTTCCTCTCGTATTACGTCTACTGCGCCGTCGGCGCCGCGATCTTCTGCTGGCTGCTCGGCTTCATGCGCGACGTCCAGCCGTTCGTTGGCGCGTCGGGAGCCCTGCTCGGCCTCGCCGTCGCGTTCGCGATGTACTGGCCGGACGCGCGCATCATGGTCTTTCCGTTCCCGGTTCCGATCAAGGCCCGCACGCTTGTCATCGCGCTCGTTGCGATCGACGTCGCCTTTGCCTGGCTTGCGCCGGGTGACGGCATTGCGCACGAGGCCCACGTGGGCGGCGCGATCTTCGGCTTCCTCTTCTTCCGCGTGCAGCAGCTCTCGCACGGGGCCTCTCCGCGGGAGCGCAGCGTCGAGCGCGTGGTGATGGTCCAATCGGGCGCGCACGACCCCACGCGACGCCGCCCGACGCCCGTGCCCCGTCCCCGGCCTCGCACCGAGCCCGACGCGGCTACCGCCGAGCTCGACCGCGTGCTCGACAAGATCAGCGCACACGGGATTGCCAGTCTCACGCCCTCCGAGAAGCGGTTTCTCGACGAAGTTTCCCGCCGCAAGCAGGACAAGCTGAACTGATCAGGCCCTGAAATCTCTTGCGCCGCGCCGTGCGATGCTCTTATGATGGCGCGTGCTGATCAACCTCGTCCCTGAATTCCTCGCTGCAGCCGCCGCTCCCGATCCCCCGGCCGCGTACCGCCGCTATCGCGACGCGCACGCGGCCGTTCTCGACGCCTACTGGCGAAACTACGTTCTCGACCCCGATACGCCGCAGGCCGAAGACGTCGTCCGCGATGCGCTCCGCGCCGATCGCGCGGATCTCAGGGCCGCGGTCGCCGCTCGCGACATCGATCAGATGGCCGAGGATGCCATGGCCCGCGCGCACGAGGTGCTCGGCGTGGACAGTGCCGTGGACTGCTACCTGATGGTCGGAATGGGGGCGGCCAACGCGGGGGAGCTGGTCGTCGGCGGCCGAGGCATCGCGTTCATCTGCCTCGAGCACTTCACCGGCCGGCCCAATCCCCAGACCTACGGCATGGGGCTTTCGGCCGACCTGATTCCTGCCTGGATCGCGCACGAAGTTGCGCACGTGGTTCGCTACACCTCTCCTTCGAGCGCGAGTGAGATGCGGCGCCTCGTCGCCGAAAGCGGCGGCTACTACGATTTCTGGGCGACCGGCGGCAGGGCGACCCTTCGCGAGCTGCTGCTCAACGAAGGGCTCGCGGTCCACGCGGCGCGTGCCGTCGCCCCCGGACTCGATGCGGCGGACTATTTCGGGTACGCACGCCGCCAATACCACCGCCTCCGCGAGATGGAGGCGTTCCTGCAGCGCCAGATCGAGCCCGAGCTCGATCTTCGTGGGCTCGGCCTCCGGCTCCGCTATCTCACGGGCGGGATGAGCCCCAATTCGCGGCTGGTGGCGGGACGCGTGATCCCGGAACGGTCCGGTTACTACGTGGGCTACCGCATGGCCGAGGCGCTTGTCGCCGAGCGTGGCATCGCAGCGGCGCTCCGGGCGGCGGCAGAGGAGTTCGCGGCGGCAGACGAGGCGGCGCGCGGAATCCAGACGGCCTGAGCGTGGCGGACGAGCCGGCGCGCGTCACTATCACCTGGAAGCCATCCGGTCCCATCATCGTCGAAGGCCCCGTCGAAGTTCGCGACAACAACGGCGACATCCTGATCCCCCCACCCGCCAAGATTCCCGGCCAGGTGAAGTTCTGCGGCTGCGGCATGTCGAGGACGAAGCCGTTCTGTGATGGGAGTCATAAGAGGTAGCTGTCGCGGGTCGCGAGGGTCGCGGGTCGCGGGAATCTGCTCGTGCGGCATCGAGACTCGCGACCCTCGCGACCCGCGACCCCCTATTTCCCCACGCAAAACCCCGCGAAGATCCGATCCAGCACCTCGTCCAGATCGACCGCCCCGATCAGCTCGTCCAGCGCCAGAATGGCGTGACGCACGTGGTGCGCCGCGAGAACGATGTCGCCGGCCGCGTCGAGATGCGGGCGCGCCTCCTCGAGCGCCAGCCGCGCAGCGGCGAGCGCGTCCCGGTGCCGCGCTCGAGTCAGCGTCGGCTCGATATCCGCCAGCCGGATGCGATCACCGAAGAGTCGCTGGGCGATCTCTGTCCGGATGCTGTCGAGTCCAGCTCCGGTGACCACGGAGACGTGAATCCCCCGACCGCCATTGTGTCCTGACAGATCCGACTTTGTCCGCACCAGCAACGCACGCGCGTCTTCCAGTCTGCGGCTTTCGTCGAGCTCGAGTGCCCTCCCGCTTTCAGCGCAGAGGAGAATCAGGTCGGCGCTCGCGAGCCATCTGTGGCTCACCTCCACGCCCATCTGCTCCACGCGGTCGGTTGACTCACGAAGGCCTGCCGTATCGACCAGCCGAACCGGCCAGCCGAGAAAGCTGGTGGGCGCCTCGATCGCGTCGCGCGTCGTTCCGGGAATCTCCGTCACGAGTGCCCGGTCATTCCCGAGCAGTGCGTTGAACAACGATGACTTTCCGGCATTCGGGCGTCCGGCGAACACGACGAGGGCTCCTTCGCGCAGGCGCTCGCCCGCCGGCGCCGTGGCGATGAGCCGATCGATGCGACCGGCGACGCCGGCCAGGTCGGCCGCGATTCGGCTTCGAGGAACCGGGCCGTCGTCCTCGTCGGGAAAGTCGACCTCGTACCCGAGCACCGCCTGCAGATCGAGGAGGGCGTTGCGAAGATCCGCGACGCGTCGGGAGAGGTTCCCGTCGAGCTGGGCCAGAGCGGCCCCGGCCTGCGCCGCTGACGACGCATCGATCAAGTCACCGACCGCTTCGGCCTGAACCAGGTCGAGCCGGCCGTTGAGCACCGCCCGCCGCGTGAACTCGCCCGGGACCGCGGGGCGTGCACCGGCCGCCTGCAGCGCTTCGAGGAGCCTCGCGGGTGCGATCAGGCCGCCGTGGCAGGAGAACTCGACGGTATCGTCGCCGGTGTAACTGTGGGGAGCTACGAAGACGGTGTAGAGACCGCGATCGATCACGCTACCGTCGGCGGCCGCGAACGTCGCCAGTTGTGCAACCCGCGGCTGGAGCCGGAGCGCCGGAACGACCCTGGCGGCTACCTCGAACGCTCCGAGCCCGCTGAGCCGCACGATCGCCAGCGCCGAGCGGCCCGGCGGTGTGGCGAGGGCGACGATGGGGTCGGAGAGCATCTTGAGAAGGTGGGCGGTAGGGCGGTAGGGCGGTAGGGCGGTAGGGCGGTAGGGCGGTAGGGCGGTAGGGCGGTAGGGCGGTAGGGCGGAACGGGATATCGTCATCCCGAGCGAGCGCAAGCGAGTCGAGGGATCCATTGATCGGTTCCGGAACTTCCGGTGCGGATCCTTCGACTCGCTGCGCTCGCTCGGGATGACGATTCCTACCGCCCTTTCGTCTTCTTCGTCTTCACCTCCACGATCGCCCGGGCCGCGCGCTTCTTCCGCTCGTTGGCCAGGAGCCACTGTTGCGGGATGCTCGCGATGTTGCTCACCGCGTAATACAGGTTGAGGCCCGACGCGAAGTTGAGAAAGAGGAACGTCATCATGACGGGCATGATGTACAGCATCATCTTCGTCTGCGGATTGGGCGGCAGGCCGGCCATGCCGACCTTGCTCAGTACGTACATCGAGCCGCCCATGATGAGCGGAATGATGTAATACGGATCCTTGAGCGACAGGTCCGGCAGCCACAGGAACGGTTGCCCACGAAGCTCGATCGCGTTCTGAAAAACGAAGAACAGCGCAAACAGGATCGGCATGGGCAGGAGCATCGGCCAGCACCCGCTCATCGGATTGACGTTGTACTCCTTGTACAGCCGGAACATCTCCTGCTGGAGCTGCTGCGGGTTCTCCTTGTAGCGGTCCTGCGCCGCTTTGAGGTGCGGTTGCATCTCCTGCATCTTCATGTTCGCGCGCATCGCCTTCTGGTTGAGCGGCCAGAGGAGGATGCGGACGAGGATGCCGAAGAGGATGAGCACCACGCCGTAGGCGAGGTGCAGGTTCTGGTGCATCTGGACCAGCAGCCAGCGGACCGGCACCGCGAAGAAGCGGATGATGGTGCGGAAGCCGGGCCAGCCGTACGGGTTGACGTCGTCGAAGTCGTGCCCGATGGCCCGGAGGCGCTCGTACTCGAGCGGGCCGGCATAAGCGGAATACGCGAAGGTGCCCGTGGCGGGGACCGGCAGGGTCGCCACCACATGCACGTCGTCCTCGTAGCGGGTGCGGGCCACGGGCGCCGAGGCCCGGACGCCACTGACGCGGCCGCGGCTCCCTTCGGCCGAGTCGAGAGCGAAGAGCGCCGTCACGAAGTACTTGGACTTGATCGCCACCCACTGGAACGGACCGCTCAGTACCTGCGTCTCCGCGGCGTCGATGCTCCGGAAGTTGGTCCGTTCGGCCTCGCCCCCGTCCTTCACCACGACCGCGTACGCGCCGAAGTTCTGCGTCGAGTCGGATTCGGTGTTCCTGAGACCACGGCCGAGATCCACGAGCGCGAGCGCGCCATCGGGGCCGAGCCCGGTGACGCGGCCGGCCACTCCGATGCGGTAATCCGGCGTGAAGGTGTACGTCAGCTCGACCGAGTGGACACCGTCCGAACCGGTCAACGTGAGCGGCGTCGGTCCGGACACCTGAAGAGACGTTGCCGACGGCGTGAATACCCAGTCGTCGAGCCCGATCGTGTCGCCCGCCGCGATGAGCCGGAGACCAAGGAGACCGCTTCCCGGCCTGGCGATGTCAGCAGGCCCGCCCTCCGCACGCCCCGTATCCCGATAACGTGACATCGTCGCGGACACGAGGCGCGCGCCGCGGGTGCTGATACCGTAGGTGTAGATGTCCGATCGAACGACGATCGTGTCTTCCGGAGCCCCCGGTGTCGCCAGAGGAGTCGAGTCGCCGCGAGCGACGACCGGAACCGTGTCGTCTGGACGCGCCTGCGTCCCGCGAGCCGGACCCTGCGTCGTTCCTGCCAGAGCACTGTCCGCAGGGCTGCCGTTCCGCCGTTCCGCCGGCTTTCTGAAAAACGTCGGCGCGAGCGCGATCAGCATCATGAGCACAACGGCCCAGATGACACGTCGATCCATGGCTACTGAAGCTTCGGGTTCAGGGGACGGGGTCCACGCCGCCGGGATGGAACGGGTGGCAGCGGGACAGCCGACGCGCCGCCAGCCAGGTGCCCTTGAGGGCGCCGTAGCGTGAGATGGCTTCGACAGCGTACTGCGAGCAGGTCGGCGTGAAACGGCAGCTGGGTGGGAGCCCCGGCGAGATGGCGACCTGGTAGCCGCGAATCAGCAGGACGAGTGCGCGCCTGGGGAGCGCGAGGAGCCGCTGCATTCATCACCGCGCGAGCAGAGTCGAGTCGCGCCAGGCCAGCAGCTCCGCGCGGAGTGATCCGAACGATGCGCCGTATGCCTCGCGGCGCGCGCGGATGATCAGGTCGCGGGATCCCTGCGTGACGAGCACGTCCCGGCGCCACGCCTCACGCAGTCTGCGCCGCAAACGATTACGGGCCACCGCGGTCGCCCGGAACTTCGGAACGATCAGTCCCATGCGCGGATGGCCCGTTGTATTGTCGGCCCAGATCATGTCGAGGTGCTCGGTCCGGCGACGCTTTCCGACGGCGAGACACCGGCGGATCTCAGACGCCCGCGCGAGCCGATTGGCGCGCACCAGGCGTTCCGATTGCGTCAGACGCGCCCGTGCTTGGACGGCAGCGAAACGGCGAGCCGCTTGCGGCCCTTCTTCCGCCGCCGCGACAGCACCGCGCGCCCCCAGCGGTCCGCCATGCGCGCGCGGAATCCGTGCTTTGCAATCCGGCGCTTGTTGCGCGGACGATACGACGGCTTCATCGGTCTCCACTCCCCAGTGAGCCCGGGAAGCTAGTCGGGACGCGAGGTCGGGTCAAGGCATAGGGTTACGAGGAACGACGGAAGGACGGAACGACGGAACTGGTGGCTCGAAAACGATGGTCACGGTGATCGGCGGATGGTGAAGCCGAGTCGAGATCACGGCCGAGCCGTGAGTTCCCGTCGTTCCGTCCTTCCGTCGTTCCGTCGAATTCTTCCTCGTTGACTTTTCCACACCCCGCTCGTAACATCGTCTCCCCTTGGATCACCCTCTTCGAAATTCCGATCATAGATGCAGCTGTCAGCCAGGGAAGCTTGGAAGCGCATCCTCGACGAAGCGCAGCGGGAACTTCCCGAGAACACGATTCGCACCTGGCTCGAGCCGACCGAAGCACTCGCCCTTGAAGAGGGGAGGCTCATCGTCGGCGCGCCCGATCAGTTCGCCGTCGAATGGAACGAGACGAAGCACGCAGGCGTCCTCGCCCGGCTCGCCGAGCCGGTGCTCGGCGGCCCGACGTCCATCGTCTTCCGCGTCCTCGATGACCGCCAGAAGCGTCCGCAGATGGACTTCTTCGTGGCGCCGACGCCGTCCGCGGCCCCGGCCGTGACCGCCAACTCGAGCACCCAGCCGCTCAACGAGCGGTACACCTTCCAGCATTTCGTCATCGGCAAGTCCAATGAACTTGCCGCCGCCGCCGCGCACGCCGTGGCGGAATCTCCGGGCAAGACCTACAACCCCCTCTTCATCTATGGGGCGACGGGGCTCGGCAAGACCCACCTCATGCAGGCCATCGCCCACTCCGTCTGCCAGAAGAGTCCGGAGACGCGGGTGCTCTACGTGGGCGCCGAGCAGTTCATCAACGAAGTGATCGAGAGCATCCACGGGCGGACGATGCCGGAGTTCCGGCGCCGGTACCGGATGGACGTGGACCTCTTCCTGGTGGACGACGTGCATTTCCTCGAAGGCAAGGAAATGACCCAGGAGGAGTTCTTTCACACCTTCAATGCGCTGTACGAGGGCAACAAGCAGATCGTGCTGACATCGGACCGCCCGCCGAAGGAGATTCCGGGCCTCGAAGCTCGGCTGGTGAGCCGGTTCGAGTGGGGCATGGTGGCCGACATCGGCCAGCCTGACCTCGAGCACCGGATCGCGATCCTCCAGAAGAAGCAGGAGCAGGACCACCTCGAGCAGACGATCCCCGACGACGTCCTCCGGTTCATCGCGGAGCACGTGCGCTCGAGCGTCCGCGAGCTCGAGGGCTGCATCATCAAGATGCTGCTGTACGCCTCGCTCAAGCACAAGGAGATCTCGATCGAGCTTGCCCGGGAAGCGCTCTCGGACAAGATCCGCGCCGGAGACGGCGACGGAGAGCCGAAGGCGTTGCCGAGCATCAACAAGGTTCAGGAAGTGGTTGCCCGGCGCTGGGGCGTGACGCCCGAGGGCCTGCGGAGCAAGGCGCGCATCAAGACGCTCACCGTGCCAAGGCAGATCGCGATGTTCCTCGCCCGCGAGCTGCTGCAGATGCAGCTGGTCGAGATCGGCCAGGCGTTCGGCGGCCGCGATCACTCGACTGTGATTCACAGTGTCGACAAGGTGTCGCGCCAGATGGCGCGTGATCGTGCGTTCCGCGATAGAGTCGAGCACGCTCGACAGGAGCTCGTTACCGCCGACTAGTCGCACGCGCGGCGCAATCCCCGCGTTCGTCCACGCGTGGAAAGTGTTCGTGTTGGGAATTCGAAACAGCGTGGAGACCCGGGGAGAATCGCGGTGCGCATCCGCATGGCACACAGCGACCCGACAGCGCGTGATTGCGGTAGGAGGATGTGGCACAGCGGTTTCTCGCGCCGCTCCACATTTCCAGAGCCTCTACTACTGCTACTAGTTTTATAAATATGGTAAGGAAGTAACTGCTTATAGCATCCTGAGGAGACGCATGAAGTTCACGATCACGCGGGAGCAGCTGCAGGAAGGACTCGTCGCAGTCGCAGCGAGTGTGCCGTCGAAGACGACACTGCCCGTGCTGTCGAACATTCTGCTCGAGGCGACGAAGGATGGCGTGCGCCTCTCCGGCACCGACCTCGACATCGCGGTGGCCACCACCGTGAGTGCGTCGGTAGACCAGGAGGGCGCGATCACGCTGCCGGCCCGGAAGCTCGTCGAGATCGTGCGCGAGCTGCCGAGCGCCTCCATCCGCATCACCGCCGCCGGCGAGCAGCGCGTCACCATCGAGTGCGGCCGCTCGAAGTTCAGACTTCTCGGATTGCCGCGGGAGGAGTTCCCTGCCTTTCCGGCAGTGAAGTTCGACAAGGCCTGGCGCGCCACGTCGGGTGATCTCCAGAAGCTGATCGCGCATGTCGCGTTCGCGGCGAGTACCGAGGAGAGCCGCCCCATCCTCAACGGCGTTCTCTGGGAGCTTCGTGCCGAACGGATGCGCATGGTCGCGACGAATGGTCACCGCCTCGCGCGCATGGACGTTCCCGCCACTGCCGGTGGTGCCACTCAGGCGGATCTGATCGTACCGCCCAAGGCGCTCGACCAGATCCGGCGTCTTTTCCGGGCCGACGAAGAGGTCGAGATCGCGCGAAGCGAGAACCACCTGGGCTTCCGCTCGAAGTCG
>Ga0079218_10000478_pt1 | contig 11964 bp, 8 predicted proteins | sample NCCompost_FD_77181 | JGI IMG/M metagenome (GOLD analysis project Ga0079218, IMG submission 77181) | Agricultural soil microbial communities from Utah to study Nitrogen management - NC Compost | ecosystem: Environmental > Terrestrial > Soil > Agricultural land | place: USA: Utah | collected... | reverse complement strand
CTCGGGTTGCTCGTCGGCCTGGCTGTCGGGACTTATCTCGACGCGAATTTCGAATACAAGATCCTTGGCGTTTCCATCGCCCAAACGACGGTCGCCATCGCCTTGTACAGTGGCATCGCTATCGCCCTCAGTACTGTGGCCGGCTCTGGGCTTGCGGGTGCGCTTGCCGTGCTTATCGCTTTCATGCCCGGACTTGTGACCTATCTAATGGACAGCTCGAATTCTGTGAACCATGCGGTCGGCGTCGCGCTGAACCTGGTCGTTCCTCCCGGTTATACAAGCCACTATGACGCGACAGTCGATGCCCCTATTCCTCTTGAGGCGTTCACAATGGGGCGAGGACGACCGAATCGTCGCGGCGGCGTTCCCCCGTTTATGGCGCAGCAGACCGTCGATGCCGACATTGACTACGATAGTGAGGTATCGACGCTCGTGAAAAATGGGTTGTATGCGGCAGTCTTTGTTGTTCTCGGTTGCGTTGTTTTCTCGCGCCGAGAGCTTCGGCTGGCGTGACGTTGAACCCCTGCCTGGATTCCTGTGTCTCCAAAAGACGATGAGACATCTGATCGCTCTGCTTATATTGATGCCTCTCGCGGTGCAAACGCCTCCTCCACGACCACCGCCACCACCACCTCCTGTTCGCGTTAGCGGACCGATCCCACAGACAGGAGAAGGACAGATCGACGGGCTGATACGACGGTTCAGCGACCAGGAGCCCATAACCGGGGCGCGGGTGACGCTGACCGGGCCGCCCGATAGAACTGGCGCTGTCGGCCAACTCACGACCACAACCGGTAACGATGGCAGGTTCTCATTTCCTAATCTCTTGGCCGGACGTTATATCGTCGACGTTAGACACGAAGGGTATTTTGTCCGTCGTCCGCATTCAGGGACTCCAGATCCCGCGCAAGTTCTCGTTGGTCCCGGCAAAAGCAGCACCCAAGTCGCCCTGCTTTTGATTCAAGGCGGTACCATCAGCGGAAGGATCCTTGATCCCATGGGAAGACCGTCGCCTCTGACGTCCGTGACTGCTGCCAAGCAGATCTATCGGGATGGTCGGCCCGTCCTGACCCCGGTCAAGACCACAACTTCGGACGACCGCGGCGAGTACCGATTATGGTGGCTCGAACCGGGCGAATACGTCATCAGCGCAGAGAAAAATCTTCCCGCTGGCCGTGCACGAGGTTACTTCCCCGGAAGTGACGATGGGCGCGCCGCGATTCCCATTCGTGTTGGAGAAGGGACCGATGCTTCCCGCACAGATTTTTCCCTCGCCGCCTTTCAAGCCACTGTGACCGTGTCTGGCGCCGTGAACTATGCGAGTCCGGTCGCGGACAGCGCTTCTCCGACGGCCAGACCGGGTGCAGCCGTTTCGAGCGACCAGAAAACCATATCCGATGCCACCAGATACATGGCGCCCCAATTCTTTCTGGTTCCGTTGGATAGCCCGAGACTTTATGAGGCAATGAGTGAAGTGCCCAATGCGGTGCTAAACAGCCGGGATCGGGCTGACGGGAAGTTTGAATTGCGGAACGTGCGCAGCGGGTCCTACGAACTCTTTGCTGTGTCGCAAGATCAGTCCTCGAAATCTTATATGGCGCACCAGACGATCGACGTGGGTAATCAGGATCTCGGAAATATCGCACTGACCGCCAGACCTAACATCGATTTGCGGGGAACAGTCACAGCCGGAGTCGGCAAGCCTGCCCCTTCAGTGCGCATCCATTTTCGACCCAGGCTCCCGCTGCCCAACTGGCCAGGGCTGACCCTGGTTTCGACGGACGGAAAATTCGTAATACCTAACGTGCCGGAGTCTCACTACCTGATCACTGTCGAACCTCTCGAGCCGAACTCTTATGTCGCCGAATTCCTTCACGGCAACGACAGCATCCTCGGCCAGGGTGCGGTCACCGTGGCGGCCGGGCTGGCAGATACGCTTGACGTGTTGATCCAGCCCGCGGCGGCGACGATCCGTGGTGTCGTTGTGGGGTTGACCTCACGGCTGAACGATGGGGTTATCATTACTCTTGTACCTGGTGACGACCGCCGGGCGAACCTGTCGCTGTACAAACGCCTGGTGTCGACGGACGGATCATTTTCGTTTGTCGGAATTGGCCCGGGAAATTACAAGGTCCTTGCGTGGGAAAGTCTTCCTGACGGCGCGGAAATGAATGCCGAATTCATGGAGGCCTTCAACGAAAGGGGAAGTGACGTTGTTGCTTCAGCCGGCAGTACATCGTCGGTTCAAGTGCGTCTAATTTCAAAATGAACAAACAACTTCCACCAATGCCACCGAAGCCGACACTGGTCGACTTCTTTAACCTGCGTTTCGAGGAAGCCCAGCACACGATGCAAAGTGCGACGCGCGCCTTGAAGAATGGGGCTCCAGAGGACGTCGTCTTTGCGTGCCTGCTCCATGACACCGGCATGGCAGTCCAGAAGCCGGACCATGGTTATGTCGGCGCTGCATTGTATGCGCCGTATGTCAGTGAGAAAGTGGCGTGGGCGATCCGCTACCATCAGGCTCTGCGGTTCTTTCCAGATCCTGCCGTTGGATACGAATATCCGGCGATGTATCTTGAGCTCTTCGGAAGGGATTTCGTGCCGGAACCTTACATCCAGCGAGACTACGAATACGCAAGGAAGCACAAGTGGTACATGGATGCGCGGCTCGTCACATTGAACGACGAGTACAGCTTCGACAAAAGCGTCACGCTGACCATCGACCCCTTCATCGACATCATCGGGCGACACTTCAAACAACCCGCGGAAGGTCTCGGCTGGGATGACACCCCCGCCTCCTGGATGTGGCGCACTATCATCAATCCCACCAGACCGCTCTAGCCACACGCCCGCAAACTCCACCGGCATGCAGTTGAACCGAAACCTCGGAATTCGCTATGATCTGGCACTCATTTGGTGAGAGTGCCAACGCAATATTAGGGAGGAAACAGGAATGGCCGCGAAAGAACTCGTTTACCGCGAAAACGCACGGGCCGCAATGATGCGAGGGGTAAACGCTCTGGCGAATACCGTAAAAGTTACGCTCGGTCCCAAGGGCCGGAACGTTGTGCTGAGCCGCAAGTTCGGATCCCCATTGGTCACGAAGGACGGGGTGACCGTCGCAAAGGAGATCGAGTTGTCCGACCGCTGGGAAAACATGGGTGCGCAGATGGTGCGTGAGGTTGCCAGCAAGACAAGCGACCTTGCCGGTGACGGAACGACGACGGCAACGATCCTGGCGCAGGCAATCTATAGAGAAGGCATCAAGAATGTCACTGCGGGTGCGAATCCGATGGATTTGAAAAGAGGCATTGATCGGGCTGTCGAAGCCATCGTTGATGAACTGAGCCGCATCTCCAGGCCCGTCAAGAGCAAAAAGGAACAGGAACAGGTCGCGACGGTGTCCGCCAACAGCGATCGGAACATCGGCGGCTTGATCGCTGAAGCCATGGAAAAGGTCGGGAAAGACGGCGTCGTCACCGTTGAAGAAGCCAAATCCATGAAGACAGAACTGGAGTTCGTCGAAGGCATGCAATTCGATCGAGGCTACCTTTCGCCCTACTTTGTGACGAATCCCGACAGAATGGAAGCTGTGCTCGAGGATCCGCTGATCCTGATTCACGAAAAGAAGATATCGAGCATGCGTGACCTTATTCCGTTGCTGGAAGGAGTGGCTCGCGAGGGACGTACCCTGCTGATCCTCGCCGAGGAAATTGAAGGTGAAGCCCTCGCAACCCTGGTCGTTAACAAGATTCGCGGAACCCTCAAGGTGGCTGCGGTGAAGTCTCCGGCATTCGGCGACCGCCGAAAGGCAATCATGGAGGACATCGCGGTTCTGACGGGCGGCCGCGCGATCACCGAAGACCTGGGAATCAAGCTGGAGAACGTACAACTCCAGGACTTGGGCCGCGCCAAGCGTGTGATTATCGACAAAGACAACACCACCATCATTGAAGGCGCTGGGAAAAAGTCCCATATCGAAGGGCGCATCAAGCAGCTTCGGACGCAGATTGAGGAAACGACTTCCGATTATGACCGCGAGAAGCTACAGGAGCGTCTTGCCAAGATTGCAGGCGGCGTGGCTGTGATTCGCGTGGGCGCTGCGACTGAAACGGAAATGAAAGAACTCAAAGCGCGCGTTGAAGATGCTCTCCATGCCACGAAGGCGGCGGTTGAAGAGGGTATTGTTCCTGGAGGCGGTACCGCGCTGCTTCGGACTCAGAAAGCGGTCGACAAGCTGATAAAGACTCTGGAAGGGGACCTTCTGACAGGAGCCGGGATTATTCGCCGCGCCACGGAGGAGCCCATCCGCATGATCGCCGCCAACGCAGGCTTCGATGGAGCCGTTATCGTCGAAAAGGTGCGTTCGAACTCCGATCCGAACATGGGCTTCAACGCTGAGGAAGGCGAAGTTCAGAATATGGTCGCCGAAGGCGTCATCGATCCCACCAAGGTGGTCCGCGTCGCGCTGCAGAACGCGGCATCGATCGCAGGACTCCTGCTGACGACCGATGTTTGTATTACGGAGGCCCCCGAAAAGAAGAAGGCTGCGCCGGCCATGCCTGAGGGTGGCGGCTACGGCGATTTCGATTAGCAAGCAGGCGGGATCGCGCGCCAGGCGTGATCCCGCCTCATGCTAGTTTGCTTGCTTCCGAGCGAATACTGCAGCTCCGATAATCCCGCCAATCATCGCAAACAACCCGAGGAATATCATGTTCACCAGGAGCGAAATGAGCGTCCGGGAAAGATCGAACCCCGGTTGCATGAAGCGCATTATCATTTCCACCATCTCAGGAGGCATTTGTGCCATCTGAGCTCTGGCCTGCTCCACAGCTTCGGGCGTAATCATGAACATCTGGACGGGTATGGAGAGGATCGTCGCGACGACCGCGCCGATCAATCCGCTGAGAACTCCTCCAAGCGCACCGTCGCTGTATCTGAGCGTTCCGGGTCGTTGTTTATTGATTAGCCACGCTGCCAGCAGACCTCCCGCTTGCGCCCAGAGGCAACAACAGGCGTTCAAATAATTGATAAACGGGATGGAGGACAAGACTCCTAACGCCAGGCCTCCCGTGATTGCGGGCTTGAAGAAGTCGAGTTCTCCCTGCGGTGCTGTGCTCCCGGAGGCAGGTGTATTTTCAGTTCCGCACTGGAGGCAAAACCGTGAATCCTCCGGTAGTGTTGCGCCACATTGCTTACATTGATTCATGTGCTGTCCTCATCCTGCTGAACATTTCTTCTACACCTGTACGGATGACGGGAGCTGCCGTTGCACCCAGCAGCAGTCCGCTCAGGACCCGCAGTAGTTCGGAGTCCAGTACCGTAACGGCAAGAAGCCATTGCATAGCAGTAATCGCGATTGAGATCTTGAGCCAACGGACGTTGGGTAAATGGAGCAAAAGAAGACCGCCAAGGAAGCCCAGGGATAGCGACGTGCACCGGATGCACAGTCCCAGCTGCTCTCCGTAAAGATGCCAGGACCGACCCGGTAGCTGATGGCAGATCTTCGAAAAGAGGAAATATATCGGCGCCGAATGAAACAGCGGAGCCAGAACAATGGCCAGGCACCAAACTGCGGTACAAAGGATCAGTGCCGACTTTACAGGTCGTCTCACCTTGGCGGGCTGTCCTCCCAGCGGGGTTGACAGCAGCCGCACACAGCGCTGGCGGCGCCGGTTGGAGGCCGCCAGGAGAATCCTTGCTCACGGTTGTGCACGTCTACCGTCTTTTTGTCGGAAAGAAACCTGAAGCGCACAATCTCCGGGTCTCGCAACGTACCGACCTGACAAAACATGGGGGGCATTGTAGGTCAAACTTCCAGGAGTTGACACGAAATCCTCTAATGTTATGATAGGCGGGCGTTAATACTACGAACCACCCCCTGAACCGAGGTGTCCTATGAGTCGACGAGGGACTGTTCTAACCCTGACTGCGTTATTCCTGTGCTCGCTGCTGACCGTGACCGGTCAGTCCAACAAGGCGAAGGAGCAGGCAAGGCAAAAAGAAGAGAGCGGCAATGTCCTGAAGAAGTGGCCGGAAGAACAAGTTCCCTACATCATCGATTCTCAGGAGGAGAGGGCATTCAAAGGCCTGAAGACCGACGAGGAGCGGGAGAACTTCATCGAGCAGTTCTGGCTTCGACGCGACCCTACGCCGGACACCACAGACAACGAATACCGGGACGAGTATTTTCGGCGCATTGTTCTCGCTAACGAACGGTACACGTCAGGAATCCCCGGGTGGAAGTCCGACCGCGGCAGGATTCTCATCATGCACGGCGAACCTGACGAAGTCGAAACGCATGGCATGGGAGGAACCTACCTTCGCCCGATCGAAGAAGGTGGCGGCCGAACGAGCACGTTTCCCTTCGAAAAATGGCGCTATCGCCATATTGAAGGCATCGGCAACGAAGTAATCCTGGAGTTCGTCGATACGTCCATGAGCGGCGAATATCGCCTCACCTTCGACCCTGCCGAGAAAGACGCTTTGCTTCATGTTCCTGGCGTCGGCTTGACGGAGTACGAAGAAAGAATGGGGCTGGATAAAGCGGATCGCCTTAACCGGGATCACGCCAAGGCAGGAACTCCTTTCGGTCAGGATGTGCGGACCAGCGATTTCGATCGGTTGGACACGTATTACAAGGTGCTGACACCGCCGGCCGTGAAGTTCAAGGATCTCGAAGCCATCGTCACCAGCAGGCTCTCCTACAATGTTCTTCCATTCGACTATCGCGCGGATGTTTACAAAATGACAGAACAGGCGTCGCGGGTGCCGATCACCGTACAGATCGCCTACAAGCACCTGACATTCAAGGAGCAGACCTCCAACAACGGCACGAAGGTCATGCGTGCTTCGGGACGTATCGAAGGGAGAATCTCCAAGCTCAGCGGCAGAACCATGGATCGCATCGACGATCCGATTGAAATCGAACTCCCTACTGCGCAGTTCCGCCCGGATGGCGTCGCTGTTTACCAGAAGGTTCTGAATCTGCCTCCGGGAGCTTACAGCCTCTTTATCGCGGTAAACGATGCCAAGAGCAATAACACCGGAACAACGGACAAGCGGCTTGAAGTACGGAGATTCCCGGAAGGCAACCTGTCAGCGAGTTCTCTGGTGCTTGCGGACCTTATCGACGCTCTTCCACCGCGAGCGGTTGAGCAGCAATTCCAGGTGGGAAGCCTGAAAGTTCGTCCCAGCGTGAAGCGGGAGTTTCAGCGCAACCAGACCATGAGCGTTTTCATGCAGGTCTACGGACTGAAAGTGGATGAGAAGACGCTAAAGCCTTCGTTGAGTTCGGAAGTCTTGATTACCCGCGATGGTCAGGAAATCCAGAAGCTAACGGATCAGGCATTTGAAGTTGGCGGCGCCGCTCAGCAGGTGAACTTCATCAAGCAAATCCCGCTGGATGGACTTGAACCCGGTGAATATGGGATCCAGGTTAAGGTGTACGACAACCTCGCGCAAACACCCCTGGTCTCCAACGATAAGTTCACGGTGCGCTAAATGAAGCGTCTGGCCGTAGCCATTATCGGTTTGCTGTTGATGCCCGCGTGGAGTTTTGCGGGCAGTAACTTCGCAACCATTTCGGGCACGGTCCAGGACTCGGCTGGACGGTTGATGGGCGGGGCTTTGGTCAGCGTGACGCACGGACCCGCTGAGATTGATCGGCTGGCATTCACCGACATTCGCGGCTCTTTCTCATTCGAGAACCTGTCACCCGGCGAATATCTCGTTCAAGTCACCATGCCGCGCTTTTCTGCTTCCAATAAGGAAAGAGTGCGCCTCGAACCGGGTGGAAGCGCGAAATTCAGATTCACATTGGTGAGTGTCTCTGAAACCCTTCAGCGCCACGCGTCCTTTGACGCGAAGCAGGACATCGCCTGGACGTTGAGAAGTTCGCGCGGAGGCCAGTCCGTTCTCCGGTACTCGGATTCTGAAACAACACCCGTCTTCAGCAAGCTGCTTCCCGACTACTCGGGATACATCCAGTTCTATTCCAAGGGCGATCCGGGCGCCCGCACTGCTGCTCTTACCCGTGGCTCGCGATTCGCAGTGACCCTTGAGCTCCCCCAGAATGCGAAGGTCACGGTTTCAGGTCAATACAACGAATCACCGCTGGAGCCCAAGGGGGCGAGTGCGCTTTACGAATTTGAACCGCTCGACGGGCATCAAACGCGGATCGGACTCGACGTTCGTCAGGGCATTATCCTCGATGATGTTTTTGCTGCCGAAGAATTGAAGCAGTTTCAGCTTAGCTATTCGGACAAGTTTTACATCACCGAAACCCTCCGAGCCGAGCAGGGCGCGGAGTTTGGTCATGCCGAAGGTCGGAACAGCAACAATTATATCCGGCCGCGCGGCGGCATTTCATGGGTCCCTGATCAGAACACCGTCCTTCATGCAGCCGTGAGTACGCAGGCGCCCAACAGGGTGGACGATCCGGTGAGAACCCGTGAATACTTTGAGCAGGTCAACTTGCCCCCTTCCTTCGAGCATTACCTGCATTCGGAGGTCGGCATCTCGCGATTCCTGGGTGATGCGACCAAAGTCTCCGTTGCCGCTTTCCAGGATCGCTCGAATTATCGGGCTTTATTCGTGACCGCCGAAGATGGACGCCACGGTCTTCTGATCATGGGCAGCAAGGAAAATCCATCCCAGGGGATCCGGTTCTTTGTGAACCGGGAATTCAACGGGTTTGAGACGGGTTTGGGCTATACCGTCGCAACGGGCCCAGGCATTTCACCTTTCGCCACGACTCTGGAAGAAATGCGAGACCAGATTTCGCAACGACGGTTCCATGTCGTTACAGCCCGGGTCAAAACGGACTTCAACCTGACTCACACCCAACTGACGGCAGTTTACCGCTGGGTTTCGCGCTACGCGGCAGCAGCGATAGACCCGTATCAGCAGTCTGCCGAGTACAGCGACCCGAGCCTCAGCATCAGCATTACGCAAAATCTTCCAACTTTCGGCGCTATCCCTGCCAAGGTTCAGGCGATTCTCGACGCGCGGAATCTCTTCGAGCAACCTGTCGGTTCACGCAACCAGCTGACGGTCTCCCCCCGCTACGTCAAGGGCGGCATTAATATTCGGTTCTGACCCCCATCGGAATAATCCTGTTTTTTGAAGTTTGCAGAAACTTCATAGTTCCGTTCTATAATTCATATTCCAAATTCTGAAACATCATGGGCAAGAATTTTCTTTCCCTCAGATTCGCCGCTACGGTCCTATTAACATTGGGGTTGGTCGTCATCGGCGGCCTCAACATCCAGCAGAAGCGAATCTTCGTCTTTCCTGAGGACGGCTGCCTTTGGTTCGAAGGGCCGACGGGTGTGGAGGCTCGAGTCGTCGTCGAGAAGGGACCCTGCAACAGGGCCGGCGTTCAGGACGGAGATGTCCTCAGGGCCATCAACTACACGCCGATTGTCCGCGATCAGGATGTTGCGTGGGCTCTTTACAACGCTGGCGTTTGGTCGACGGTTAAGTACACGCTAGAGCGTGATGGGGCTCAATTCGAATCAACACCCGTCACCATGGCACCGCCTGGTCAGCGCGTCGTGCTGAAGCGTTTGTACCTCGAGATTATCGGGATCTACTTCCTTATTGCGGGTACCTTCGTCCTCTTCAAGCGTTTTCAGGCGGAATTCGTCCTGCACTTCTATTTTGTTTGCCTGATTTTCTTCGTCCTCTTTGCTTTCAGCTATACAGGAAAGCTTGACGGTCTCGACTGGACTGTCTTTTGGCTCGATACTGCGGCCGTCCTGTTCCTTCCTCCGTTGTTCCTGCATTTCTGTTTAAAGTTTCCAAACAGACCGCGTTTTGAGAGACACGGCGGTTTGCTGTGGTTGTTGTATACGCCGGGAGCCCTGCTCATGGCCGTCTGGGCTGCGTTCGTTTATGGGCTTTTGGATGGGATGGCGTCGCCGGTGCAGTTTCGCCAGACTTTGGAGACCGCTGGAGATGTCCATTTCGGAGTCTTCTTTGTAGCTAGTGCTTCCGTTTTATTCTGGACCTACCGATCGGCCAAGGCCGCGGACCCTCGTCAGCAGATGAAATGGGTGACTCGTGGGGTGACGATCGGGGTCCTTCCCTATTTTCTGTTTCAGTCCCTGCCTCGGGCTGCCGGCTTGATTCCGGATGCGTGGATCGACGTTGCCGTCTTCCCCCTGATACTGATACCCACGTCATTCGGTTACGCCATCAGCCGCTACAAACTTGCGGACGTCGATGTCATCTTCAAACGCGGAGTAACCTACATCTTTGCGACGGCGTCGGTCGTCACAATGATCATCCTGGGGGGAACGTTCCTGGGCACGGGATTGGAATTCCCAGTCTCAATCATCGGCCGGGTTGCGGCAACGATTATCGCCGCGCTCTTATTTACTCCCATCAAAGACCAGTTTCAGATCTGGCTGGACAAGTTTTTCTACGGTGAACGCTACAGTGTTCGCCGTACCCTGATCGACTTCGGCCGGACACTTGGTGCAGAGGTACGCTCTGAGAATCTTCTGGATCGGATCGTGGATCGCTTGAGCCGCGCCTTTTCGGTCGATCGTGCCGCCGTGTTTGTCGAGAGCGCGGGAGCTCCGGAACGGTTCCTTCCGGCTTTCGTCCGGGGCGTGGAGTTGCCTGCAGATCCCGACCTGCCTTTCCTCACGACCTGGACAGAAGAGCCGTACCTCTTCTTCAAGGAAGGAGTGCTGGGTTTCAACTACTTCATTCCGTGCCGCGTAAAGAATCGTGTTATCGCCTATATCGCCTTCGGACAAACTCAGAAAGGCGATTACCTCAACAGCGAAGACCTGGAACTTCTGGAAGCCATGTCCGACTATGTCGGAATCGCGCTTGAAAACTCGCGACTGTACAGATCGCTCGAGCAGCGGGCATCCGAGTACCACGACCTCAAGGATTTCAGCGAGAACATCATCGAGTCCATCAACGTTGGCGTGGTCGTCGAGGACGTAAACGGGCGGATGGCAGGTTGGAATAAAGCCCTCGAGAACATGACGGGCCTGACCCGGGAATCAGCCCTTGGTAAGCCGACTGCACAGGCAATTCCTCACGACTTCCTGCAGCGTCTCTCGGAGCATCGATACCTGTACAAGCAGCAGTGGAACGGACTGACGGTCAACTTCTCCGTCACATCTTTGCTGGACAAGACGGGCGCCACTCGAGGACGACTGATCATCATCGACGACATCACGGACCGCATTCGTCTCGAAGATCAACTGGTGCAGAACGACAAGCTCACATCAATCGGATTGCTTGCTGCAGGGGTGGCACACGAAGTGAACACCCCTCTTGCTGTGATCTCGAGCTACTCGCAGATGCTGCGCAAACAAATCGCACCGGGAGACGCCGGGTCCAAGCTGCTTGAGAAGATCACGGCACAAACATTCCGCGCATCCGAGATCGTAAATAACCTTTTGAGTTTTTCACGAATGAATGCAGCCGAGTTTGCCGCGGTCAACATCCATAACGTGATCAACGACACCCTTTCACTGCTGGAACATCCGCTCAAAACGTCGCGCGTGCGGGTGACGAAGAACCTGCTTGCCGAAGCTCCAACTGTGACGGGAAACGCCGGAAAGCTGCAGCAGGTTTTCTTGAATCTGTTTCTCAACGCGCGTGATGCCATGCCGGATGGTGGCGTACTCGACGTTCATACGGCAATCGTGGACGGGCGAATTGAGATCGTCGTAACGGATTCGGGGGCCGGCATCAGCCGTGAGCACATCAAAAAAATCTACGATCCCTTCTTCACGACAAAAACTGCCGGAAAAGGCACCGGGCTCGGCCTTTCGGTAAGTTACGGAATCGTGCAGGAACACGGTGGGAGTATTTCGGTCGAAAGCAGCGTGGGGCGGGGGACTTCCTTCCGCCTGGATTTTCCGCTTTCAAGAAAGGTTGTGAATGTCTAAGGGCAAAGGATCTGTCCTCATTATTGATGATGCTGCGGAG
>Ga0079218_10000477_pt1 | contig 11964 bp, 12 predicted proteins | sample NCCompost_FD_77181 | JGI IMG/M metagenome (GOLD analysis project Ga0079218, IMG submission 77181) | Agricultural soil microbial communities from Utah to study Nitrogen management - NC Compost | ecosystem: Environmental > Terrestrial > Soil > Agricultural land | place: USA: Utah | collected... | reverse complement strand
CCGCTAACGGCAGAGAGCGCGGCCGCGATTCCGAGTAGGTGGCGCAAATGACTTCCTCGGGCGGATTCTCACGCTCCTTCCCTCCTCCTTCCTCCTTCCTACTTCTCCCGGCCACCCCCTTGCAGTCCCTGCTGCGAACCAAAGGCGGGGACGCATGAAATTGAGATTTGCAGGCGGTACGTGTGCAGCTGCCGTCGTTGCTCTTGGTATGGCAGTGTTCTCATCGACGACGGTGGGTGCGCAAGATCGGCCCGCCGGTGCGCAGGATCGGCCTGCCCCAGCGCAGGAAAGGACAACGCCAGCGCAGCCGCAGGCGGCCGGTTCAGCACAGCAGGTGACCGTGACCGGATGCATTCAGCGTGAGGCGGATTATCGAAAGGCGCGTGATGCCGGCAGGGGTGGAGTTGCAAACACCGGCGTGGGCGCCGGCAACGAGTTCATCCTCGCCGAGGCGTCGATGCCAGGGGCCGGCGCAACATCGACACGAGGCGCGGGCGCACCGGCTCCTGCGGCCACGACGGGAGGCAGCGTCGCGTACGAGTTGAGCGGACGGGACGAATCGAAAGCGGAGCAGTTCGTCGGCAAGAGAGTGGAGATCACCGGGATGCTCAAGGCCGCGGAGATCGCGGGAGGAAGGCCCACCGGCGGACCAACTGCAGGCAAGCCACCGGAAGGCATCGACGTCGCGGGGCGCGATCTTCAGCTGCGCGAGCTTGAGATCTCGTCGATTCGCGAAGTGTCGGGGACGTGTGCGAAGTAACAAGGAGGAAGGAGATAGGAGGTAGGAGGTAGGAGATAGGAGGACGATAGGAGACGAGGGTCACCACGCAACACTGGCGGCCCTCGTTGCCCGCTACTTGCAATACCACTCGCGGTGGATGTGCTCGTAGTGGATATCGGCGGTACGCGAGTCAAGCTGGGATTGCCCGCCCTCGGCGCGGTGCGACGATTTCGCTCCGGTTGCCAGCTGACTCCGCATCTTCTGATGGAAGAGCTGAAGCAGCGAACGGAGGATTGGCGGTACGACGTTGTGTCGATCGGCTATCCCGGCGCAGTCGTCGGTGGCCGCCCAGCAGCGGACCCCGGCAATCTCGCCAGCGGCTGGGTTGGATACGATTTCGCCGCCGCCTTCGGCCGTCCGGTCCGCCTGGTGAACGACGCGATCCTGCAGGCGCTCGGCGCCTATCGCGCGGGGCGCATGCTGTTTCTCGGCCTGGGGACCGGCGTCGCGTCCGCTCTGGTCTCCGAGCACGTCTTGATTCCTCTCGAGCTCGGATCCCTGCCTCACACCCGCGGCGGCACGGTGGCCGACCATCTTGGCCGCGCCGCCCGCAAGGCGCACGGGCACGATGCGTGGCACGCCGACGTGCTGGAAATTCTGCCGCTGCTGCGTGAAGCCTTCACCGCAGACTATGTGGTACTCGGCGGCGGCAATGGGCGCAAGGTCGATCCGCTGCCCGCATATACATACAGAGGTGAGCGGGACGACGCGTTCAAAGGCGGCGTCCGTCTGTGGGAGGAATACGTCGAGCCGCACGATGCGCAGCCGGCGAACGTCTGGCGGGTGGTGCGATGAAGTACCGCTGCCTGGCAACCGACTACGACGGCACGATCGCCTTCGATGGCAAGGTCGACGCGGCAACGGTCGCCAGCCTGCAGCGTGTGCGCGCCGCCGGTCATCGTCTGATCATGGTCACCGGGCGGGAGTTAACGGATCTCTTCAACACCTTCGACCAGATCGATCTTTTCGATCTGGTCGTTGCCGAGAATGGCGCCACCCTGTACGACCCGCGAACGAAAGAGATCGTGATTCTCGCGCCCCCTCCCCCCGAGTCGTTGACGGCGCGGTTGATGGAGCACAACGTTCCGTTCTCGGTGGGCCACTCGATCGTGGCGACCGTCGAACCGCACGAGCAGACGCTGATCGCGGCGATCCACGATCTGCGCATCGACTGGCACGTCATCTTCAACAAAGGGTCGGTGATGGCACTGCCCTCCGACGTGACGAAGGCGACCGGTCTGGCGAGCGCGCTCGGAGTCGTCGGCGTACCGTGGGCCGCGACCATCGGCGTTGGCGACGCCGAGAACGACCTTCCGTTCCTGCGCCGGTGCGGGTTCGCCGCGGCCGTCCGCAACGCGCTGCCGTCAGTTCAGGAGATCGCCGATCTCGTCACGGCGGAGGTGAGGGGCGCGGGTGTCGCGGAATTAATCGGTGGATGGCTGAACGGCGGTCTCAGCGTGCGGCATGCTGGAACGCGCCAAGAGCGAGACGCGGCCGCGTCACACAGAGGAACATCGCGCCGATTACTCCCGCGATCGGCGCGAGAGTGACCACAGTGACCACTGTGTCTGGAAACAAGGCGCTTCCTGCCGACACACTGCCGGCGGCGGCGCTGTTCGCAATCAGTGCGCCGGTCGCAAAGCCCGAGAACATCGACGCCGGCACCCCCAGCACTGTCGCCCACACCGCGCACGCCGCGAGATACACGATGCGCCGACGTAATCCGGGACGCGCAATGGGTTTGGGTGCCCAGAGAACACTGGCGGCAAACATCAGTAGAAATGCCCCGGTACCGCTGTCCAGCGCGGCTATGAGCGAGACAGCGTCCCGCGTTCCCGTCTGCCAGAGCAGTGAGAACACGATGCTCCCCAATACCGCCGAGAACGCATCCATCGCCGGACCTTTCGGCCATTGCCGTGAGTCGGCTCGATACGCCTGCCGAATCATGAGCATCGTTGCGGCCGCGGTCGTTGCCGCTACCGCCGACGGAACCGGGATCAGCGTGGGACCGGCAAATGTCAGAAATGTACTGGCAACCTGGAAGGCGAGCAGCGGCGCTGACGACGTGCGCCGGATCCGGCTGACGATGATGTACGGAACTGTCCGGATTGCATCGCTCACGTATTGGCCAGGGCTTCGGTAACGTTCGCACAGATCGCCGAGAACGTACTCGCGGCAGGCCGGCGGCGTGAACAGACGAACCGCCGCTTCGATCAATGCTGGCGGGCCGGTTTCCACTTTTTCGGGCTCCATGCGTCCGCTCCCCATAGCTGCTCGACCGCCTCGCAGAGACGCTTCGCCGCTATCACCGATGCGTGCAACGCCACTTCGCCCGCCACCTCGAGACGGTAGTATCGCTTCGAACGGCCACCCCGCTCGGCGGTCGGCTCTGACAGCCACGACGTTACCAAGCCTTTATCCTCGAGGCGATCGAGCGTGGCATAGACGGCGCCGGGAGAGACTCGCTTCGGGCGGGACAGCTCCTCGACACGGGCGTGAATCGTGACGCCATACGCGTTGTCACCGAGCGCCAGCACCGCGGCCAGGACCGACTGTTCGAACTGGCCTATTGAGGCGGGTTTCATTATTTGTCCTACATGGTATATGTAATATCCTCTGTGCGTCAATTTCTCCGTCAGCCGGCTCTTCCAGGCATGAACTGCCGTACTTGACGGCGTGGAGATCGCAGCCGTCATCGATGGGTTTCATCGGAGTAAAGTGCGTCGCAACCTCCGGTTCGACGGGTTCGTCGCACGCAAAGAAACTGCACCAAGGAGAAGACATGCGTCTCGTTGCCGTCGTCTTCGGAGCTGTCTGCGTCTCGGTTGCGACAATCGCCGCACAGTCTGCACCCGCGTTTGATGTCGCCTCGGTGAAACCGAACAAGAGCGGCTCTCCCACGAGCTCGGGACGTTCGACGAAAGGATCGGTCGACTTCAGGAACATGCAGTTGCGGTTTCTGATCAGCAACGCGTTTGGCGTCCGGCCGACTCGCGTGATAGGCGGGCCGGGCTGGATTGATACCGAGCGGTACGATATCGCCGCGCGCGCACCAGAGAACACGACCGACGAACAGCTGAGTCTGATGCTGCGCCGGTTGCTCGTCGAGCGGTTTCGTCTCGCGGCAAAAATGGAGAGCCGGGAGCAGCCGGCGTACGCGCTCGTGTTGGCCCGCGAAGATGGCCGACTGGGCCCGAATTTACTCATGTCGGTCGACTGCGACAAGAGGGCGCAGTTTCCCCCCGCACCACCAAGACCAGGCGCGACGCAGCTCGCCGCCATGCCGTGCGGCTCACGACGCTGGAACGACGGAAGAGAAACCGTGATTCAGGCAGGGGCACAGCCAATTGCCCGGTTGGCCCGGTTCCTCGATGGCATGAACAATCGCGAGGTGCTCGAACGTACGAATTTGAGCGGCACATTCACATTCGAGCTGCGGTTCGCACCGCCGACGCTCTCCGACGCGAGTACCGACGCGGGTTTGCCATCGCTCTTCGCCGCTTTGGACGAACAACTCGGACTGAAGCTGGAATCCACCCGCGCGCCGGTCGATGTCGTGGTGATCGACTCGGTCGAGCGGCCTACGCCCGATTGACGGCCGGTGCACCAACCAATGGATCGTTTCTCCGACCAATCGGAACCGGCTTCCCCGCCGGATTCGCGGCTGGCACACTGCGTCTTTGTTTAGAACGACGAACCGGCGCCACGCAGAAATCACGTAGCGGGCACACGATGGAACTGCAGATAAATCCGCGATGCGTCACCACGCGGTTCTGGGTCGGCGAGTGGCGCACGCCCGTGATAATGGTCGACGACTATCTCGCCAACGCGGAAGCGCTGCGAGAGTATGCGTTATCACTTTCCTACGGACCGTCTGGAGATTCGTATCCGGGGCTGACCGCGCAGGCCACCCTCGCGGGCGGCGGCACATCGGCACGGTGGATTGGCGATCAAATGATCGCTCAGCTCTTCGACGACCGCCCGCCGCACATCACCACAGCCGGATATGGCAGCAACGTCTGCCGATTTGCAGTCATGGCGTGCAACCCGGCGAGATTGCCGAAGCTGTATCTCGATCAGCACGCCGACAGTACGAAGCGGTGGCTGGCCACCGTGCTGCACTTGTCACACGACACGGACGGTCGCGGCACCGCGCTGTGGCAGCATCGCCCGAGTGGCATGCAGTCCTGGTTCAGCGGCGACGCCCTTCACATCAAGCTTCTCGAGTCCTTGAACCTCGGCCTGCACGTGTCACCTCAGCTCGACGAAGCGCTCAGGCGCGTGCCGGTACGAAGTGCCGAAGAATTATCCAGGCTGCTCTTCCGCAGCAACAACGGACGGAAGCCATTCAGCGCAGCCGAAGATTCAGAATGGCACCTCCTGCATTTCGTGGCGGCACGATTCAACCGGCTGGTCGTGTATCCGACCTGGCAGATTCACTCGCTCGTCGACGAATTTGCTCAGAAGTCGATTTCAGTCGAGACGATGCGATTAACGATGAATCAATACGTCGATTATCCGGTACCCACTGAGCTGGGATTGTCCGGATCGCGGCCGACGTACAGCCCGGACGCCTATACGGTCGTACCGGGTCTCTGCACGTGCTGACACCACGGACGACTCTATTCAGCCCTGAGCAGTGAAACTGGATCGGTTGCGATCGCGCGGCGGTCGGGAAACGCCACAGCCAGGACTCCCGCCGTCAGCATGACGACTGCTGCCGTGCCGTAACTGATCGGGTCGAGAGGACTCAGACCGAACAAAAAGCTGCGCATCAAGGTGCCGGTCGCGCCGCCAACCAGCACGCCGGCGACGACCCCGGCGAGCATGGCGCCACGGGTCGCGCGAAATATTGCCGCCACGATATCAGCCGCCGAGGCGCCCAACGCCACGCGGATACCAAGGTCACGCCGCCGTTCCTCGAGGAGATAGCAAAACAGGGTAAACACGCCGAAGGCGGCCAGGGTGAGCGTCAATGCCGCCAGCGCGCCGGCGATTGCCGCGCCGACGCGCGCCTCGCGCAGTGTCTTTTCGCGCGGCTCACGCAGTGGCATCACGCTCACCTGCAGCTGTTTATCGAGCGAGCTCACCCACGCCTTGACGTCGGTCTCGAACTGCGTGCCAACGCGCCCGATCAGCACTGGAAAGCCGGCATTGATCGAGATCGGCGGTATATGCAGAATGGCATCGATCCGATCGAACGCCGTCAGGCGGGCATCGCTCACGATTCCGACAATGGTGTACGTCTGATTCGTGTAGGCGAGCGTCAATCGACGGCCGAGCGCATCGTCGTCGGGCCACATTTCGTGCGCCAATCGGTTGTTCACCGCGGCTTCGAATACGCCAGGCGCGTCCGAAGGCCATCGCCCGCGCGCCACGTTCAGCTGCAGGACTTCCGCTCCACGGCCCGAGAGCGGCACCAGCTGGGTGACGATCACGGTCCCGGAATCGCCAGCCCGCGCCTGCGTGGGGCCGAAACCCATCCGCCCGTCGGGAAGCATGTCGGTAACGCCAATGCTGGCATCGCTGAGCGTCGATCGACGAATCAGCCCCTCGCGAACGCTCCGCAACGCCGCGGTGTCGTACTGCCGTTCGCTGCCGCTGTTGACGAAGCCGATCGAGGTGGTGTCGAGCGCGAATTCAACCGGGATGGCCAACGCGTGAACCGTCCCGCGCGTTAAGAGAATCGCCACGATTGTGAGACTGATGGCGATGGTCATCTGGAGGGCGAGTATCAGCCGGCGGCCGGCGTTCGCCCTGAGCCGGGTCGCCGCCACGGTCGGGCCCGCGGCCCGGGTTACGTGCAGCGCTGGTGCGAGCGTCACCAACACGCACGTCACGATGACCGAGGCGCTCGTGAACGTGGCGACTCGCCAATCTGCGGCGAACATACCGCTGTTCGCTTCATCCTCGATACGTCGGAGCAGATTCGGGATGCCGCCGGTCGCCACAAATGCGAGCACTCCCGCGATCGAGGCAAGGACCAGTCCCTCCGTCAACAGCCCGCGCACGATTTGCCCCCGACGTGCGCCAAGCATCAGTCGCGTCGCAATCTCCTGGCGGCGCGCCAGCGCGCGGGCCAGGAACAGATTGGCCACGTTGGCCCACGTCAAGATGACGACGAACAGCGTGGCAGCCGCGATCAGGACCAGGCCCACTGCCATCCCGGGCTCATTCCTCATGAGTTCGTCCCCGGCCGTCGTCGTGGACAAATGGACAATCGCGCTCTTGCCCCCGGTCGCCACACGGTGCTGCTGCACCAGGAGCTGCGACTCTTCACGCACGGCGTCTCGAGTCCACCCCTCGCGAACGCGACCGGCGACCGTGACGCAGCACGCGCCGGAGTTCTGCAGGGCGTTCGGAGCAACGTGACGAAGTGGTGGCACGCGCGCGGAATCGAACCCGAGCACGACGTGCACGGGGGTGGCGCCAAGCGATTCAACGCCGCGCCGGAGCACGCCGACAATCGTCACCGGAGTCTCTTCAACCCACATCGTCCGGCCGATGATCCGGGCATCACCGGCGAACAGCTCCTTCCACACGCGATCCGACACGAGTGCGGTGAGCGTGCCCTCCGCCGATCCAACGTGGGCGATACCCCGCTGCAGCGGAAGCCCTATGACCTCCGCAAAATTCGCGCTCACGAATACGCCCTTCGTGACAACCGGAATCGCGGCGCGCGCGGTCTTCACCTGGAGGTTTTCGGCCGTGAACGCGACGTAATCGGCCGCTTTCGCCTGCTGCCTCAGGTAGGAGTACAAGTCGAGCGAGAAGCCGTCGGGCCCGGTGCTGCTGCGCGACGCCAGCAGCGGCACGAATACGCGATCGACGGCTGCGACGGGCCACCCGCGGAAGAACAGTCCGTTGAACACCGTGTAGACGCCCGCGGCCAAGCCGAGTCCGACCGTCAGCATCCCTGCCGCGGCAAGTGAATACAGCGGCAGGCGGCGGAGCGACCGCAGCGCATATCGCAGGTCTCGAACGAAATCGTCGAGCACCGGCGGTCACTCCACCTGCGAAGGCGAGACCGCGCGCGGATCCGCGACGAGGGCGCCGCCAATCCGGCGGCACACGGCGTCCACCGCGCGCGCGAGCCCTTCATTGGGCAAATCCGCCGGCCCCGAGATTACAAGCGTCGTGCCCTGTTCCCGTATCTGGTAATGGATGCCCACCCTGTTGCCAGGCCATTGCACGCCTGGTCTTCCTACCAGCGGCACGGTAGGGAATATGCGCGGGTGGGAGAGGACGATGCTCCAGGGGTCTGGTTCTCGAGCGCATCCCAGCCGACCCGCCAGCCACAGCGCCGACCGATCGATTCGATCGTGTCGCCTTCTCGCGCCGTCGGCAGTCAACATCCGGTAAATCTGTTTCGCGACGGACGTCGCAAAGTGCCGACGGGCAACTCGGCTGCGTTCCTGATTCTCGGCGACCGCCTTCCGAAAGAGCACCGCCAGTTCCCGCGGGTGGTCGCCGCGGTGGAGGACGCGGCACACGGCGGCGACCGTGTCGGTCAATGTCGACATCTGGCGTACTCGCATGCCTCGGTACGTGGCTTGCGAGACGTACTGTCTGATGTCTGCGGGGCGCGCGGCGATCGTGTGGACCGCGCCATGCAATGCCACAACGAATGCCGGAACCGGTTGGACGCGAAGGCGCGCGAAGTACTCCGAGCCGAGCCCGTCCAGCCAGAAGACGGATTCCTGCGCAGACGTCAGCGTCCGCACGTGCGAACGGGCTCGGGCAACGTCTTCCGCGGTGATGGCCGGAAGGTTGACTGGGACTCTCGAACCCGCGCGCCTGACGGGCAGACCAGCAATCGGCACGTGTGACGCACGCCGCTGCAGTTCGTCGGCCGCACGCATCATCACGTTGCCGTCGAGATCCGCGCTGAAACTGCACAACACGGCCGCCATCGCGTTGCCAAAGACGACCACCTGCATGCTCGACGCGTACCAGCGATTCTCGCAGTTCCCGATTTGAGCCAATCGGCCGGCTTCCGCGTGGTTTGCCGGACCCGTGTCGAAGTCCAGACAGATGGTGAACAGCAGTGGTGGGACGTCTGCGGCCGGCATCGTGCTGAGCAGGCGCAGTCTCATCGCGGTCGACACGCTCGAGAGCAACGTCCGGCCGTCGCATTTGGTGGGGACCGTCCCGGACACAACGGCCTGAAGATCAGCAGCGACGTGTTCCGATGTCTGACCGCACGCGGCATCGAGCTCGATGACGAACATCGCGCCTCGATACAGCACGCCGAGGTGATGCGGGCGATCCGATCGACGCCAGCGGTTCCCGGCCAGGTCGAGATTCATTCCGAACAAGTTGGAGTACTGGAACATCTCGACCGGCAGTCCGTGGACCTGATCTTGCGGGAGTGCGCCGCTGACGATGTCGTTGCGGAGCTCGACTCCGGCGAGCACCAATGTGACCGCCCGCGCAATCGGATCGACGGTGCGATGGTCATCTGCGAGCACCATCGTTGCCGCGTCCAGCGGGCCACATGTCGCGGGTCGCACCGTTTGCCCGGCGACGGCCTCCGGCAGGCGGTCCGGCAACTGCTCGAGAAACCGTTCGAAGCCGGTCATCCGTGCGGCGGTATTCAGGATGAAGCGCGCCCGTCGCGTGGGCCTGACGCCATGGTTCTCCCACGCCCATGTCTCCCCGAAGCTCGCAACACGTACGAGCTGCTGCGGCGTGGCGTACGCCGGCACGCGTTCGCCGGCGTCGTCCGCAGATTCGAACATATCCACAAGGCTCGCTCTGGCCATGCGCGTTCGGTTGCCCGGCTCAGGACTGGCGGTTCACGGTGCGCAGCACCTCGGCAATCGTGTCGTCGAAGTACTTTCGTGATTTGGCTCCGGAGAATGCGCGAATCGGCATCAGCCGTTTGCCGCCCTCTACCGCGCCAATGATGAATGTGGGCGTGACGCGCAGGGCGAGCTCTTTGCTCAGGGCGACGTCCGCCTCGACTCGTCTGGTACCCGCCTGCGAGAGGCAGGACGCGAACGCTCCGCCGTCGACATCGCCGTCCCCGGCGGCTCGATCGAGGAACTCGGCCGAGAGGGTGCGTTGTGCGGCGAACAGTCGATCGTGCATCTGCCAGAACCGTCCCTGCGCGCCCGCGCACTCCGCCACCGCCGCCGCGCGAAACGCTAACGGATGGATTCCGGTCAGGGGCAGGTGCCTGAACTCAACCAACAGTTGGCCGCGCGAGACATAGTCCTCGACCAGTCCCGGAAACACCTCCGTGGCGAACCTGGCGCAGAACGGACACTGGAAGTCGCTGAAGATAATCATTCCGATCGGGGCCGAATCGTTCCCCCGGACGTTCGATTCCAGGCTCAGCGGAGCCGTCGGCAATGCGACCGACGGGGGTGGAACGGATGCGCGGCCGAATCCGATCATCCTGCCGATCGCGACCAGCGAAGCCAGCACCATCACGCCGCAGACGGCCAGCTGTGAGACTCTCGAGCGCATGGGAGTGTCCTCTCCGCGTGTTGAATCGCGACATCCGGCTTACGGCCGGATCGCGCACCCGTCAAACTCGCAGGCACGTTCGGTTCCGCAGATTTCCATGCGACACGAACGCTCCTCGAGCGAACTGTTCGATCCGTACTCAGCGATCGCCGCCTTGAACCGGAGTGACCTCACTGGTGACACACGCCACTCCGGAATGGGCCGGATCAGCTGACGGTGCTGGTATCTCACGTCGGGACCCGCCTGGAACTCCTCGCGGTGTATCGCGTCTGACGTCCACCGCGATCCATCGTCGAATTCGAACCCTGCCAATCCCAGGGTAAACACCGCGCCCCGCTTGAATGCGGCCCATGGCTCTCGATCCCACAGCCGTGGCAGACCGACAATCATTTCCGCGGAGCCGCCGGGCGGAATCCGCAGCGGTGTCGCGGGCCCCGTCCGCATTCTCGTCGACCAGCGCGTCCCAATCAGCACCGCAGCGGTGACCGCCGTGACACCACGTGCCGACGTATTGCGAAGTTCCCAGATCGGTTGCCAGGGGGCATCGCTGTCGAGCGTGACGGCGTCCACGGCGACCGGCGATCCATCCTGATGCGGGACGAACTGAAACGAGATGGTCCCTCGTTCGTTCATGGAGGCGATCGATCGACAGCCCGCCCAGGCGGCAACGACACAGACACAAGCCATGAGTCCGAGCCATCGACCTGTCCTGCGCCCGGCGCCGGCCATTGATTGCCCCCTAGCGGACGAAGCGAACCAGACTCAGCAACGTGACGCCTGTTGATCGCGGCGCCGCTGTCGTGCCGCCTTCCGCCGCCCAGTCTCGGAGCTCGATGAGTCCCGCCCGTCTCTTCACCAAGGTTTCAGCGGTAACCGCGACGCCATTCGCGTCCACCTGAAGCGTACGATCGACGACCAACACCTGCGGCGTCCCGGCGGCTCCCGGCATGTCGCCGTACACGTACTTGAGCCCGCCAAGATTCAGCCAGTTCCGACCGGTGATCACCTCGTCGAAAGCGCCGAATTTGTCCAAGTGCGCCAGTCCGGCCTTGATATCGGAGTCCTTCGCAATGCCGACCATGACGAACCGGCGTGAGCTCGCATCCGCCGACGCGCTCACGCTTTTGCGAATTCGCGCCAGGATGTCAACCATTTCCGGTCTGTTCGCGAACTGACACCCCGACGATCCGATGTAGATCATCTGCCGCTCGTCGCCGCCCGCCGGGCGCGGGTCTGCCGTCGGGACGTCTATCTGCTTGCCACCGAACATGTAGCCCACAGTTGCAAACAGCACGAAAACGACCGGTGCGGTCGCACGGCCGACTATTCGATTCATGACTCACCGCCTTCCATGTCATAGATGGTGATCGTCAGAGGTCCTCTCTTTGTGAGCGTGGTCGCGTACAGACGCCGTCCGACGACCTCCAGCACGAGTGGCAGGGACGTTCCGAGATAGGCCCCTTCACCGGTGCGGGCTGAAAGTGCGACACTGTGGATCCGTATCTCGACGTCCGTTTCACCTCGTCGCGTGACTCTGGCGAACTGGATCAGGATCCGCTCGCCGTCGAGCTCATTGATCGATGCGGGGACGTCGTATTCGGTGCCTTGTTTGCGAACGGCATAGATAAATCCATCTCCGACTGCAGAGATCGTGAGTGGGCGTACGCCGTCCAATTTGGTGGCCCATCGCTCGGCACCATCCAGGCCGT
>Ga0079218_10000476_pt1 | contig 11978 bp, 5 predicted proteins | sample NCCompost_FD_77181 | JGI IMG/M metagenome (GOLD analysis project Ga0079218, IMG submission 77181) | Agricultural soil microbial communities from Utah to study Nitrogen management - NC Compost | ecosystem: Environmental > Terrestrial > Soil > Agricultural land | place: USA: Utah | collected... | reverse complement strand
AGGATCGAGCCTGCGCGACCTCGTCCTCGAGGGGGCGGTTCCCCTGCGGCGGCTCCTCTCGATCGCCGCCCAGACCGCGGACGGGCTCGCGAAAGCGCATGCCGCCGGAATCGTCCACCGGGACCTGAAGCCCGAGAACCTCATGGTCTCGAGCGACGGGTTCGTGAAGATCCTCGACTTCGGCCTCGCGAAGCTCGTCCCCACGGAGACGGAATCCCCGGACGAGGCGTCGACCTCCAGCCACGCGGAGCTCGCCGGCGGCGTCGCCGGCACGGTCGGGTACATGTCACCGGAACAGGCCTCCGGCAAGCCGATCGACTTCCGGTCGGATCAGTTCTCTCTCGGTTCCGTCCTCTACGAGCTCGCCACCGGGACTCGGGCATTCCGGCGGGAGACGCCTGTGCAGACGCTCGCGGCGATACTCGAGGACGAGCCCGAGCCGATCGCGTCGCGAAACGCGCGGCTCCCGGCGCCGTTCTGCTGGATCGTCGAGCGCTGCCTTTCCAAGGACCCGGACGGGCGCTACGCGTCGACGCGCGACCTGGCCCGGGACCTGGCCGCGCTGCGCGAGCACCTATCCGGAAAGTCGGAGGCACTCGGCCCGCGCCCATCGAGCCTCCCGGTGCCGCGGACGCGCTTCGTCGGACGCGAGAAGGAGAGGGCCGCCCTCCGCGCCCTGCTCGAGCGGCCGGAAGTGCGCGTCGTGAGCCTGACGGGCTTCGGCGGGATCGGAAAGACGCGGCTCGCGCTCCAGGTCGCCGAGGACATGACGGCGCTCTTTCCGGCGGGGATTTCGTTCGTCCCGCTCGAGTCCGCTCGCGACGCGGAGCAGATGGTCGCCGCGATCTGCCGGGCGATCGGGGTCCGGGAAACGGCCGGCCAGACGCTGCGGGACTCCCTGAAGGAACAGCTTGCCGCCGGGGGACGCTCGCCGAGGCTTCTCGTTCTCGACAATTTCGAGCAGCTGGCGGCGGCGGCTCCGGCCGTGGCGGACCTCGTTGCCGCGGCACCCGGGATAAACGTCCTCGTCACGAGCCGTTCGCCCCTCCACGTCTACGGCGAGCACGAGTTTCCGGTCCCACCGCTCGCCCTTCCCGACCTCGACGCCCTTCCCCCGCTCGAGACGCTGACGCAGTACGAGTCGGTCGCGCTCTTTCTCCAGCAGGCGCAGGCGATCAAACCGGACTTCGCCCTGACGAAGGAAAACGCGCCGCAGATCGCGGAGATCTGTGCCCGCCTGGACGGGCTGCCGCTCGCGCTCGAGCTCGCGGCGGCGCGCGTCAAGCTCCTCTCGCCCGCCGCGATGCAGTCGCGGCTCGAAAAGCGCCTGCAGCTCCTGACGGGAGGCGCGCTCGACCTCCCCGCCAGGCAGCGGACGCTGCGGGGCGCGATCGAGTGGAGCCACGACCTTCTCGACGAGGACGAGCAGAAACTCTTCCGGCGACTCTCGGTCTTCGTGGACGGGTGCACGCTCGAAGCCGTCGAAGCGGCGTGCAACGCGAAGGAAGACCTGCAGGTCGACGTCCTCGACGGGATGTCGTCCATGGTCGACAAGAGCCTGGTGAGACAGATCGAAGCGGAGGGGGAAGAGCCGCGTTTCGTCATGCTCGAGACGATTCGCGAGTACGCGCTCGAGCGGCTCGCGGCCTCCGGCGACGATCCGATCACCCGCCGCGGTCACGCCGCCTACTGCCTCGTGCTCGCGGAGGAGATCGGGTCCGCGCGCGTCACGTCCGTCGTCGATTCCGCCGCGTGGCTCGACCAATGCGAGCGCGAGCACGGCAACTTGAACGCGGCGCTCGAGTGGACTTGCCGGAACGACGAGGGGAACTGGGGCCTGCGGCTCGGGGGAGCGCTCTTCCAGTTCTGGGAGCGCCGGGAGTACATCTCGGAGGGGAGGGACTGGCTGGCGAAGCTGCTCGCGCTTCCGAGCGCGGCGCGTCGCGACAAGGTGCGGGCGCGGGCGGCCTTTGCGGCCGGCGTTCTCGCCGGTGCCCAGAGGGACTACGAGCGCGCACATACCCTGCTCGGTGAGAGCCTCGAGATCAACCGGGAGACGGACGACAAGTGGGCGGCCGCGGTGTCGTTGAACGCGCTCGCGGTGACCGCGCTCGACCGTCGGGACGTCGCCGCGGCGCGCTCACTCTCGGAGCAGAACCTCGACGTGTGGCGCGAGCTCGGCGACAAGGCGGCGGTCGGCCGCTCCCTGTCCAACCTCGCGAGCGTCGTGAAGGAGCAGGGGGACTACGCGCTCGCCCGCTCGCTCTACGACGAGGCGCTCGCGGCGTTCCGCGAGATCGGCGACGAGACCGCCGCGGCGCGCGTCAGGAACAAGCAGGGGGACGTCGCCCGGGCGCAGGGAGACGCCGCCGGCGCGAAGGAGCTGTACGAGCGGAGCCTTGCGACGTTCCGCGAGTTCGGGGACCGGTGGGGAACCGCGCTCGCGCTCGCCGACCTCGGCAACCTGGCTCGGGAGGGGAAGGACTTTTCGCTGGCGCGCTCGCACTATCGCGAAAGCCTTCGGATCTTCCAGGACCTCGACTACAAGCGCGGCGTCGCGCAGATCCTCGAGAGCTTCGCGTGCGCCGCGGCCGCGGAAGGCGAGCCGAAGGAGGCGCTCGCTCTCGCCGGCTCGGCGGCCGCGCTCCGGCACTCTCTCGGGACGCCGCTCGCGCCGGCTGACCACGCGAAGCTCGAGCTGCGCCTGGACACGGCGCGCCGGAGCCTGCCGAGCTCCGAAGGAGCCGCGGCGTGGATGGAAGGCTGGACGACCCCTCTCGAGAAGACCGTCGATGCCGCGCTCCGCGCGGAAGCCGGCTGACGCCCGACTCTAGACGGCCGTCATCGGGTCGACGAGGCGGCGCACGGCCGAGATGCGGTTCGCCGGGAACTGACCCCGGCGCGCATGCTCGCGGATGAGGGTCTCGTCCGGGGCGATGTAGACGCAGTACATCTTGTCGCCCGTCACGTAGCTGTGCAGCCACTGGATCTCGGGCCCCAACGCCGTCAGGACCTCGTTCGACTTGCGGGCGATCGCGCGGACCTCCTCGTCCGAAAGGTTCCCCAAACCCGGGATCTCGCGCTCGATGACGAACTTGGGCATGACCGTCCTCCGGTCGGATGCTAACAAACGGCCGGTATAGGCTTTCCGCGCTTGCCCCTGACAACCGGTTCCCGTCTCGGACCTTACGAGATCCTCGCGCCGCTCGGCGCCGGAGGAATGGGCGAGGTCTACCGGGCGCGGGACACCAAGCTCCAACGCGACGTCGCGATCAAGGTCCTGCCTGAGAGGCTGGCGTCCGACGCGGCGGCGCTCGCGCGCTTCGAGAGAGAAGCCCGGGCGGTCGCGGCACTCTCGCACCCGAACGTCCTCGGGATCTACGACCTCGGCCGCGACGACTCGGTCACGTACGTCGTGATGGAGCTGCTCCAGGGAGAGACCCTCCGGGGGAGTCTCGATGAAGGGCGGCTTCCGCAGAGGAAAGCGCTCGAATACGGCCTGCAGATCGCGCACGGGCTGGCGGCGGCGCACGAAAAGAACATCGTCCACCGAGACCTGAAACCCGAGAACGTTTTCGTCACCTCCGAGGGCCGCGTCAAGATCCTCGACTTCGGTCTGGCCAAAATGGCCGACCGGGAGAGCGGCGAGACGCAGTCTCCCACGGTGGTGGCGGCGACGGAGCCCGGCACGGTGATGGGGACGGTCGGCTACATGTCGCCCGAGCAGGTGCGGGGAAAACCGGCCGACCATCGCTCGGACATCTTCTCTTTTGGCGCCGTGCTCTACGAGATGCTCTCCGGCACGCGCGCTTTTCGCGGCGAGTCGGCCGCGGAGACGATGGCGGCCATCGCGCAGAAGGATGCGCCCGAGCTTTCGGGGATCGACTCCCCGATCGCCTCCTCGCTCGACCGGATCGTGCGGCACTGTCTCGAGAAGAACCCCAACGAGCGTTTCCAGTCGGCGCGCGACCTCGCGTTCGACCTTCAGTCCCTGACGACAACAACCGGGTCCACGGGCATTACGGTCTCTCGGCCGGCGGTGTCGAGGCGTCGTCTCGTCTCTGCCCTCCTCGCGGCTGTTTCGCTGATCGTCGCCGCCGCGATCGGGCGCTGGACTGCGACCCGGTCGGCGACGCCGGCCGGAGAGGGAGCCGCCCCCGGCCGTTTTGCCGCCCTCACCGATCAGCCGGGGGTCGAACGCGCCCCGGCCCTCGCTCCCGACGGAAGGTCGTTCGTCTACGTCGGCGGCGCTTCCGACAACGAGGACATCTTCGTTCAGCGGGTTGGAGGCCGGAACCCGACTAACCTGACGGCGGATTCTCCCGTCCGGGACGAGGCGCCGGCGTTTTCACCGGATGGCGAGCAGATCGCCTTCCGCTCCGAGCGCGAAAAAGGCGGACTCTTCGTGATGGGAGCTACCGGCGAGTCCGTGCGACGCATTTCGGACTTCGGCTTCGATCCCAGCTGGTCGCCCGATGGCCGCGAGCTCGCCGTGGCGACCGAGCCCATCCGCGACCCCACGACCCGGGCCACCGTGAGCGAGATCTGGGCCGTCGACGTCTCCACGGGTAAGAGACGCCTCGTCGCGCGCGGGGACGGCGTCGCCCCCCGGTGGTCCCCCAACGGGCACCGCATCGCGTATTGGGGGTTGCCCCCCTCGAAGTCGCAACGCGACGTCTTCACCGTCGCGGCGGACGGCTCACAATCCGACGCTCCCGTGCCCGTCACGAACGACGGGGAGTTCGACTGGAGCCCGGCCTGGTCGCCCGACGGCCGGTTCCTCTACTTCTCGAGCGATCGCGGCGGCACGATGAACCTCTGGCGCGTCGGGATCGACGAGAAAACGGGGAAAGTGCTCGGCCCTCCGGAGCCGGTCACGACCCCGGCCAGCTGGGTCAGCCACGCGACCTTCTCCCGGAACGGGGATCTTCTGTTCTCGACGCTCACCGAGCGCTCGAACGTGATGAAGGTCGGCTTCGATCCCGCGCGCGAGGCGGTGATCGAGAGTCCCGCTGCCATTCTGAAGGGCACCCGCCTCATCAACTCGCTCGACTGGTCGCCCGACGGTCAATGGCTCGTCTTCGACGGTCCGAAAGGGAGCCGGGAGGACCTGTATCTGATCCGCGCCGACGGGTCGGGCTACCGGCAGTTGACGGACGCGCCTTTCCAGCATCGCGTTCCCCGCTGGTCCCCCGACGGGTCGCGGATCGCTTTCTACTCGAACCGCTCCGGTTCGGCGCAGATATGGACGATTCACCCGGATGGGTCGGGCCTGGAGCAGGTCTCGTCGCTCGAAAACGGCGCGCTCTACCCGACGTGGTCGCCCGACAGCCGACGGATCGCAGTGACGGGCAGCGGCAAGTACCCGAACGCGATTCTCGAGCTCGGACGAACGGACGATAAGGGGGTCGTCGGCCTTCCGCTTTTACCCACCGGCGACAACTTGAACCCCTTCTCCTGGTCGCGCGACGGCAAGCTTCTGGCCGGATTCCGGGACCGCGAAGACCGATCGACGGAGGTGCTCGTCTACTCGTTTGCCATGGGACGTTACGAGAGCGTGGACTCCTCCGGCCGAACCCCGCACTTCCTTTCCGACGGCCGGAGGCTGCTCTTCCAGAAGGACAACGGCGTCGTGCTCCTGGACGTCGAAACGAAGCGGTCGAAACAGATCCTGCCTGCCGGGACGCTGCCGGAGGGCTGGGCGATGAAATTCGGTATATCCAGGGACGACCGTCAGCTCGCCTACATCGAGACGCAGCGAGAGGGCGACGTCTGGATGATGATCCTCGGCGCAGAGGAAGGCGCGGAGAAGACGCCGTGACGATCGGCCACGCCTCCGGGAGATGCCATGAAGACCATAACCGCTTCGCGGTTCAAAGCCGACTGCTTGAAGATCATGGACGAGGTGAAGGTCGGCCGCGAACCCGTCCTGATCACCAAGAAGGGGAAGGCCGTGGCGCAGCTCATGCCCGTCGAAGACCGGGCCCTCGAGGTCTTCGGGTGCCTCTCCGGCGAGCTCGAAATCGCGGGCGATATCACCCCGGCCATGTCCCCGCCCTCGCGTTGGAAGGGATCGCAGTGATACTCCTCGACACGCACGACGATCGTTTCCCTGGCCACGCAGTCCCCCGCCGAGTTCTCTTCCGATCCGGCCGACCGCCTGATCGCGGCGAGCGCACGCGCCGAGCGACTCACGCTGGTGACAAGCGTTCGGACGATCTGGTGACGATCCCGTGAGTCTTTCCGCCGGCTCCCGCCTCGGACCCTACGAGATCCTCTCTCCCCTCGGCGCGGGAGGGATGGGGGAGGTCTACCGCGCGCGAGACACGCGGCTGGACCGGACGGTGGCGATCAAGGTGCTGGCGTCGCACCTGTCGGCATCGCCCGACGTCCGGCAGCGCTTCGAGCGGGAGGCCAGGACGATCTCGCAGCTCTCGCACCCGCACATCTGCGCGCTGCACGATGTGGGGCGGGAAGGTGAGACCGAGTACCTCGTCATGGAGTACCTCGAGGGCGAGACGCTGGCGGATCGTCTCCTGAAAGGACCGCTTCCGCTCGAGCAGACGCTTCGCTACGGGGTCCAGATCGCCGACGCGCTCGACAAGGCGCACCGTCAGGGGATCGTCCACCGGGATCTCAAGCCCGGCAACGTCATGCTCACGAAGTCAGGCGTGAAACTGCTCGACTTCGGCCTGGCCAAGACCTTGGAGCGGTCGCTCGACGCGACCGGAAGAGAGCAGGCGGCCGTAATGCAGCAGCCCATGGCTGGAGGCAGCCTCACGGCCTTTCCAACGGTGATGGGGAGCCCGAACCTCACGCAAGAGGGGACGATCCTCGGGACGTTTCAGTACATGGCGCCGGAGCAGCTCGAAGGGAAGGACGCCGACGCGCGCACTGACATCTTCGCGTTCGGGTGCGTGCTGTACGAGATGGCGACGGGTCAGAAGGCTTTCTCAGGCTCGACGCAGGCGTCGCTCATCTCCTCGATCCTGCGCGACGAGCCGCCGCCCATCTCGCGGGTCCAGCCGATGTCGCCGCCCGCGCTCGACCACGTCGTGAAGAAGTCCCTGGCGAAAGATCCGGAGGATCGCTGGCAGAACGCGGCGGATCTGGGGGGCGAGCTGAAGTGGATCGCGGAGGGCGGCTCGCAGACGGGAGCGGCGGCTGTCGCCGTTCCCCGGCGAGGACGGCAAGCCTGGATTCCGTGGGCGCTGGCCGGTCTTCTCCTCGTCGTCACCCTCTTTCTCGCCAACGAGGTGCGCCGCCTGCGGACCGGTGGAGGCGCGCAAGCCGTTCACTCGTTCATCGATCCCCCCGAGAAGACCGAGTTCCGGTTCACCGGCGACGACTCGGCTCCGATCGCGATTTCGCCGGACGGTTCGCGCGTTGTCTTCGGAGCCGGAGGAAGACTCTGGCTCCGGTCGCTCGCGGCGGGTACTGCCGCGGCGCTCGCCGCGACGGAGGGCGGGCGGTTTCCGTTCTGGTCGCCGGACAGCCGCTCGATCGGCTTCTTCTCGGACGGGAAGTTGAAGATCCTGGAGGCCTCGGGCGGTCCCGTGCAGACGATCTGCGATGCCCCGAACCCCCGCGGCGGCTCGTGGGGCAAGAGCGGCGTGATCGCGTTCGCGCCGGACATCAGTACGGGGATCTTCCGAGTCGCGGCGTCCGGCGGCACGGCTTCGCCCATCACGACGTTGGCGGACCGGAAGAAGCACACGACCCATCGCTGGCCCTACTTCCTCCCGGATGGAAAGCACGTCCTGTACCTCGCGGCGAACCATGCCAGCCCGAAGTCCGAGGAAAGCGGGATCTATGTCGCCTCTCTCGACGGGGGCGGGCCGCGGCGGCTCCTGTCTTCCTACGACAGCGCCCAGTACGCGTCCGGCGTACTCCTCTCGGTGCGCGACGCGAGCCTGATGGCAACTCCCTTCGATCCCGAGCGAATCGCCCTCACCGGTCCAGCCGTTCGCATCGCCGACGACGTGAACCTGGACACCGGAGTCTGGCGGGGGACGTTCACTGTCTCGGAGACGGGCGTGCTCGCCTACCTGATCGCTCAGGAGGGTGGCGGAGGGCGGCTCACATGGGTCGACTTTTCCGGCCGGAAGCTCGCGACGATCGGTGAGAAAAGCGCCGCGTATTCGCCCGAGCTCTCGCCGGACGGCCGGCGCGCGAGCGTCCTCATGGGAGATCCCAACAACGACGTGTGGGTCCACGAGCTTTCCCGGGGGGTGCGGACGCGACTCACGACGGACATCCAGGCGCAGGTCGCGCCGGTCTGGTCCCCCGATGGATCTCAGATCGTCTTCGTTCAGGGGCTGAGAGAGGGGCGCGAGGAGTACTTCGTGTCGATCATCGCGGCGGATGGAGGGAGTGCGCCCAAGGACGTCTACAGGTCGAAAGACCGGTTCGAGGTATCGGACTGGTCGCCGGATGGCCGCCATGTCCTGGTCGATCGCGGCAATATCGGCGCAACCGACCTGTGGGTTTTTCCGGTCGATGATCCGGGAAAGGCGTTTCCGCTCGTTCAATCCACTTTTCTCGAGCATGGCGGCCAGTTCTCGCCGGACGGCCGATGGGTGGCGTACGTATCGCGGCACTCGGGGCGCGACGAGGTCTACGTCACGTCTTTCCCGGGCGGGGGCACGCGATGGCAGGTGTCCGGAAGCGGCGGGACGCAGCCGCGCTGGAGTCCCGACGGCCGGGAGCTCTATTTCCTCTCGACGAGCTCCGAACTGATGGCGGCCGCCGTGGACGCCGGGGGATCCCGAATCGAGGTCGGAGACGTTCGTGCTCTCTTCCGCGTGAACATGTTCGCGGGCCCGAGGCACGGCCTCTACGGATACGACGTCTCGCCCGACGGGAAGCGGTTCCTCGTGAACGACGCCGGTGAAGCGAGCGTGCCGCGCGTGGCGCTCGTCACGAACTGGCAGGCGGCGCTCGCGAAGAAGTAACGCCGCAGCGTCGGGGCGGAATCCCGTTTCGCCGTTGTATCCTGACGCCCGATTTGTCTCTGACAGCCGGCTCTCGTCTCGGACCTTACGAGATCCTCTCGCTTCTCGGCGCGGGTGGGATGGGAGAGGTGTACCGCGCGAAGGACCCTCGCCTCGGGCGCGACGTCGCGGTGAAGGTCCTCCCCGCGTCGTTCTCGGACGACCCGGATCGCCTCCGCCGCTTCGAGCAGGAGGCGCGGGCGGCGGGGCTCCTGAACCATCCGAACATCACGGCGGTTTACGACATCGGCGCGCACGACGGCGCGCCGTACGTCGTGACCGAGCTCCTCGAGGGCGAGACACTCCGTGCGGAGCTCGCCGGCGGGCGCCTGTCGCCGCGCAAGGCGATCGACCACGCCATCCAGATCGCGCACGGTCTCGCCGCGGCGCACGACAAGGGGATCGTGCACCGCGACCTGAAGCCCGAGAACGTGTTCGTCACGAACGACGGGCGGCTGAAGATCCTCGACTTCGGCCTCGCCAAGCTGACACACGTGGAGGACGCCTCGAGCGGCCGCGAGAACCTCCCGACCGCCACGGCGGGCACGGAGCCGGGCGTCGTCCTCGGGACGATGGGGTATATGGCGCCCGAGCAGGTCCGGGGCCGGCCGGCGGACGCGAGGAGCGACATCTTCGCTTTCGGCGCGATCCTCTACGAGATGCTGTCGGGCAAGCGCGCCTTCCAGGGCGACTCGGCGGCGGACACCATGTCGGCGATCCTCCGGGAGGACCCGCCGGACCTCTCGGTCACGAACCAGAACGTCTCGCCGGGGCTCGAGCGGGTCCTCCGTCACTGCCTGGAGAAGAACCCGGAGCAGCGTTTCCAGTCCGCGCGCGACCTCGCGTTCGACCTCGAAGCGTTGTCGGGAGTCTCGGCTCCGCGAGGCACGACGGCGGCGGGATTCTCTCCCATCCGGGCCAGGCGGATCCTTCCCCTCGCGATCGCCGGCGCGGTCGTCGCCGGCGCTCTCGCCGGCGCCTACTTCCTCGGCAGGCGGGAGGGTTTCGTCCCGCCGCCGTCCTTCACCCAGCTGACGTTTCGCCGCGGGCACATCCAATCGGCGCGCTTCGCGCCGGACGGGCAGACGATCCTCTATTCCGCCGCGTGGGAAGGAAAGCCGATCGAGATCTTCGCGAGCCGCTCCGAGAGCCCGGAATCCCGAGCCTTCGGCGTCGCCGGCGCGGACCTGCTCGGTATCTCGTCGACGGGCGAGCTGGCTCTGTCGATCAATAATCGGGCCATCGGGGCGTTCACACAGACCGGCACCCTGGCGCGAGTGAGCGTCGCGGGCGGCTCGGCCCCGCGCGAGATCCAGGAAGACGTCCTCTGGGCCGACTGGTCCCCCGACGGGAAGGATCTCGCGGTCGTCCGGAACGTCGGCGCGAAGCAGCGGCTCGAATACCCGCTGGGAAAGGTCGTATACGAGACGGAGGGCTGGATCAGCCATCCCCGCGTCTCGCCGGGCGGAGGCGAAGTCGCGTTCGCGGACCATCCGATCGAGGGGGACGACGGCGGTGTCCTCTCGATCGTCGATCGGGACGGAAAGAAGCACTCGCCGTCGGCGACGTTTGCGTCCCTCCAGGGAGTCGCGTGGCGGCCCGACGGCCGTGAGGTCTGGTTCTCTGCCGCGACTGTCGGGTTCAATCGCGCCCTTCACGCCGTGACGCCGGGCGGCGGGCACCGCGTTCTCGCCCGCTCCACCGGAGGTCTCGTGCTCCAGGACGTCGCGAAGGACGGCCGAGTCCTGGTCACACAGCAGAAGAGCCGCCAGGAGTTGCTCGTCCGGATCGGTGACGAGCCGAAGGAGCGCGATCTCTCCTGGCTCGACTGGTCCCTCGCGGTCGATCTCTCCCCGGACGGTCGGGTCCTTCTTTTCGACGAATCGGGCGAGGGCGGCGGAAAGGGCTATTCGGTGTACGTCCGCAACACCGACGGATCGCCCGCAACCCGCCTGGGAGAGGGCTCGGCGCAGTCGCTCTCTCCTGATGGGAAGTGGGTGCTGGCGATCGTCGCCTCCACGTCGGACGCCCGCCTTGTCGCCTATCCCACGGGCGCCGGCCAGCCTCGAACGTTCGACAAGGACGGGCTGACCGTCCAGGACGCGATGTTTCTTCCGGACGGCAAGCGGATCCTCATGAACGCGAACGAAGACGGGCGGGGAGTGAGGATCTACCTTCGCGACTTCGCTGGCGGAAAGCCGCGCGCCGTGACTCCGGAGGGCTATCGCGCCTTTCCGCGAACAGTTTCTCTCGACTCCCGCTCCGTGGTGGTCCGGGGACCGGACCGGCGCTTCTACGTGTACGCGCTCGACGGCGGCGAGCCGCGGCCGCTGCCCGGGATCGCCAGCGACGGGGAGCTTCCGCGAGGCTGGTCCGCCGACGGGCGCCTCTACGTCAGCGGTCGAGGCGTTCCCGCGCGCCTCGAACTCATGGACGTTTCCACGGGCAAGAGAGAGTTCTGGAAGGAGTTCCTGCCGGCCGATTCGGCGGGGGTCACGCCGTTCGGCGCGATCCGGATGACCCCCGACGGAAAATCCTACGCGTACTCGTTCCTGCGCGTTCTCGCCGAGCTCTTCGTCGTCGAGGGGATCCGGTGACGCTCGCCGCCGGCGCGCGCCTCGGCCCCTACGAGATCGTGTCGCCGCTCGGTGCCGGCGGGATGGGCGAGGTGTATCTGGCGAAGGACTCACGACTGGACCGCACGGTCGCGGTCAAGGTCCTGGCTTCGCACCTCTCGGCTTCTCCCGAGGTCCGGCAGCGCTTCGAGCGCGAGGCAAAGACGATCTCGCAGCTCTCGCACCCGCACATCTGCGCGCTGCACGACGTCGGGCGGGAAGGCGAGACCGAGTACCTCGTCATGGAGTACCTCGAGGGGGAGACGCTGGCCGACCGTCTCGCCAAGGGGCCGCTTCCGCTCGAGCAGACGCTGCGCTTCGGGGTCCAGATCGCCGACGCTCTCGATCGGGCGCACCGGCAGGGGATCGT
>Ga0079218_10000475_pt1 | contig 11990 bp, 8 predicted proteins | sample NCCompost_FD_77181 | JGI IMG/M metagenome (GOLD analysis project Ga0079218, IMG submission 77181) | Agricultural soil microbial communities from Utah to study Nitrogen management - NC Compost | ecosystem: Environmental > Terrestrial > Soil > Agricultural land | place: USA: Utah | collected... | reverse complement strand
GTTATCGATTTGACTGATTTCGTAAGTCGATCACAATGGGTCTGTCCAATGGAAATCCTCATCCCGATTCTCGCGGCCGCGGTGGCCGCGGGCATCGTCGCGATCGTGATGCGCAGCGCGACCGCGCGCCAGCTGGCGGAGGCCCGCGCCGCCGCCGCCGCGGAGCTCGCCAGGTCGCAGCAGGCCCTCCTCGACAAGGCCGACCAGCGAATGCGCGAGACCTTTCAGTCGATCGCGTCGCAGGCGCTCAATGACAATCGCTCGTCCTTCTTCGACCTCGCGAAGACGTCGTTCGAGGCCTACCGGCAGCCAATCACCGACACGCTGAAGCGCGTGGACCAGCGGCTTGGGGATGTCGAGAAGGAGCGGATCGAATCTTACGCGCGTCTCTCCGAACAAATCATCGCCCTCGGATCATCGGCGACGACACTCGCGAATGCGCTGCGAACGCCGGCGGTCCGCGGCCGATGGGGCGAGCTGCAACTCCGGCGCGTCGTCGAGATGGCGGGCATGCTGCAGCGCTGCGATTTCGACGAACAGCCAGGCTTGTTCTCCGAGAACGGACGGCTGCGTCCCGATCTGATCGTGCACCTGCCGGGTGGCAAGCAGATCGTGGTGGACGCCAAGGCGCCTCTCGAGCAATTTCTCGAGGCGCAGACCGCGGTTGACGAGACCGTTCGCGTCGCACGCCTTCAGGGCCATGCGCGGCAGGTCCGCGACCACATGGACCGTCTGGCCGCCAAGGCGTACTGGGATCAACTCGGGAATTCGCCGGAGCTGGTGGTCATGTTTCTCCCCGGCGAGTCTCTGTTCAGCGCCGCGCTGCAGAACGACCTGACGCTGATCGAGCACGGCTTGCAGCAGCGCGTGCTGCTTGCCAGCCCGCTGACGCTGATCGCCCTGCTGACCACTGTCGCGCATTCGTGGCGCCAGGAAGCCTTGACCGAGAACTATCGGGAAGTGGCCCGCCTGGGCAAGGAGTTCTACGAGCGGCTCGCCACGTTCGCCGACCGCTTCGATGAGATCAGGAAGCGACTCGATGGCGCCGTGCAGGCGTACAACGAGGCCGCGGGCTCGTTCGAGTCCCGCATCCTCGTCAGCGCTCGTCGCCTGCGCGAGCTCGAAGTGACAACCGCCGATGAACTGCGGCCGGCGGATCCGATTGAGCGCGTGCCTCGAGTACTGAAGCAGGTGGGATTGATGGGACTGCCGGACGAGGCCCTGACCGACGCCGAGGCAGACGAGGTCGAGAAGGTTCCGTAGCCCTCCCGGGTTCAGCTACGGACCCGGTTCCAAGTACAATTCAGGTTTCCCTGATGTCGGATTCTCTGCCAACACTCGAGTCGGCACGCCCACTCGACTTCATCCGTGAGATCGTCGCAGACGATTTGAGAGCCGGCCGGCACGGCCGCGCGCACACGCGTTTTCCGCCTGAACCGAACGGCTATCTGCACATCGGCCACGCCAAGTCGATCTGCCTCAACTTCGGCGTCGCCGAGGAATTCGGCGGCATCTGCAACCTCCGCTTCGACGACACCAATCCTGCCAAGGAAGACACCGAGTACGTCGAATCGATCCAGCAGGACGTGCGGTGGCTCGGGTTCGATTGGGAACAGCGGATGTACTACGCGTCGGACTACTTCGAGCAGATGTACGCGTTTGCCGAGCAGTTGGTCCGCGATGGGCACGCCTACGTGGACAGCCTCACGGCGGACGAGATTCGAGAGTATCGCGGGACGTTGACCGAGCCGGGACGCAACAGTCCGTATCGCACCAGGCCGGCGGCGGAGAGTCTCGATCTGTTCCGCCGCATGCGCTCCGGCGAGTTCGCCGATGGCGCGCACGTGCTGCGCGCCGCGATCGACATGGCCTCGCCGAACATCAACATGCGCGATCCGACGCTGTATCGAATCCGGCACGCGACACACCATCGGACCGGTGACACCTGGTGCATCTATCCGACGTACGACTACGCGCACCCGATTTCCGACGCGATCGAAGGCATCACGCACTCGCTCTGTACCCTGGAGTTCGAGGACCATCGGCCGCTCTACGACTGGGTGGTGGATCACATCAGTCAGGGAACCGCATTCAGAGCCCGGCCCCGGCAGATCGAATTCGCCCGGCTGAATCTGAATTACACGGTGATGAGCAAGCGCAAGCTGCTCGCGATCGTCGAACAGAAGCTGGTCTCCGGATGGGACGACCCGCGGATGCCGACGATTGCCGGCATCCGGCGTCGCGGGTATACGCCTGAGGCGGTTCGCGATTTCTGCGCGCGCATCGGCGTGGCCAAGAAAGAGAACGTCATCGACGTCGCGCTGCTAGAGCACACGGTTCGCGAGGATCTGAACCGGCGCGCCCGCCGCGCCCTGGCCGTGCTGCGGCCGCTCAAGGTGGTCATCGAGAACTATCCGGACGGACAGGTCGAGCACGTCGACGCGGTGAACAACCCTGAAGATCCTGACGCCGGCACGCGTCCGGTTCCGTTCTCGCGCGAGATCTACATCGAGCGCGAGGACTTCATGGAGGTACCGCCGAAGAAGTTTTTCCGGCTGTCGCCTGGCTCGGAAGTACGGCTGCGTTACGCCTACATTCTGAAGTGCGAGTCGGTCGTGACGAACACCACTGGCGAGATTACCGAACTGCGCGCGACGATCGATACCGAGTCACTGCGGGGGGCGACGGCCACTCGCCGCGTGAAGGGAACCATTCACTGGGTGTCGGCCGCACATGCGCTCGACGCGGAAGTGCGACTGTACGACCGGCTCTTTCAATCGGCCGATCCGGGAGAGAGTGGACGCGATCCACTATCCGATTTGAACCCGCATTCGCTCGAGATCCTGCCGCACGTCAAAGTCGAGCCCGCGCTGGCGGCCGCCGATCACGGCACCCGCTTTCAGTTCGAGCGTCAGGGTTACTTCTGCGTCGATCCGGACTCGACTCCTGGCCGGCCGGTCTTCAATCGCACCGTCACGCTCAAAGACACCTGGGCGAAGATCAGCGGCAAAGCGTAGCGCGTGCAGGGGCGAGCCGAGGGGCCGCCCGACCCGCGTTCAGTTCTTCTGCGGATAATTCGTGGCGAAGCTCGGATCACACTCATACGGAAAGATGTGATCGTTCGGACCGCCACGGTCCCACGCCACGTATCGTGCGCCGCGATTCTCGAGGACGTCAGCGTCTTCGAACTCCTGCCTGGACATCAACGTCTTGCCATCCGCGCTGAGCCAGAACCGCTCGATCATGCGCACGTTGTCGCTGTGAGTGAGCCCGTTATTGGTGATGGTGGACTCGCTCAGATGCGTCGTCTCGACGACGAGTGTGTCGCCCTCCCAATGGCCGACTGAATCGCCGACCTTGGTGTGTGGCGCCGACGCCGGGCGGTGACCTCGCCGGTCCAGGAAGATGATACGCACCAGGTCGTAGTATTCGAGCCTCATCACGATCAACTCGGTGCCCTGATGGATCTCCATCGGAAACGGACCCTGCATCGAGTAGACGATCGACGGCGGCAGGCAGACCCGGCTGATGGTCATCTCATCTTGCGGCTTCCATTTCATCGCCGCTGCAAGTGCGGCCGGCTTGACCTTCAGCCCACCAAAGTTTCCCGCTGGCAATTCGGGCGCCCCGGCATCAGCGAGGAGCACCGTGTTCGGCGGCAACTGACCTCGCGGCGCTTCGGCGCTTCTGAATGCCCGGCCTGCGGCCCAGTAGCCCGATAAGTTCGGACGCGTTTTTGTCGTCTGCTGCCCTTGCGCACCGGACGAACAGAGTTGAAGGAGGATCACGACGAGGAGCAGGAGCTTTCCGCGCGTCATCGGTCAGTCCACCCGCTGGTTCGAGACCGGAGTGCCCAGAACGGTGCCGTCGGCGCGTTTCACGGTTCGCATGCGCATGTAATGCGACCCGTCCCGCGATCGCCAGCCCTCGACAGTGATCGTCTCGCCAATCGACAGGCTGTCCTTCGTCCAGCCGCGACGCCGCAGAAGCGTGACCGCGTTGGTCTCCGCGCGCCACGGCTCGATCTGTCCCTTGGCGTTCTTCACGTTGAACGAGATGACCGCGTGCGGATTGGTAAAGCGAAAATCGGTGACGCTGCCGGTGACCGCGATGATCGTCTGATCGTCGAAGTAGACCGCAAACGAATGATGGGCTGAGGCCGGCGCCCCAGCCGCGACCATCATCACCACCAGAACGCCCAGGGAGCTTCGCACGTTTCCTCCAGTGCCGGCGATAGTACGGCCGGCACTGCGGCATGCCCTGTCAAAAAACCGGAAAAGTTGCGCTAGCGGCCGTGGCGGACGGCGCAGTCACGGAGCTGCTGCGCCACCGCGATCGCCTCAGGTTGCCTCAGCAGCCGATCGGCCGGCCATGGCAGCTTCCATGTCCAGTTCTGGTCCCCGACGGTCGCCGGCTGGTTGATGCGGGCGCGCCATCCGAAGACATCCTGAATGGGAAGAACGAGCAGGTCCGACGCCGACGCACACAGCGCTTCGAGAATCGTCGATCGCACAACAGCCGACAACGACGGCTCGCCAATCGCGCGCGCACGATCCTCCTCGCTCATCAGGTGTCGAATAGACGGAATCTCCAGTGCTGCGCGGCGTTCCTCGGGCTCGGCCTGTTCCCACCAGATCACCAGCGGCTCCGTATCGTGGGTGCCGGAGGTGGCGACCGAAGCGGGCGGATACGTAGCAGGGTCTCGATACGGGTGGCCCTCTTGATGCCAATGGCGCTCCCAGCGGAACACCCGGTAACCAGGAATGCCGAGCTGTGCCAGCGACTCGCGAACGAAATCAGGAATGATCCCCAGGTCCTCAGCGATGATTTCGGCGCCGGCCTCTCTGAAGATGCGCAGGACGCGCTCACCGAGTGCCGTCTGCTCCTTCTGCGTTGAAGGCATGAACACACCTTCGCCGCCGCCGAGCGGGCGCACGAACATCCGATAGAAGCCGACGAGATGATCGACGCGATAGCCGTCGAACAGATCCGAGTTCCGCCGCGCGCGCTGCCGCAGCCAGTCGAAGTCGCGCTCGGCGAGCACGTCCCACTTGTAGGCGGGAAGTCCCCAGTCCTGGCCGGTTGCGCTGAACGCATCGGGCGGAACACCCACCGACAACGCCGGATTGAACTCGTCTTGTCTCGCCCAGACATCGGCGCTGTCGCCGCTGACCGCGAACGGCAGGTCACCGAGCAACGCGACACCGCTGGTCCGGGCGCGTGCCGCCGCCCATTGCTCTCCGGCAAGCCACTGCACGTACTTGCGATAGCGCACCTCTTCGTCGAGCTCGACCCTCGCTTCGACGAGCGCCTCGGGCAACCGGTCGCGGACCGGCTGCGGCCACTCGGTCCATGCCCGCTCGCCATGGTGCGCGTGCAGCGCGCGAAACAACGCGTAGTCGTCGAGCCACCAGGCCTGCTCGTCTGCGTACGCCCGGAAGCGTGCCGCACGCGCTGAGTCACGCTTCCACTCGCCATCCTGAAAACACGCGAAGGACCGCCGCAGCGCCATCGACTTGAGCGCGCGCACCGACGCGTAGTCCACGGCCGGTGCCTGGCGCACTGCCTCCAGACGGGCGCGCCACTCGGGCTCGAGCGCCTGTTCGCCGCCGCTGGCGGCGAAGTCTTCGACGTCGCCAAGGGTGATGAACTGGGGATCGATGGCCATCGCGCTCAGCGCCGAGTACGGCGACGACTCGGTGACCGGCATCTCGTTGATCGGCAACATGAGCAGGACACGTTGTCCGGCGCGAGCGAACCACGTGCACAGCGCCTCCAGGTCGCCGATCTCGCCAATCCCCCAACTGCGCGTGGAAGGAATCGAGAACAGCGGAACGAGCAGTCCCGCACGCCGCGGCGCTGAGGGCGACGTCATGCGCTCGCGTACCGGAGCACGCGCCCGAACGCGTCGGCGAAGACGTCTTCTGGCGGCAACAGACTCACGACGAGGAACGCTTCGTGAGGAAAGTCGAAGAAGAAGCCGGGATGCACGAGGACGTGCTCATCCTGGAGGAGACCGAGCGCGAGCTCTTCTTCGCTGCGAGTGGCCGGCACGCGGACGACGGCCGACCAGCCGCCTTCGACCCGCAACACCTCACACGCTGGATAGGCACGAACGACCTCACGAGCCGCGGTCAGATTCCTGGACACCCGCTCGTGGATCGCCTGCCGGATGGGGGCGGCGCGACGGAACAGATCGGGTGCCGCCACCTGCACCGGTGTATTGACCGAGAGGAATGTGTCGGCGATGAGCTCGAGCCTCGACAGGGCGTCGATTCGTTCTTTCACCGGGCCATCGATAATCGTCCACGCCAGCTTCATCTGCGGGAGCCCCAGCGCCTTGGAGGCGCCGCCAAGCGTGAATGACAGCACCTTGGCGCGTCGCGCAATCTCCGTGGCCGGCGCGTGCGCATCGAGGGCGTACTCCGCAAAGACCTCGTCGGCAACAATCGCCCACCCTCGCTCGCGGCAGATCCCCGCGAGCGTGTCGGCTTCTCGTGCCGTGACATACGACCCGGTGGGGTTGTTCGGTGATACCAGCAGCACGGCCCGGACATCGTCTTTCGCAGCAGCGATCGACTCGAAATCAATGTTCCAACGGCTGTGGTACTCGAGCCGGTACGGGACTGCCTGCACCGATTCGAGACGCGTCAGGTGCTCGAAGAGGGGATAGCTTGGTTGCGGGATCAAGACCGACTCGCCGGGATTGCAGAGCAGCTTGAACAGCCAGCTGTAGGCCTCGCTCGTGCTCGCCGACAACACGATGCACTCGGGATCGACGGCCACTCCGCGACGCGCGTAGTCGGCGGACACAGCCTCACGCGCTGTACGCAGCCCGAGCGGCTGCGGGTCGTAACAGAGCCCGCGGTCGGAAGCGGCCGCGCTGAGCAGATCGGCAGGATAGGGCAATCCGACGCGCGTCGGATTCGATTCCGTCAGATCGAGGAGCGCCGTGCCGGCGGCCGTGACGCTGGCCACCGCCCGGCTCAACGCGTTGACCTCAGCGTGCCCGGGCAGGCGGTTCGAAAACATCGCTGTCTAGCGTATGCGCAGCGGCCTGCCCTGAGCGCAGTCGACGGTCGTCATCGTCCCGTGACAACGACGAATACTCGAGCATCTGTGTCTCGAGGTCGCACGGATACGAGATCGCGACGTCCACGACCTGACCGCGAGCATCGCGCCGGGCCTCGAGCCGCGGCATGACGAATCCGGTGTACGACGGAAGCTTCAGGCGATCCACGCGCTCGACCACCTCATCGCGAAGCGCGGCGTCGAAATGCACGCCGTACTCCTCGAACAGGCGCCGGGCCGCCACATAGTCGCCCTCACTCTTGATGCGCTGGACTTCGGCCAGGAGCCGGCCGACCCCTTCGCGAAACACTGCGGCGTCTGTCATCACGAAGTAGGTCTTGCCGTCACGGCGCCTCACCTCGATGGCCGTCGTATGCGCGCGCAGCCACTGAACGATCATCTGGCGGTTGCGCATGTGGTCCTCTTCGAGCTGCGTGCCGACACGGACGCGACGCAGCTGCACGAGCGCCGTTCGCGTGTAGTACTCGTATTCAGTCTGGACAAGCCCGTCGTGCTCCTCGGACGAAATGAGCCCGAGTGCCACGAGCTCGGGGTCCGGCAAGAAATACAACGCCACCAGATCGGCGCGCGCCTCCTCGATCGCCGAATACTGTTCGGCGAGCAGACGATGCGGCGGCAGCGTCACCTCGTCGGCCATCCGGCCGGAGCCGTGGCCGATCACTTCGTGCATGTCGGTCGTCAACTCCTGTGCGATCGCGCCCCACCGCTTCGCACGTTCCGCTTCGGCGTCGTCCCAGGAGAACTCCACCCGCATCCCGTCGGGCGTGGAGCGCTCGTAGGCTTCGGCGACGTTGGCCAGCGACACGGACTTGCTGCCGTACTGTTCGCGGATGGCCTGATCGTTCGGGAGGTTGATGCCGATCGGCGTCACCGGGCCGGAGTCGCCGGTCTCAATCACCACTTCGATCGCGCGTGCGGTCACGCCGGTGACCTCGGCCTTGCGGAACCGCGGATCCCACGGCATGTGATCCTCGAACCACTGCGCGTGCGCGGCCAGCGTGCGAATGCGCCGGGTCTTCTCCGGGTTCACATAGCAGACCATGCCTTCCCAGGCGCCCTTCACACCGCGCGGATCGAGATAGACCTCAACGAAACCATTGATCGTGTCAACCGGCGATTCCTGGTCGCGGACCCAGGCGATGTCGTACGCGATGCGATCGCTCTCCTCGCCGGTCTGGTAGAAGCGGATCAACGCGGTCAACGCCTCCGCCATCGGCGGCGCCGCGTACGGCAGCGCGTCGCTGAGATGCCCGATGATGCGGCGGATCTGGCGGTCATAGCGGCCGCCGAGGCGATACACGTCCTCGACGAGCTGGCCGTTGTGCGATACGAGGCGCGAGTTCAAGGCGTAGCGTTCGTCGAACGTCTCCAGCGCGCGCATCGTGACGCCCGCATAGAGATTGTTCGAGCTCGCCTCGAGGATGTCGCGACCCTCTCCCGGAGTCTTGTTGGTCAGAATTGGATCGAAGGCCGCGTCGAAGAACAACGGCGCCATCCGATCGACGAGCCCCGCCAGCGACTCGCCAGGGGCGGTGGCAATCTCCGCACCGGCCCGCCGCGCCGCCGTCAACGCCTCGAGCAGTTCGTCGCGCGTCAGACGCAGCACGAACTTTCGCGCCGTCATGTTGTTGTACGGCCCGGTGTTGATCCAGAACAACTTCGTGTAGCGGCGAATCTCCGCGAGCACACGCGGGTCCACCTCTGCTCCGTGCGTCAGCGCCGCTTCGAGCAGCGCGCGCATGTCGAGGTTGTGCGCGTATCGCTGGTCGTAATAGATATCGCGGCCGGCAATCGCGGCGAGATAGAGATGCCAGACGAGGATCTTGTCTTGCGGAGCGAGCCCGTCGAAGCCATCGGCGTACAGCTGCACAACGGCAGCGTCATCGACACTTTCGAGAAGAAACCGGCGCGTGTCGTTCATGATTTCAGAGCGAGAGCCGCTGGAGGTGGTGCGGGGTCGCGGCGGTCCAGCCGAGACGTTGCTGCATGAGGGTCTTGAGGGCGTCCATCGGTCCTGGCTCGCCGTGCACGAGACACACGCGACCCGGCGTGGCCGGCAGCGTGCCGAGCCAGCGCATGATTTCGCCCCGGTCGGCATGCGCCGACATCGAATCGATTTTCGCGATGCGCGCGTTCACGGCGATCGACTGCCCGTGGATCCTGACGTCGCGCGTGCCGTCCACGAGCTGGCGCCCGCGGGTCCCGGCCGCCTGAAAGCCGACGAACAGCACGGTGTTGCGCGGATCCGGCAGCGTCGCCGCCATGTGATGGAGCACCCGGCCGCCCGTCGCCATGCCACTCGACGAGATCACCACCGACGGTTTCCGGCTGGCCGTCAATTCCTTCGATTGCTGTGGCGACGAGACGGTCTGGAACCGCGTCGTCGCAAACGTCGAGACGTTCTTCTTCTCCGTCGGGCGCATGTCCTCGTCGAGCTCAGAGATGCGCGCGGAGTAGAACTTCAGCGCCTCGTTGGCCATCGGGCTATCCACATAGACCGGCAGCACCGGAATCCGGCGCTCCTGCTCGAGACGGCGCATCCAGTACAGCAACTCCTCGACGCGGCCGATGGCGAAGGCCGGGATGATCAGTTTGCCACCGCGCTCGACCGTGCTGCGGACCACCTGCGCCAGCTGCTCGCCGTTATCGTCGGCGACGTGATCGCGGTCGCCGTAGGTGGACTCGACCAGCACCACATCGGCCTGCACCGCGTTTGAGGGATCGGGAAGGACGGGACGCGCGTATCGACCCAGGTCACCACCGAACAGAATTGTCGGACCAGACTGCAGCCGTGCCACAACGAACGACGAACCCAGCAAATGTCCTGCCGGATGAAACTCGATCGAGATGCCGGGCACGATCTCGATCGCACGGTTGTACCCGATTGGTTGAAGCTGTGTGAGCGCCGCCAGCGCGTCGCTCTCTGTGTAGAGCGGAAGCGCAGGCTGGTGCTTCGAGTACCCATGCTTGTTCGCTTGCCGCGCGTCTTCTTCCTGGATCCGCCCCGAGTCCGGCAGCACCAGCCGGCACAAATCCATCGTCCCCGCCGTGCAGAACACGCGTCCTTTGTAACCGTCAGCGCGCAGGCGCGGCAGATATCCGACGTGATCGAGGTGCGCGTGGGTCAGCACGACGGCATCGATCTCGCGGGGTGGGATTGGGAACTGCTCCCAGTTGCGGAGCCGCAGTTCCTTGAGTCCCTGGAACAGACCGCAATCCACAAGGACCCGCTTGCCGCCGTGTTCGAGCAGATATTTCGACCCGGTCACCGTGCGGGCAGCACCCATAAACGTCAGGTCAGCCACAGCACGACGATATCAGGCTTACGCGCGTCCGGCCCAGTTGGCTTCGACCGAGCTCAGGGCAAGCTGCTAATCTGTCGCGTATGGGGAACGTGGTGAAGCGTGCGGCGATGTGCGTGGCAATCGTGGCCACGGCCGTCTCGGTTTCGGCCCAGTCGAAGGGCCTGCTGACGGTGGATGCCATCTACCACCCTGAACGGCGCGTCGCCTTCAGTGGTTTTGCCGAGGCCGACGTCTCCTGGCTCGACCTCTCCACATACGTTGTCGCCAGACAGTCGGGGAGCGGATTCGAGTGGTTGAAAGTTGACGCGGCCTCGGGCCGGACGTCCCCATTGTTCGACGCCGACCGCATGGAAAGTGCTCTGGCGTCGTTGCCCGGTGTGACACGCGCAGAGGCTGGACTCATTGCTCGTTCCAACGATCTCACTTTCAACACGGCGCGAACCGGCATGCTGGTCACGATTGCCGATGACCTCTACTTCTACGACGCTGCAGCCACAAGAGCTTCACGTCTCACCACGGCGGCGGGGAGTGAGGACGAGGCGACGTTCAGTCCGGATGGAAAACTCGTCGCGTTCGTGCGCGCCAACAACCTCTACGTCGTCGAGATCGCGACACAACGCGAGCGCCCACTGACGACCGATGGCGGACGTGAGGTGTTGAACGGCAAGCTCGACTGGCTCTATCAAGAGGAGATCTACGGCCGCGATCAGTTTCGGGGGTACTGGTGGAGTCCCGACTCAGCGCGCATCGCGTTTCTTCAGCTCGACGAGCGGCCGGTTCCTGAGTACACGGTCGTTGACCACATTCCGTACCGGCCGTCACTCGAGGTCACGGACTATCCGAAGGCCGGCGATCCGAATCCTCTCGTGAAACTGGGCATCTCGAGCGTCACGGGTGGCGCTCCGGTTTGGACTGACGTGTCTCCGTCCGCGACCGCCGAGTACCTGATCGTGAGCGTGGCGTGGTCGCCAGACTCGCAGCGGGTCGTCTATCAGATTCAAGATCGCGAGCAGACATGGCTCGACCTGAATTTGGCAGACGTGTCGAACGGGAGCTCACGCAAACTGCTGCGCGAAACCACCAAAGCGTGGGTCAACAACAACGGCGACCCACTGTGGTTGAGAGACGGCTCGTTCCTGTGGTTCAGCGAGCGTACTGGCTTCAAGCACCTGTATCGCGTCGCGGCCGATGGGACGAAGATCCAGCCGGTCACGAACGGGCGTTGGGACGTGCGCACGCTGTACGGAGTGAACCAGGACTCGGGCCTCGTCTATTTCGCCGCTACCGAACGAAGTCCGATCGGGACCGACATCTATCGCATCAGCCTGGATGGCACCGGTCTGACGAGGCTCTCGCAGACCGCGGGCACGCATCGCGCGATCTTCAATCCCGATTTCACACTCTTTGCCGATGTGTGGAGCAACGTCACCACGCCGCCGCAGGTGCGCCTTCATCGCAACACCGGCACTGACGTCCGCGCGATTGACCTGAACCCGGTGACGGCGCTGCGCGACTACCGCCTCTCCACACCTGAATTCGTGCAGGTCAAGACACGCGACGGGTTCGTCATGGAGGGCATGCTCATCAAGCCCG